>Ga0302267_10002038_pt1 | contig 24975 bp, 19 predicted proteins | sample III_Bog_E1_3_FD_194555 | JGI IMG/M metagenome (GOLD analysis project Ga0302267, IMG submission 194555) | Peat permafrost microbial communities from Stordalen Mire near Abisko, Sweden - III_Bog_E1_3 | ecosystem: Environmental > Terrestrial > Soil > Wetlands > Peat | place: Sweden: Abisko...
GGAGCCGAGGATCGCCGAGGAAAAGATAAAAAGCCTGAGTCTCCCATCGGGTGTGCTCCCGGTTTGTGGAAGGAGCAGGCCAACCGTCTGGCTGGCCTACCACTAAATTTTATTGATCGTATTTAGGGGATGATGCACTAGCGCCGGGTGCACCGGTAGGCGTGGGTGAGGTACGGGAAGGCCACGCTCTCCCGGTCCCGCAGATCGGGATGGCTGGCGATCAGGGCCTCCAGGCGCGCCTGCACCCGGGCCCGCTCGGGGTCCGGCAGGCTGGCGATGAAGCTCACCGACAGGGTGCGTTCGACGATCACCGCCCGGGGCGTGCCCTGGTGCAGGTGCGGCAGGCAGGTCTCCTCCAGGGGGGTGAAGCCGCCCCCGTCCGGGGCACCGAAGGGCGCGCGCCAGGCGCCGGTGTGGTAGCGCGGGGTGCCGGTTTCGTACGGGGCCATGATCGCGGTCAGCTCCGCCACCCAGTCCACCTTCTCGTCCCGCACGTTCCACACCAGCCCCAGCCGGCCTCCGGGCCGCAGCACCCGGTGGATCTCCGCCAGCGCCTCCGCGCTGGCGAACCAGTGGAAGGCCTGGGCGCATACCACCGCGTCCGCGGACCCGGAGGCCAGGGGCATGGCCTGGGCGGTGCCGTCCAGGGCCCGCACCCCGGGCAGCCCGGCCTCCAACTGGGCGCGCATGGGGGCCACCGGTTCCACCGGCAGCACCTGGGCGCCGGTACGCAGCAGCAGCCGGGTGAACTTGCCGGTGCCGGCGCCCAGATCCACGCATGCGCCGCCGACGCCCAGCCCCAGATCCCCGGTGAGCCAGGCCAGCAGCTCGTCCGGGTAGCCGGGCCGGCCCCGGACATAAGTCTCGGCGGCGGCGGCGAAGCCCTGGGCGGCGGAGGGGTGGACCTGGGGCATGGGATCCTCGGATGGTGGGCAGATCAGACGTGATGGCCGGCCTTTGCCCGGCCATCACGTGGGGGGGAGAGGTCCATAGATATCCAAGGGCGCATGCGTCCTTGGATGGGGGAACATCGCGAGCAAAGCGAGCAGGCAGTTCCCCCCTTGCGGGCTCATGCCTTGGACTTGAGCAGGGCCACGAAACGGTCCACGTCCTCGGCGGTGGAATCGAAGGCGCACATCCAGCGCACCAGTCCGGCCCGCTCGTCCCAGGGCCAGAAGAAGCTCTCCTTCTGCAGGGGCTCCAGCATGGGCAGGGGGATCCGGGCGAACACCGAATTGGCCTCCACCGGGAAGGCCACCGTCACGAAGGGCAGGTTCCGCACCGCCGCCAGCAGCCGGCGCGCGGCGGCCACCGCCCGGCGGCCGTTCTCGATCCACAGATCGTCCTCCAGCAGGGCCTCGAACTGGGCGGCGATGAAGCGCATCTTGGAGGAGAGCTGCATGGCGTGCTTCTGGATGAAGGGATACTCCCGGGCCAGTTCGGGCTTGAGGAACACCACCGCCTCGCCGCAGAGCATGCCCTGCTTGGTGCCGCCGAAGCTCAGCACGTCCACCCCGGTGTCCACCAGCATGGTCCGCACATCGATCCCGGTGGCGGCCACGGCGCAGCCCAGGCGGGCGCCGTCCACGTGCACCGCCAGGCCGTGGGCGTGGGCCAGGTCGATCAGGGTGCGCAGCTCGTCCACGGTGTAGAGGGTGCCGATCTCGGTGGGCTGGGTGAGGGTGAGCACCACCGGCTGGGCCCCGTGGACCCCGTGGCCGCGCCCCAGCACGGCCTCCAGGGCCTCGGGCAGGATCTTGCCGTCCCGGGAGGCCAGGGGGGTGAGGCGCATGCCCAGCAGACGCTCGGGTGCGGTGCTTTCGTCGTTGACCACGTGGGCCACCTCGGAGCAGAGCACCGAGCCGTTGCCCTTGGCGAACGCCATGAGGGCGGTGACGTTGGCCCCGGTGCCGTTGAACACGAAGTGGGTGGAGACCTCCTGGCCGAACAGGCGGTTGAAGGCGGCCCGGGCCCGGGCGGTCACCGCGTCGTCTCCGTAGGCTTCCGCATGGCCGTGGTTGCAGGCGATGATCCGGTCCAGGATGCGCGGATGCACCCCGGCGAAATTGTCGCTGGCGAAACCGCGGGGGAAGCTGTCGGGTGAGGTGTCGGTCATGGGCGGGCTCCGGATGCAAAGGGATCGGTTCCAGTCTACCGCTCCGGGCGGCGGCAGCGCCCGGATGCACCTGTTAAGCTGGAGTGATCAACCAGGCATAGCTGCCGCGCCGGCGAAGGCGCGGCTTTTCTGTGAGGACCGGTCATGGACATCCCGTACGCGAAACGCATGGACCTTCTGAAGGCGTCCGATATCCGGGAAATCCTGAAGGTCACCCAGCGGGCCGAAGTGATCTCCTTCGCCGGCGGCCTGCCGGCGCCGGAATTCTTCCCCTGGCAGCGGCTGGCGGAGCTGTCCCGGAACCTGCTGCTGGAGGACGGGCCGCGGGCCCTGCAGTACTCCACCACCGAAGGGCACCCGCCCCTGCGCGAGAAGCTGGCCGCCCGCCACAACGCCCGCTGGGGGACCCGCCACCAGGCCGGGGACATCCTCATCACCAGCGGCTCCCAGCAGGGGCTGGACCTGATCGGCAAGCTGTTCCTGGACGACGGCGACACGGTGCTGTGCGAAAGCCCCACCTACCTGGGGACCATCTCGGCCTGGAACACCTTCCGGCCCACCTGGGTGGAAGTGCCCACCGACGACGACGGCATGGACCTGGCCGCCCTGGAGGAGCGCCTGGCCACCTGCGGCAAGGTCAAGCTGATCTATGTGGTGCCCAACTTCCAGAACCCCTCCGGGCGCACCTGGTCCCTGGAGCGGCGCCGGCAGTTCATGGCCATCGTCCAGCGCCACCAGATCCACGTGGTGGAGGACAACCCCTACGGCGAACTGCGCTTCGAGGGCGAGACCCTGCCGGGCCTGGAGTCCATGGACACCCAGGGCCTGGTGATCGGCCTGGGCACCTTCTCCAAGGTGTTCTGTCCGGGCATGCGCCTGGCCTGGATGGCGGTCAAGGCCCCGCTCTACGAGAAGCTGGTGATCCTCAAGCAGGGCACCGACCTGCATACCAGCACGCTGCACCAGATGGAGATGGACCGCTACCTGGATCAGTACGATCTGGACGCGGACATCGCCCGGATCCTGCCGGTCTACCGGGAGCGCCGGGACGTGATGCTGGCCACCCTGGAGGCGGAACTGCCGGCCGGGGTGCGCTTCACCCGGCCTGCCGGCGGCCTGTTCATCTGGGTGGAACTGCCCGCCCAGCTCAGCGCCCGCAAGCTGCTGCAGGTCTGCCTGGAGCGCAACGTGGCGTTCGTCCCCGGCGGCGCCTTCTTCCCCAACGGCGGCCACGAGAACACCTTCCGGCTCAACTACTCGAACATGCCGGCGGAGCGCATCCGGGAAGGCGTTCGGCGCCTGGCCGAGGCCATCCGGGAACTGCTGCCGGTCGCCCAAGCCTGATCCGGGCTCAGGCCAGGCGCATGAGGATGGCCCCGGCGGCGATGGCGCAGGCCATGACCACCCTCGGGCGGCCCGGGCGCTCCTTCAGGAACACGGCGGAGATCCCCAGCGCGAAGAGGATCGACGTCTCTCTCAGGGCGGCGACCATCGCCACGGGGGCCCGGGTCATGGCCCACAGGGCCAGCCCGTACGACGCCAGGGTGCCGATCCCCCCGATCAGCCCCTGGTGCAGGCGTCCGGAGGCATAGCGCAGGAAGGCGGTCTTTTCCGCAAGGAGGGCCCAGGACAGCAGGGGAACCGCCGTCAGGGCGGAGAGCCACAGGGTATAGGCGGCCGGTGCGCCGGATCGGCGGACCCCCAGCCCATCGATCAAGGTGTAGCCGGCGATGAGGACGGCGGTCCCCAGGGCGAGCCCCATCCCCCGCGCGCCGCCACGCCCGCGGGCCAGCCACATCCCGGTGACCCCCGAACAGATGAGGGCCACCCCGCCCCAGGCGGTCCAGGACAGGCCTTCGCCGATGCAGAGCCGGCTCGCCAGGGCCACCAGCAGCGGCGCCGTGCCCCGCATGAGCGGATAGACCTGGCTCATGTCGGCCGTCCGGTAGACCTTCGCCACCAGGACGTAATAGCCCACCTGGAAGCAGCAGGAGGCCGCAAGGAACGGCCAGCTCGCGGCGGCGGGCCGGTCCAGGAAGGGCAGGGCGAGGGCCGCCAGCAGGCCCGCGGCGCTGGTCACGAGGATCATCGAGAACAGCTTGTGCTCCGCGCGCTTGATGATGGCGTTCCAGGTCGCATGCAGCAGGGCCGCGAACACCACGACGGCAAGGACAGGCGTCGACATCCCCTATCCTAGCCGCAGGCGGGAGGGGCGGTCACGGGGCGGCGGGGCCGGCCTGGACCACCTGCTGGCCGACCCGGAGCGGGACCCGGCTGCCGGTGATCCGCAGGGTGGACGACTCTTCGCCCACTTCGGCCACCTTCAGATCGGTGAGCACCTTGCGCTCGCCCTGGATCAGCCGGCCGGTCACCGGGTGGACCACCGCCTCGCCCTGCTCCACCAGCTGGAAGCCCGCGCCCTTCTGCAGCTGCTGGGCGCGGCCCAGATCCACCAGCACCTCCCGGTCGGACAGGACCTTGATCACGGTGCCGGTCATGGGGAAGCGGACGGCGGTCTCCTGCTCCAGGGCCCGGGTCAGGTCGTCCAGCAGCTTTTCGTAGGAATGGTAGTAGGTGCTGTCCTGGGAGGTGGCGTGGACCAGGATCGGCTCGCTGATGGCGCCGGTCTCGGTGGCCACCAGGCGCAGCCGCACCTCCAGGTGTCCGGGCCAACTTTCCTCCCGGGTCCGGCGGCCGAAGAACCCGGTCTGCACGACCACCGAATGGCCGATGCCGCCGGTGAAGGTGCCCACCAGCACCTGGCTGGCGCCGGCCTGCTTGCCCAGGGCGGCGGCGGTGGCGTCGTCCACCAGCCCGGCGTGCTCGAAGGCGCCTTCCCGCAGCACGGCCGGCAGCTGTTCCCGCTCGATGAGCTGGAACCGCCCGGTCCGGAACAGCGCCATGGTGATCCGCTGGTAGATCTGGGTCTCCATGACCAGCATGGGCCTGGGCTGGGCCGGCCGGGCCGGGGGGGCGTCCGGGCCCAGGGCCGGGCCGGCCCCGGCCCCGGGCCGGGGCACCTGGAAGGCGCCGCGCAGGGGCAGCACGGCCAGGGTCGGCCGGGCCGGGGCCGCCGGGGGCTCCTGGGCGGCCAGCGGTCCGGCCCAGGCCAGGAGGGCCAGCGTCAGGACCAACAGGCGGGGGGCGGGACGCGGCAACGCGGGCATGGGCGGTTCCTCGGGACAGGGGGTCAGCGGATCTGGCGAAGACGTGGTGCCCGGGCCCCGCCCGGGCACCACGTGGGGGTCAAAGGGGGAACATCGCGAGCGCAGCGAGCAGGCAGTTCCCCCTTTCATCGCAGTCGCGCCACGGTCTCCACCGTGGCCAGAAGGGTCTCCAGGTCCGCGTCGGTGGTGAGCGGGTTGATCAGGGTGGTGCGCAGGTAGGTGGCGCCCCGCAGCACGGTCTTGACCAGATGGAAGGTGCCGGACTGGACGATGGTGTCGCGCAGGGTGCTCTGGAGGGCGTCCGCATCCGCGGTCCCCGCCGGCAGGTAGCGGAAGCACACGATGTTGCCTTCGGGAGGCACGGCCAGTTCCCAGCCGGGGCGGGACTGGATCCGGGCGGCGAAGCGGCTGGCCAGGTCATGGCTGCGCTCCACGAACTGGGCGAAGGCGTCGGTGCCCAGCACCTGCAGCGCCACATAGAGGTTGAGGCTCAGGAAGGGCTTGGTGCACTCCAGGGTCCGGTGCCCCAGATTGTGCCATTCCTGGCGGGCGGCCTGGTCGAACAGGTACGACGCCTGCTGACTGAAGGCCTCGTAGGCGTGATCGCCGTCGCGGAACAGCACGGCCGTGGCCAGGGACGGCATCATGAGCATCTTGTGGGTGTCGATCACCACGCTGTGGGCCCGCTCGATGCCCTGGAGGGCCGGGCGCAGGCGGTCGGACACCACCATGGCGCCGCTGTGGGCGGCGTCCACGTGCAGCCACAGGTTCCGGGCCTCGCACAGTCCGGCGATGGCCGCCAGCGGATCGATGGCGCCGGTGGCGGTGGAGCCGGCGCTGGCGACCACGGCCACCACCTGCCGGCCCTGGGCGGCGGCCTGGTCCAGGGCGCCTTCCAGCAGATCCACCCGCATGCGGTAGTGCGCGTCGGTGGGGATGACGATGACCTTGCGGCCGCCCAGGCCCATGATCTGGGCGGCGCGGCGCACCGAGTAGTGGGCCTGGTCCGAGGCCACCAGGCACAGTTCCGGCCCGGCCTGACAGCCCTCCTCCCACACATCCGCGGGCACCGAGGCCTGGCGCGCGGCCAGCAGGGCGGTGAGGTTGCCGACGCTGCCGCCGTGGGTGAGGATGCCGCCGGCCACCGCCGGCAGGAAGCCGACCCGGCCCGCCAGCCACTGCACCAGGGCCAGTTCCATGGCCGTGGCCACCGGTCCCATCTCGTAGATGGCGGTGCTGTTGTTCAGCAGGTCGGCGACCATGCCCAGCAGCGCGGCCAGGGGCAGCGGGGCCGCGCACTGGTGGCCCAGGTAGCGGGGGTGCTGCAGGTGGTGCGAGCGGTTCAGGACCGCCTGGACCAGGGCGAACGGATCGGCGCCGCCGGCCGGGCTGAAATCGGCCGGCCAGTCCGTCAGGGCGGCGGCGGGCTCCCGCCAGGGCAGCACGGGGCCTTCGCGCCGCTGCACGCCGGCCAGGTGATCGGCCAGGACATCCACCAGGATGTGGCCCAGGTTGCGGAAAGCCTCGGGATCGTAGGCCTTCAGGAGGGGGTCCGGGGAAGCGATAGCCATGCTGGCATCTTCGCATGGCCGGTGCGCAGCGGCCCGGGCCCCAAGGGCTTCGTGGCGGAAATCACAGGACGCGCTCGCCTCCTGGCCCCATGGACCGGCTCCTGGCCGAAGATCGGCGCTCCGGCCGAACCTTGGGCGCACTGGGCCCACTCCCAGGTGGAGGGTTCCCGCATGTCCATCCGCTTCCTCGCCGTTCTGGCCGCCTTCTACGTGATGGGGTTCGGCGACGTGCGCGGCAGCCTGGTGGGCATCGCCAAGGAGGGTTTCGGCATCTCCGCCGCCCAGGGCAGCCTGATCCCGTGTTTCGGGGCCCTGGCCTTCGGGCTGTGCGCCCTGCCGGCGGGGCTGCTGGCCTCCCGGGTCGGCAAGAAGGCGATCATCCTGCTGGGCCTGGCCATCACCGCCGGGGGCCACCTGCTGCCCGCCTTCCGGCTCCGGGGCTTCGGCGATCTGCTCCTGGCGGTGTTCATCATCGGTGTGGGCATGACCCTGCTGCTGGTGGCCGGGAATCCGCTGCTGCGGGACGTGACCGCGCCGGCCCGGTTCGCCCGGAACCTGACCTTCGCCCAGTTCATCAAGAGCCTGGGCTCGGTGAGCGGCCCCTTCTGCATCGCCACCATCGTCAGCCTGGGATACGGCTGGCAGGGGCTGTTCCCGGTATTCGCCGGGCTGTCGCTGGTGGCCCTGCTGGCGGTGGCGGTGGTGCGCATCCCGGAGACCCTCCAGGCCCGGCCCGCCACCCTGGGCGCGATGCTCCGGCTGCTGCGCCAGCGGCCCATCCTGCTGATGCTCGTGGGCATGTTCCTGTTCGTGGGCAGCGAGATGGGCATGAACACCTGGCTCGCCAGCCACATGTGGGAGACCCATGGGCTGGGCCTCCAGGTGGACGCCATCCGCTACGGCCAGGGCCTGTTCTGGATCTCCCAGGGGGCGGGACGGCTGCTGGGGACCCTGGTTCTGAACTGGATGGCGCCGCGCCGGTTCTTCGTGCTCTGCGCCCTGGCCGGACTGGCCGGGCTGGCCGGGCTGATCCTGGGCCAGCGGCCGCTGGCCATCGGTTCGGTGGCCCTGTGCGGCCTGAGCTTCGCGAACATCTGGCCGACCCTGTTCGCGCTCCTGCTGGAGACCCGGCCGGACCGGGACGCGGAGCTGGCCGGGCTGACCGTGATGGCCAACTCCGGCGGAGCGGTGCTGCCCCTGCTCATGGGCGCCGTGACCGACTACGCGGCGGTCCGCTGGTGCTTCCTGGTGCCGGTGGCCGCGTTCCTCTACCTGGCGGTCATGCTGCTGCTGGCGCCGGCCCGCCGGGAGCGCGTCGCGCCGATACCCTGAGCGGGGCGGATGGGGCAGGTGCAATGGCCCGCCCGCCTCGTCTGCTACCATGGCCCATGGCTGCCGAACCCCCGTCCCGCGGATCCTGGTGGGTGTACATGCTTCGCTGCGGCGACGGCACCCTGTACACCGGCATCGCCCTGGACGTGGCCGCCCGGCTGGCCCAGCACCGGGCCGGGACCGGAGCCCGCTATACCCGGGGCCGGGCGCCGCTGGCGCTGGTGTACCAGGAGCCGGCCTCCGACCGGGCGGAGGCGAGCCGGCGGGAGGCCGCCCTCAAGCGGCTGTCCCGGACCGCGAAGCTGGCCCTGGTGGGCGGTCAACGCACCGGCATGCCCTGATAGAACCAGTTGAAGGCGGCCGGGATGGCCACCAGGGCCCCGGCCACGTGGCTGATCCGGTCGGTGCTGGTACCGATGGGCAGGAAGGCCAGCAGCCGTTCCGGATCATCGCCCGCCTGGCGGATGGCCGCCGACAGCCCGGCCAGGGTCACCCGGGTGTTCTGCAGCGGCACCTCCCGGTCGGTCAGGCTTTGGCAGAACAGGAGCGGGTGGGTGGGCCGCCACCCGCCCCACAGATCGTTTTCTTCCAGGAGGCGGCGGATCGGACTGGTGGCGAAGGCCGGATCGTCCAGCTTGCTGGTGACCCAGGCGGGGTTGAGGATCCGGCGCAGCACCACCGCGTCGGCCGGCAGCCCCAGGCGCCGGCCGATGTGCAGATCCACCTCCAGCCCGTCCATGAGGCCGTCCACCCATTGCAGGACGTTGCCGTCGTCCCGGGGCTCCAGCAGCACCGGGGCGAAGGCGGCCAGGGGGTCCATCACGTCGCCGTAGATCGACTGGTAGGACCTGATCACGTACGGCAGGTAGAAGCAATGGGAGAACGGCTGCACCGGATCCAGGATCTCCCGCCGGGTGGTGCCGGACAGATCAAAGGGGCCGGCCATGCAGGCGGAACCCATGAACCGGAACCGCGGCCCGCTGGCCTCGGGGTGGGCTTCCAGTTCCCGGACCGAGGCCAGGGCCGTGTAGCCGCCTTCCGAATAGCCCATCAGGTACAGCCGGCCATCCCAGCCATAGTCCCGCTGGGCCAGGTACGGATCGCTGCCGGTGAGCCGGGCGGTGGCGGGGAGGGCGTCCAGGGTGGCGTAGGCCAGGGCCTTGGCGTGGCAGAAGGTGTGGTAGTCCTGGGAGTTGGCCCCCATGCCCGGCTGGTCCGGCATGGCCACCGCGTAGCCGTAGTAGACCGCCGCGGCCGCGGCCAGGACCCATTCGTGCCCCGCGTACTCGGAGGCCACCTGCTGCTTGCCCAGCATGGTGGCGTGGGGGTACAGCACCAGCGGCAGCCGGGGCCGGGACGGCACCCGCCAGGCGGGGGGGAAGAACACCCGGCCGCTTTGCGGCACCAGAACGCAACGCTGCTGGCCGGTGGCGTCCAGCAGGGGGGCCCCGGAGGCGTCATAGAGCGGCCGGCGCGCCGGGTAGCTGAGGATGGCCGAGTGCACGACCCAGTCGGGCAGATCGCGGCCCACCCAGCCTTCCAGGTAGGCCACGCAGGCCTGGAAATCGGACCAGAAGGCGGGATCCCCCTGGCGGGTGGGCAGCAGGGTCATGGGCAGGGTGGGCGGGTGGACCCGGGCCAGGGGGGGCGGGTCGATCTGGAACGGGATGGGCGCCGCGATCGGCGCCGGCCCGGATGCGGCTGAGCTGCCTGAGCTGCCTGAGCTGCCGGAACCGCCGGAAGGGCCGCGGGCCGGCGTGGCCGGCCCGGACAGGAACAGGATCAGGGCCACGGCGCGCAGGGCGGTCCGGGCCGCGGGGAGGAAGCGGAAGTACGGGTTCACGGTCGGCAGCTCCTTGAGAATGGGACGCTGTATCATCGGCAAAAGGACAGGGCCAGGCAAACAAATCCTGGCGCGCCAATGCGGTCCGGTGGGCCGTCCGGCCCGAGGCCGGCGCATCCGGACCGGCGCCGGGCGAAAAGCGTTACCATGCACCTGAAACCTCGGAGGTTCCCATGCGCCGCTCGGCCCTCGCCCTGACCCTCGCCGCCCTGCCGACCCTGGCCGGGCAACCCCTCGCCTACCAGGACGGCCCGATCCATCTGGCCGGCTACCTGGGCCGGCCCCAGTCCGCCGCCGGGCTGGTCCCCGGGGTGCTGGTGCTGCACCAGTGGATGGGGCTCACCGGCCACGAGCGCATGATCGTGGACCGCCTGGCGGCCCTGGGCTACGTGGCCCTGGCCGCCGATATCTACGGCGAAGGGGTGCGGCCCAAGGATGCCAAGGAGGCCGCGGCCCTGGCCGGCCTCTACAAGGGCGACCGGGCCCTGTACCGGCGGCGCATCCGCTGCGGGCTGGACGCGCTCAAGGCCCAGCCCGGGGTGGATCCCGCCCGGCTGGCGGTGATCGGCTTCTGCTTCGGCGGCACCGGGGCCCTGGAGGCCGCCCGGGCCGGCATGCCGGTGCGCGGCGTGGTGTCCTTCCACGGCGGGCTGGACTTCGTGCCGGATCCCGCCGCCCCGCCCATCACCGCCAAGGTGCTGGTCTGCCATGGCGACGACGATCCGTTCGAATCGCCCCAGGAAGTGGCGGCCTTCCACGACGAGATGCGCCGGGCCAAGGCCGACTACACCTTCATCGCCTATGGGGGCGCCGTGCACGCCTTCACCCAGAAGGAGGCCGGCAACGACAAGTCCAAGGGCGCCGCCTACCAGGAGGCCGCGGCCACCCGCAGCTGGCAGCATATGAAGGACTTCTTCGGGGAGATCTTCCAGAAGTAAAGGCTCGGGTCCCTCCATTTCGCCCTGATTCGTTCTGCTGGATCGCTTTGCCGGAGGGCAACCGAAATTTGTGTATCCCCCTTCGGGATTTCGGCTCAGCCAGACTTCTCGGATGCTCGAAACCAATCCGTTTTCGGGGCGTTTTGCCCCTTATCTGCCTATCGTACGTACCAAGCATGGCATTGGCCCTGGCCGCAAAAACGTTCACCCCGGGGGTGGAACACGGCCCCCGCCTCTCTGCCGGATCACTTCAGTCGTCTCTGAACGCGAATGCGTTCAGAGACAACGACCAGGGCGGAATGGAGGGACCCGGACCATTACCTGGCCACTCTCCTGGCCGGCTCACGAATCGGGTTGCCTCGGTTGGGGAAATGTGTAGACTCGCGTAGCGACGAATCGTCTTTTCCCAAGGGAGTCCCATGATGGTGTGGCTGATCGGTGTGGTCGCGGCTGGGCTGATGGCCTGGGCCCTGGCGTTCGTTCGGAGCGGGCTGGCGGTGTGGACCGCGGCGGGAGCGGCTCTACTGGGGGGCCTCCAGCTGGCGGCGGCCCGCCTGGGCCAGCCCTGGCCGGGAACGCCGGCCACGGCGGCCTGGATCGTCTTCGCCGGGGCGGCCCTGGCCCTGAACCTGCCGGCGCTGCGGCGCATCCTGGTGATGCGGCCCATGCTGCGGATGTTCCGGGGCATGCTGCCGCCCCTGTCGCGCACCGAGCGCGAAGCCCTGGAGGCGGGCACCGTGTGGTGGGACGGGGAACTGTTCGGCGGCCGGCCGGACTGGGCCCGGCTGCTGGCCCAGCCCGGGGCCCGGCTGACCCCGGAAGAGCAGGCCTTCCTGGACGGCCCCGTGGAGGAGCTGTGCGGCATGCTGGACGACTGGCGGATCGTGGAGGAGCTGCACGATCTGCCGCCGGAGGTGTGGCAGTTCATCCGGACCCGCGGCTTCCTGGGCATGATCATCCCCAAGCAGTACGGGGGGATGGGCTTTTCCGCCCTGGCCCACTCCCAGGTGGTCATCAAGCTGGCCAGCCGCTGCACCACCGCCACGGTGACGGTGATGGTGCCCAATTCCCTGGGGCCGGCCGAGCTGCTCAACCACTACGGCACCGAGGCGCAGAAGAGCCACTACCTGCCGCGCCTGGCCCGGGGCGAGGAACTGCCCTGCTTCGCCCTCACCGGGCCGGAGGCGGGCAGCGACGCCGCCTCCATGCCCGACACCGGCCTGGTCTGCCGGGGCGTGTTCGAAGGCCGGAGCATCGTCGGCGTCCGGCTCAACTGGGAAAAGCGCTACATCACCCTGGGGCCGGTGGCCACGCTGCTGGGGCTTTCGTTCCGGCTCAGCGATCCGGAGCGGCTGCTGCCCGCCGGCGGCGAAGGCATCACCCTGGCCCTGATCCCCACCAGCACGCCGGGCATCACCATCGGCTCCCGGCACAACCCCCTGGGCATCCCTTTCCAGGTGGGGCCCAACCGGGGCAAGGACGTGTTCATCCCCCTGGACTGGATCATCGGCGGCGCGGCCGGGGCCGGGGCCGGCTGGAAGATGCTCATGGAGTGCCTGGCCGCGGGCCGCTCCATCTCCCTGCCGGCCCTGAGCACCGGCGGCGGCAAGCTGGTGGCCCAGGCGGCCGGGGCCTATGCCCGGATCCGCCGCCAGTTCCACATGCCGATCGGCCGCTTTGAAGGGGTGGAGGAGGCCCTGGCCCGGATCGCCGGCCACACCTACGCCATGGACGCGGCCCGGACCCTCACCTGCGGCGCCGTGGACCGGGGCGAGCGCCCCTCGGTGGTGTCGGCCCTGGTGAAGTACCAGTGCACCGAGCGCATGCGCGCCGTGTTCAACGACGGCATGGACATCGTGGGCGGCGCCGGCATCTGCATCGGCCCGCGCAACCTGTTCGGGCGGGGCTACCAGGCCATCCCCATCAGCATTACCGTGGAGGGGGCCAATATCCTCACCCGTACCCTGATCATCTTCGGGCAGGGCGTCATCCGCTGCCATCCGTACGTCCTGAAGGAGATGCAGGCCGCCGCCGACCCGGATCCGGCCCGGGGGCTGCGCGACTTCGACCGGCATCTGGGCGGCCACCTGGGGTTCGGCCTGTTCACTGCCGCCCGGGCCAGTTTCCATGGCTGCACCGGCGGCCGGTTGGTGTGGGCGCCGGGTGGGCCGGGGCACCGATACTACCAGGCGGTCAGCCGGTTTTCGGCCGCCTTCGCCCTGACCGCGGATGTGGCCCTGCTGACCCTGGGCGGGGGTCTCAAGCGCCGGGAAAAGCTCAGCGGCCGGCTGGCCGACATCCTCAGCCACCTCTACCTGATCTCCGCCGCGCTCAAGCAGTTCGAGGACCGGGGCCGACCGGCCGGGGACCTGCCGCTGCTGCGCTGGAGCTGCGAGACCGGGCTGGAGAAGATCGAGGCCAGCTTCGAAGGGGTGTTCCGCAACCTGCCGAACCGGCCAGCCGCGTGGCTGTTGCGCCGGTTGGTGCTTCCCACCGGCCGGCGCCACCCGGGCCCCGGCGACGCCCTGGGCCACCAGGTGGCCGCCCTGCTGCTGGAGCCCTCCGCCGCCCGGGACCGGCTCACCGCCGGGATCTTCCAGCCCATGGACAGCCGCGAGCCGCTGGGGCGCCTGGAGGAGGCCCTGCGCAAGGTGATGGCCGCCGAGCCGGTGGAAAAGCAGCTATGGGCCGCCGCCGCCGCCGGGCGCATCCAGCCCGGCCCCGACGGGCGCATGCTCGAGGACGGCCTCCAGGCCGGGGTGCTGTCCGCGGAGGAGGGCCGGGTGCTCCGGGAGGCCCTGGCCGCTCGCCGGGAGGTGGTTAAAGTGGACGATTTCCCGCAGGTGCCCCAGCCCCGGACCCGGGACTGATGGCGGCGGCGGGGGGCGCCGGGCCGGGCCGGCCGGTCTACTTCGTGGACGGCTGCCGCACGCCCTTCCTCAAGGCCCGGGGCATGCCGGGGCCGTTCCGGGCCGCGGATCTGGCCGTGGCGGCCGGCCGGGCCCTGCTGGCCCGCCAGCCGTTCCCCCCCGAGCTGCTGGACGAGGTGGTGCTGGGCTGCATCATGCCCGGGCCGGACGAGGCCAACCTGGCCCGGATCGTCGCGATGCGCCTGGGCTGCGGCCCGCGGGTGCCGGCCTGGACCGTGCAGCGGAACTGCGGGTCCGGCCTGCAGGCCCTGCACAGCGCCGCCCAGGCCATCGCCTGCGGACGCTCGGAGCTGGTGCTGGCCGGGGGCACCGAGGCCATGAGCCGGGCCCCGCTGCTGCTGGGCGACGAGCTGGTGGAGCTGCTGGCGGAGCTGGCCCGGGCCCGCAGCCTGGGCACCCGGTTGCGGGTGCTGGCCCGCCTGCGGCCCCGGCATCTGGTTCCGGTGTCCAGCCTGCAGCGGGGCCTCCGGGATCCCATCTGCGGGCTGGGCATGGGCCAGACCGCCGAGGGCCTGGCCAGCTCGTTCGGCATTTCCCGGGTGCGCATGGACGCCTTCGCCGTGGAAAGCCACCGGCGCCTGGCCGAGGCCGAGGACCTGGGCCACCTGGAGGAGCGGGTGCCGCTGTTCGGCCCGGACGGCGCGCGCTACGACCGGGACGAGGGCCTGCGCCGGGACACGGACCTGGCCGGCCTGGCCCGGCTGCGTCCGGCCTTCGAGCCGCCCCACGGCGTGATCACCGCCGGCAACAGCGCCCAGATCAGCGATGGTGCCGCCTGTTTGCTCATGGCCAGCGGCGCGGCCGTGCGGCGCCATGGCCTGCCGGTCCTGGGCCGGATGGAGGCCTGTCACTGGGCCGGGCTGGAACCCGAACGCATGGGCCTGGGCCCGGTGCACGCCATGGCCCCGATCCTGGCCCGGCGGGGACTGGGCAGCGCCGATGTGGACGCCTGGGAGATCAACGAGGCGTTCGCCGTGCAGGTGCTGGCCTGCCTGGACGCATGGCAGAGTCCCGAGTACGCCCGCGCCCACCTGGGTCTGGACGCCCCCTTCCAGGCCATTGATCCCGGGCGGCTGAACGTGGATGGCGGCGGCCTGGCCCTGGGCCACCCGGTGGGCTGCAGCGGCGCCCGCATCGTCCTGCACCTGCTCCAGGTGCTCCGGCGGCGCCGGGCCCGGCTGGGCATGGCCGCCCTGTGCATCGGCGGCGGCCAGGGGGGGGCCATGCTGGTGCACGGCGCGGAAGGGCTGGATCCGGAGGAACCGGGCGGGGCGGATGGGGCGGGCGGGGCGGATGGGGCGGATGGGGCGGATGGGGCGGATGGGGCGGATGGGGTGGACGGTGGGGCCGGCCGGGACCGGGGCGCCCGGTGAACGCCGGGCGCGATGCCTTCCGCCACTGGCGCCTGGACCCGGATCCGGGCGGGATCCTGTGGCTGAGCCTGGACCGGGCGGACAGCAGCAGCAACACCCTGTCCGTGGATGTGCTGGCCGAACTGGGGCGGGTGCTGGCCCAGGTGGTCCGGCTCCGGCCCCGGGGGCTGGTGCTCCGGTCGGCCAAGCCGGACGGCTTCAGCCCCGGCGCCGATATCGGGGAGTTCGCCCGGCTGGCCGGCGCCGCCGAGGCCCTGGCCCACTGCCAGCTGGGCCAGGCGCTGTTCACCGCCCTGGCCCAGCTGCCCATGCCCACCGTGGCCATGATCCACGGTCCCTGCCTGGGGGGCGGCCTGGAACTGGCGCTGGCCTGCCGCCGGCGGGTGGCCAGCGACGCTCCGGGCACCCGGCTGGGCCTGCCGGAGGTGCGCCTGGGCATCCATCCGGGCTTCGGCGGTAGCGTGCGGCTGACCGACCTGCTGGGGCCGGCCCCGGCCCTGGATCTGATGCTTTCCGGCCGGCAGCTGTCGGCCCGGGCCGCCCTGCGGATGGGCCTGGTGGACGCGGTGGTGCCCGAGCGGCAGCTGGCCCGGGCCGCGGCTGCCCTGCTGGGGCCCGAAGCCCGGCCCCGGCGGACCCTGGCCCAACGGGCGCACCGCCTGCTGGGACACTGGCCGGCCCGGCCGATCCTGGCTGGCTGGCTGCGGCGCCGGGTGGCCCGCAGCGTGGATCCGGTCCACTATCCGGCGCCGTTCGCCCTGGTGGCGCTGCTGGCGGCGGGACGCTCCGGCGGCGGCACCGCCGACCGCTTCCTGGCCGAGGCCCGCTCCGTGGCCCAGCTGGGGACCGGCAGCACCGCCCGCAGCCTGGTGCGGGTGTTCCAGCTCCAGGAGCGGCTCAAGGGGCTGGCCCTGGACCGGCACGGCGCGCCGGCGCCGCGCTGCGTGCACGTGGCGGGCGCGGGGGCACTGGGCGGGGTGTTCGCCGCCTGGTGCGCCCTGCAGGGGCGGCTGGTGACCGTCCAGGATCCGGACCCGGAACGCCTGGCCAGCCTGCTGGCCCGGGCCGGGGAGCTGTTCCGTCGGCAGCTGAAGGATCCGCGGGAGGTGCGGGCGGCCATGGACCGGCTGCTGCCCGACCCGGACGGGGCCGGGGCGGGGCGGGCCGACCTGGTGCTCGAAGCCATCGGCGAGGACCTGGAGGCCAAGCGGACCCTGTACCGGGCGCTGGAGCCGCGCCTGCGGCCGGAGGCGGTCCTGGCCAGCGCCACCGCCACCCTGCCCCTGGAGCGGCTGGCCGATGGACTGGCTCGGCCGGAACGCTTTCTGGGACTGCGGATCTTCCAGCCCGTGGCTGGCACCCGGCTGGTGGAAGTGGCCGCCTGGTCCGGCACCGGTCGGGACGCGGCGGACCGGGCCGCCGCCTTCGTGGGGGCCATCCGGCGGCTGCCGCTGCCGGTGCGGGCCGGGCCCGGGGGCCTGGTGCACCGGGTGCTGGTCCCGTACCTCATGGAGGCCCTGCTCCTGGTGGGGGAGGGGGTGGCGCCGGCGGAGATCGACCGGGCGGCGGAAGCGTTCGGGATGCCCGTGGGCCCGGTGCTGCTGGCCGATAGCATGGGGCTGGACACCTGCCTGGCCCTCGCCCGCGGCCTGGGCCCGGCCTGTGGCATCCCCGCGATCCTGGAGGCCCTAGTGGCCGCCGGGCATCTGGGCCGGGCCAGCGGGCAGGGCTGCTACCGATTCCAGGCTGGCCGGCCGGTTCGGCCCCGGCTGCCCGCACCCCGGCCCGGGGGCGGCCTGGAGCAGCGGCTGCTGCTGCGGATGCTCAATGCCGCGGTGGCCTGCCTGCGGACACGGGTGGTCGCGGACGAGGACCTGCTGGACGCGGGACTGGTGTTCGGCGCCGGCTTCGCGCCCTTCCGGGGCGGACCCATGGGCCACATCCGCCAGGAGGGGCCGGGCCGCCAGGAGCAGCTGCTGGCGGCCCTGGCCGACCAGCATGGGCCGCGGTTCACCCCGGATCCGGGCTGGGGCGCCCTGTGACCCGGCATCCCGGTCCCTGGCCGCTCAGGCCCCGGTCAGGACCGCGAACATGGCCATGGGCTCCGGCCCGTCGTTGACCAGGCCGTGGGCGTGCCCGGCCTTGCACACGAACAGGTCCCCGGGCCCCACCGGGAAGCGCCGGCCGTCCAGGATGCCGTGGCCCTGGCCGGCCAGGATCAGGTAGAGCTCCTCGCTGTCCGGGTGGCTGTGCTCGCCGATGCTGGAGCCCGGCTCCAGCTCGGTCCGGCCGCAGCCGAGGACGCCCGCCATCTCGCCCGCCTCCAGGCAGGTGGCGCTCTGGGCCGGGCCGACGCCGCCGCGGATCGCCTGTTTGGGGACGAAGGCCAGTCGGGCCAGGGTTCGGATCATGGCAGCTCCCACCGGCAGTATAAGCCAGCGCCGCCGGGAACGGACCGGCGGGCCAGCCCAAACGTCAGGGGGCCGGCGCGCCCTGGGGCAGCGCGGTTCCTTTCGGATCCAGGGCCGCCTCGCCCCGGGGCCGGGATTCCAGGGTCAGCTCCAGCGCCGGCGGCGCCTCCTCCACGATCTCCGGGGTGAGGAAGATCATCAGCTCCTGGGCGTCCCGCTTGCGGTGGGGCGAGGAAAACAGGTTGCCGATGATCGGCAGGCTGCCCAGGAAGGGGACCGAGGGGATGTTCAGGCTGCTGTCTTCGATCTTGATGCCGCCCAGCACGATCACGTCCCCCTTGATCGCGCGTACCGTGGCCTGCTCTTCGTTGGTGCTGATGATGGGGTAGTTGCCGCCGTTGATGGACTGGAAGTTCAGCACTTCGGTGACCTGGGGGTAGATGGTCAGGACCATGTCGTCGTCCAGGCCCACCTGCACGCCCACCTGCAGGTAGACCCCCACCTTTTCGGTGGAGATGTCGTATTCCGGGTTGCCGGCGTTGTCCTTGCCCTTGAACTGCGGGTAGACATACTTGGTGCCGCTGAGGATGAAGCTCTTCTCCCCGTCCAGCACCAGCAGGTTGGGGTTGGACAGGGTCTTGGCCTCGCCCTGGGTCTCCAGGGCGTTGATGGTGGCGGTGAGCGACAGGGGATCGTGATCGAAGTGACCCACGCTCAGCCCGTTGCGGGTGCTGGCCGTGGAGGTGCCGGAGCCGTAGGAGTCGGTGGTGGTGGTGGTCGGCATCCGTTCCGTGGCCTTGAGGCCCAGGGAGTTCATCCAGCTCACGCCCAGGTTGCGTTCGAAGCTGGAGCTGATCTCCACGATCCGCACGTTCACCCGGACCTGCTTGCGCGGCTGGTCGAACTTCCGGGCCAGGCTCAGGGCGCGGGCCACGAAGCTGGGCGCCCCGGAAAACACCACGTCGTGGGTGTGGTAGTTGGGGTCGGTGGGCGCCAACGCCTTGATGGACAGATCGCCCGAGCCCGTGGAGGCGGCCTCCACCGCGGGGGTGAGGAATTCCGGCCCGGGGGAGGCCTTGATGTCTGCCTCGCCCATGATGGCCTGGATGGTCTTGACCAGCGTGGCGGCCGAGATCCGCCGGCAGCGGTAGGTGCCGTCCACCACCTTGTCGTCGGGGCCGGGGAAGCGCACCTTCAGGTCGCAGGGCAGGCCGATGGTGTAGCCGTCGGCGTCCTTCACGAAGTCCAGGTCGGCGGCCTCCATGATCCGGCGCAGGCCTTTCTCGAACGGGAGGTCCTTGAAGCGGACGCTGATGCGGGTCGCGAAGCTGTCGGGCAGGGTCACCGTCTGGTTGGCCCGCCGGGCGTATTCCATGATCAAGGCCACGGCGTCCTGGTGGGAGGCCTCCATGGAATAGAGGGGCTCCGCGGGATCCGGGGGGCTGGGGGGGGGCGGCGCGTTGGCCACCGGAGGGTCCGGTGCCTTGGTCGCCGCCGCGTCGCCCGGCTCGGACTCCGCCTTGGCCTTGTCGCTCGGCGCGTCCGGGCCAGCCTCCGCCGCTGGTTCCTCTGTATGCTCGTCAGCTGAGCGCGCCGCCAGCGCGCCGGATGCGCGCGGTCCCGCCAGCAGCAGCAGCGTCGTCAGGAGCGGCAGGATCGGCGGGCGGAGGGAGCGGGGCATCGCGGTCCAGGGGCAAGGCGCCCCTCCGGGCGCCGGACCCGGCACCGGAGGAGCACGACCCTGAAAGCTTCGGGGATCCGGGAAGTTTGTCAATAAACCTTTAGTATTAAATTATAATTTTGCTGCCTTCAATACATCCGTCCCACCAGGGCGGCCACGGCGGTTTCCACCCGGAGGATCCGTTCGCCCAGGTGCACCGCCCGGCAGCCGCTGCGGGTGAGCAGCTCCACCTCCGCGGGGATGAACCCGCCTTCGGGGCCGATGACCAGCGTCGCCGGTTCGGCCACCTCCCGGGGGCAGGGCGCGGCGGAGCCGGGATGGGCCAGGAGCGCCAGGGAGCCCTGGAGCAGCCCGGGCAGCTCGTCCTCGGCGAAGGGACGCAGCAGCCGGCGCAGGTGCAGCTCCGGCAGGCGGGTGTCCCGGGCCTGCTCCAGGCCGAGCACCCGCTGCAGCAGCAGGTTCGCCTCGGCCAGCCGGGGGCTGTGCCAGTAGCTCTTTTCCACCTTCCAGGCGTTGACCAGGTAGATCCGGGCCACGCCCAGGCTGGTGGCGGCCGCCAGCACCCGGTTCAGCACCTTGGGGCGGGGCAGGGCCAGGATCAGGGTCAGGGGCAGCTTGGGCGGCGGGGCCTGGTCCAGGATCACGTCCAGTTCCAGCGCCTGGTCGTCCAGGCGGAGCACCCGGCCCCGGCCCATGGCGCCGCCCAGCAGGCCCACGGCCAGTTCGTCTCCGGGCCGGGCCCGGTGCACCTCCAGCACGTGTTTCAGTCGGCGGCCGGTCAAGCGTACGGTGCCCCCGGTCCAGTCCTCTTCGCGCAGGATCAGCAGGTTCATGCGGCAACCCTCCTCTTGGTGCAGCCCGGGCGGCCGGAGCCTGATAAGCTGGTTTTTTATTGTGCCTGGAGATCTACGTGAAAATACTCATTCTCGGTGTGAACGGATTCGTGGGATCCCACCTCGTTGAGCGCGTCCTGCGGGAGACCAACTGGGAAGTCTACGGCATGGACCTGGGCAGCCACAAGGTCGCCGAGTTCCTGGACAACCCCCACTTCCACTTCGTCGAAGGGGACATCTCCATCAGCAAGGAGTGGATCGAGTACCACGTGAAGAACTGCGACGTGGTGCTGCCGCTGGTGGCCATCGCCACCCCCAAGGTCTACGTGACCGATCCGCTCCGGGTGTTCGAGCTGGACTTCGAGGAGAATCTGCGGATCATCCGCCAGTGCGTCAAGTACAAGAAGCGGGTGATCTTTCCCAGCACATCGGAAGTCTACGGCATGTGCCCCGACGCCGAGTTCGACGAGGAGACCTCGTCCCTGGTCACCGGTCCCATTTCCATGCAGCGGTGGATCTACAGCACCTCCAAGCAGCTGCTGGATCGGGTCATCTGGGGCTACGGGTTCCGGGACGGCCTGCGCTTCACCCTGGTGCGGCCCTTCAACTGGATGGGCCCCAAACTGGACAGCCTGAACACCGCCAAGGAGGGCTCTTCCCGGCTGGTGACCCAGTTCGCCTGGAACCTGTTCAACGGCGAGCCGCTCAAGCTGGTGGACGGCGGCAGTCAGCGTCGCTGCTTCTGCGACGTGGAGGACGCCATGGACGGGCTGATGGCCGTGCTGCACAACGAGGGCGGCAAGGCCGACGGCAAGATCTTCAACATCGGCAATCCGGGCAATGACTACAGCGTCAAGGAGATCGCCGAGATGATGGTGGAGATCTGGAAGGACCACCCGTTCCGCCTGGAACGCGGCACCCCCCTGTCCCAGATCGTGGAGGAGTCCTCCGGCACCTTCTACGGCAAGGGCTACCAGGACGTGCTGGTGCGCACCCCGAGCATCCGGCGCATGCAGGAGACCTTCGGCTTCCAGCCCAAGGTCGGTATCCGCGAGGCACTGCGCAAGTCGCTGGACTTCTTCGTGGAAGAGCACAAGGCCATGGAAAAGATTGTCGAAACCGAATGACCCGAAAGGAACGCTGGCAACTCTTCTACCTCTGGCTGTTCCTGGGACTGGTGCCGCTGCTCATGCGGCCCCTGTGGGAGCCGGATGAGGCACGCTATGCCGAGATCCCCCGGGAAATGCTGGCCCTGGGCGACTGGCTGACCCCGCGCCTGAACTATGTGCTCTATTTCGAGAAGCCGCCCCTGCAGTATTGGCTGTCCGCCGCGGCCATGCGGCTGCTGGGGCCGGCGCCGTTCGTGGCCCGGCTGCCCTTGGCCCTGGCCACGGCCATCAGCCTGGTCTGTGCCTGGCGCCTGGCTCGGCGGCTGGGCGCGCGCCAGCCCATGTGGGCTGCCTGCATGCTGGCCACGGCCATCCTACCCTTCATCTGCGGGCAGATCCTGACCCTGGACGCGCTGTTTTCGGCCTTCCAGGTGCTGGCCTTTGTGGCCGGCGTGGAGGCGGTGGCGGCGCGCTTCCAGGGCCGCGACGGGCGGGGCTGGACCCTCCTGGCCTTCGCCAGCCTGGCCCTGGCCGTGCTCACCAAGGGACTGGCGGCGCCGGTGCTGGTGGGGCTGACCCTGCTGAGCTCGCTCCCCTTCGCCTGGCGGGAGCCGCGGCTCCGGCGGGCCCTGCTGGCGACCCTGGGTTCCCCTCTGGGCTGGTTGCTGTTTCTGTTGCTGGCCGCCCCCTGGTTCATCCTGGTGGACCGGGCCCACCCGGGCCACGCCAACTTCTTCTTCGTCCACGAGCATTTCGCCCGCTTCACCAGCCACGTGCATGACCGCCAGGGCTCCAAGAACCCGATCCTGGACAAGCTCTACTTCGTGGGCGTGCTGGGCGCGGGGCTGCTGCCATGGCTGAGCGCCAGCTGGATCGGCCTGCGCCGCGGCTGGGCCTTCGTTCGCCGTCCGGCCGGTCCCCGCGTGGACCAGGCCCCGCTGCACCGCTGGACCCTGGCCGCCGCCCTGCTGGCCTTCGCCTGGCCCTTGTGCTTCTATTCCGTTTCCGGCTCCAAGCTGCCCCCGTACATCCTGCCGTCGGCGGTGCCGCTGCTGGCCATGGCCTGCGCCCTGGAACGGGAGGGGGAGGAACTGCGCGCCCTGGCCCGTTCCGGCTGGGAACTGCTGGTGCTGGGCGGGCTGCTGGCCCTTGCCGGCCCCTTCCTGGTGCAGGGCGGGCCCTCCGGCCTGGGCTGGGTGCTGGGCACCGGCGCGGCCATGGCTGGCCTGGGCTGCTGGGCCCTGCGGGCCCGGCGGCTGGTGCTGGCGACCCCGGACCAGCCCCGGGGGCTCACGGGCGCCCGCTGGTTCGCGTGCCTTGGCGCCGTGCTGCTGCTGGTGACGGTGGCCACGGGTCAGGTGGCCGGACCCGGCAAGGACGCCGGCGCGCTGGTCCGCCAGGGCCCCGCCGACGCCCAGTGGCTGAGCTGCGGCAACTACTTCCAGGCGATCCCCTTCGTCAGCAAGGCCCGCACCGTGGTGGTGGCCGGGACCGGTGAACTGGCGTATGGCCGGGACCACCTGGCCCCCGCCGAGCGGGACCTCTGGTTCCAGGAGGATCGCCGGCTGTTCACGGCCATGGGGCGGCGCATGCGGGCGGCCGAACCCGGCCGGCCGGTCTGGGCCCTGGTGGATCGGAACGACTGGCGGGACATGGGCGACGACGAGCGGGCGGCTTGGCAGGTGCACGGTGGCTCCCACGCCTGTGTCCTGGTGAGCCTGCGCGACTAATGTGCAAGGGGGGAACTGCCTGCTCGCTGCGCTCGCGATGTTCCCCCATCCAAGGGGGCGTGCGCCCTTGGATGTCTAAGGACCTCTCCCCCCCACCTGATGGCTGGGCAGAGCCCGGCCATCAGGTCTGATACCCTTCCATGGGAGCCGGTGATCACATGCAAGCCCCCCTGATCTACCTGGACAACAACGCCACCACCCGCCTGGCGGAAGAGGCCCTGGCGGCCATGCTGCCCTACCTGGGCGAGCAGTACGGCAACGCCGGATCGGCCCACGGGCTGGGCCGGATGGCCGAGGCGGCGGTGGTGCACGGCCGTGGCCAGATGGCCCAGCTGCTCGGTTGCCAGGAGGCCGAGGTGGTGTTCACCAGCGGCGGCACCGAAGGCCTGAACCAGGCCATCCGCGGGGTCTTCGAGGCCCGGCCCCTGAAGCGCCACCTCGTCATCACCGCGGTGGAGCACAGCGCGGTGCTGGCCGTCGCCCAGTGGCTGCGGCAGCAGGGGGTGGAGGTCACCCTGCTGGGGGTGGACCGGCACGGCGCCCTGGATCTGGCGGAACTGGCGGCAGCCCTGCGTCCGGACACCGGCCTGGTCTCCATCATGGCCGCCAACAACGAGACCGGGGTCCGGTTTCCCCTGGAGGCCGCCGGACAGCTGGCCAAAGCCGCGGGGGCGCTGTTCCACGTGGACGGCACCCAGGCCGTGGCCAAGGGGCCCCTGGACCTGGCCGGTCTGCCGGTGGACCTGTTCAATTTGAGCGCACACAAGTTCCATGGTCCCAAGGGCATGGGCGCGCTGTTCGTGAAGCGGGGGCTGCGCCTGAAGCCGTTCCTGCTGGGCGGCGGCCAGGAGCGGGGCCGGCGGGGCGGCACCGAGAATGTGCCGGGCATCGTCGGCATGGGGCGGGCCGCGGAGCTGGCGTGCTCCCACCTGGACGATCTGCCGGCCATGGCCGCCCTGCGGGACCGGCTGGAGACCGGACTGCTGGAGCGGGTGCCGCAGGCGCAGGTGAACGGGGCCGGCAGCGAGCGGGTGCCCAACACCTCCCTGGTGAGCTTCCAGGGGATCGAAGGCGAGGCCCTGTTCCTGAAGCTCAGCGACCGGGGGGTGTGCGTGTCCACCGGCAGCGCCTGTGCCACCGGCCAGCGGGAGCCCAGCCACGTGCTGCGCGCCATGGGCGTGCCGCCGGAGCTGGCCCGGGGCACCGTACGCTTCTCCCTGAGCCGCTATACCACCGGGGCCGAGATCGACCGGGTGCTGGAGCTGGTCCCGGACCTGGTGGCCGAGCTGCGCGCCTCGGGGGCCATGGGGCGGCGGTAGGGCCGGCTCCTAGCCGCGGCTCCTGGGCGCACGCCGCCGGAGCCTGAGGTAGATGAGCCCCAGCGCCAGGATCAGGACCAGGATGCGGGTCATGCCGCGGCCTTCATGTCAGCTGTCGACCTTGAGGATGGCCAGGAAGGCCTCCTGGGGGATCTCCACGTTGCCGATGGACTTCATCCGCTTCTTGCCTTCCTTCTGCTTGTTCAGCAGCTTCTTCTTGCGCGAGATATCGCCGCCGTAGCACTTGGCCAGCACGTCCTTGCGCCGGGCCTTGACGTTGGTGCGGGCGATGATCTTGCTGCCGATGGCCGCCTGGATGGCCACGTCGAACATCTGGGCCGGGATGACCTCCTTCATCTTGACGGTGAGGCCCTGGCCCAGGCTGGCGCTCTTGCTGCGGTGCACCAGGATGGACAGGGCGTCGATGGGCTCGCCGTTGACCAGGATGTCCATCTTCACCAGGTCCGATTCCCGGTACTCCTTCATGTGGTAGTCGAAGCTGGCGTAGCCCTTGGAGATGGACTTGAGCTTGTCGTAGAAGTCCAGCACCACCTCGTTCAGCGGCAGCTCGTAGACCAGCATGACCCGGTCCTTGCCCACGTACTCCAGGCGCTGCTGCAGC
>Ga0302267_10002039_pt1 | contig 24967 bp, 13 predicted proteins | sample III_Bog_E1_3_FD_194555 | JGI IMG/M metagenome (GOLD analysis project Ga0302267, IMG submission 194555) | Peat permafrost microbial communities from Stordalen Mire near Abisko, Sweden - III_Bog_E1_3 | ecosystem: Environmental > Terrestrial > Soil > Wetlands > Peat | place: Sweden: Abisko...
GCTTTTCCTGAAAATCGATGTCGAGATAGATCGCATCGGCGGGAATCGAATCTGCTCGGAGTCGATTCGCAACTTCGAGCACGCGTGCCTGCGACATGTAGCTGTAGCGCGATTGCTGAAAGCCTAAAGCCCAAAGCGGTGGAAGCGGTGGAGTGCCTGTGAGCCACGCATAGGCCTCTACGACTTGCTTCGGAGTTGGCCCGTAGAATATGTAGTAATCCGCCGGCCCCGCAACTGATCCAAAGGAATAAACCCCTGGCGAGCCCTTGCCGAAGTCGAAACTCGTACGCCATGTATTGTCCAGAAGCACGCCCAGTGCGTGTCCAGCGCGAAAAGCCATGAAATACGGAATGCTCTTGTAGATCGGATCAGTAGACTCCTGAAAGCGGTACGCATCCGTATTCCACAACGTGAACGCTTCGTTGCGTCGGTCGAGCGGCCCCGTCTTGTCGCCCAGGCCGAAGTAGTGTTCATCGAGCGGCATCTTCTTTCTTATCTGGAACGCGTCACCATCGAAGCGCACCGGAGCGGCGTCTTGCTCCAATATGTTTCCTGCCAGGTCGCGCACTGTAAGTTCGAGTGTCTTCTTGTCTATCTCGATGGCTAATGTGTGTGTGCGAAAGCCAATATGATCGCCGTTGTGATCGATGGAAACGGGAACAGTGCTCCTACGCGCTTCAGGAAGAACTGCCCACGACGCGTCCTCAGGAAAAAACCTTCCCCGTGCATAGGTGACCCGTATAACATCCTCGCGCAAAGCAACGGCTTTCAGGCGCAAGTCACCATTCTGTACGTCGATTCCATTGATCAAACGCGACACGCCCCCCTGCCGCATACGAAGATGTAATCCCGTCGCAGGGATCTTAAACTGGGCGAGAGCCGTCCAGCAGGTCGTACAGAACAAAGCAATCAGAAATATCCGGCGTACTGAATGATTTAAGGGCATGAGACTCCTGCAATGGATGAATTCGTGTGCCGTTGTAGTGAGTGAGACGCAGTGATTATGCGGCTATGGCGTGGACGGCGCCGCGGCCGGAGACTCAAGCGAGGAGAGATCGGGATCCTCGACGGTCTTAATGCGTTCGCGGCGATTCTGCTTGATCGTCTTCACCTGCTCAAGCGCGGCGGATGCGTTTTTGGTGTCGCCAGTTTCCCGGTAAAGCCGCGCCAGCAGGTAGTGGATTGAGCCAGTGTCATCGCTTGATTCACCCAACTTCAACTGGCGAATCGCGTCGTTGGTCTTGCCGGTTTCCGCATAGACTTTCCCCAGCAACGCGTGCACATGACCCTGCATTTGCGGTTTAACATTGAGGCCCTTCAGCAGGTACGGTTCAGCATCTGCAAATTGGAACTGAGCCACCATGGTCTCCGCCACAATCAGGTTCAGTTCGGGGTCCTGCGGGCTGCGTTCCAGGGCTGCGCGCGCTGTATCTTTGGCCTTCTCAATATTGTTGTTGCTCAGGTATGCCGAGGCCGAACCGAGCATCGCCGCTGCATTGCCGGGCTCAAGAGCGAGAGCCTTCTGGTATTCCGTCTGCGCATCATCCTCTCTCTCAAGCTGGTGGTAGATATCACCGAGCAGAACATGGCTTTTAGCGGAATCCGACTCCGTTCGCTGGAATCGCGCGAGCGATTGCACCGCCATGCGTTCGCCGGCTTGAATCGACCAGTAAAGGCCCTCGGCAGAATGCGGCTGCAACGCCTCAAGTGCGGTTGCCGCGCTCAACGCTCCCTCGTTGTCCCCGGAGAAGAACGAGCACGCAGCAAGCAACCGGAGCCTTTCGGCGTGCCCTGCAGCTCCGAGAGAACGTAGCCGACGGGCGCACTGCGCAAACTCCCCGGCCGCATAAAACTCTTCTGCGGTGCGCCGGTCAGTTGACACCGGCGTGGCTGCCAATGACGCATCTGGCTGGCCATGATCACCGTCATCGTGCAATTCGTTCACGCCCTGTCCACCGTTTAGCACTTCGAGAAGTACGTCGCGCAGATTGCCCTGGACGACCGTTGTCCGTTGAGAAAAATAGGCGACAAAGCTTGACGCCGCATCGCTCCCCAGTCCCTCCATAAGGACAGGCGCGTTGGAAAGAAAATAGCGATGATCGCGCCCCCATAGCTCTTGAAGCAACGGAAGTGCCTGCTCATAATCACCACGGTCGATTGCGACGCGCGCCTGTCCAAGAACTGCCAAACCGCACTCCGGATGTGCCGAGCGCTCGGAGTCAAATTCGGTGATTGCGCCCGCAGTGTCACGGTGACGCAGAAGCGCAAAGCCAAGTTCCGAATGGAGACAAGGCGGCTGAGGTTGTGAAGCAAACAAGCTTCGATAGAGGCTCGCGGCCTCGCTGAATCTTGACTGCTTCTCGAGTGATTCGGCATAGAGCGCCCCAGCGAACGGGGAATCTTTCGCTTCAATTGACATCTTGCGAGCGTCCATTTCCACCTGGTTCAGGCGCGATATTCCGAGGCCGAACCAAGCAGCGCCAAGATTGGGATCAAGTGCTGCTGCGTGCGCAAATTCCTGAGCTGCCGCGGGAAACTTGCCCACTTTGTAGTAAGCACGCCCCAGCGCAAGCGGCGCTTGTGGATCGGTCTTATTGATCCTCTCCGCTTTGACCAGAAATGAAATCGCCTCCTGCGCGTTGCCGGTGTGGAGATAATCGTTGCCAAGAAACAAATTGGGAACATATAACGACGGGTTGAGATGGTTGGCTTGTTGAAAGCTGGGAATTGCCGAAGCAATCTCTCCCGCTTCCTGCTGCATCAGTCCTAGATTGGCCCATAGCTCCGGCATCGACGGCTCGATTCTTACCGCTTGTTTGTAAGCCTTTTCTGCCGCGCCAAAGTCATGCGCCGCCTCGGCCTGCTGCGCGGCGGCCACGATCGACTCGAGCGTTGAGGCCGGTTGCTGCTGGCCTAGCCCGAAGACGGACATGGCCAGCAGGACCGGGACGATTAACAACACAGATCTAAAGCAGATTTTCACGAAGGTTTACCAGTAGAACTTCCCTGCGATTTGGACAACTCTGCCTGGGAACGCAGTCGTGATTTCTCCGAAACCACCCGGATTATAGAGACTCATATTATTGGGTCCCGGCGCATAGAAGTTCGGATGGTTGAAGGTGTTGAAGGTCTCGAAGCGGAACTGGGCTCTCATGCTTTCTCTGAATGACCAGTTCTTTTCCAGTGCGCTATCCCAATTCGTGTAATGGGGTCCACGAAGATTTGAGAAGTAGCGAGGAGCTGTCCCGAAACTGCCATATGGCGCATAGGCAAAGGCTGCGCTGTTGGCCCAGGAGTTGGGCACTGTGCTGCTGATTGTCTGGTGTGCCGGTTTTGGATTCCCGACGACATCCGGCCTGGGATCGCCCCCATAAGAGTTCCACTGGTTTCCGAAGACACTCAGCGGAATTCCGCCCCTCAAGGTTGCGATTCCCGAAAGCTCCCATCCGCCAACCACGGCGTCCGCAATGCGGTTCATTCCTGAACCCACCGCCTTGCCGCGACCGATTGGGAGATGATAGACGTAACTGGCCACCAGCGCCTGCGGAATGTCACCCGCATCCACGCTCTTTTCGCCGGCTATGTTGAAGTAGTTAGCCGTGGCGCCCCAGTTCGCCGCTCCGTTGTACGACCACGAATTGTTGCCCTCAACGTTGTCAAGGAACTTGGAGTAGGTGTAAGACACCAGCGCCGTAAGTCCTTTGCTGATGCGGTGGTTGTAAGTGACCTGCAGGCTGTTGTAAAGCGATTGGCCTATAGGCGCGTCGGTCTGGCTAACTCCGCAGTACTGCGGATATTGCAGCAGCAGTTGTTCGTTGAGCACCGCTGTTGAGCTATCGATATTGCAGGAACTTGGCGCAATCGTTCCACTTTTCTCCAGGGCCTGGAGCGGCGCAGCTAACGGATTGTAAGCTGCGTTGGCGCTGAGGAAAGTGGTGTTGGGTGTCCCATCCGCCGCGAACAGATACTTCGGATTCAACTGGTTGTAATTCCAATTGCCAATCATGCGAATCCCGCGGTTGCCAATGTAGTTCACGTCCAGTTGATCGTTCGGTGTGAAAGCATACTGCACGCCCAGCAGCCACTGTTCGACATAAGGAGATTGACGATTCCGGAAGACACCGCCGACGCCATTGCCGTCCTGCTGATATGAGCCGTTGACGTTGCCGGAAACCTGCGCGTACTTCCCGCCCCACGGATTGCTGGTGCTGATAGTCGGGTTGGGCGTCACGCCGCCGTCCAGGCTTTGGTTCAGACTGGTCGAAGCAGTGAAACCATCCGCATCCACCGAGCCCGAACTGGTCACCGCTTCTGGAAAGAAGATTCCGAATCCCCCGTGGATCACGGCCTTCGGAATAGCCTGGTAGGTGAATCCAGCGCGAGGCGCAATGTTGTGGTAATTCGGGTTGTAGAAATACCGGTTGTCGGGGCTCAGGAACTGAAGCGCGCCCAGCAAGGGCATTCCCGCCGAATAGCTCAGCGGATTGAGCGCGTTCGGGTCGAAGATCGAGCCCTGGTTATGACGTGAAGTGTACGGGGTCTGAATCTCATACCGGATGCCAAGATTCAGAGTGAGGTTATGAGTCGCTTTCCAATCGTCCTGTAAGTACTCACCAAAAAGATGGTTCGACTCATAAGGCGTGGTCGGTGTTCCGACGTTTGTTGTGGAGTCCAGAACGCCGAAGAGCGCCTGGGCCACCCCGTTACCCGTGAAGCTGACACCCGTCGTTCCCGCCAGGGGATTCGGGCCGGTAGTGAAGTTTCCTTCGAACGAAAGTTGGTTCGAGAAGAAGTTGTACTGGCTGAAGACCTGCTCTACTCCCATGAATCCGAAACTAAGAGTATTTCTTCCCAGCGATTTAATGAAGTCGGCATTCACTGTGCCGATGGGTCCATGGTTGGTGACCCCCTCTGTGTTTCCAGTGAAAGGGCCGAGTTGGGAGATCCCTTGTCCGAAATTGACGGTGGGAAATATCGGATCCTGTTGGTTCACATACGCCGGAAGTCCGAGAGTCGTTGAGGGGTTGAAACCGACTGATTGATTGGTCGACGTTTCATGCCACAACTGCACGCCCGAAGTAATACTCATGGTAAAGGTGGGACTGAAGATCCGCGTAAGTCCAGCCCACATGCCCCAGCGGTTATTGGGCCGCTGATTGCCTTGGCCTGCCGGGTTGGATCCCCAGTTATCAGCAGTACCGGTCTTTGCCTCCTCCTTATAGGAGTAGCGGAAATAAGCGTTGGTTCTGTCGTTGAAGTTGTGGTCGGCCCTGATCCCGTATTCGTTCCAATACGTGGGTGCCTGTCCGGCCAGAATCAGGTTGTTAGCCACATTCCCGGGCTTCTGTGCCGTAGGAAAGTAGCTCAGCAGCTTGGCGCCGACGGCATCCGGAGCGTAGCCGGTAACATTGGACAGAATGTTGCCGGGCACCGGGTTTCGGATGTATCCGGTTGTTGTGGCCACCAGGTTCGTGCCGTACGGGTTCGTCACTGGATTGTAAGTATCCGGTTGGCCGGCGGTAATGGCGTGTCCGCTGCGCGGATTGTAAATCTGACCGTCATAGATAGGCCGGCCGAGAGCATCGGTGCCCACAGACGTGGTTGACAACTGCTCGGAAAAGTCACCAGCCAGGAAGTTTGCGTCCGGCACCGTGTACGACGACGGAGACGGAGTGTTCGCATGGAAATGCTCGTAGTTACCGAAGATGAAGGTCTTGTTCCGCTGTTTATAAACGCCTGGAATGTACAACGGTCCGCCGCCAGTTCCGCCAACCTGGTTGCGGCTGAAGGTGCAAAGGTTGGTGTTCAGCAATCCCTGGCAACTGCCGGCTGATTGGAAGTAGTTCAGCGCATTGAAATTGTTACTCGAATAAAATTCGTATGCCGAACCGTGGAAGTCGTGAGTCCCCGATTTCGTAACCACGTTGACCACGTTTCCCGTGCTCCAGCCATACTGAGCCGTAAACGAGTTGTTCTGGATTTTGAATTCCTGGACAGCGTCTACACCTGGGACAAAGATAACCGCGCCCCACTCAGTGTCGGTATCCCATGAGCCGTCGACGAGGAAGGCCGTCGTCCCAAAGAAGCCGCCCGCGAAGTTCATGAACGAGATGTCCTGATCCGCCGTGTCGGTAGTGTTGCTGCCGCCCCCCAAAAGCAGCTGCCCTTCTGACGTGTTTTGAACGGAAGAGTTGAGCGTGGCCAGGCCGTAGACATTGCGCACATTCAGCGGCAACTCCACAATTTGCTTGCCGTCAATGTCGGTCGCGACGTTGGCGTTCTCAGTGTTCAACAGGGAGACGTCTGAAGTTACGGTGACCGATACCGTCTCCGATCCAACCGTGAGTGCCACGTTCTGCACGCCGGTTTCCGCGGCATCAAGGGCGATCCCAGTCTGTTCATACGCCTCGAAGCCCTTCGCCTTGATGGTCAGACTATAGGCGCCCGGCGGAAGCTGATTGAAAGAGTACCGGCCTCCCCCGTCCGAAATGCTGGTGCGCGTGATACCTTTCTCCGAGCTCGTCAGGGTCAGCGCTGCATTTGGCACCACTGCTCCCTGTGGGTCGGACACCACGCCGGAAAGCGTTGCCGTCGTTGTCGCAAGTTGGGCGTTACTCCACGGGGTGCTGCTCAGCAAAATCGCCAGCAGAATCGCGTACCCACCCCAGTACCACCGAGAACGTGGTCTCCAGCTCCTAGTAATGTTCAAATTGTTGCCTCCATCAGGTCCATTCCCGGTGGTTCCGGTCAACTGGCGCGAACGTTGCGCGTTGAAACGAATACCAAAAATCGGGTTTTTGTAACCGGTCCATGTGTAGGTGCTTCAAGAGGGGCTGTTAAGGTCCTTACGGATTGCCGACGAGGGTCTTTACGGAAAATAGGGGATTCTTAACATGAAAAGAATCGATCTATGTCGCTGAATATAAATCGCTTGCATAACAATGTTTAACAGGAATGTAATTGCCACGGAATGCGATATAATCGCTGCGGTCCCGGGGAGACCTCTATGGCTGTCCACCAGCAGGAGCCCGCCAACATAGCTGAGATCGAACCGAGCGAGGCTAAGGTTCGCGAGCAGCTGAGCCGGCTTCTGGCAAATCCGTTTTTCAGCCATAGCAAGCGGTTCCCCATGTTCCTTCGCTTCGTGGTCGACCGCACGCTCGCGGGTGAAGCGGACAGTATTAAGGAACGCACTCTCGGAATCGAGATATTCGGCAGGGACGCGGAATATGACACCGCTTCCGATCCCATCGTTCGCGTCACCGCCGCGGAGATTCGCAAACGCGTGGCGCAGTATTACCAGGATCCCGCGCATCGCGACGAGGTGCGCATCACACTCCCCTCCGGCTCCTACATCCCCCTCTTTAGCTGGCCGCATGCAACAAGAGACCTGACACCGCATGAGGTGGAACCGCCGCCGCTTCCTCTTCCAGCACACAAAAGCTTAAGCGACGTCACCGCACCCCGCCATTCCCACCTCACTCTTCTGCTGGCATGCGTTGCCGCGGCAATCTTGTCGGTGGCGTCGCTATTGGTCTGGCAGAACACCCATCCCTCTGCTCTCGAATTCTTTTGGCAACCTGTGCTGGGCTCGAAAGATCCGGTGCTCCTTTGCGTGGCCGACCAGCTTCAGTATTCAAACATCGTTCTTCGCGACGCAGCCGACCCGAGCAAGCAGTTCATCCTGAATGACAAACTCACAGCGCTGGTGATGGATGATGTCTTTGCCACTGGAAAAGTAGTCGGAGTCCTGCAATCCAGAGGCAGGCAATATTCGCTGAAGGGCGAGGGCGCGACCAGCCTCAACGACCTCCGCAGTGGGCCCACTATCTTCATAGGCGCGTTCGACAACGCCTGGACGCTCAGGTTAACCAACACCCTGCGATATCATTTTGCGAACAATCCCGAAATGACCAGGATGAGCATTGTGGATCGGAACAGTCCCTCTCAGTGGTACGTCGATCGCCCCGTGCAGTTGGCCACCAACATCTATCGCGACTATGCAATCATCGCGCGATTCACTGACAGCAACACGGGGAAAATTGCCGTTATCGCGGCTGGCATCGGACGCGGTGGAACCATCGCCGCTGGAGAATTCCTGACCGACCCCGCAGACCTCGCTCAGATAGAACGCTCCGCCCTGGCTGCGGGTAACAAGAAGAATATGGAAATCGTCCTGAGCACGCAGATCATCGATGGGCAGCCCGGCTCTCCCAAAGTGGAAGCCGCGTATTTCTGGTAGAGTCCGAGCCTGCAAATAGGGCAGGAATTCTCTTCTGCGCCAGGAACCGCTCAGAAAACTCGAATGCGAATGCCAGAGCTTATGCCGGTGGAAGCAAACGACGGCGTGGAACCATAGACGGCTTGCGGCCAGCGCTGGTATTCAAAATCCGCCAGTCTGAAATGAACGCGGCGGTTGAGCAGGAAGTCCACTCCGCCACCGGGCGCAATCACCATTGAGTTTGCCTGGGCAAGACCGAAATCCATATTGGCGTGACCAAATCCGGCAAGAAACTTTGCATAAACTTGGAACCTTGCAACGTTTCTGAAATAACGGCCACCGGCCAGATAAGTGGTTGCAGTGATGTCGTTGGTGTTGTGAAACTGAAGGCGGCGCACCTCGGCCTCGGCACTCAGGTGACGGCGCGTGTCCGCATCAACAAATGCCGAGACTCCGAGCAGCTTCTGCTCGCCATAGTTAAGGTAGTACCCGGAAGCAGTGCCCCCAGCCGATAGAGTCAGACCGCCCTGGTCAGCCGCCGGTACCACCTGGGCGCGTGCGATGGGAGTCATGCCCAGGCAGCAGGCAATAAGGATCGCAGGAGCATAGCTGCCTTTGTCCCTCCCGAACCCGTGACCAAATCTTCTCATCCGAAACAGACTTCGAAGTCTCATCGCGACCCCCTCAAGCGTGTTGCCAGAACCCTGCCGCTACTGCGTGATGGTGAGCGTCACATTCTGAAAGTGTGTGATGTTGCTGTTGACACCTGCGCCAAAAACCTGGATCACATAAGTGCCTGGCGCCGCGCTGATCTGCGTAATTCCCGTGCACCCCGTGAGCATCGCAGCGGCGCCAAGCAAGAGCAGCGAGGAGGTGACAATTGAGACAAGCTTCCTGCGCGATCGGCGATAGAAGCAGCCGAAAAAGAAAATCGGAACAAGCAATCCAGCCAGCGAAGCGCCGCGATTGCCAAGACGGGTGACCATGGCCGATCCGCCGCCACCCAGCGGATTGCTGGTGTCGATGGTGAGTTGAACGGCTTGAGTGGAATTGGCCGCGAGGCCAAGGTTGATTGAAGAGAAGCGGCAGGTTACGCCCGCAGGAAGTGATGCGCATCCCATTCCGATGGTGTCAGTAAAATCGCTGACTGAGGTCACACTCACGCTCATCGTCGCGTTCTGCGACGAAGCGATCGTGAGCTTGTCGGGCGTGACGATGACTGAGTAGTCCGTGGGAGTGCCGGAGCGCTGAAGCGGCGGGGAAGTAGACGAGCTATGTAGAGCATCCCCGCTATATGCAGCGACGATCGTATAGGACACACCAGGAGACAGATTCGGATTCAGGGTTGCAACGCCTGTTGAGTCAAGGGACGCCGACCCGAGGGTGGTTGATCCACTTGTAAACTTGACTACACCTGTGGGCGTGGGACCGCTGACGCCGACTACTGTTGCCTCCAGGGTCAACGTTGGAGTTGCGCCGCCGGTAGTCGAGGAGCCAATGGCGGAGACCGTCGGAATGGAGCCGACTGCCAGGGACACGCCCGAAGAATTGGCGCCCGTATCGTTGGTGTCACCCGCATAGACCGCTGTGATCTGGAAGCTCCCGACCGCAGGAGGCGCGTATTGAATCGTGGCTGTCTCGTTTGCCTCAAGGGTCGAAGAGCCCAACAGTGTTGCGCCATTTGCGTAGAAGCTTACGTTCCCGGTTGGTGGACCGCCGTTGCCTGTAACTGTTGCCGCTAGTGTGATGGGAGCAAGCACCATGGAAGGATTGGGCGCGACGACAATGTTCACCGCCGTAGTGGCCTGGTTAACGGTCAAGGCAAGCGAAGCGGATGTGCTCGCGCCCGAGTCCGCATTCCCGGAATAGCTTGCGATGATCGAGTGAATGCCGGGAGCAAGCATCGCGCTGATGGAGGCTGTGTCACCTGAGCCGTTCACTGCACTCGTTAAGGGGAACGGGCTCCCCAGCGTAACGGTTGCACCTTTGAACGTATCCGTAAAGGTGACGCTGCCGGTCGGCGTTGCCTCGCCGGCGGTCAGCTTCACAGTCGCAGTAAGGCTAGTGGCGAGACCCGCAATCGCAGGGTTGGGGACAGCCGAAAGGGCGGTCGCTGTTAGGGCCTGAGTGACGGTCTGTGTGACGAGGCTTGAATTTACGGAGTTGAAGTTACTATTTCCAGGCCAGGATGCAGTGATGAAATGAACGCCCACAGACAGCGTGCTGGTGATGAGCGCGGCAGTTGTGCCCTGCAACGTGGCTGTGCCAATTGAGGTGGCTCCGTCGTAGAACGTAACCATGCCGGTTGGGCCGCTTGAGATGCTTGCAGTCAACGTTATCGCGCTACCGTAGTTGGAGGGCGTACCCGAACTACTCACCGCCATGATGGGCGATGCCTTGTTCACGATCACTGAGACTCTCTCGGTAGGGCTTCCGTAGTCGGTGATATCGGAGGGAAGAAAGGTTGCCGAAAGCATTGCGACGCCAGCCGGAACGACAGTGCCCGCAGACGGTGTGTAGAAGAATGTGCCCGCAATCCCATTTGAAGAGGCGTTAAGTTGGGTCCCACTGAGCGGTGTTCCGTAAGAGATCGTAGCGGGCGCAGCCCAGGAAATGGTGGGAATGACCTGATTCACCTGAATCAGCACAGTGGCGTTGGCAGCGGTGTAATCGGTCGTGTCGGAAGGTGTAAATATCACAGACAAACTTCTCGAACCCGCGCACAGCACAGTGCCCAACGCCGGGGAGTAGCTGAAGGACCCAGCAGTTGCAGTGGTTGCATTCAGTTGTGTGGAACTGAGCACGGCCCCATAAACAATGGGAGTTGGCGACGGCCACTGAACGACCGGAGTCGCCATGTTCACGATCTCCATGACGGGGCTGGAGGTCACTGGATTGTAGTTCGCATTCCCGGCCCAGTTTGCGGTGATGCTATGCGTTCCCACTGCCAGTGAATTGGTGGCATATGTGGCTTTCCCACTCTGTATCGTTCCGGTGCCGATGGAATTTGCGCCGTCGTAGAACATCACTGTGCCAGCGGGACCACTGGACAAGTTTGCCGTGAAGACCACTGTGGCGCCGTAGGAGGAAGGCGAGCCAGAGGTATTGATCGTCATCGTGGGCGAGGCCTGGTTCACTTGCAGCAAGACCGTGGACCTGGCGCTACCATAGTCGGCGGAATCGGCCGGAAGGAAGGTCACTGAAAGTGTTTGCGTTCCAGCCGCCAATACTGTGCCTGTCGGCGGACTGTAGGCGAATGTGCCAACCACTATTCCCGAAAACGCATCGAGCTGGATCGCGCTGAGAGCCGTGCCGTATGTGATAGCTGCCGGAGTGGACCATGTGATTGCAGGCGTCACCGCATTCACTATTTGCGAAATCGCAGTAGAGGTGCTCGCCGCGTAGTTCGAGTCGCCTGCATACACTGCTGTGATGGAATGCGATCCAACGACCAGCGCAGCATTCGTGAACACAGCCTGATTCGTTGCGCTCGTCAAATTGGTTGTCCCGATCGTCCGCCCTCCATCAAGAAAACTGACCACCCCAGTCGCAGCGGCAGTTGCATTCGGCGTGATGGTCGCTGTCAACGTAACAGCTTCGCCAAAGCTGGATGGATTGGACGTTGAACTAACAACAATGCTTGTGGACGCCTGCACGTCCTGATTCAAAACGTTCGAAGTAATTCCCTGGATTTGTTTCGTCGCATCCCCGCTATAGATTGCAGTCATGGCTTGGATGCCCTGAAGAAGAGCCGCGGTGGACCAGGTTGCAACCCCGCTGGCGTTGATGGGCACAGTTTGCAGGATTGCCGCGCCATCATAAAATCCAACCGAGCCATCGGGAGTCACGCCTCCGCCACCGGATATGGCAACCGTCGCCGTGAAGATGACACTCTGGCCTACAGCTGAGGGGTTCACGCTGGAGGCGAGGTTGGTCGACGTAGCTTCATCAACTGTTTCAGTTAAAGGCGCGGAGGTACTGGAGAAGTGATTCAGGTCGTTGTCGTTGTTGTAAGTGGCAGTAATGGTGTGGATCCCAACAGAGAGCGCTGCGGTGGTAAGCGTTGCGGTAACGGTTATGCCCGGAGGAGCATTGAGCGCAACATTCGCTTTAAGCGGGGTGGTGCCATCGAAGAAACTGACAGTGCCGGTAAGGTTGCCAAATCCAGAACCCGTCTCCACGGTTGCCGTGAAGGTAACGCCATGTCCAAATTCGGAGGGATTGTTGTTCGAGACCAATGTGATGGTTGTCGAATTCACAGCCGCAGCGTCCCCGATCAATTCAATGTCGAGCGGCGCGTTCGCGGTTTCCCCCTGCCTGCCGATGTCGATATTTGCCACGATCTGCTGCGATGTGACAGACGGCGGAAATACCAGTGTGGCTGAAGGCGCAAAGACCGCACCGATAATGCAATCGGCATCGACAGCCAGAAAAGGGCCTCCCTGTGTGCAGGGATTTGTGATCCACAAATCGTTGACTGCGGAATTCTGATCCGGGGTAATGGCTGTCAAATCCAGTGCGTAATTGCCGTCGTTTTCAACCGTCTGGTATTGAGGCTGAGAAGCGCTTCCCTGACGAATGGGCGTTGCCGTGAAATTCAGAATGGACTGGTTGCGCTCAATCACCTCCACCAGCATGTCGTAAAAGTCGGCGAAGTAGAGATTGCCGTAACCATCCAGATACAACCCCACAGGCGCGTAGATTTGCACCGCTCCAACAGTCGAGCTGGAGCTGATTGCCTTCGCGCCATTCCATGCGATCGCCGTGATGGTTCCGGCCGCGGCGTTCGTCTCCCAAATACAGGAGTCCTGCGTGTCCGCGATGTAGAGATTGCCGGCAGCATCGACGGCCACACCTGAAGGAGTGTTGAGGGCCTGCGTGTTTGTCCTGCCGTTGCCACAGGAATTTCCTGCACCGCCGGTTCCGGCAACAGTGCTGATGATTCCCGAAAGACTGACCATGCGTATCCGATTATTGGCCGAGTCCGGAATGTACATGTTGCCCGAGGTATCGAATGCGACCGCATACGGAAGACTCAATCCAGCAAGAAGAGCCTGCTGTCCATCGCCGGAAAACGTCCCTTTTCCGTCACCGCTTCCGCTGGGGTCTCCGTTACCCGCTACCGTGGTGATGATGCCCGCAGGCGCACCCGGTACTGGCAAAGCAACCATGCGTACGCGCTCGTTGGCGGTGTCGGCGATGATGAGATTTCCGCCGCTGTCGATTGTGATGCCTTCCGGAGAATCGAGTTCCGCTGAGGTTGCCAATTCACCATCGCCCGCGAATCCCGCCGTGCCATTGATGCTTCCAGCGACGGTGCTGATGATTCCGGTTACCGCGCTGATCCTGCGAATGACATTGTTGCCTGTGTCTGCAATGTACAAGTTGCCCGCACCATCCAGAGCGATGCCGGAAGGAGCGTTCAGGGTTGAAGTCGAGGCCGGTCCACCGTCGCCCGAATAGCCGGGACCACCTGTCCCAGCGATTCTCATGATGATGCCAGCGCCCGGACAACTGGTGCCGTAAATCATGGCGTTTGTGCCGGCGCAGACCATGCGAATCTGGTTATGGGTCGAGCCACTGTCGGCAATGTACATATTGCCGAAGCCATCGAAAGCAATACTGGACGGCTGCTCAAGGTTTGCCGCAATGGCTGGAATTCCGTTTTGTGTCGAAGACCAATCGCGATAGACGCCGGCCATCGTCATCACGCTGCCCGGCATAAACACACCCAGGCCGCCCAACCCGGTACCGCTCAGATATGCGGTTCCAAGCACAGTGTTGTTGCTGTCAAGCAGCACGACAGCGCCCGTGCGAAGGCCCGGGTACACTGGAGTGAACTCAACGGATTCCTGGCACGAGGCGCCGACCGCGAGGTTCGCGGATTCGCAGTTCAACGCTACGGAGCCCTTGCCGAATTCGAGACTGCTTACCCCAAGAGTAAGCACTTCCACGGTGGACACGGTACCCGCGACCTGCGCAGTAACCGTAACAGCCTGGGCAGCAGAAGGAGTATTGACGAGCTGCGGCGGGGCGAAGATGGATTGGCCTTGCGCGCCTGCAGCCGCTAATACGAGAAAGGCCACGGCCAGCATCTGACTTCGACGCGGATTCCGCGCAGGCCGGAGTAAATCGGGCGATACGGGCAAACAGCAATCACCTTCGCAACACGCTCCCGAATTCAAGTTGCCCCGGATCTCAATGGCCGATGCGTTGGAAAGATTCTTCCTGCGATTTTCCCGGTTGCCTCGTTGAAGGGGTTTGCAACTCGTGTGGCCCAGCGTCAAATACAAATCGTTCACAGTTGCCCCCCAACTGACCTGCGTTTCACAAAGAGCGGGCTGTCAAGAAACAACGGAGCCACCGCTTCGGATTCAAGCGCCGTTCGCCGATCCTTGCGTGATCCCGCACACGATGGCGACGCAGCAAACAAGTCTGCCATGATTACCTCGCTTCCCGTGTAGCGCAGCGCGGGAAGCTGATGGATTGGACTAAACAGTCACAGTACTCTTCATCGACACGAAGACTGGTGGCAGTAAGCGCTCATTCAGTGGCGGCAAGGTCCACATGAACCATTCTGGAATCCAGACCCATTCTGGTTCTCTCTCGCCAGGCGGACATTCGCCGTCAATCAGGAAGTGTTTAATTCTCGGGAGTGAGATGGATCTTGCTGCCGCGATCCCCTTCAGTGGCTTGTGAGCGAGACGAATACAACGCCGCCCTCCAAATCGCAGAAGCGCTCGTCGATGGCAATCGAGCGCCGGAAGGTAAATGCATCTTGAACAGCTACACGGGTGACGACGCGATAAATCCCTGCACACGAAAATGGGGCTGCCCCGTCAAGGCAGCCCCCTCGAAATCAAGTAGTGGGAGTCAACACCGCTGTTTCGATGGATGTGATCGTGCGACCACGCGTTACTCAATCACGCAACCACCGCATCCGGGCGGGACGTGGCCACACTCTCCACGAGGCTGATCTGTCCGCGATCTGCGCGGCTTGCAATAAACTCGGCGAAGATCAAACATGCCCCTATTGCAGTCAGGTTATATACAGCAGCGCCCCATGTCGGCTGACTGTGCAGTCGGATAAAAATAGGAGGTACTTCTACAAAACCCTCAAACAGCAACAGCATCAACGCGAGAAGCCTGGCAGCCAGCACATCCTTAATCCCTGAACAAATTGCGATTCCTGCCAGGATGAAGGCGATTCCAGTCAGCCCTGCCCAAAAGTATCCAAACAACATCCATTGCGGGACGATGCTCGCAAAGACGCGAATGCCAATGAGGTGAAACAAGCCGAAGAGAACAGGAGGCAATCCCAGCATCCAACGTGCGGCGATAGCTGCTCTTTTTCCCAACGGGGAATCCGATGAGGCGGTGGAGGCGTAGACGATCACTGCCGGGGCCATCAGCATGAGTTGTTGAGCAAGCCCAAAAGAAACGCCTGCTATCACGTCGATCCGCCAACCAAGCGCATGAATTCCGGCATAGTACCGAAATCCCCACAATGCCGCAAAAATCAAATAGAAGATGGCGGATGCTGCGGCACCCATCCTTGCGCTGCGCCGCCACAAGGTCGCAAGACCTGCTGCGACCATCCAAACGCCCGCGACGTAGGCCATTATCTGTTCGCCAGGAAGATTCTTGCCCAGAGCTTGGATGGGCTGATGAGAGGCATCGAATGCGCCCCATGCGATATTCAGAATGCCAGTGAGAACCGTGCCCAAGCCGTAGAACCAAACTCCAACTTGCATCCGTCGATCTTCCATGAGTCCCTCCATGAGTCGCTCCGGGAGAAGCCAAGTCTCAATGGCAATCCGTGCGCTTCTCGATTTCAAAGCTGATACTATGGCAGCATTGGTTCATCGAACAGAGCCATTTTCGCCATTTTTATTGGACCATTAAGATGCCAAAAGCCATTAGCTCGTTCGAGCTCACGCTCAAAAGCCGTTCGCGCCATCAGACCTTGACCAGTTGGTTATATGGCGAACTGCGATCCGCCATTCTTGACGGCCGTCTCGCGCCAGGCGCCAGACTGCCGGCTTCCAGAGATTTCGCCAGCCAGTATCAGCTCTCCCGAGGCACAGTCGTCAGCGTTCTGGAGCGTTTACAAGCTGAGGGGTATGTCACCTCCCGCGTCGGATTCGGTACGTGGGTCAATCGCGTGGAGCCGCCCCGGCCCGCCCGCCAGGCAACCAGGACACCGGCATACATTCGTGGCGTTGTTTCGACATACAAACGGCCGCGACCCTGGATCGACCTGCCTTTGGTCGATGGGATCCGCCCCTTTCGAATCGGCGATCCGGCCATCAACGAATTTCCTTCTGAAGTTTGGGGACGCATTGCCGCACAGCGAGCACATCATTTTGGGTCATGGTTAAAGAAAGAGGCTGATCCGCGCGGCTATCGGCCATTGCGCGATGCAATCGCCGAGTATTTGCGCACGTCACGTGGCGTCCGATGCACTGCGGAACAAATCGTCATCGTTTCCGGAATACAACAGGCGCTCGACCTGTTGGCACGCCTGCTCTTGAAAAGGGGCGATCCGGTATGGATGGAAGATCCTGGGTACTTCGGAGCCAGCATCGCGTTTGATAATGTCGGGGCCAGGATTATTGCTGTGCCGGTGAATGAGGAAGGGCTGTCTGTTTCCGCCGGAATCAAGATCTGTCCCGATGCGAAGGGCGCCTACGTAACGCCGGCTCACCAATTCCCTCTGGGCGTAACCATGTCCCTGGAGCGGCGAATGGCTCTTCTTGGTTGGGCTTCGCGCGCCGGCGCTTTTGTTATTGAAGATGACTATGACAGCGAATACAGGTTTGAAGGACCGCCTGTGCCTGCCCTGCAAAGCCTGGATAATCAATCAAGCGTTATCTTCATCGGATCGTTCAGCAAGACGCTCTTCCCAGCCTTGCGCGTGGGCTACGTGGTATTTCCTGCGGCGTTAACAGATTTCTTCCTGGGTTTTCGCTACCGGACCGATTTCCGAAATTCATCCTTTGACCAGGCGGTACTCTGCGACTTCATCGTAGATGGGCATTTGGCGCGTCATTTGCGGAGGATGCGGAATCTGTATGCGGATCGCCTCGCAACCCTGATGGAAGGATCCAGGCAACATCTGTGTGGACTGCTTGAGATCTCGAACGTCAGGGCAGGCCTCTACACCATTGGGTATCTCAAGAATGGAATGACTTCACGACAGGCGGAAAAGCTGGCGGCGGCCCAGGGTATTGAGGTTCTCGCCGTTGATCGATTCACGTTAAGAAGTCCCGATCCGAACGCGTTGCTCCTCGGCTTTGGCGGATTCGACGAGCTTGCGATACGACAAGGGCTCCTTCGACTTGCCAAGGCTTTGAGCCAGCCAGACCGCAGAAAATAAGTGGTGGGCGAGGCGGCGATTGAACCCACACCCCCCGGCTTAGAAGTCCCTTCCGTACATTCCTCTCTGCCTTGCCATCATTTACTGTTGTTTGCTTTCGTCCAATGTTTATAGTGGTTCTTGTAAATCATCCATTACTGCGGTTCCCCTTCACTCACTGTGGGAACTCCCCCCGATTTTCGCCACACTCCCCCAGTTTCACCCACAGTTATTTGGCTCCCTCCGTACGCTCATATCGCGCCAGAATCCCCCACACGACGCTGGCGCGGAATGATTGCGGGACCGGATTGACCCGGCCTCTGTCGGATTCGGTGGAACCTCTGACAGATTGGCGCTACCGACTCCCCCAATGCGCTGGTCAGCGCGACACTTGGCGGCGCATGGCATTGCGGTTTCGCAAGAGCATGGGACTCTTGCCGGGCCAGAATATGGTCCTGCGAGGTTCCTGGGTCAGTCCCTCTATTACGGTTCGTGCCTGTCGCGCTACCAACCCCTTCAAGACGACCCCGCTCACGACTCAAGGTTCCGTTGTATCGTGAAGCTGGATAGTCCCTGGCTCTTTTCCCCTTTCATAGCGAGACTGAACATTTTCTTGGCATTGACGCGGTTGTAGACTCGGTGCGCAGTTCCGAGTCATCTTCTAGCAGCCCAGCGAGAATCTCCGTGATCCGTTGAGTAAGGAGTTCAACCACCGGATGTCTTGGATCACAATCGAGTTCCGTTATCAAACTGGAAAAACCACCAACTGGGAGACCCAAACTCGTCTCCTGCGCGGATAGAGTCTTGGCCGCCACAACAACTCGTGTATGCGCCGGGTGTATGTGAAGGTTGCGATGAGTTGATCTTGCCCCATATGGATTTGGTACGATTGCAATGCTGCACAACTTTTAAAATATGGCGAAGGTACCCAGTTAATGGAAAGAGGAAGCGACTCCAGTCGATACCTGGCATTGGTGTTTTGTGTCCCCGTGCTGCTTCTGGCCATTGCGTTCGCAGCTGCCAATACGAACTGGTTCTTTTACCACGATAACTACTTCATGCTGCGCAATATCGGGTATAGCCTCACGCTCCATCATGCCGATTGCCAGGTGGTGTTGACGGGTGACTCCTCCGCTCTTACGGGCCTGGATCCATTAACCATAACGAAGGCCACGGGATTGAGCGCATGCAATGTCGCCGAAGGGGGGACGGTTACAACGGTCGCGGGCTGGTATCCACTCGATGCTTATCTTCAGCAGAATGCCGCGCCGAGATACATTGTATTCATGTTTACGCCGAGCCTGTTCCGGCCAAGCCATTCGTGGCGGGACTATAGCTCGTACTATGAGGGAATTGTTTACCTGCTTCGGCACGAGCGCAATAAAGGCACTTACCTGAAGCTATTGGCGCATCCCTATGAGACATTCACTTTTTCCGCCTGGGCAGCTCAAAGCATCATCGCGGACACTCTAGTCCGTCTGACCGATCCGCACAAATACGATGGGGTTGAGGATCCAGCCTTGCGGCGCCAGAGGCATAACGGCCTGTTCACATTCTATTCAGGCCCGGAGACAACATGCTTCCGGAATGGGTGGGACAGAAAACTAAGTATCGCAACGGACGCGAACTGGGTGTCTGGATTGCGCCAGAAATACGGTGTCAACGGCACACACGTAATTGTGAATGTGGCTCCCGTTGCAGATTGTGACGACATGAAGGACGTCTACGAGCGGGCACTACAGGGTGTGCATGATAATCCGTTGGAAGTTCTTCCGATAAAAATGTTCAATAATCAGGACGTTCACCTTACGCCGGACGGCGCGGAACGGGTTTCACTCGGCGTTGCCAACCAGATTCTCGTAGATGAAAGGAACAGCAAGCCATGAGAGCGCTATTGAATTGCATGGGCGCGGTTCCCATTTGTACCCTGCGTCTGGCCGAGTGATGCGGCGCTCTTTCAGAGAACATAATGGCGGTCCGCCTACGTCCGATATACTTGCTGGCATAATCGCCTATGCTTTTTAACAGTCCTATCTTTCTTTTCGTCTTTTTACCCATAGCGCTTGTCGGCTTCGCCATTCTGGGTCGATTCGGACGCCGTTCTGCGATTGGTTGGCTCGCGCTGGCGTCCATCCTCTTTTACGCCAAGTGGAATCCCGCATTCGTGCTGGTGCTGCTTGGTTCCATGCTGGGAAACTTTCTACTGTCGCGATTAATTGAAGCCAGCAAATCAAAGCCCCGCATGCAAAGCTTCTGGCTGATCGTTGCCATCGTCGCCAACTTAGCCACGCTTGGATACTTCAAGTATCTATTTCCGCTGCTAAACTTCTTCACTCACATCGGAGTAACTCATCACGAGTGGGGCAGCGTTGTCCTTCCTCTCGGCATCTCATTCTTCACATTTACACAATTGGGCTACCTGATCGACTTAAAACAGGGAGAAGCTGGGCCGCAATCCCTGGTGAGTTACGCATTGTTTGTTACATTCTTTCCCCACTTGATTGCTGGTCCCATCTTGCATCACAAGGAAATCATGCCGCAGTTTGCGGAAGAGCGTCGCTATGGCGTGAATCGAGATGATTTCGCGGTTGGGCTGACCTGGTTCATCATGGGGCTCTTCAAGAAAGTAATGATTGCGGACATGCTCGCACCCTATGCTAATTCGGTATTCGATGCACCGGGACACCAGACAATCGCCACTGCATGGATTGGCGCCCTGAATTACATGTTGGAGTTGTATTTCGATTTCTCTGGTTATTCGGATATGGCGATCGGGTTGGCAAGAATGTTTTCAATCCGATTCCCTCTTAACTTCAACTCACCATATAAGGCGACGAGTGTCATCGACTTTTGGTCGCGTTGGCACATGACATTAACCCGTTACATTACGCTCTACCTCTATACACCCATCTCCCTTGCGGTGAGTCGCTCACGTCTCGCAGTAGGAAAGAAAGTATCAAAGAAGGCTGCTCTGACATTCAACGGCTTCATAGAAATGATCGCTTATCCAACCATCGTAACCATGTTCCTGGCTGGCATCTGGCATGGAGCCGGCACGCAATTCATGGTGTTTGGCCTGATTTTCGGCGTCACCATGACGCTTGAGCATGCTTGGAACCTCATTCGAGCCTCTAGGAAAAGCTCTCCCGCCATCTACCTGAGAGTGCTCTCCGTGCTGCGCGTAAATCTTGTGGCATTGATCGCGTTTGTCTTCTTTCGATCCTCATCCACGGACGACGCACTCATCTTGCTGCGAAGCATGACGGGGCTGAACCCTAACGCGCACCTCAGCGTACAACCACTCTCATTGATGGTGTTCTTGTTTCTGCCAGTCGTATGGTTCCTGCCAAATACTCAGCAGATTCTAGCGGAATCCGGTAGTGGAATCGATTTAGCCGCTGAGCGACGAGGTCTTCATTGGAAGCCGAGTCCGACCTGGGCAGTTGTGATGGCGCTTGCATTCTTTCTCTCGATCATTTACATGGGCGCCGGATCCACGTTTCTCTACTTTCAGTTTTAACCAGGAAGCGAAACTTTAATGAAGACTTCATCGCCAAATTCGCCAGCGCGCGTCTTCGACTGGGCAGCGCAGGCGCAGTTTTCGCAGCTCTCCGGCGACCGGAATCCCATGCACATGGACGTAGTCGCAGCTCGGCGAACGCACGCGGGGCAGCCGGTGGTCCATGGAATGCATGCAGTACTTTGGGCTTTGGAATCGATTGCCGGCAAAGGAGATATTCAGTTCCCGATTGCACAGATCAAGGTCCGCTTTCAAAAACTGATTTACGTTGGCGATGAGGTGAAGCTCGAATTCATCCGGCACGACATAGCCGGAATTTCACTTCAGCTCAGTGTCGACAGTCTTCCTGTTTCGTCAATCACAATTGGGTTTGGCGAAGGGTTGCAAGATGCGCCACATGAGAGCATTTCCGATGCGATCCCACCGCCAGGCTGGCCGGAAGAACCAGTAAACCTCTCCCTGGCTGAAGTTGAGAAGGCGAGCGGTTGGCTGGCATTTGCTCAAAATATCGAAGCATCAACGCACGCCTTTCCCCGATTGTCGGCGGCCATTGGACCACGTCGAGTTTCTGCTCTTGCTTGTATGTCACGACTCGTAGGAATGGTCTGCCCAGGCATGCACTCTACCTTCTTCAGCTTCACGGTTCGCGCGATTGAGCAAGCGGGGACGCGGAACGCCATACGATATGAGGTCACAAGTGTGCACGACCAATTTCGACTCGTGAAGCAGACGGTTGAAGGGGGGGAATGGTCCGGTACGGTTGAAAGCATCGCCCGAATTCCGCCGGTTGCGCAACCGGCATTGAATGACCTTGCAGGCCTTGTCCATCGGGACGAATTCCAGCATACGAATGCGCTCATCGTTGGAGGGTCCCGTGGATTGGGTGAGCTGACTGCCAAGCTGATTGTTGCCGGCGGTGGAGCGGTCACAATTACGTATGCGGTTGGCCGCGACGATGCAATCGAAGTTCAGCGGCAGATACGCGACTGGGGAGGCAAGTGCGAAGTCCTGCAATATGACGCGACCCTGCCGGCGACGAATCAATTCGCACAACTCTCTCCCGCACCCACATCGCTCTATTACTTCGCAACTACATCCATCTTTCTTCGTAAGACGCGACTTTACTCGCCGGCAGTCTTTGAAAAGTTCTATCGCGTGTATGCGGAAGGCTTCTATGAAGTCTGCACCTCGGCACTTCGCGATTCCAAGCCTGGCTCATCGGTCTTTTACCCTTCCTCTGTCGCGGTGGAAGACCATCCCCTCGACATGACAGAATATGCCATGGCCAAAGCCGCCGGCGAGATACTCTGTCGCGATCTCGCACGTTCCAACGAAGGATTCCACTTCATTATCGAACGCCTTCCCCGCATGCTTACAGACCAGACCGCAACGGTAATGCCAGTCAAGACGATTGCACCCCTCGAAGTCATGCTATCGATCGTGCGCCGCATGGAAGCTCGCGCGATTTCTTGAACTCGCGTATAACGAGGATCTGAGGAGAGTTGACGCTTTGACAAACATCACCTCATGGCCGGTTGATGCAGCATATCTGGCGCGGAATGCGCGGAAGCTGATCCGCCAACTTCGCGGTCAACCCCTGGAACGAAAGATCCGGATTGCCATTCTTGGCGGCTCCACTTCACAGGAGCTTGCCTTGTTTCTCGAGGTTCTTCTCCTGGCGCGTGGTTTCGATCCGCAATTCTGGCACTCGGAGTATGGCCGTTATTGGGAAGATGCGGCGCTTGGCAACGACGAACTGAATGCGTTTGCGCCGGAGTTGATCTATGTCCACACGGGATCGCAGAATATCCGTAACTGGCCGGAAATCAATGTAAGTGAAGATGAGGCCGAAGCAGCAGCCAGATCAGAGATTGCGCGCTTTATTCAGATATGGGATGGCTTGCAGTCGCGCAGTCAGGCCGTCATCCTCCAGAATAACTTCGAGCTGCCTGACATACGCATCCTGGGTAACTACGACGCCGTATATCCCGCGGGCAGGGTTCGATTTACTGAACGCCTGAATGCGCTCATCGCAGACGAGGTCCGACAGCGGCCATATCTGGTTCTCAATGATGTTTGCTATCTGTCGGCACGCATCGGTTTGGATAACTGGTACGATCCTGCGCGATGGTTCAGTTATAAACTGGCAACCACGCCACAGGCGAGCGCGGAGCTGGCATTCAATCTCACAGCATTGATCTGCGCCCGTTACGGCTTGAGCAAGAAAGTGCTGGTCCTGGATCTGGATAATACCGTTTGGGGAGGAGTAATTGGAGACGACGGGGCCGACGCAATTGTGATTGGCCGCGAAACGCCTCGTGCTGAAGCCTACACCCACTTTCAGGAATATGTACGCCGCCTGCGCCAGCGTGGCATTGTGCTGGCTGTGGCTTCAAAGAACGAAGACGCTACCGCCCGCGAAGGCTTTTCGCATCCCGATTCCGTGCTGAAGATCGGCGACTTCTCAAGCTTCAAAGCCAATTGGGAACCCAAGCACGAAAACATCCAGAACATTGCGCACGAACTCAGTCTTGGCCTGGACAGTTTTGTCTTTGCTGACGACAATCCCGCGGAGAGATCGCTGGTGGCCTCGCAGTTGCCCTCCATCGCCGTACCGGAGATCAGCGAGGATGCCGCTGCTTCCCTGCGAATTCTCGACCGAAACCAGTACTTTGAAACACTCTCATTGTCTGAGGAAGACCTTGCCCGCTCCTCTCAGTACGCTGGCAATGCGAAGCGTAATGAGCTGCAGGCCAAGTTTGCCAACTACGGTGAATTCCTGGCTTCGCTTGAGATGTCATCCGAAGCCGGCCCGTTTGCGCCACCCTATCTGGAGCGCATTGCGCAACTAACCGGAAAAACCAATCAGTTCAACCTCACGACCAGGCGCTACTCGCTAGCCGAGATTGAATCAATCGCACGGGACCCCGCATATATCACGCGGTACATTCGCCTGGCAGACCGCTTCGGCGACAACGGACTGATATCCGTCGTCGTTGGCAGGTTAGACGCAACGACACTGCACATCGATCTCTGGCTGATGAGCTGCCGCGTCCTGAAACGCGATGTGGAGTTGCTGATGCTGGATGAACTGGCAACAGCCGCGCGGCAGGCCGGGGCCAGAACGCTGCGCGGATATTATGTGCGCACGCCGAAAAACAACATGGTCGGCAGGCACTATGAAAGTCTCGGCTTTACGCTGGTCGCTGGCACAGACGACGCTTCAGAGTGGACCCTCGCACTCGATGATTATCAGGCGAAGAACAAACATATCAGGCAGGCAGGAACGTCACAAACGGCAGGCTGATTCCTTCTCCCCTAGCGCCCTTGCTCAGCCAGCTTCCTTTCAATGCGATCAACCAGCGCGCCAACATTGTGCATGGTTTCCAATTCTGCCGGTTGAAACTTGATGCGGAATTCTGCCTCGATACTGATGATCAGGTTGATGTGGTTGAACGAGTCCCACCCGGGAACGTTGGCCGCCGTCGTTTCCGGTGAAAGGACAATCGACGGATCGTCAAATAGATCGTGAAATATCTCGGTAACTTTTGCGAGGATTTCTGAATTCTGCATGGAATCCTGGGATGAAATTAGAGGACGCTTTCGCAATCATAACAAAGTGCGTCGCACACCTGATCGCATTGATGGAGCAATGACGCCATCACCATTAACACTGAATGCTGACCGCAGACCACACGATCATGGCGCTTGCGGGCCACATGTCGAGGAAGATGTTGGAGCGATATAGCCATGCTAGGAACGAAGCGAAGCGCAAAGCTGTAGAAGCGCTAGATATGGGTGGAATTCAAAGAGACTCCCTCCAATTCCCCCCATGGCGCCAACAATCGGCAACCGAAGGCCATGCCTA
>Ga0302267_10002041_pt1 | contig 24958 bp, 22 predicted proteins | sample III_Bog_E1_3_FD_194555 | JGI IMG/M metagenome (GOLD analysis project Ga0302267, IMG submission 194555) | Peat permafrost microbial communities from Stordalen Mire near Abisko, Sweden - III_Bog_E1_3 | ecosystem: Environmental > Terrestrial > Soil > Wetlands > Peat | place: Sweden: Abisko...
GCACCGCCGGCCGGCGCGCTGAAGAAACTCGGCACACTCGACGAGCCCCTCTGGCATCCCGACCAGGCATCGATCTGGATCGACGCTACTGGCGAGGTCGTCGTGCGGGGACCCGGCGGCCCCGAGACGCTCGCGGGGCAGACGCTCATGCGGGGTTCCATAAATTTGATCGCGCCGTTCGAGACGCGGGAGGGTCTGCGCGGCCCAGACCTCGCGATGCCACGACCGCAGCTGCGCATCGCGCCCGGCCGCCTGTCGGGTGCACCGCACGTCGTGAAGACGCGGCTGGAGACGAGCGCCATCTTCGCGCTCGAGCGCGACGGGCTCAGCCCGGCCACGATAAAGGGTCTCTGTCCGTTCCTCACCGAGAGCCAGATCGCCGAGGCGATCGACCTCGAGCGCCAGCTAGAGGCGAACCTCGCCGTGCGCGCTGCGTGATGACTGACGAGGCAAGAAAGCTGCGCTTCGCCCTCGATCAGAACTTCCCGGCGCCCGTGCTCGTCGCGTTCGAGCACGCGCAGCACTGGGACGGTCTCGTCACGAACGACGACAAGCTGCTCGCGCTACCGAAAGAGATGACGGTGCTCTCGCAGACTCGGTTGACGCTGGTCGTTGCCGTGGGCGAGGGACACAGCCCGATCCGCTCCGTCGGGCTGCTTCTTTGCCACCTGAACCACATCTGCCACCACTCGAAGCCCGACCGGCCACAGATCTGGAAGCTGCGCGTCGCGCAGAAAGACTACGAGGAGCCGCGCAGGTACCTCGAACAGATCGCCGAGAAGAGCAAGACGACCGCAGACGCGATCTTCCAGGCGAACAAGCTGCCGACGAAGGCGCTGCGCACGTCGGGGAATTGATCCTCTGGCGAGTCGTCGGTGCGGTTGCGCCGGTTTCGACGACGAATCGACCACCCTCCCCTCTTTTCCTAGCAACTCTTCCCACGGGCGATCCGATGGAGTCTGTATGGCCCTCCCTCGCGTCCCGCTCCCCGTAGGCACCCCCCGATGAAGACCCTCGGCCTCGCCGCCATCCCGATCGCCCTCCTCCTCGCCTGGATCCTCTGGCGCAGCGCACGAGGACGCCCGTCGAAGCGCTTCACGCTCAACGTGATTCTCGGCCTCGGGCTCTTCGCCTACTTCGCGATCACCACAGGGCTCGGCATCTTCTGGGTGGCTCGCCAGGAGCTACCCGTCTTCGACCTTCACTATCTCTTCGGCTACCTCACGATCGCGGTCGTCCTCCTGCATGTCGGGGTGAACTGGCGACCGATGTCGAAGCTCGTCCTCCAGAAGGCGCCGCGCCGGCTCCAGAGCGATGATGGGCACGAGTGGGGCCTCCCCGTGCGGGCGGTTGGCTGGATCGTCGCGCTGGGAGTGCTGGGGTTCGTCTGCTTCTGCATCGGTCGACAACGCGGGGCATCGACCATCACCATCGCGCAAAGGGTCCTCTCGCCCGTGGTCGCGCCCGCGCTCGCGTCCGAAACAGGCTCGCTCCCCGCGCCGACCCGCCCCCAGGAGCAGCTCGTAGTCAACGGAGGCAAGGAAGTCCCCGTAGCGACCTACTACCAGCGCAAGACGACCTACGCGCGCACGGACGACGACTCGGGATCGATCAACTGGGCCCAGCGGCCGGAGCCGTTCAAGTACTACCCCGGCGCGGAGCTCGTCCCGCTGCCGCGCGACTTCGCGCGCAAAGGCCTGTCGACGACCGCGCTCATCGAGCGCGCGCGCGCGCCCGCCGTGGGGCTCTTTCCGCGGGTCGTCACGCTCCAGGAGCTCTCGACGCTGCTCCACATGACCAACGGCGTCACGGCCGAGAAGGACATGCCTGGAAGGCACTACTACCTGCGCGCAGCGCCGTCCGCAGGAGCGCTCTACCCGACGCTGACGTACGTGGTCGCGCGGAGCGTCGAAGGGCTCGCGCCCGGCCTCTACCACTACGACGTCAAGGGCCACGCGCTGCAGCGCGTGAAGGACGGCTTCGGTGTGCTCGGCGATCTGGCGAGCACGACGTCCGATCCGTCCGTCGTTCGCGGAGCGTCGTTCGCGCTGGTCTTCACGACGGAGTACTTCCGAACGGCGTTCAAGTACGGCGCGCGCTCGTATCGATACAGCTTGCTCGACGCGGGCCACGTCGCGGGGAATGCCACGCTCGCCGCGGAGTATCTCGGCCTCTCGTCACGGATGATCGCACGGTTCGACGACGGCGCGCTGAATGCGCTGCTCGGCATCGACGAAGCGCACGAAGCCGCGCTGCTCGTCGTCCCGGTGGGGCAGCGCGATGCGGCGCCCTTCGGACCACGAATCGAACCCGCGTTCGAGTCGGCGCCGCAGACGCTCGCGAACAAGTCCCTCGACGGATTGATTCTGCTCGCGCACGGGCAGACGGATCTGCGCCGCGCCCCCGGCGGCCCCGCCTTCGTCCGGGCGTACGACGCCCCGCAGGTTCTCTCGGCGCGCGACGGAGACGAGGTGACGCTGCCGCCCCCTTCGGAGACGACCGACGACGCCTTTGCGACGATCGAGAAGCGACGCTCGGCGCGTCACTGGACGACCGACGGAATGGATCTCGCGCAGCTCTCGTCGGTGCTTCACGCCTCGTTCGGAACCTCGGCGGGGCAGCCACACGCGAGCGTCGAGGACGGGCACGCGCTCCGCATCTACGTCGTCGCGCTCCGCGTGCGCGGGCTTGCGACCGGCGCCTATGCCTACGACCCCGTGACGCATTCGCTGCGGCTCCGCGCGCCGGGCGACGTGAAGAAACAGGCGTTCGAGATGAGCTTGATGCAGGAGTGCGCCGGGGACTCGGATGCGGTCATCGTCAAGACCGCCGACGTGGAGCGGGTCGCCGTACCCGACGGATCGCGCGGCTACCGCTACGCGGGGATCGACGCCGGGCTCGTCGGCGAGCGGCTGTACCTGACGACCGTGGCGCTCGGGCTCGGGACGACCGGCATCGGAGCCTTCTTCGACGACGAAGTGAGCGCGCTCCTGCGGATCGATCCGGCGAAGGAGCACGTGCTCTACCTCTCCGCGATCGGGAAGGTGCCTCCGAACGAAGAACACGACTGACCTTCGCGCGCTCTCGCGGCTTTGCCCTCGCGCCCCTCCCCCCGCTGGGTCCCGTGAGCAACGACATCACGCCTCCCGAACGGACACCGTCTCCGCGGCCTCCACGTCGATCGCGGTCGGCTCCCGCCAGTCCTCGAGCGTCTCCACCGCGCCGACGCCGAGCGCATCGGCAATCGCGGCCAGGCGCGAGGCCACCGTCCTCGCTGACGGACGCGCGTGTGCCTCCTTCGCCAAGCACGCCGCGAGGATCTCCTCGAGCGCGACGGGCGCGTCCGGTAGGACGGCGCGAAGCGGCCGAGGAGCTTCGCTGAGATGCGCCAGCGCACCAGCAGCGCCCTCGCTCACGTCGTACGGCATGCTCCCCGTCGCCGCGCAGTAGATGAGGAGACCGAAGCTGTAGACGTCGCTGGCGGGCTCGATCGAGCTCGCGTCGCGCACCTGCTCCGGCGACATGAACTCCGGGGTTCCGAGGAGCTGGTTCGTGCGCGTCATCTGCGTCGTGGACACTCCCGACGCGGGAGTCGCGATCTTCGCGAGCCCGAAGTCTAGGACCTTCACGCCAGGCGCCTCGTTGCAGAGCAGGACGTTGCTCGGCTTGATGTCGCGATGAATCACGCCCGCCTCGTGCGCCGCGGCGAGCGCGTCCGCCACCGCCGCGCCGATGCGCGCGGCCTTTCCGGCGCCGAGCGGGCCGCGCACGAGGCGCTGGTCGATCGCCTGCCCCTCCACATACTCGAGGAGAATGTAGAGCTGACCGTCCGCACTCACGTCGACGTGAATGGTCTTGATGATCCCGGGGTGTGAGATCGCGGCCGCGGTCGAGGCCTCGGCCAGGAAGCGATGCATGGCGTCGGCCGTGGCGACGGTGCGGTGGATCAACTTCACGGCGATGAGGCGTCCCGTGAGCTGATCGGTCCCGAGATAGACGGCCCCCATCCCCCCGGCGCCGATCGGGCGAATGATCTCGACGCGATCGGCGAACCGCATCCCGGGACGCAGCCCTTCGAGGACCGGTGGGGCGGCGGCGGCGAGACGCCGCAAGGCGAGGCCGAGCTCGCGCGAACGCTCGCGCACGCGCTCCTGCAGCTGCGTGTTCAATGCATCCACCTCGCCCAGGTGGCGCTTGATCTCGCTCACCTGCTCCTGGACGCGCTGCTCGAGGACCGCGTTCAGCGTGCGGACCTCGTCCTCGCTGCTTCGAATGCGCCAGGCGGCGTAGCTGGCGAGGACCCAGGCCCCCACGTAGATCGCGACGAGCCAGAAGGCGCGCCCGAGCTCCGCTACGGCCGTCGCGTACTCGGGCGACTTGAAGTCGGGGTAGGCCGGGTGTGCCGGGATGACGTGGAGCACCTCGAGGAGGACCATCCCCACCTGGAGAGTCACGGACCAGAGCAGAGTCCACAGCCCGAGCTTCGCGTCGAAGTACAGGCGTACGAAGAGGATCGTGAGGGTGAACCACTGGGACAGGAAACTGGTGACGCTCCCGTTCGCCCAGAGCACGAGCGCGGCTGCGAAGAGCTGGAGCGTCACCACCGCCGCCATGGCGGCGTGGTAGGCCCGTGACGAACGCCCCCGCCGGCGCATCCACGCGGCGACGCCGAACGTGAGCACGTGCGTCGCGAGGAGGATGAGCAACCCCCAGTCGCCCCCCGTGGCGTCGCTCCACGGCTGGAAGGTGGGCGGTCCCGACACGAGCCGCGGGGTGAGGTTCCCCACGAAGAAGAACGCGGCGACGCCGAGCATGCCGAGGGCGATCCGACGATAGGCCTGCTCGGAGATCGGTTCCGGTGTCGATGGCGAGGGAGGCCGGGTCCACTCCCCTAGCCGGCTCCCGAGGGACATCGTTCTACTGTCGCCTGGAAGAGCGTCTTCCGTCGAGGACCACTCACACGGGCGTCGCGCAACCCGCGCCGTCGTTCGACGGAGCATTCCCACCATGGTAGGAATCGGTATGGCAAAAGGAGCCGCCAAGCTCTCAGTCAGCGTCCCGGGCGATCTCGCGAAGTCCGTCCGAAAGACGGTCGGCGCGCGCGGCCTTTCGAGTTTCGTGACGCGCGCGATGCGCCACGAGCTCGAGCGAGACCAGCTTGGCGCCTACGTCGCCGAGCTCGACGAGGAACTGGGGCCGGTGAGCAAGCGGTCCCTCGCCGAAGCGAGAGCGGCGTGGCAGGGACGCTGATCCTCGACGCCGAGGCAGTCAACGCCTTGGCGCGAGCACGCGAGCGAGGTGCGCTGGCGGAGCGCGCGAGAGCGATCCTGCAGGTCGCGCACGAGGAAGGGGCGCTGGTGCGCGTGCCAGCGCCAGTCCTCGCCGAAGTCTGTAGGGGCAAGGCGTTCGATGCCCCCGTCAGCCAACTGCTCAACGGGCGAGGAATCGCGGTCGTCGATCTGACGGAGAGAGCGGCTCGGCGTGCTGGGAGCTTGCTGGCCCGCGCGGGTCTCGGCTCGGAGCACGCGGTCGACGCTTTCGTCGTCGCGACAGCGCTCGAGTTCGGGTTCGCGGTGATCGCGACCGGGGATCCCGATGACCTACGACGCCTCGCGAAGGGCGCTCCGAGTATCCGAATTCTCGCGATTTGAGAGCCGGAGGTGGCCGCCCGTTCTCGGACTACAACACCCCGAGCTCAATCGCCCTCAACACCGCCCGCGTCCGATCCCTCACCCCGAGCTTCATGAAAATGCTCGACGCCTGATTCTTCACCGTCGCCTCGGCGGTGCCGAGCGCGTCGGCGATCTCCTTGTTGCTCGAGCCGGCGGCGATGAGGCGGAGCACGTCGAGCTCGCGCTTGGTGAGCGCCGCGTGCACCTCCGAGGCCGGGACGTGCGCGTCGAGACGCGCGAGGCCGCGGACGACGCGCTCGGTGACGGCGGGGTTGATGATCGTGCCACCGGCCGCGACGGCGCGCACCGCGTCCGCGAGCTGCTCGAGCGAGACGTCCTTCAGGAGGAAGCCGCGCGCGCCGAGGCGGATGCCCTGGAGCGCGACGGCGTCGTCGTCGAACGTCGTGAGGAGGATGCAGGGGGGCGGGCTCGGTCTCTTCGCGAGCGCGGCGAGCACGTCGAGCCCCGTCGCCTTCGGCATCCGGACGTCGAGGAGGACGACGTCGACCGCGGTGGACGCGAGGGCCGCGATCGCCTCTTCGCCGTCGCACGCCTCGACCACGACGCGGATGTCGGGCGTCAGCTCGAGCAGGCTCCGGATCCCCTTGCGGACGAGCGTCTGGTCGTCGGCGAGCGCGACGCGGATCACGCGGCACCCCCTCGCACCGGGAGGAGCGCCCGCAGCGTCACCCCCTCGCCGGGACGTGAAGAGACCTCCACGTGCCCCCCCATCCCCTCGATGCGTTCGCGTAGCCCCGTGAGCCCGTGCCCCGCCTTCACGGACGCCGCGCCGCGCCCGTCGTCCCGCGCGACCACGGTGACCGTCCCTTCGCGCTCCTCGATCGCGAGAAATACGTTCTCGGCGCCGGCGTGGCGAACGGCGTTCGTGAGCGCCTCCTGCGCGCAGCGGAAGATCGCGTGCGCGAGCGCCGGCTCCACCTTTAGGCTCGCCGGGACGTCGAGGTGCACGCGCGGCCGCGGGATGCCCGCGACGAGGGTGCGGAGCGCGCCGGCGAGATCGATCGGCTGGTCCTCGCGCATCGCGCCGACGACACCGCGAAGCTCGGCGAGGAGCTCACGCGTCAGCGCGTGCGCCTGGTCCACGGGCTCCTTCACGCGCCCCTCGGCGAGGTTGCGCGCGAGCTCGAGCTGGAGACTGAGCGCCGTGAGGTGGTGTCCGAGCGCGTCGTGGAGCTCGCGCGCGATGCGGAGGCGCTCGGCGGTGCGCGTGCTGTCGGCGAAGAGCTCCTGGGTCGCGAGGAGCTCGGCGTGCACGCGGGCGAGCTCCTCGCGGGCTGCCGACTCGCTCTCTGCGAGTCGCGCCGCACCGAACGCGAAGAGCTGGAAGGCGCCGAACGCCGCGGTCGAGAGGTAGATGTCGGGAACGTTGCCCCAGGTGGCCACGCCGACGGCGAGCATCGCCAGGGTCTGCGCCATCACCCACGCGAACGCCGCGCCTCGCCCCACGAGCTTCGGCGCCTGCCCCGCGACGACGCAGAGGAGCGCCCCTTCGATGCCGCTGTTTCCGAGCCCCACGAGCAGCAATGCCGAAACGCTCTGCATCGCGAGCGCCCCGACCCTCACGCGCGCGAGCCGCGGCCCGTGCCCCCTCGCCAGCGCAAACGCCGCTCCGAACGCCGCGTAGCCCGCGCACCAGGCGACGGCTCGCCGGTCGAACGGCGCGTGCCGCGAGACCCACCCCGCGATCGCCGGCACCCCCGCCACCGCCCACGTCAGAGCGCCCGCCCCGACGACGAGCTTGCCGGGGTCGGACTTCGCCATCGCTGGAGAGTCTAAGAGCCGCGAGGGGCCTCCGCCATGGGCCGAAAGTCCTAGGAACAATCGTCCCGCGCCTAGGACGGGTGGGCCATGTGGGGCGGCCGCGGCGGGGTCACCTTCCGCACCATGATTCTCGCACTCAAGATCGCTCTCTGGGCTCACGTGCTGGCGGGCGCGGTCGCGCTCTCCGTCTTCTGGCTCCCGCTCGTCACGAAGAAGGGGGGCCCGACGCACCGGCGCGCCGGCTGGGTGTACGTCGTCGCGGCCTGGGGGATCGCGCTCACGGCCTTCATCAACTGCGCGCGGATGCTCACGGACGACCTCCCGTCGAACGACCGGGCGGCCATCTTTCTGGCGTACGTGGGGGTGCTCGCGGGCGCGAACGCGCTCCTCGGCATCCGCGCGCTCGGCACCAAGCGTCGCGTGACCGGCTCGCGCAACCCGGTCGACCTCACCCCTCCCGCGCTCCTCGTGGCGGGAGGCGTCGCGCTCGCGGTGTTCGGAATCCACGCGGCGGTGCCGCTCTTCGTGGTCTTCGCGGCGTTCGGCGTCGCGCTCGGCGTGGTCCAGCTCCGCTTCTGGCTCCGCCCGCCCGCGACGCGGCACCAGTGGTTCTACGCGCACATGGCGGGTATGGGGGGCTCGTGCATCGCGACGGTCACCGCGTTCCTCGTCGTGAACGCGCACCGCTTCGGGCTCGGCTCGGCCGATCTGGTCGTCTGGATCGCGCCTGGGCTGCTCGGCGGGTTGGGGCTCAGGGCGTGGCGCCGGTACTACGAGAGGCGCTTCACGGGCGGCTCGACTGTCAACGCGGCGTGACCGCGCGACGCGGCGGGTAGCGACCGGCTGGCTCGTGGCCGATCGCGTCTGATTCCGACCGACCCCGACCGCGCCCTCGAGTGCCGGCTCCGCGACCGTCTCTACGACGCGTACATCCATCTTCCGATGCAGAAGATCGTAGGCGACAAGCTGCGACCGGAGGACAAGCGCGACCCGTTCGGAGTCCAGCAAGCGCGCGACCAGATGGAGACGGCCTACGCGCTCGCCAACGAGCAGCTGCGCGAGGGCCCGTGGGCCATGGGCGCCGAGTTCACCATGGCCGACTGCGCCGCGTGGCCCGCCCTCTACTACGGTGACAAGGTGGCGCCGTTCGCAGCGAGGCACGCGAACCTTGCGGCGTATTTCGAGCGGTTGAAGCAGCGACCTTCGGTGGCACGAGTGCTGGAGGAGGCCGGGCCGTATCTGAAGATGTTCCCGGGGTGAGGAGGGGACGCGCCGCGAGCGCTCGCTCTCTCCAAGGAGAGGCGCCTCGACGCACCCGGACCTTTACGGTCCGGGCGTGGTAGAGGCGGCGCTGATGAAGCTGCGACGCTCGTGCGCTCACCTCGGTCTTCTATGCCTGACGGCCTGTATGGCCTCTCGGCCGCCACCCCCCGTCGAGGTCGCGCAAGCGGCCCTGCTGATCGTCGTACCGGCTCCGCCTCCACCTCCGTCTCCACCTCTCCCCAAGCTCGCGTCGCATGCGCCGCCACCGGTGATCGAAGGTCTCGGCCCCTACCGCAGGGCTGTGTCCGGCGCGTCGCCCGAGGCGCAGCGCTGGTTCGATCAAGGACTGAACCTCCTCTTCGCGTTCAATCACGATGAGGCCATCCGCGACTTCGAGCAGGCGGCCGCGCTGTCGCCGGGCTGTGCGATGGCTTACTGGGGGATCGCCTACGCGAGCGGACCCAACATCAACGCCCCCAAGGTGAGCCCGACCAAGAACGCGAAGGCGCTCGTGGCCGCGCAGCAGGCGCTTCGCTTCGGGGGCACGGCGACGCCGGTCGAGCAGGAGCTCATCGTCGCCATTGGGCATCGCTACGCCGATCCGCCCCCGGCCGATCGGGGCGCGCTCGACGCCGCCTTCGCCGCGTCCATGCGCGTCGTGGCCAGGGACTTTCCCGGGGACGCCGACGTCGCGTCGTGGACGGCCGAGGCGGAGATGGACCTCCACCCGTGGGACCTCTACGCCCCCGACGGCAAGCCGCTCGCGTGGTCGCCCGAGATCCTCGCCGCCGTCCGCGCCGCGCTGGCGATCGATCCCCGGCACCCGATGGCCAACCACCTCCTCATCCACGCCGTGGAAGGCTCGGCGCATCCCGAAGACGCGGACGCCGCCGCCGAGATCCTCCGCACGCTGCAACCGGGCCTCGGTCACATGGTGCACATGCCTTCGCACATCGACGTGCGGACGGGGCGGTGGGACCAGGCGATCGAAGCGAACCGCCGCGCCATCGCCGCGGACGACGCTTATCAGAAGCTGTCGCCCGACCAGGCCACGTACAGCCTCTACATGGCCCACAACCACCAGATGCTCGCGTACGCCGCGATGATGTCCGGCCGCAGCGCAGAGGCACTGGCGGCAGCCACCGCGATGCTCGAGCAGATCCCGGCCGCGGTCCGTCACGACGAGGCCGAGAGCGTGGACGGGTGCTACGCGATGCCGCTGGAGGTGCTCATGCGCTTCGGCCGCTGGGACGAGCTGCTCGCGGTCCCCGATTTCGGAGAGGAGCTGCCCGCATCGAGGGCGCTGCGCCACGCGGCCCGAGCGATCGCGTTGGCCGCCAAGCACCAGCATGCGGAGGCGAAGGAAGAAGAGCGGCTCTTCTTCGAGGGGCGAGCGCGCGTACCTGACAGCGAGAGCCTCGGGATGAACCCGATGGCGAAGATCCTCGACGTCGCCGAGCACCTCGCTCGGGGCGAGGTCCTGCTGCAGGCAGGTTCGATCGAGCCAGGTCTCGCGGAGCTCCGCCTCGCGGTGGCCGCCGAGGACCAGCTTCGCTACGACGAGCCCCCGGACTGGCTGCAGCCGACGCGCCACGCCCTCGGGGCAGCGCTGTCGCGGTGGCGACACCACGCCGAGGCGATCGCCGTCTTCCGCGAGGACCTCCGCCGCACGCCGGGGAACGGCTGGTCGCTCTATGGCTTGGCGCGCGAGCTACGGAGCGGCGGGCACGCGGTCGAAGCGGCGAAGCTCGAAGCGCAGTTCAAGACGGTGTGGGCCAAGGCGGATACACCGATCAAGAGCGCGTGCATGTGCCTGTCGGGGGTCTAGGGCAAACGTCGATTGGACGGATCGACTCTTCCCCCCGCGACCCTCACCCTAGCCCCTCTCCCACAAGGGGAGAGGGGAAGAGAAACGCCGTGCTCCCCCTCTCCCCTTGTGGGAGAGGGGGCTTGGGGGTGAGGGTCGCGTTTCGAGAGCTGACCCAATCAATGGAATTTGCTCTAGGTCCGCAAAGCCTCTCTCACGGAGGGCTACCCGCATGCCGGCGAACGAAGCTCACGATCGCCTCGAACGCGCCCCTCGCGGACGGGTGGTACGCCTCGAAGAATGGCGGATTGTGCGGCATGTCTTCGGCGACGTGCACGGTACAGTCGACGCCTTGCGCGATCAGCTGCTGCGCGAACGCCAGGATGTCGTCATGCCCGGCCTCCGCGCCACCCGCGAGGACCAAGGTCGGTGGCAGCGCGCCTAGCGGATCGTTGGCGAGCGCGAGCGAAGCGACGGGACGCTCGCCGGCGACGGCGCGCGCTTGCCTGACCAAGACCTCGCGCGTTCCGAAATCGTACGGGTCGTTGTCGACGTAGGAGCGGCCCGGCATCTCCAGGTCCGCCCACGGAGAGACGAGCACGAGCGCCTTCGCCGGGATCTGCGGCGCGGCCTTCACCGCAAGGTGTCCGCCGGCGGAATCGCCCGCGAGAATCAGCGGCGCGCCGGTGAGCCCCCTGCACGCGGCCAGCGCATCTTCGAGCTGCGCTGGCCACGGATGCTCCGGAGCCAGGCGGTACTCCACGCCGATGACCTCGAGCGATGTCGCGAGCGCGAGGTGAGCGCAGAAGTCCGCGTGCGAGGTCCGGGTCGAGCCGTAGACGTACGACCCGCCGTGAAAGTAGACGAGCCTGGTGCCCCCCGCGTTCGCCGGCACGAAGTGGACGACCTCGACCCCGCCGACGACGCTCTCGCGCAGCGTGACCCGCTTCACGTGAGGACGTGGGTACGGTCGTGCGGCGGTCACCGCCCGTTGCTCCTGGAGGGGCCAGGAGGCCGTCTCGTCCCAGTCGCGCCGGAGCGCGCGAATCATCCACTCGAACGTGAAGGACCATGAAGGCCGCAGGGGGCCACGACGCCGACGAGAAGAGATCGTCGAGAAGAGCGTGACCAGCATGAGGCGAAGCGTCCGGAGCATCGCTGCGAAGGATGCCCGCACTCCCCTCGCTCCGTCCATGCCGCGCACGGTTCGGAGGCATCCCCAACGGTACCGTCCGCTGTTCGTCGCGCAGTGACGGGCGCCACGCACCGCGCATGGCGCCCGGATGGCGAGAGGGCGGATCAGCTACACTGACTCTCTCATGCGTGGAGCGCTGATCGTGACCGCCTCGATCGGCGCGGCGTTCGCGCTGCCGCTCGCGCCTGCGGCACTCGCGGCCCCGCCGCCCCAGGTGGGGCCCATCGAGGACGTTGCCGATCGCGCGACGCCCGGCGTGCGGATCTTCGACGACAAGGACGGGCTCCCCCAGAACACCATCTCGTCGCAGGCGATGGACGGCGACGGGCGCCTCTGGGTGGGCACCCAGGAGGGGATCGCGGTCTACGACGGAGTCGCGTTTCACCGCGTGCTGCTCCCCGAAGAGCGACGCTCCGAGTGGATCACGGCGCTCGCGGCGCCTCCCGATGGGACGATCGCGGCGGGAACACACGGCGACGGCGTGTGGATCTGGGATCACGGGGCATTCACTCACCCTTCGCTCGGACTGCCGGACGACGGCATTCGCGCGCTCGCATGGATGCCGATCGCGGGCGGCGGCGGCGAGCTCTGGGCGGGAACACGCAAGGGGGTCGCGAGAAAGCGCGGCGATCAATGGGAGTCGGTGGCCGGCGATCCGTTTGCGGGGAAGCTCGTCACCTCCATCACGCCCGGAGCGGCGCCCGGCGACGCTTGGGTAGGCGGGGAGCTCGGCGTCGCACGCCTCGCGGGCGGCGCGTGGACGACGTGGCGTCGCGGCGAAGCTGGCCTGCCAGCAGACCCCGTCGGACAGATCCTGGTTGCGGGAGACGGCTCGGACGCGTGGGTCTCGTTCCGCACGGGAGACATCGCGCGCTTCGATGGCAAACGCTGGGACGCGCGGAAGATGCCGTGCGAGGACGCCCTCCCCCTCGCCGAGACGCGCGCGCACCCCGGCGGTGCGCCCACGCTGTGGGTCGGCACCAACTGCGGCGGCCTCGTTCGCATCGATGGCGCGCACCAGATCGTCATCGACAAGAAGACCAGCGACCTACCGAGCGATTTCGTCGTCACGCTCTCCCCGACGCGCCCTGAGCAAGGACCTCCTGCGCTCTGGACGGGGACCGACGGCGGGGGCCTGGCGCGCGTGCGCATCGGCGGGTGGCGCGCCCTCACGGCGCGAAACTCGGCCATCGACTCGCCCGTCTACGCGTTCGGTTGGAGCCTCGCCGATGACGGGACACCCCTCACGTGGGTCGGCATCCAGAGCGGCCTGCTCCGCTTCGATGGCCACGCCTGGAGCACGGTGTCGCTCCCGAAGATCGCGGCCGGCGATCAGTATACGAACGACATCCTCGACGCGCGCGGGGACGCCGAGCGCGGCCTCTGGGTCGCTACCTTCGGCGGCGTCTCGCGCCTCACGAACGGCACCTGGACGACCTACACGCCTGCGACCTCCGGGCTCCCCGAGCCGATCGTGCTCACCCTCTTCGAGGCGCGCCGCGCAACCGGCGAGCTGAGGCTCCTTGCCGGCATGCGCAACGGTCTCGCCCAGTTCACGGGGAGCGACTGGGCGCTCGTCGACGAGCCGGGGGCCCCGACGAACAAGGACGAGGTCACTTCGCTGGCCGAGACGACCGCGCCCGACGGTTCCGCGACGCTCTGGGCGGCCACGAGCAACGCCGGCGTCTTCGCGCGCGATCACGGCACCTGGTCGCACTATTCGACCACCACGTCGCCGCTCGCCGGGGACGAGGTGCTCCAGGTCCGCGCAGTCACGACCCCGACCGGACAGCCTCGCCTCTTCGTCTCGACGGGAGAGGCCGGCCTCGCCTGGCTCGATCCGAACGCGCCGCGCGGCAAGTGGTCGCGCCTGACGACGAAGACCACGCCGGCTCTCCCCGACAACTGCGTCTACGGAGTGGTTCAGGACCGCGCGGGGCGCCTGTACGCCTGCACCAACCACGGTGTCGCACGGCTCGCACCGCGTGCCGACGGCGCGTACGACGTCCAGGTCAGTCGCACCGAAGACGGTCTGCCGAGCGAGGAGTGCAACACGGGCGGGCTCGCGATCGATCCCCGCGGCCGGATCTGGGCGGGCACGTTGCGGGGCGCGGCGGTGCTCGACCCGAACGAGGAGCGAGACGACGGCGCGTCGAAGAAGCTGATCCTCCGGGAGGCGCGCCTCTTCGAGCAGCCGATCAATCTGACCCAGCGCTCGGCGCTCCCCTACGACCAGAGCACGCTGTCGTTCGACTTCGCGCTCGTGAGCTATCACCGCGAAGCGGAGACCCGCTACCGCACGCAGCTCGTCGGCCTCGAAGCGGCTCCGTCGTCGTGGACGAGCGACGCAAAGGTCCGGTTCACGAGCTTGCCCGCGGGCCGGTACGAGCTTCGCGTCTGGGGGCGCGACTACGCGGGGAACGAATCGGGGCCGCTCGTGGTTCCGTTTCGCATCGACCCCGCGCCCTGGCGAACCTGGTGGGCGTACGTCGGCTACGTCGCGCTCGGCGCGGGTGCCATCGCATCGGGCGTGCGCCTGCGAGAGGCGAGCCTGAAGGCCCGCGCGAGAGAGCTCGAGGAGCGAATCGCCGCGCGCACCAAGGAGCTCGCCGCCTCGATCAGGGAGCTCGACCAGAAGAACCGGGCGCTCGTCGAGTCCCACCAGCGCGCCGACCGCATCTTCTCGGCGCTCGCCGACGTGCTCCCCGGGAGTGTCCTCGACGGCAAGTACCGCATCGAAGAGAAGATCGGCGCAGGGGGCTTCGGGGCGGTCTTCCGCGCGGAGCAGCTCGCGCTCGAGCGACGCGTCGCCGTGAAGATCTTCCGGCCATCGGCGGGCAACGACTCGGCCCTCGCGCTCGATCGCTTCCAGCGCGAAGGGATGAGCGCGTGCCGCGTGAATCATCCAAACGCGATCCAGGTCTTCGACTCGGGCATCTCGGGCGACGGCATTCCGTACCTCGTGATGGAGCTCCTCGAGGGGCGCTCGCTCCGCTCGGAGCTCCGGCGAGCGGGCCCCTTGCCGCTCGGTCGCGCGCTGACCATTGCGATCCGCGTCTGCGAGGCGCTGGCCGCCGCCCACGCCGCCGGGATCATTCACCGCGACATCAAGCCGGACAACGTCTTCCTCCAGAAGAGCAAGGACGGCGAGGTCGTGAAGCTCCTCGACTTCGGAATCGCGAAGCTCCTCGACGGCGACGACGCGCTCCCCGACGCGACGGCGAGCGCGGCGCTCCTCGGGACACCGCGCTACATGGCCCCTGAACGCCTCGCGCGCACGCGGAACGACGACGCGCGCGGCGACGTCTACAGCGTTGGCGTGACGCTCTTCGAGACGATCGCGGGCCGGTCGCCGTGGCCGAAGAGTCCGGACGTATTCCAGCTCGTCACGAACATCCTCACCGGGGAGCCGCGAGCGCTCGCGAGCTTCGGGGTCCCCGAGCGCGTCAGCGCGATCGTGCGGTCGACGCTCGCGCGCGAGCCGGAGGAGCGGCCGACGGCCGCGAAGCTGGCGGAGGAGCTGACGGAGGCACGAGCGACGCTGACCGAGGCCGAGCTCGCGGCGACGCATGGGACGACTCCTGAGGACCCCAGCGGAGAGACGATCGACGCGGCCAAGGACTCGGCCGCGAACAGCACGGCGAGCGTCGGTGAGAGCACGGGAAGAACGGCGGGTATCAAGGCCCAGTACGACTGACGACGCGACCGCGAGGCGAAGATCGACGAGTTGCGCGCGGGGAGCGTCGGCTGCTCGCGGGCAGCTCCTACCAGCTCGACTCCGAGTCCGGGACGCAGGGCGTGTACGTGTATCCGCTCGCTCCCGGCGCCACGAGATCGAGGTCTCGCTTCTGCGCGTTCAGGTGCGCCGTGCCCGCCTGGGAGCAGGTCGGCGAGACGTTGTACTCGACGTCCCACACCGCCTTGCCGAGCGGGAGGAAGCTCCCCGCCTGCGAGTAGACGTCGCACTCGGTGTACTCGTAGCACTGCTCGACGAGAGCCCAGTCGAAGTTGGACAGGATGGTCGGCACGTAGCTCGCGTCGGCGTCCGACAGCAGGTTCTTCAGACCGATCGAGAGCGGCAGCGCGTGGGCGAGGCCGGCGATGGCGAGGTCGTAGGTCAGGTTGTCCGCCTGCGTGAGGCCGCTGATGTTCGTGAAGGCGTCCAGATTGTCGGGCTCGATCGCGTCGAAGCCCTTGGCGACGCACCACGTCTCGAAGCGCGCCTTCATGAGCGGAAGGATCGTGCTCTGGTTCGCGGCCGTGACGAGGAGCCAGTTCTCGCCGGGCCACCCTTGCACTGCGGGGCCGACGACCGACGCCGGGAACTGGCTGTAGTCCGGGCGCCCCTGTTCGAGGGTGCCGACGTCGACGTAACAGACGGCGATCGCTCCTGCGGCGTGGATGGCGGCGACGTCAGCGGCCGTCGCGTTCTGGCCATCGATGTCGTAGACGACCTGCCCGGCCTGCCCGGTGAGGAGATCGGCGGACGCGAAGTCGGTGCTCAGCTGCCAGTGGAAGTGGATCGGCTGCGCGCTGGTCGGCGACCACACCGAGCCGCCGTCGCTACCCGAGCCGCTGGAGCTGCCCGAAGACGATCCGGAGCTCGAGCCACTGGAGCCCCCTGAAGAGGAGCCGGAGCCCGAGCCGCTGGAGCTGCCCGAGGACGATCCGGAGCTCGAGCCCCCGGAGCTGCCCGAAGACGATCCGGAGCTCGAGCCGCTGGAGCCCCCGTTGCCCGACCCTGGCAGCGCTGTCTCGGACCCCGCATCGTCGTTGTGAGCCGCCCCCTCCGCCGAAGGCGAGGAGGCGCCCGACGAGCAGGCGCTCCCGATCGAGACCGCGGCACCGAGGACGACCAGCTGCAAGACGCGAGCGACGATGGGCTGCATGGGAGGCCCTAGCGCAACTCGCGTACCGCCTGCGCTCGCCGGGCGAACCGCGCCGTTTCCGCGGACTTACCCCCGGGGGGGACAGAGACGAACGAGCAACTTGTCTCTCTTTCTCCTCGCGCCGTCTCTCTTTGTCGACAGGTCTCAGTCGCGCGAATAGAGCTTCTCTCGCGCGCTGGCGGTGGGCTTGGGCGGAGGTAGCCGCGGGGCCGCGCGCCGCGCGGGCGCCTTGCTCGACGGCGGCTCGGCGGGGGGCGCCTGAACGGCGAGCGCGGTAGCGACCGAAGGGACCTCCGGAGCAGCGGACGCGGACGCGGTTTCCACGACGCTCGGCAGCGGGGCGACCGGCACTGCACGCGCCGTGTTTACGCGCGACGCAGACAAGGCTCCCCATCCCGAGAGGACTGCGACGAGGGCCGCGGCGACGGCGATCGCTTGCAGTCGTCTTCGCTGCGCGACGGAGCGCGGCGCCCCCGGCCGTGGAGCCGCGATGGTCGAGCCCTCGGTGACGTCGGTGGAGCCATCCCCGGCGAAGCCGTGCGTCGAGGATGGAACGACGTCCGCGCGAAGGAGATCGGCCCGTCGCGCGAGCTCCGGCGTCGCGATGGTGCGTACCCACGACCCCACGGCCACCGGGTCGGCCGCCACGGCCGTCTTGTCCAGAGCGTCCGCCATGTCCTCGGCGGTGAGGAAGCGCTTGCTGGGGTCGCGCTCGAGCGCACGGAGGACGATCCGGTCGAGCGCGGATGAAACCTCCGGACGCAGGTCGCTCGGTGCCCGCACGGGCGCCATCAGCACGCGCGTCACGGTCGTCGCCTCGTCGTCCGTGCGGAACAGCGACTCTCCCGTGAGCAGCTCCCAGAGGACGATCCCCGCCGCGAAGATGTCGGTCCGCCGCGTGACGCCGCGCCCCGAGAGTTGCTCGGGTGCCATGTAGCCGAGCTTGCCTTTGATCTTCCCGTCGCGCGTCGTCTGCTGGCGCCCGAGCGCCTTGGCCACGCCGAAGTCGAGCACGCGCGCCGTACCGTCGACTCCGACGAGGACGTTGTGAGGTGATACGTCGCGATGCACGATGTGAAGTGCGTCGCCCGTCTCGCTCACGGCTTCGTGCGCCGCATGGAGCCCGCGGAGGGCACCCGAGAGGACGGCGACGGCGAGAGCGATGGGCACGGGCGCCTCGCCCGCGGTCGCGCGGAGGAGGAACGAGAGCGAGACCCCCTCGACGTACTCCATGATGAGGAACACCTCCTCGTCATGAGTCACGACGTCGAGCGTGGTCACCACGTTCGGGTGTCTGACCCGGGCCGACAGGCGAGCTTCGTCCAGGAACGACTTGACCACGTCGGGCTCGGCGACGAGATGCGGCCGGAGGCGCTTGATCGCGAGCACCTCGCCCCCAGGGCCTCGGCCGAGATGCACGGTGGCCATCCCTCCCGCGCCGATCTGGCCGTACATCGTGTAGCGCCCGACCCCGACTGGAGGAGCTGCGCCGGACCGGTCCATCCTCCGTCAGGGTAGCATGCAGCTTCGCGCTGGCGCCCGTGTAGACTCGAGCGGTGCGGCGGCGGCAGCGAGCTTGGGCGGGATGGATCGCGCGCGCATGGCTCCCCGGCGTCGTCGCGGCGACCGTCTTTTCCTCCGCGAGCGCGAGAGGGGATGAGCCGGACGCGACCGGCACGTTCGACTACGGCCTGTCGGAGATGCTGGCCAGGCGGTACGCGACGGGCTGCCCGGCCCTCGAGTCGAGCTTTCGAACCGATCCGCGCCCCGGGACGCTCTTCACGCTCGCCGATTGCGAACGAAAGTGGGGGAAGACGGCGAGCGCGCTCGAACGCTTCGAGGAGTACCTGGCCCTCTATGAGCGCATGCCGCCCGATCAACGCGCGAAGCCGCGCGAACGCGAGCGCGCGAGCATCGCGGAGAGCGAGCGCGCAATTCTGGAGAGGACCGTCCCGCTGCTCGCCGTACGCCTGCCGGGCGATGCTCCCGCGGGCACGCGGGTCTGGCGGGACGACGTCGAGCTGGCCGGCGCCGCGCTCGCCACGGCCGTGCCGGTCGATCCCGGGGAGCACCGACTGCGCGCGGAGCTGCCGGACGGCCGCGTCGTGGAGCAGCAGGTCTCGATCGAGGGGCGCGAGCAGCGGACGGTGACCTTCTCTCTGGCTCCCGTGCCCCCCGCGCCCGCGCCGGTCGCTGCCGTGGCGGCACCGGTGCGCGTGCCGGCGGGCGTCGAGCCGAGTCTCGCGCGAACGTCGGCGCCCGGATCTCACGCCGGGTGGACCTATGCCGCGGCGGGGATCGGCGCAGCATCGCTCGCGGTCGCAGGGGTCACGGGGGGCGTGGCGCTCGCCCAGAGATCGACGGCGTCGCCCGTGTGCAACGCGGCCGGCCTGTGCACGACCCAGGCGGGGGCGAACGCAGGCAACGGGGCGCACACGATGGCGAACGTCGAGACCGGGGCACTCGTCGTCGGCGGGGTCGCGCTGGCCGCGACGCTCATCCTGTGGCTGACCGAGCCGCACGCGCGCGGCACGAACGCCGCCTGGGCTCCGGGCTCCGTGACCGCGGTCTGGTGAATGCGCCTCGTGCCCCGCCCCACGCTCGCGCGCGCAGCGACCTTCGGCGGAGCTGCGTGCCTGCTGCTCGCGGCGTGCGCGTCGGTTCTCGGCGTCGACAAACACTACGAGGTCGCCGCACCGGACGCGGGCGACGACGCGCGCGTGGCGACGACCACGGGCATTCTCTGCGCACTCGACGCCGCCCCGTGCCAGGCCGGAACCCAGGAGTGCTGCATGGGGAGCGACAACGCTCTCTCCTGCGCGAGCACGGCCTTGAGCGACCCGTGCCCCGGAGGGACCGACATCCGCTGCGACGACCCGTCGGACTGCCCGAACGGCGTCTGCTGCATCACCCTCGACACGGGAAAGGACCTCCTCGGCGCGCAGTGCGAGACGGCGTGTCCGACCGGGCAGACCGAGCTCTGCTCCCCCTCGAGCGCGACCTGCCCCAACGGGCAGCGGTGCCAGGCCATCGCCGTCCAGCCCGACCCCCCGATCCACGATCCCTGGTTCTACAGCTGCCAGTAGCGGCGCGCGCTACGCTGACGGCGATGTCTCGCCCGGACACGGAGACCCGCGCGATGCCGCGGGACGCGCCCCTCACGCGCCCACGCACGCGCCTCGCATGGGAGGACGCCAAAGGAGCGCACACGGTGATCATCGATCACCCGATGACCGTCGGATCGGCCGCGAAGGCGGACGTCGTGGTCGACGACTCGACCGTCTCGCGCCTTCACGCGGAGCTCGACCCTCGACACGACGGCGTCTGGGTCCGCGACCTCGGCAGCATGAACGGCACCTTCGTGGGTGACGTGCTCGTCACGGGGGCGCGCGTCCCGGTGTCGGGGCGCGTGCGCGTGGGGTCGACGGTCCTCACCATGCTTCCGGAGGCGGAGGAGACGCCGGTCGACCTCTGGCCGGAAGATGGGCTGGGGGAGCTCGTGGGCGGAAGCGTCGCGATGCGCGAGCTCTACGCGACCATCGTGCGCGTCGGCGCCTCCGAGGCCTCGGTCCTGGTGCACGGCGAGACCGGCACCGGTAAGGAGCTCGTCGCGCGCGCGATCCACGACTGCTCGCACCGAGCGGGTAAGCCCTTCGTCGTCATCGACTGCGCAGCGCTCCCGGAGAGCTTGCTCGAGGGGGAGCTGTTCGGCCACGCGCGCGGCGCATTCACCGGCGCCGTGTCCGCGCGCATCGGCTCCTTCGAGGCCGCGGAGGGGGGCACCGTGTTCCTCGACGAGATCGGCGAGCTGCCGCTGGCGACCCAGCCGAAGCTCCTTCGCGTGCTCGAGTCGCGCTCCGTCCGCCGCGTCGGAGAGACGAACCAGCGCCCGATCCAGGCTCGCTTCCTCGCCGCCACGCATCGCGACTTGCGCCGGATGGTGAACGCCGGGCAGTTCCGCGAAGATCTCTACTTCCGCGTCGCCGTTCTCCCCGTGCGCGTCCCCCCGCTCCGCGAGCGCCCCGAGGATCTCCCGCGTCTGGTGGAGCGCTTCGCCCCGTCGATGCTCCCTGCCGCGCGCGCCGAGCTCTGCGAGCGTCTCCTCGGGCGGCGGCTCGCGGGAAACGTGCGCGAGCTGCGGAACATCGTCGAGCGCGCCATGCTCCTCGGTGCGGCTGACGTGAACGATCTCGATCGCGCCCCCGCCGACGAGCCGGGCGCGGACGTCGCTTCGGGCGCCGGGCTCCCGTTCGACGCGCCATTTCAAGATTTCCAGCGCGCCGCGGAGCGCGAGTACCTCCGGTTGGCCTTGCAGCGCCACGGCGGCCAGGTCGCCGATGCGGCCGAGGCGTCGGGGATCAACCGGACGTACTTCTACCGGCTGCTGAAGAAGTACGCGCTGTGAGCGGCTCGCTGCCGATGCGTCTGTCCCAGCCGGTCAGCCGAACCCCGCGACGGGATGCGGTACGTAGCTCCCCTCGAGCACGCGCACTTCATCGGGCGTGAGCTTCACCGCGAGGGACGCGACGGCGTCTTCGAGGTGGTGCATCTTCGTCGCGCCGACGATCGGTGCGGTCACGCCGCGCTTCTGATTCAGCCACGCGAGCGCCACCTGCGCGTGCGGCAGCTTGCGCCCCTTGGCCACCTGATCGAGCGCCACCTGCACGCGCGCGTCAGCCTCCTCCATCGACGCATAGAGGCGACTGCCGAAAAGATCGGTCTCGGTCCGGGGCGTCTTCGCTTCCGGCGCGCGCGCCAGCTTGCCTCGGGCGAGCGGACTCCATGGGATCAACGCGACCCCCTGGTCGTGGCAGAGCGGCGCCATCTCTCGCTCCTCCTCCCGGTAGAGCAGGTTCCAGTGGTTTTGCATCGAGACGAAGCGCGTCCACCCGTTGCTCGAAGCGACGTGTTGCGCCTTGGCGAACTGCCACGCATCGAGGAGGCGCCCAGGTAACGCGCCTTCCCGGACTTCACGACATCGTGGAGCGCCTCCATCGTCTCCTCGATGGGGGTCGCGTCGTCCCAACGGTGGATTTGGTAGAGGTCCACGTAGTCGGTTCCGAGCCGCTTCAGGCTCGCGTCGATCTCGTGGAGAATCGCCTTGCGCGAGAGCCCGCGGCCGTTCGGGCCGGGGCGCATCGGACTGCATACCTTGGTCGCGATCACGAGCTCCTCGCGCCGCGCGTATTCCTTCAGCGCGCGCCCGGTGATCTCCTCGCTCGCCCCGAACGAGTAGACGTTCGCCGTGTCGAAGAAGTTCACGCCGAGCTCGATCGCCCGCTTGAAGAACGGGCGCGACTCCTCTTCGCGGAGCGCCCACTTCCAACCGAGCGGGGTCCCGGCGAGCGACGCTTCGGGATCGCCGTAGCTCATGCAGCCGAGGCAGATGCGCGACACGACGAGACCCGTCGTGCCGAGGCGTTGGTATTCCATGGTCGAGGTCCTCCGGGGCCTTTGTACTACGTCGAGCGATGCCGGACGCTGCGCGTCCGTTGCGCTGCCGCACGCAGATTTCGTGAGCTCGAGCGCACTCGCGAGACACCGAGCCCCTCCCCCGAGCTCCCCGTTTGCGACCGACGCGAACGCTCCCGGCGCCCGCCCGCACACTGCAATGTCCCGGTACCGCTTCGCCGCCGCGAGGTCCCTCCTCAGCTCCTCGGGGTTGCGTCGCGGTCCGTACCCGGGCGTGTCGCGCTGGATGCGCCTGGCGTGCCGAGCCGAGAGTCGCCGCGCACGCACGCGATCCCGGAGCGCGGCGGACCTAGGCGGTCGCCCCGTGTCGTTCGTATGATGCGCATGATGCTACCGCGGAGGCACGGGTGCGCCTGAGGGGCCTGGGTCACCCAGTCTTCGCCGTCGCCCTCGCCGGTCTCGCCGTCCTCAGCCTCGGCTCGGGGGACTTCGCCTACGTCTGGCAGCCCGTCCCGAGCTGGGTCATCGGGCGTCCCCTGCTCGCCTATGCCTCCGGCGCCCTCTTGCTCACCTGTAGCGCGGGCCTGCTCTGGCCGCGCACCCTGGTGCGCGCGTCGCTCGTGCTCACCCTCTACGGCATGGCCTCGATGCTCCTCTTGCACGCACCGCGCATCGCCGTCGATCCGCTGAACGAAGTCGAATGGTTCAACCTCGGCGAGATCGCCACGGTCGTCGCCGGCGCCTGGATCCTCTTCGCGAGCGCGACGCCGGTGCCCGCCATCGGCTGGCGAGAGGCTGTCGGCGGCGTGCGAGGCGTCCGGCTCGCGCGTCTGCTCTTCGCGCTCGCCCTCCCCGCGTTCGGACTCTCCCACTTCGTGTACGCGAAGGCGACGGCCGGAATGGTGCCTTCCTGGCTGCCGGGACACGTCGCGTGGGCCTACCTCACGGGCGCCGCACACATCGCAGCTGGGCTCGGGATCCTCTTCGGCGTCCTCCCCGGCCTGGCGGCCACACTGGAGGGGCTGATGGTGAGTACCTTCCTCCTGACCGTGAACCTTCGGGACGTGATCAAAACACCAGGGGACCGCTGGCAGTGGACGGAGCTCTTCGTGGCCTCCGCCATCGGCGGCACCGCGTTCCTCGTCGCGCACTCGTACCGCGACGAGCGCCGGGTCTCGATCCAGCGACCGGGCTCGGCGCGCTCCCTACGCCCGTAAGCCTCTCTCCTCGGGAGCTTCTCGTGGGTCGATTGGAGCGGCGCGCGAGAGGACCGCACCTGCGGGAACGAACCACACCGCCTGCAGCAGCAGCACCGCGCCAAATCCGTGGGCACTGAGCTTCAGGTGGCCCGACAGGACGATCAGGGTGCACAGGCTCGCAGCCGCGAGGCCGTAGACACCGAGGGGGCGGGGCAAGCTCCCGCCGCGCAGCGCGGCCACGGAGAACAGCGCGATCGCAGCCCACCCGGCCACCACGTAGATCCGCGCAAGGGCCTGAATGAGCACACCGCTGTACTCGAACAGCAGCACGTACCCAGGACGCGCGGCGACGTCGGCCTCGAACATCGGCCGCGCGAGAGCAGGTGCCGCAAGGCTGACGGCGGCCGCCACGAGCCCCGCGACGAGCGCGAGCGCGTACGTGAGCAACCCGAGCTCGCCGAACCCCGCGCCGGCCTTCGTCCGCCGGACCAGAGCGAGCGCGCCGAAGAGCGACAGCGGCATCGTCGCCAGCATGCCCCCGTGGACGACGAGCATCCGCACGTTCGCGGAGGCGACCTGTCCGGCGGTGCCGTAGTCGTGCGCCGTGGGGTGGAAGACGACGAGCGCGAGCGAGACGACGGAGGCGGCGATCCACGCGGCGCCGCCGGCACGGTCTTGGTTCATCCCGCGAGTGTAGAGTGAAGCGCGCGCCGCGCCGGGCGAGTTACCGAACAGGAAGGTGCAGGATGTCCGGAAACACCAACCAAGAGGATCGACGCATCCGACGCACACGCGACGCGCTCGGCGATGCTCTTCTATCGCTCCTCGCCGAGAAGCCCTTCGACGCGATCAAGGTCGAGGACGTGCTGCTGCGCGCCGGTGTGGCGCGCTCGACGTTCTACGCCCACTACACGGGCAAGGACGACCTGTTGCTCTCGGACGCCGACGCCTTCTTCGAAGGGATGGCGTCGTGGCTCGAGCGCGCGTCCGAGGGTGCGGGGCGCGTGGCGCCGGTGCGAGAGTTCCTCGCCCACGTCGCGGAAGCGCGGCCGCTCGCCGACGCGCTGCTCGCCTCGCGCCACGCGCCGGAGCTGCTCGCGATCGGGCGGGAGCACTTCGCACGCGCCATCGCGCGGCGTCTCGCCGGGCGCGGAGTGGGCGACGAGGCGGCGCTCGGGCAGGCGCTCGCCGGCGCGCTCTTCGCTCTCCTCGTCGCGTGGCTCGACAAGGGCATGCGATCTTCGCCCGAGGAGATCGACACGCTGTTCCATCGGCTCGTCCCTTCGCGCGGACCCACCTGAAGGCGCTGGAGTGTCGGGGGCCCCACGTATATCCGGGCGTCGGCCACACGGCCTTCCGTAAGCGTTTGAAATCACGTCGCTCGGGAGAGGTGCGAAGTGTCGTACGCAGATCCGCGAACCTCCTAGATGGAGAGGTGTTTCGTCTCTGCGCCCAGGCGTCTCTCCTTTGGTGAAAGGAGCGGATTCTAGGGGGGAGAAGCCTCTCCTTTGGCGAGAGGCGCGGATTCTACGGGGGGAGAAGCCTCTCCTTTGGCGACCTCGTGGGAGAGGGGGCGGGGGGTGAGGGCTCGCGGGGGTGAGCGCTGTTCCAATCGAGCGGCGCTGGCTCTAGTCAGGATGAAACGACCGGCTCAAGTCGCGTGATCGTAGGTTACGCGGCTTGAGGGCAGCGCAGAGCTACAGGCGAAAGGAGCCGGTCGATGAAGAAGCCTACTCGAT
>Ga0302267_10002044_pt1 | contig 24945 bp, 19 predicted proteins | sample III_Bog_E1_3_FD_194555 | JGI IMG/M metagenome (GOLD analysis project Ga0302267, IMG submission 194555) | Peat permafrost microbial communities from Stordalen Mire near Abisko, Sweden - III_Bog_E1_3 | ecosystem: Environmental > Terrestrial > Soil > Wetlands > Peat | place: Sweden: Abisko...
CAAGTGGGCGGCCCGGCCGGAACTCATTCTGTACAGCGGCGGCGTGAACCGCCCGGCCATTGAGACGCTACTCCATGATTTTGCCGACCGCGAGGGGGCGGACATCACCACCGTCATCAATGGTTGCGGCATCCTTTGCGCCTCGATGAAGGCCATGGCGACCTCGAGCAATCCCAAGTTTCCCGACGCCTATTTCGCCTGCGATCTTTGTTTTGTGCCCCCCGTGGCCAAATACTTTCCCGACGCCGTGGCGCTCACCGAGACGGACATCGGGATGGCGGTGCAGAAGGGCAATCCGCACGGGATTCACATCCTGGCCGATCTGGCCACCCCCGGCCTGCGCGTCGGCATTTGTAATTCGCAGCAAAGCACGCTGGGCTTCATCACCCGGGGGCTGTTGCGCAGTGTGGACCTGGTGACCAACGTGCAGAAAAACGTCGTGGTCGAAGTGCCCACGGCGGACTTTCTCATCAATCAACTCCGGGCCGGGGCGCTGGATGCGGTCGTGGTTTATAAGGTGAACGCGATTGCGCAGAGCGCGCATTTGGATTACCTGCCGCTCGAGATGGCGGGGGGCAAGGCGGTGCAGCCGTTCAGTGTGCGCGGGGATTCCGAGCACCGGCAACTGGCCTACCGGCTGCTGGAGCATCTCAAGGCGAACCAGAAATATTTTGAGAGCGCCGGCTTCCGCTGGCGGAACGACGCGCCCATCAAAAGCGCCGCCATCAAGGTGCCCGCGTGGCTGCTGGCCGATGATGGCGGTCCCAATCACTCCACGCCGTGAGTCGGCGCGCCTTTGATCCGCTATGGCTTGTCTTGGGCCTCATCACCGGGGGGTATCTGTTGTTCTGGCTTGGGCTGCTGGGCTCCGCCGCCGTACACAGTTCGCCCGGCGATTTGTGGCGCGCCTTGCATTCCCGCGAGATCCGTTACGCCATCGGGTTGAGCCTGTGGACCTGCACCCTCACCGGACTGCTTTCCCTGCTGCTGGCCGTGCCGGTCGGCTATCTGCTGGCGCGCGGGCGCTTTCCCGGCCGGGCATTGTTGGATGCCGCGCTGGACATCCCGATTGTGCTGCCGCCCATGGTGGTGGGGCTTTGCCTGCTGATCTTTTTCCAGACCTTGGTGGGGCAGCTCATCGAACGCGTGATTCCATTTACGTATACCATTGCCGGCGTGGTGTTGGCGCAATTTGTCATTGGCGCGGCGTTCGCCGTGCGCACCATGCGCGGGACGTTCGAGGAGCTTTCGGCGCGGCCGGAGGATGTGGCCCTGACTTTGGGCTGTACGCGCACCCGCGCCATCTGGCTGGTGACGCTGCCGGCGGCGCGGCGCGGCATGGTCGCCGCCGCGAGCATCGCGTGGGCTCGCAGCTTGGGGGAATTCGGCCCGATCCTGGTATTTGCCGGTGCCACGCGCATGAAGACCGAAGTGCTGCCCACCAGTGTGTGGCTGGAATTGAGCGTGGGCAATCTCGAGGCGGCCATTGCGGTGAGCATGGTCATGGTGGTGCTCGCCATCGTGGTGCTGGCCAGCGTCCGCCTCATGGGGGAACGCCTGTGATCCGACTCGATCAAGTTGCCTGGCGGGCCGGGGCGTTCGCCCTGGAAAATATTTCGTTTACCGTCCCCACGGGAAGTTACGGCGTGCTGATGGGGCATACCGGCGGCGGCAAAACCTCCCTGCTCGAAATCATCTGCGGCCTGCGCCGCCCCACCGCGGGCAGCGTCTGGCTCGGGGAACGCGAAGTGACGCATCTGGCCCCCGGCGAACGCGGGCTGGGCTATGTGCCGCAGGACGGCGCGTTGTTTCCCACGCTCACGGTGCGGGAGCAACTCGGGTTCGCCCTGCGGGTGCGTCGCCGGCCCGCGCGCGAGATTGCCCATCGCGTGGCGGAGCTCGCCGTGCCCCTCGGCATCACGGCCCTGTTGGACCGCCGCCCGGCGGGACTTTCCGGGGGCGAACGCCAGCGCGTCGCCCTGGGCCGGGCCCTGGCGGCCCGGCCGCGGGTGTTGTTGCTGGATGAACCCCTTTCCGCGCTCGACGATGACACGCGTGAACCGCTTGCCGAGTTGCTGCACCGCATCCAGCGTGAATCCGCCGTCACCGTCCTCCATGTCACGCACCACCTCAGCGAAGCGACCCGGCTGGCCGATTTGCTGTTCCGGCTGCAAGCCGGCCGGGTGACCGAAACGACCCCCACCCTCCAACCCTGAACCATTATGTCTGATCATTTGCCTGAATTGACTTCCGAGGAGCGCGCCATTTACGAATGGCAGATCTGGCTGCCTGGTTTTGGCGAGGCGGCCCAGCGCCGGCTCAAGGGCGCGAGCGTGCTGATTTCCCGCGTCGGCGGGCTCGGCGGATTGGTGGCGCTGGAACTCGCCGCCGCCGGTGTCGGCCGGCTCATTCTCGCCCATGGCGGCACACTGCGCCCCAGCGACCTCAACCGCCAGTTGCTCCAAACCCACGATCACATCGGCCGGCCGCGGATGGAGAACATCATCCGCCGGCTCCATGATCTGAACCCGCGCCTCGACGTTGTCGGCGTCAGTGAAAATATTTCGGACGCCAACGCCTTTGATCTGGTGAACCAGGCCGATGTGGTGGTGGATGCCGCGCCGTTGTTCGAGGAGCGGTACGCCTTGAACCGCGCCTCGGTGGCGCTGCGGCGCCCGATGGTCGAGTGTGCGATGTATGCGCTGGAAGCGCATCTGACGACGTTTGTGCCCGGCCACACGGGTTGTCTGACCTGTGTGTGCCCGGAGGCGCCGGCGACCTGGCACCGGCAGTTTCCCGTGCTGGGTGCGGTGTCCGGCACGGTCGCCTGCCTCGGGGCGGTGGAGGTGGTGAAAGTGCTCACCGGCCTCGGCACGCCGCTGGCGGGCGTCCTGCTCGCCATGGACTTGGGCTCGATGCAGTTTCGCCGGCTCAATATCCGGCAGAACCCGGAATGCCCTGTCTGCGCCACCCCGCCCGCGCAGGTTTTGGAAGTGCGGCCCCGCAGTGGCGCGATCGCCGCAGTTGGACGCGGTGACACGTCGGCGCGTTAATATGTCAAAGAGCTGGGTTAGGCTGGTTTGACCCACAGGGTTAAAATGCGTTAAAAGCGTGAAGGGTTGTTGATCAGGCTTGACTGACCTTGACTGGGTTTGACTGGGTTTCACCCGGTGGGACGGCTGCCAGCTACGACCGCAAGATGCGGGTATGGGGCCGCGCTTTGACCCGCGGCGGCATCGTGCCGGACCGCGCCGCCGAACTGTCGGCCGCAATTTCAAAGCGGAGTCTGATTCTGATGCCTTCATTCGCTACCTTAAACTCATAATACGCACTATAATGCCAGTTGTCAATCTATAACGGCATTAAGTTGCGATTTTTGCAGGGCGGGGACGCCCTGAGGGTGCTGATGCAGGAAGAAACTGGTGAGGGCGATTCGGAGGTTGGACCGCAAAAGCGGTGTAGGACCACCGCAGTACAGGACGCTTCGCGATGTATTCCGCCAAGTTTCTCGCTATTTTCGGTGGAAACACTCCTGACTTGGCCCCTCCACCCCGGACGGTCTGCTAGAATCCAACGACGCTCCGTCCCCCCCAGTTCATTGGCGCTGCGCGCTTACTGCGCGGAAGAGCCAGGCTCGAGCATGAGCCCAGTAATTGTCAGCGGTGCGGGCGGAAACCCCCAGAACGTCGGCCGCTTCCTCCAAGGTCATGCCGACAAAGTAGCGAAGCTTAACCAGTTCGGCTTCGACCGGGTTTTGGGTGGCCAATTTATCAAGCAATTCATCAATCGCGAGGATTTCATCATTTTTGCCCGGGGTGGGAATTTCCAAATCGTCCAGATCCACCCGTCGTTGGTCCCCGCCATGACGCAGGGCACGTTTGCGGCGCGCCTTATCAATAAGGATGCGGCGCATCGCCTCGGCGGCGGCGGAGAAGAAGTGCGCGCGATTGGCAAACTTTGGCTCCGCGTTGCCGGCCAGCCGCAGCCAGGCTTCATGCACGAGCGCGGTGGCTTGCAAAGTCTGGTTCGGTGATTCATTGGCCATTTTCGACGCCGCCAACTTGCGTAACTCCTCATAAACCAACGGCAACAGCTTATCGGCGGCCTTGGGGTCGCCGTGCTCGAGTTCGCTGGGCGGACAGGCCAGCACGGGTTCATTGTTTAAATGCCGCTGGATATCCATCGCCAGACCGTTGGCGGTTTGATAGCGCCGGTGGCGATCCTTTTCAAGCGTCTTCATCACAACCCAATCCAAATCTCCACGCACTGATTGAAGGAGCTTGGGGGGCTCGGTCTGGCGACGATTGGCCGTGATCGTCAAGTCGCCGGCGAGCATCGCGCTCAACTTGGTCGAAGGTTTCACCGGCTCTTCTTCGCGGATGACGCGGCGGATTTCATTGACGCCCGCCTGCATTAATTTTTCCGAGGCAAATGGCGTCTCGCCGGTGAGTAATTCATAAAGCAGGACGCCCAAGGAATAGATGTCGCTGCGAGTGTCCACGCCCAGCGCGTTCATCTCCGCCTGTTCAGGACTCATGTAGGCGGGGGTGCCGATGAACTGTTCAAACGCGGTGAACAGCGTCTTGTCGGTGAGCCTTTGCTGTGTGGCTTTGGCAATGCCGAAGTCAATCACTTTGGGCAGCGGCACGCCGTCATTCAGGGTGACGAGGATGTTCGACGGTTTTAGGTCCCGGTGGATGATTCCTTTTTGATGCGCGTGCTGGACGGCCTGGCAGACTTGAATGAACAGGAGAAGCCGTTCCCTCGTCGTGAGATCGTGGTTGTCGCAGAACTCCGTGATTTTGACTCCTCGCACCAGTTCCATCACAAAATAAGGGCGGCCCTGTTCCGTCGCGCCCGCGTCCAACACCGTGGCTATCTTCGGGTGGTCCATCAAGGCCAGTGCCTGCCGCTCCGCCTCGAAGCGGGCGATGACGCTCTTGGTGTCCATGCCCAGCTTGATGATTTTGAGCGCCACCAGCCGCCGCACCGGCTCAGTCTGTTCCGCCATATAGACCACGCCGCAGCCGCCTTCACCGATTTTCTGAAGCAGTTTGTAGCGTCCAATCTTGCTGCCGGGATTTTCAATTGCGGAAACGACTGGGTTGGGCACCGCCGCCGCAGGACTTTCCATGAAATCACCCGCGGCCGCACCCGCTTCTAGAAGTTCCACGACGCGCTGACGCAACGCCGCATCACCGCCGCAGGCCTGGTCGAGGTAGGCCGCGTGCGCCGAGGCCGGTAATCGCCGAGCCGCGCTGAATATTTCCAGTTCGCGATCAGGATGATTGGTCATGGACGTTTCAACCGCCATTACTCTGTGACTTTCAATGCGAAAATCCAGCGCGAATGGCGTAAATCAAAATGACTCAGACGAGCCTTTTTTGTCGTGGGCAATGTGCTTGCCAAGAGCCGAAGGCGAACCCACCATAGAGATAGCCGTTTTTTTGCGATCGGGAAGGTTTTTTTTACGGAAATTCCGGGCTGCGGCGGTGAAATTGCGGGGTGCAATGGAAAAAATCGAGTCTTTTTCCATCTTTGGCAAGCACTTGAAAACAAACGGTTTGGAAGGGGCGCTGAGGGGTCAAAGGCGCCTGGCTCGAAATTGAAAACCGCCCTTTTCCCCCATTTTACCCCCACCCGGTCTGACGAGGTATCTACTTCCAATCAGGCGCTTTACGAATAATTCAGGGGTTCCAAAAAACAAGGTTGCGGCGGCGGCATAAGTTATTTTTGCCACGCGCTTCAAGTCGCCGGCTCGATTTTATAGACGATGGCGATTGCGTTCGGGGAGGTTGCGGGGGCCTTGATGGTCAGCGCGTCGGCGGTTTGGGACCACTGCACCTGCCCGCCGCCGCCGAGCAGCGTGATTTTGCCGATGGGCTGGTCGAGCAGTTTGGCCGCCGTGCCGAGTGACTTGATCTGCAAATCGGTTTGCGGAGTTCCGAGCACGATGGCATAAAGCGTTTTGCCCTTGGTCGTGAAGCGCACGTCGGCGGCAGTGAAGGGCTTGCCTTTGCCTTCGTTGAATCCTTGCGCGGAAAGCGCCGCGCCTTCCGAGGCCGGGCCTTCGCCGAAAACTTTCCACGGGCGCGTGTCGAAGAGGCATTCCTGGTTCACGTCCATCCACGCGCCGATGCCTTCGAGCACGGCCTGTTCCTGGTCGTCAATCGTGCCGTCGCCGCGCACGGGAATGTTGAGCAGCAAATCGCCGTTTTTGCTGACGATGTCGCACAACATTTGAATGACGGTTTGGGCGGTCTTATAACGTTTTTTGTCGTAAAGCGAGCGGTCGTAATGCCAGTTGCCGATGCAGGTGTCGGTCTCCCACGGTTGGGCCTCGATTTTATTGGCGGAGCCGCGTTCAATGTCGCGGACGAGGCATTTCTGCTGATCCTCGGAAAGCATTTTGCCGAACAGCACGGCCTGCAGTTTGCCGTCGTGCTGCTTCAGGTTGAAGTTGTAAAAGTCGGCGGCTATTTTCAAGCCGGCGTCACTCACCGGCCACAGCGGCAAAGCGTCGTCGTCGAAATAAATCAAGTCGGGCTTGTATTTGTGAACGAGGTCAAGCGTGCGGTTGTAAAATTTATCGCAGTAAGCCTGGTCGGGCAGGCTCGCGCCATTACCCCAGTTCCACTGGGCGTGAATGGCGCCGGCATTGCTAAAATTCAAGCTGGGAGTGTGATTTTGCGCATAGAGCGCCTGCGGATCGAGTCCGTCCCACCATTGGCCCTTGCCGTCGGCCTTCGTCAATTTGCCATCGTAAGGCACGCCGGCGAACGGGCCGGTCCGGTCCGCGCTTTGGGTGATTTCGTAAAAACTCCACGCGTGCGAGGCATGGACGCTGACGCCGAAAGGCAGGCCCTGGGCATGCGCCGCCCGGGCGAAATCACCGATGATGTCCCGGTGCGGCCCGACCTGCACGCTGTTCCACGGTTGATATTTGCTGTCGTAGAGATCGAAGTTGTCGTGATGGTTGGCCATGGCGAAAAAATATTGCGCGCCAACTTTTTTGTAGAGCGCGATCAGTTTCGCCGCGTCAAAGTTTTCCGCATGCCAAACATGAATGACATCTTTGAATCCAAACTGCGAAGGGGGGCCGTAGTGCGCCACATGAAATTTATTTTGCCGGCTGCCCGCCACATACATGTTGCGCGCATACCAGTCGCCGTCCTCCGGCTGGTTCTGCGGTCCGAAGCACGCCCAGATGCCGAACTTCGCGTTGCGAAACCAGTCCGGGCATTGATACTGCCGGAGTGAATTCCAGGTGGGCTGGAATTTTCCCGGGGTCACCGGTTCCTGGGTGGTGTTGACGATGACGGTTGGCACCGCGGTTTCAGGAATGGGATCCGTGAGGATTTGGGAGCGCCCACAATCCACAACGGCCAGCCCAACCAAAACAAGGAAAATTGGCGAAAGGTTTTTCATAGTTCTCAAAATACGCCCAAGGCATGGTTGCCAACGACAACCGCCGACGGTGACGGCAGGTGCGGACGGGCTACGTTTGATGAAAGATATGCCAATGCTCATTGGTTTTACCAGAGTCAAAACCAACTTTTTTGAGTAATAAATACGCGCAAAGATTGTCCGGGGGGTAAAGGCGGCGTGATTAGCGCCATGCTTGCCCCCCGTTTGAATATTCAGACCGGCGGTCAAGCGCTGAGCGGGGACGTCCTGCGGGTGCTGATTTAGGAAGCAACATTCCTCAGACGGGCGACGGAGGATTGGAGCGGGCTTTCAGCCCTTGCTTATTCGCTGGTCCTGGAACCTGGGGCGAGGGCCCCAGGCTGGTATAAAGGCGGGCCGTTGGCCCTGAAGGCAACCGGCTGCCAATCACCGCATTCCGAAGATGTTTCTAAAAGCCGTTCCGGTGTGTTTATTACTCGCAAAAGTTGGCTTTTCACCTTGAAAACTTTGAGTTTTAAGGTGAAAATCATCTTATTAGCTTAAGCACGTTACCAAATTTGTGAAAAACTTAACCGTCAACGAAATCGGGGCCGCCCAGGGGTTTTGCCCGAGTCCGGTTTTTTAATCGCTCCCCAGATTGCCGGCCGCTGTACATGAACCCCGCCCCCCCACAACTTCGCCAGTCCTGGCCGGGTCCGTCACGCCTCCGGCCCATCGTCATCATCGGCGCCGGCGACATCATGCGGGACGCGCACTTGCCCGCCTACCGCAAAGCGGGTTTTCCCGTGGCCGGCGTTTTCGACTTGCGCCGCGAAGTGGCCGAGGCGCGGGCGAAAGAATTCAATCTGCCGCGCGTGTTCGATTCGGTGGCCGAGGCGATGGCGGTGCCGGAGGCCATCTTTGATCTCGGCATTCCCCCCAAGGCGCAGGAAGCCGCGCTCGAAAGTCTGCCCGACGGCGCGGCGGTGTTGACGCAAAAGCCGATGGGCAATTCGCTCGAGATGGCCAAACGCATCGCGGCGATCTGCGAACGGAAACAATTGTGCGCGGCCGTCAATTTTCAATTTCGATTCTGCCCGTCCATGCTCGCGATTTACGATCTCGTGCAGCACGGCGAACTCGGTGAACTGGTCGAAATCGAAGTCCGGTTGAACGTCGCGACGCCCTGGGAGTCCTTTCCGTTTCTGCTGGGGGAGTCGCGCGTTGAAATCCAAATTCACACGGTGCATTATCTCGACATGATCCGGCGGCTGCTCGGCGAGCCGGCGCGCGTGTTTGCCCGCACGGTGAAGCATCCGCATTTCCCCAAATTGGCGAGCACGCGTTCGAGCATCATACTGGATTACGGCGACATGATCCGCAGCTGTCTTTCCATCAACCATTGCCATCCGTTCGGCCCGCGCCACGAGGAGGCGACGATTCGCGTTGAAGGCGCGGAAGGTTGCGCCATCGCGACGATCGGCGCGCTGCTCGATTATCCGCGCGGCCAGCCGGATCGTTTGGAGATTTTTATGCGGTCGCAAAGGGAATGGACGGTGGTTCCGTTAACCGGACGCTGGTTTCCGGACGCGTTCATCGGCACGATGTCGAACCTGCAACGTTTTGTCGCCGGCGAAGACGCCGCGCTGGTTTCGCCGGTCACCGACGCGCTGCAAACCATGAAACTGGTCGAGGCGTGCTACCTTGCTGACGCGCGCGGCGGCATCCTGCTTGAATCCATAAAATGAACACGGAAATAAATTACCACGACGTTTACGGCGACCGTTTGGAAAAATGCTATTCGGGCGCGGTTTATGACACGTTGCGCGCGATGGGTCTGCCGGATCAACTTTTGCCACAGACGATTCGTCCGCTCGACCCCGCACGCGTTTTGGCCGGCAGAATTTTCACCGTGAGCGGGCACGCGGACCCGACGCTCGACGCCCACACGACGTTGCTCGAATGGACGAAGCTGCTTTCGCGCGCGCCCGGCGGCAGCGTCGTGATCTGCCAGCCGAACGATTCCACGCTCGCGCACATGGGCGAGCTTTCGAGCGAGACGTTCACCCATCGCGGCGTGCGCGGTTACATCGTGGACGGCGGCTGCCGCGACAGCAGTTTCATTTTGAAAATCGGGTTCCGCGTCTGGTGCCGTTATTTCACGCCGCGCGATGTGGTGGGCCGCTGGGTCGCGGACGGCTTTGGTGAACCGATTGAGATGGGCGGCGTCCAGATTCGAACCGGCGATTACGTGATGGCCGACCGCGACGGCGCGGTGATCATCCCACAGGAAATCATCGCGGACGTCACCAACCGCGTCGAAGAAGTGTTGCGCACGGAAAACAAGGTCCGCACCGCCATCCTCCAGGGCGTTGATCCGGTGGACGCCTACCTGCAATACCGCAAGTTCTAAACACCATGCACGATCCCAAACTGCTGCTCCTCGACCCCGCCGACAACGTGCTGGTGGCGATTCAAACGCTGGAAGCCGGCGACACCCTGACCGTGGCCGGCCAGCGCGTGAGCGTGCCGGCGCGGCTCACGCTCGGCCACAAGCTCGCCGCCCGCGCCATTGGCGCCGGTGAAAAAATATTGAAATACCGCGTGCCCATCGGCTCGGCCACGCGCGACATCGCCGCCGGCGAACACGTTCACCTGCATAACATGAAGAGCGATTACCTCCAGACCTTCACGCTCGAAAGCGGCCAAACTTTTTCCACCCAACATGATCATCACTGACCAGGCCTACCTGCGCGCCGACGGGCGCAAAGGCATTCGCAACCACATCGTCGTGGCTTATCTCGTCGAATGCGCGCACCACGTCGCGCGCGAAATCGTTTATCCCCACCGCGAACGGGGCGTACACCTCATCGGTTTCGGCGGCTGCTATCCGAACGAATACGCGGCGCGCATGATGCGCACGCTCTGCACGCATCCGAACGTCGGCGGCGTGATTCTGCTTTCGCTGGGCTGCGAAAGTTTCAACCGCAATGCGCTGCGCGAAGCCATCGCCGCGTCCGGCCGGCCGGTCGAAACGCTGGTGATCCAGCAGCACGGCGGCACGCGCAAAACCATCGAGGAAGGCCGGCGGCTGATGGAAGCCATGCTCGCGAAGGTCGCGCAAGTTCCCCGCGCGCCGCTGCCCATCCAGGAATTCATCGTCGGCACGGTCTGCGGTGGCAGCGACGCCACGAGCGGCATCACCGCGAACCCGGGCATCGGCCGCGCCTTCGACCGCTTGGTCGCGCAAAAAGCCGGCTGCATTTTCGAGGAGACGGGCGAGTTGATCGGCTGCGAGGACATCATGACCGCGCGCGCCGCCACGCCGGCACTGGCGGACATTTTGCGCGCGTCCGTGGAGAAAGCCGCGCGTTATTACACCGTGCTCGGCCACGGCAGTTTTGCGCCCGGCAACGCCGAGGGCGGACTGACGACGCAGGAGGAAAAAAGCATGGGCGCGTATGCCAAAAGCGGCGCGTCGCGCATTTCCGGCCTGCTCAAACCCGGCGACGTTCCGCCGCGGGGCGGCTTGTATCTGCTCGATGTCGTGCCCGACGGCGAGGTGCGCTTCGGTTTTCCGAACATCAATGACAACGCCGAGATCGCCGAACTCATCGCCTGCGGGTCGCATGTCATTTTATTTTCCACCGGACGCGGCTCGGTCGTCGGCTCGGCGATTTCGCCCGTGATCAAAGTCTGCGCCAACCCGGAAACGTATCGCCGCATGAGCGAGGACATGGACGTTGACGCGGGAAAAATTCTCGAGGGCCGCGCGTCGCTGGATGAAGTCGGCCGGGAAATCCTCGACCTGTCGCTGTCCGTCGCGCGCGGGGCGCAGACGAAATCCGAGGAACTCGGCCATCAAGAATTTGTCCTGACCTACAAATCGTTTGAACCCATCGGCCCGTCCTGTCTGCCCAGCGCGTGAATGAAATTTACTTTTTCCAGCGAAAGGATTCACCGTGTTTGACCTGAAAAATAAAACCGCGCTGGTGACCGGCGGCGCCTCGGGGATTGGCGCGGCCATCGCCACGATCTTCGCCGAAGCCGGCGCGACGGTGTGGATCGCCGACCGTGACGAACTGAACGGCCTTGCGATGGCCGAAAGGATCGGCGGCCATTTTCTCCCGCTGGATGTGGCGGCCGAGGCGGACTGCGCGCGCGCCGCGCAAACCGCCGGCGGGCTGGACGTGCTGGCGAACGTCGCGGGCATCGGCCACGTCGGCACGTTGCTCACCACGACGGCGGCGGACCTGGACCGGCTGCTGGCGGTGAACGTGCGCGGCATTTTCAACTGCTGCAAAGCGTTCGTGCCCGCGATGCTCGAACGCAAATCCGGCAGCGTGATCAACATGGCGTCCATTGCGGGCGTCGTGGCCGTGCGCGAGCGGCTGGCTTACACGACGACGAAATTCGCCGTGGTCGGTTTGACCAAAGCCCTGGCGCTGGATCATTCGCACACGGGCGTGCGCTTCAATTGCATTTGCCCGGGCCGCGTTGAGACGCCGTTTGTGCTGGCGCGCTTGAAGGAATATCCCGATCCCGAAAAGGCTTATCGCGACATGGCCTCGACGCAACTCAACGGCCGGATGGCCAAACCCGAGGAGGTCGCCGCCGCCGCGCTGTATCTGGCGGCAGATGCGAGCGCGATGGTCACGGGCAGCACATTGATGCTCGATGGCGGTTGGAGCGCCGGAAAATAAATTTACCCAATGAAAATCATCCGTTATCAGGATAAAAGCGGCATCATCGGCCACGCCGCGCAACAAGCCGACGGCACGGCGTTGAAATTAACCGGCGACATTTACCACTCGCCGCAAGTCACCCGGGAAAAAGCCGACGTGGCCAAACTGCTCGCGCCCATTGTGCCCGGAGCCATCATTTGCATCGGCCTGAATTACCGCCGTCACGCCGAGGAAGCCGGCGCAAAATTTCCCGAACAGCCGGTGGTTTTTTTCAAGGGCGTCAACACGTTGTTGAATCCGGAGGAGGCCATTCAAATTCCGCAATTCATGCGCAGCGACGAGGTGGATTACGAATGCGAGCTGGCCGTCGTCATTGGCAAACGATGCAAAAATGTTGCGCGCGCGCAGGCTTTGGATTTCGTCCTCGGCTACACCGGCTGCAACGATGTCAGCGCGCGCGACTGGCAGATCAAGCGCGGCGGCGGACAATGGTGCCGCGGCAAAAGTTTTGACACGTTCAGCCCGCTCGGCCCGTGTCTCGTGACGCGCGACGAAATTCCGAATCCGAATTCATTAAGCATTTCCACCGTGCTGAACGGCCAGGTGATGCAGGACTGGAACACGAACGACATGATTTTTGACGTGCCGACGCTCATCGAATTTTTGAGCGGCAGCACGACGCTGTCGCCCGGCACGGTGATTCTGACCGGCACGCCGCACGGGGTCGGAATGGCGCAAAAGCCGCCGCGCTGGCTGCGCCCGGGTGACCGGGTGACCATCGAGATCGAAAACATCGGCACGCTCAGCAACGCCGTTGAGAACGAGAAAATCTGATTCCCGAAGGACCGCAGGCAATAAGGGGCCGAGTTTGCTTGGGAGCGTCACACAGAATAGGAGCGTCACCGGGGATTGGATCGGGCCTTCAGCTTTTGGTTATCCATTGGTCATGGAACCTGGGGCGAGGGCCGAGCATGGGCAGGGAGGGGGAAAAGATGGGATGGGCCGAAGGGCACGGGGTGACGTTGTGGAGATGGTGGGTTGAAGGGCTGTGAAGACCCGCATTCAGAGCCTCCTGACGTCGTCTTCTACGAGTTCAAAAAAAGGCGTTTGACGACGGTGGAAAATCCCTTCATGTTATACGCCATTCCGCCATCAGTGACGCGCCGGGTTTTCCCCCGGGCGTGACGTGATGGGCGGGGTCTGAATTGACGCCGGTTTGACGGCGGAAAAAACAATGTCACCTGATGGCAAAGCACATGAATAAATACTTCAATATCCCCCTCCTGGCCGCACTGTTTTTAATGGCGGTCTCCGGGCCGGCCCGGGCGGATCAACCCGCCGCGCCGGAAAAAGTCGCCGATGGCATCATTCTTCCCGTCGGGGATCATTTCCTCAAGGTGCAGTTTTGGTCGGATAGCATGGTGCGGGTGGTGGCCGGCAAGGACCGTGCCTTTTTCACGCACAGCACGCCGGCGACGCAGGTTCGACGGCAGGAGAAGACCCGGTGGAAATTGACCACGCAGGACCAGGTGGCGACACTCAGCACCGCCCGATTGCGGGTGCGCGTGGATCTGGCCACGGGCGCGGTTTCGTTTTTTGACACGAATAACCAGCCGATTCTAGCGGAAAAGACCGGCGGCCGGCAGATCACACCGGCTTCGGTGCAAAGTGAAAACACCTTCCATGTGGAACAGCAATGGACGCCGAACGCCGATGAGTCGCTTTACGGTCTCGGCCAGTTGCAATTCGGCATCACGGACATCAAGGGTTATGATCTGGATTTGTGGCAGCATAACACCTGTGTGGTGGTGCCGTTGTTGGTTTCCAGCCGGGGTTACGGGGTTTTTTGGGACAACCTTTCGTTCACGCGCTTCGGCGATCTGCGTCCCTGGACGCCGGTTCCCCCCGAATGCCTTTATGACGTCAACGGCCAGCCCGGGGGGCTGACCACCGGGACGTTCAGTGCGGAGAATCCCGGGGAGTTGCAAAATGCGCATGTGGCACCAGTCATCACGGCAGAACGGCCGGAGCGCGGCGCGGGCGGGCGCAATCGCGGCGGCCGGACGCGGTGGGTGGGCGAAGTGGCGGCCCCGACGAGCGGGGTGTATCAATTCCGCACTTACTCGAATGGGGGCATCAAACTGTGGTTGGACGGCAAGTTGGTGGCGGACCGCTGGCGGCAGGGTTGGTTGACGGAAAATGACCAGGTGAAAGTCACGCTGGAAGCCGGTCATCATTATGCCATCAAGATCGAGTTTGGCGGCGATCAGGCCACCACAATGCAGTTGTCTTGGAAAACCCCGCCGCCGGACGACAGCACCACGTTGTGGTCGGAAGTGGGTGACGGCGTGGATTATTATTTCATCTACGGCCCGGCGCTGGACAAGGTGGTGGCGGGTTTCCGGCAACTGACCGGGGCGGCTTCCATGCTGCCGGAATGGTCGTTCGGGCTGTGGCAGTCGCGCCAGCGCTATGAAACGGCGGCGCAAAGCCTGGACGTGCTCGACGAGTTCCGCCGCCGCGCCATCCCGCTGGATAACATCGTGCAGGACTGGCAATACTGGCCGCGCGACGCCTGGGGCTCGCACCAGTTCGATCCGCAGCGTTTCCCGGATCCCGTCGGCTGGATCAAGGCCATTCACGATCAGCACGCGCATTTGATGGTTTCCGTGTGGGGGAAATTTTATCCCGGCACCGCGAACTTCGACGCGATGAACAAGGCGGGTTTCCTCTATCAGCCCGACCTGACCGAAGGGGCGGAGGACTGGATCGGTTTCCGCTACACTTTCTACGACGCCTTCAATCCCGCCGCCCGCCAGCTTTACTGGTCGCAGATCAACACAAACCTGTTCAACAAGGGCGTGGATGCCTGGTGGGAGGATGCCACGGAACCCGATGTCACGTCGTCGCCGCCCACGCTGGAACGGTCCCGCGCGCACATCCTGACCACCGCCCAGGGCACGGCCTCGCGCGTGATCAACGGCTATGCGCTGATGAACAGCATGGGCATGTATGAAGGCCAGCGCAGTGCCGCGCCCAACCAGCGCGTCTTCATCCTCACGCGTTCGGGTTTTGCGGGCATCCAGCGTTACGGCACGGTCACCTGGTCGGGGGACACGACCTCGACCTGGGGCGCCATGGTCAAGCAGATTGCCGCCGGCCTGGGTTATTCGGTTTCCGGCACGCCCTATTGGACGATGGATATTGGCGGTTACACGATGGAAAACCGCTTTTCCGCGCGGGATCAAACCCCGGAAGACGCGGCCGAATGGCAGGAGCTGAACGCGCGCTGGTTTGAGTTCGGCACGTTCTGTCCGTTCACGCGCCTGCACGGCGAATTGCAACCGCGCGAGCCGTGGGCTTTTGGGGGGGAACAGTCGGAGGCTTGCCGGGCCATCGTCAAGTTCGACCACTTGCGATACCGCCTGATGCCCTATATCTACTCACTGGCCGGCGCGGCCGCCCACCAGTCCGGCACGATCATGCGCCCGTTGGTCATGGATTTTCCGCAGGACACCACGGCCCGGGAACTGGCGGATGAATACCTGTTCGGCCCGGCCTTTTTGGTGGCCCCGGTCACGACGTATCAGGCGCGCGACCGCCAGGTTTATCTGCCGCAAAATGCGGCCGGCTGGTATGATTTCTGGACCGGTGCGGCGGCGGCGGGCGGACAGTCCGTCACGGCGGCGGCGGCGTATGATGCCATTCCGCTGTTCATCCGGCCCGGGGCGATCATTCCCTTCGGCCCGGATTTGCAATACACGGGGGAAAAACCCGCCGACCCCATCACGCTCTATGTTTATACGGGGGCGGACGGCCAGTTCTCGCTTTACGAGGATGACGGCCTGACCTACAACTGCGACCACGGGGCGTTCACCTCGATTCCCTTCCAGTGGGACAATGCGGGCAAGACCCTCACCATCGGCAAACGCGCCGGCAAATTCAAAGGCATGTTGACGAAGCGCACCTTCGAAATCGTGCTGGTGTCGAAGGACAAGCCCGCGGGTTATGCGCCGATGGTCACGCCGGACAAGGCCGTCAGTTATGACGGCCATGCCGTGAAGGTGCGATTTAACTGAGCAGGGCGGTTTGACGCCGGACCGCCGGGGCCGGCGTCAAATCGTCTGCGAATGCCGGCGTTCCGTTGTCGGGGCCAGCGTGTTGTCGAAACACATGGCGATGTTGCGGATGAAGAGCCGGCCGGCATCGGTGATTTCCAGGCCGGTGGCGGAGCGCTTGACCAGGCCGTCTTCCTCGAAGGGCGCCAGGGCGGCCAGTTCGGCGGCGAAGTGTTCGGTGAAGTTGAGGCCGAGTTTCGCCGACATCGCGGCGTAATCCAGTGACAGATCACACATGGCGCGCATGATTGTTTCGCGGCGGATTTTGTCCTCGGAGGTCACGGCGTAGCCGCGTTGGACGGGCACTCTGCCGGCGTCCACGGCGGCGTAGTATTCGGGCAGTTCCTTTTCGTTCTGCCAATAAACCTCCGGGGTCTGCGAGATGGCCGACATGCCAAAGGAATATATATCCGAGCCGGCGCGGGTGCTGTAGCCCTGGAAATTGCGCTGCAGCTGTTTCCGGCGCTGGGCGACGGCCAGTTCATCATCGGGTTTGGCAAAGTGATCCATCCCGATGTAGATGTAGCGGTTGTTTTCCGTGAGGCGCTCGATGACGTTTTTGAGCAACTGCAACTTGACCTCGGGCGGGGGCAGGATTTTTTGTTCCAGAATCTTCTGCGCGGGCTTCACCCAGGGCACATGGGCGTAACTAAAGACGGCCAGCCGGTCCGGGCCCATTTCCAGCACGGTATCGAGCGTTTCGTTGAAGGAGGCGGCGGTCTGGTGCGGCAGCCCGTAAATGAGGTCCAGATTCACGGAGCCGTAGCCGAGTTCGCGCATCCAGTCAATCGCCTGCTGGGTCATGGCGCGGGGTTGGATGCGGTGGATGGCCTCCTGCACCTGCGGGTTGAAATCCTGCACGCCCATCGAGGCCCGGTTGAAGCCGATCTCGCGCAGGGCCACCAGATGATCGCGTGTCAGCCGGCGCGGGTCCACTTCCACGCTCGCTTCGATGTCCGGGGCGAACGTGAAATGTTTATGGATGATGTCGCCCAGCCGCCGGATTTCGTCCGGTCGCAAAAAAGTGGGCGAGCCGCCGCCAAAATGGAGTTGAACGGCCTTGCGGTCCGGGTTGAGCCGCGGCGCGAGCCGGGCGACTTCGCGGCCGAGATAATCAATGTAGTCGCGGCCCTTGTCGTGGTTGAGCGTGATGACGGTGGTGCAACCGCAAAACCAGCAGAGGGTCTCGCAAAACGGAATGTGAAAGTAAATGGACAGGTCGCGGGGGCTGCGGTTGTTGGCCTCGATCTGGCCGGAGAGTTCGTCCCAGCCGAGCGCGTTGCTGAATTTGGTGGCGGGCGGATAGCTGGTGTAGCGCGGGCCGGCCACGTTGTATTTCTGGACCAAATCGAGATCCACTTTGAGTGTGCTCATGCTTTAAAATGTTGAACGGTTTCCACCAGGGCGGCGATGTTTTCCAGTTTGGCGCCCGGCGTCAGGCCATGGCCGAGATTGAAAATGTGGCCCGGCCGTCCGCGCATGGCTTCCAGCACGGCTTGGGTCGCGCGCGCCACCACTTCGGGGGTGGCGTCGCAGATCAGCGCCGGCGACAGGTTGCCCTGCAAACCGATATGCGCCGGAACCCGGGCGCGCGCCTCCGCCAGCGGCGTTTGCCAGTCCACCCCGATCACGTTGGCACCGGTCGCCACGAGGTCCGCCCAACTATCGTGCGTCCCCAGCGAAAATGCAATCACCGGCGGCGCGGCCGGATGCCGGGCCAAGGCCGTGATGATGTCCCGCATCCAGCGGCCGGACGCCTCCTGAAATTCCCCGGGGGCCAGGTGGCCGCCGTGGCTGTCAAAGATTTGGAGCGCATCCACCCCGGTGTCCGCCTGCATCTGCAAATAGGCGGTGACGGCGGCGGTCAGTTTTTCGGCGAGGGCAAAATAAGTTTTCGGGTCTTCCCGGAACAAGGCGCGGGCGCGGCTGTATTGGGGCACGCTGCCGCCTTCCATCATGAACGTGGCCAGCGTCCACGGGGAGCCGCTGAAACCAATCAGCGCCGTTTCGTCGCCCAATTCCCGGCGCAGCAGCCGCAGCGCGCGGTCCACATAGCTCAACCGTTCCACGACCCGCTCCACCGAGAGGCGGGCGATGTCGGCGGCCGAGGTGATGGCAAAATCCATGACCACCCCGCCGGTTTCGCGGAAATGATAGGTTTGGCCGAGCGCCTCGGGAATCACGAGGATGTCGCTGAAGAGGATGGCGGCATCGAACCCAAACCGGCGGACGGGTTGCAGGGTGACTTCCACGGCCAGCTCGGGGTTTTGCACGAGTTGGACAAAGGTGTGGGTCTCCTTGAGTTTGCGATATTCGGGCAACGCGCGGCCGGCCTGGCGCATGAGCCAGACGGGCGGCCGGTCCGTGGTCTGGCAGCGGCAGGCGGCTTGGAACCGCTGCCGGCGGGTGGGCGGGGGCTGGACGATGGTTGGACTCATGGTAACGCGATGCGACATGGTGAATAGCATAAACCAGCCCGCTTGGATAGTGGCTTTGTGCTTTTTGGCATTCGCAGCGCATTTTTTGGTTGGGCCGGGGGCGCCGATGGGTTCTGCAAAATGGGTAATTCGCGTCGGGCGGGAAAGATCGGACGTGAGGGAGGGCGGGGAGGCCGGTCAAATGTTTGTGACTCTGCATTGACATTTGGGCGGGTAAATGAAAACTTTTGGGCCGCCACTGTTACGAAAAGTCCGGTGGCACAAAAACCATTGTGGCTGAAAAAGACGATTACTTATTGGACCTGCTGGTGGACCTCGGCTTTGCGAACGCAGGGCAGGTGGCCAAGGCGCGGGCGGAATCCGGCGGGGTTGGGGTGGTGGATTATCTGGTGGCGAACAAGATCATCCGCGTGGGCGACGTCACCCAGGCCAAGGCCGCGCAGTTCGGGGCGGAGGTCGCCCAGTTGGCGGGGACGCAGATTCAGGACGACGTGCTGTCGCTGATCCCGCGCAATGTGGCGAAGAAATACCGGGTCATTCCGTTGATGCGAAGCGACGGCAAGGTGGTGGTGGCGATTGCGGATCCCTCGGACTTGAACACGATTGATTCGCTGACGCATCTGCTCAACGCGGAGATAGAACCGCGGGTGGCTTCGGAACCGGATATTGAAGCGGCGCTGACCCGCTACTACGGCGGCGGGGCCACGGATTCGGTGATGGCCAAGGCGGTGCAGGAGTTGACCATGAACGAGGTGCAGGTGGAGGCCGCCGCACTGGGGGATGACGGGGGCGCGGTGGAGGCCGATGCGCCGCTGATCCGACTGGTGAACCAACTGATCGTGGATGCGTTCAAACTGCGGGCGTCGGACATCCATTTGGAACCGCTGGCCAAGCGGTTCCGGCTGCGCTACCGGATTGACGGGGTGATGCAGGAGATGAAGTCGCCGCCGAAGCGGTTGCAGGCCTCGATCATTGCGCGGTTGAAAATCCAGGCCAACCTTTCGATTTCCGAACATCGCATCCCGCAGGACGGGCGCATTCAGACCAAGGTGGGCAGCAAGTTGATTGACTTGCGCGTCTCGTGTCTGCCGACCAATCACGGCGAGAGCATCGTGATGCGTATTTTGGACAAGGAAGGGCTGAAGCTCGGGTTGCCGGAACTGGGCTTTTTCCAGGATGACCAGAAGACGTTTGAACGCCTGATCGCCCTGCCGGACGGAATTCTGCTGGTGACGGGGCCGACGGGTTCCGGCAAAACCACGACGTTGTATTCGTGCCTCCATTTCATCAACCGGCCGGACCGGAAGATCATCACGGTGGAGGACCCGGTGGAATATGTCCTCGGGGGCATCAACCAGGTGCAGGTGTCGGAAGCGGTGGGGTTGACCTTCGCCATGGCGCTGCGGTCCATTCTGCGCCAGGCGCCGAACGTGGTGATGATCGGGGAAATTCGCGACTTGGAGACGGCCAGCATCGCCATCAATGCCTCGCTGACCGGTCACCTGGTGTTCTCGACGCTGCACACCAATGACGCGCCCGGGGCGGTGACGCGGTTGGTGGACATCGGGGTGAAGCCGTTTTTGGTGGCCTCGTCCACGCGCTGTCTGATGGCCCAGCGGTTGGTGCGCAAGATTTGCAAAAAGTGCGCCGGCCCTTACATCCCCACGGACGCGGAGATGCGGGCGCTGGGCATCACGGAGGCGGAGTTGAAGACGGCGACGCCGCAAAAGGGCCGCGGTTGCAATAATTGCAACAACAGCGGCAACCGGGGCCGGTTTGGCATCTTTGAAATTTTCGTCATTGATGACGAGGCGCGCAAATTGATTTACGATCAGGTGCCCACCTCGGTGCTCCGGGCCCGCGCCCGGGAAATGGGGATGCGCACGCTGCGCGAGGACGGGGTGCGCAAAGTGCTGGCGGGCCTGACCACGCCGGAAGAGGTCATTCGTTCAACGGTGGGCGACGCGGAATAATTTTAATTATGTCATATTCGATGTCGGATTTGTTGCAGTTGATGGTCTCCGAGGGGTCTTCCGACCTCCACATCCGGGTGGGTTGCTCGCCCACGATCCGGGTTCACGGGACGCTGCACCGGGTGGAGGGGCCGTCGCTCAAGCCGGAGGACACCGAGGAGTTGATGCGCAGCATCACCTCGGAGGAACACATCCAGCAGGTGCGCGAAAACGGCGGGGCGGACTTCGCCTTCGCTTTCGGCGAGGCGGCGCGGTTCCGGGTGAGCGTGTTCAAGGAGAAGGGCTTTTTCGGCATGGTGCTGCGGCAGATTCCGAGCAAGATGCTGACGTTTGAACAAATCGGGATTCCCGAGACCGTCCGGGAACTGCTGTTCAAGCCCCGCGGCTTGATTCTGGTGACGGGGCCGACGGGTTCGGGCAAGACGACGACGCTGGCCTCGCTGCTGAACATCGTCAATGAAACGCGGGATGACGTGCATCTCATCACGATCGAAGATCCGATTGAGTATTATCACAAGCAAAAGAAGGCGCTGATCACGCAGCGGGAAATTCACGTGGACGTGCCGAGTTTTGCGGAGGCCCTGCGCCGGGCGCTGCGCCAGGATCCGGACATGATTCTGGTGGGTGAAATGCGCGACTTGGAAACGATCGAGGCGGCCATTACGGCGGCCGAAACGGGCCACTTGGTGTTCGGCACGCTGCACACCACCGGGGCGGCCAAGACGATTGACCGTTTGACGAACGCCTTTCCGACGAACCAGCAGGAAACCATCCGGATTCAGCTTTCCACGGTGCTGCAGGCGGTGATTTCCCAATTGCTCATCCCGCGCGTGGACAAACCGGGCCGGGTGGCCGCCTTTGAGATCATGGTCAACACGCCCTCCATCGCCGCGCTGATCCGGGATAATAAGACGTTCCGCATTCAGTCGGACATTCAGACGGGTTCCAAATACGGGATGGTGACGCTGGACTCGTTCCTGATGGAGAAATACCAGGCCGGTCTGATCGCGCGCGAGGAAGTGATCACGAAGTCGCAGGACCCGACGACGATTCTTGCAAAATTACAGGAACTGGAGCTGGCGGCGGCGGTCAAACAAGGTAAGAAATAAATTTGCATCATGGCCGAAGAAATTTCCAACCCATTATTGTCCCTGATCCGGGAACAGGGGCTGATTGACGATCTGCAATATGAAGAGGTGGTGAGCGAACTGCAGCGGAGCAACGCGCCGGCCATTCAAATCTTGCAGGATTTCGGCATCATGAAGATCAATGACATCCTGCATGTCATGGCGGCGGCGGTGGGGGCGGAGGTGGTGTCGCTGCGGGACCGGGAATTCGCGCCGGAATTGGTGAGCGCGTTGACCAGCAATGTCGCCCGCATGTATCGGTGCGTGCCGGTCGCCAAAAAGGACGGGGTTTTGTCGGTGGCGCTGGCGGATCCGCTGGACCCGGGCCATGCGGATGAAATCGCCTATTCGGCGAAATGTGATGTGCAGATCTGCGTGGCCGATCCGGTGGAGATTGACAAGGCGGTGGAGCGGCTCTACGGCCAGAGTGAATCGGAAAGTTTTTCGGAAATTCTGAAGGAAATCGGCACGGACACGGACATTGCGCGCGAGGTGTCGGAGGCGGGCGAGGGCGAAAATGACAAGCTGGTGATTGACCTGGCCAACGAGGTGCCGATCGTCAAATTTGTGAACGTGGTGCTGCAACAGGCGGTGCAGGACCGGGCCAGCGACATTCATTTTGAACCCTTTGAGACGGAATTCCGCATCCGTTACCGGGTGGACGGCGCCCTGTATGAAATGGCCCCGCCGCCGAAACACCTGGCGCTGCCGGTGATTTCGCGGCTCAAAGTAATGGCGAATTTGAACATCTCGGAACGGCGCATGCCGCAGGACGGTCGCATCACGGTGATGATCAACAACCGGCAGGTGGATTTGCGCATGTCCACGCTGCCGACGGCGTTTGGGGAATCGGTGGTGTTGCGGGTGCTGGACCGGTCGTCGGTCAATCTGGAACTGGAGTCGCTGGGGTTGCCCAAAAACATTTTCGACTTCGTGAACGAGGTCATTCTGCGCCCGAACGGCATTTTCGTGGTCACGGGGCCGACCGGTTGCGGCAAGACGACCACGCTCTATTCCTGTTTGCGGCGGGTGAACACGATTGATTCAAAGCTGCTCACGGCCGAGGATCCGGTGGAATTTGACATTGAGGGCATCATGCAGGTGGCCATCAATGAGTCGGCGGGGATGACCTTCGGCAAGGCGCTGCGGTCGTTTTTGCGGCAGGACCCGGACATCATCATGGTGGGGGAAATGCGCGATTTGGAAACGGCGCAGATTTCCATTCAGGCCTCACTCACCGGGCACCTGGTGCTGAGCACGCTGCACACGAACGATTCCGCCGGGGCGGTGACGCGGTTGGTGGACATGGGGGTGGAACCGTTTCTGATCTCCTCGACGCTGATGGCGGTGCTGGCCCAGCGGTTGGTCCGGACCATTTGCAAGAATTGCCGCACCCCGTTTGAGCCCACGGAAAGCCAGTTGGCGATGCTGAACCTCTCGCCGCACGACCTGGGGGACAAGGTGTTCCATTATGGCCGGGGTTGCCAGACCTGCCATGACAGCGGTTACCGGGGCCGCAAGGGCATTTATGAACTGCTGGTGATCAGCGACCAGGTCCGCACGCTGATCAATGAGCGCGCGCCGACCGTGGTGGTGCGGCAGAAAGCCGTCGAGCTGGGGATGACCTCATTGCGCGAAGACGGCTTGCGTGGTATCTTTGAAGGAGATACAACCATCGAAGAAGTCGTCAAATATACTTAACCGTCAACACCTTAACGCCATGCCAAAATATAATTACACCGCACTGGACGCCCGCGGCAACGAGACCAAGGGGACGGTGGAAGTCGCCAACCAGAATGACGCCATCGGCCGCGTCAAGGACATGAATTTGTTCCCGGTCAAAATTGTGGAGGCGGAAAAGGAGGCCAAGGGGGCGAAAAAAGGTGCGGCGCCCAAGGGGGCGGCCAAAGGCGCCAAGGGCGGCAAGAAGGGGGGGGCGATGAGCATCAACATCAAAATCCCCGGCTTTGGCAGCGGGGTAAAACCCAAGGTGCTGACGACCTTCACCCGGCAGTTGGCCACGCTGGTGGATGCCGGTCTGCCGCTGCTGCGCGGTCTGCGGGTGTTGGAAAAGCAGGAGAAGAGTCCGGCGCTCAAGTCAATTCTGGCGCAACTGGCGGTTTCCATCGAGGGTGGCAGCACATTTTCCGAGGGCCTGGCCCAGCATCCAAAGGTGTTCAACCGGTTGTTTGTGAACATGGTGAAGGCCGGGGAACTGGGCGGTGTATTGGAAGTGGTGTTGAAACGGCTGGCGGAGTTTTCGGAAAAGGCCCAAAAAATCAAGGGCAAGGTCAAGGCGGCCATGTTTTATCCCGTGGCGGTGATGATTGTGGCGGTGGGGATATTGCTTTTGCTGATGGTTTTCGTGGTGCCCAAGTTCAAGGAGGTGTTTGCCGGCATGAACATCACGATGCCTTGGTTCACGTTGTTCGTTTTGGGGGTCAGCGAAATCATCAAGGATCACATCCTCGTGGCCATGGGGGTGGTGGCCGTTTGCGTGGTGATTTTCATGTTGTTCATCAAAACCAAGTTTGGCCGGCTGTGCTGGGATCATTTCCAACTCAAGATGCCGGCCATCGGTCCGGTCATCAGCAAGGTGACGATTTCCCGGTTCACGCGCACGCTGGGCACCCTGGTGAGCAGCGGTGTGCCGATTTTGCAGGCGCTGACGATTGTGAAGGAGACGGCGGGCAACGTGGTGATCGCCAACGCGGTCGGCAAAATCCACGAGAGTGTGAAGGAGGGCGAAACGATCACGGCGCCGCTCGAGAGTTCGGGGGTGTTTCCGCCAATGGTGTGCAGCATGGTGGACGTGGGTGAGCAAACGGGCGCCATGCCGGAAATGCTCATGCGCATCGCGGATGATTATGATGAACAGGTGGATAACGCGGTGTCGGCCATGACTTCGCTGCTGGAGCCGATTATGATTGTCTTTCTGGCCGTGGTGGTGGGCAGCATCGTCATCGCCATGTTCCTGCCATTGATCAGCATGATCACCAATTTGAGCGGTGATGATTCGGGTAAGAATGGGTAGCCTTATCATTGCCGTGTCCCGGTCGTTGATCAGCATGATCAACCCTTTGAAGCGGTGATGATACGGGTGGCTGGAATTAAGGTTGTTTAAGGCCGGTGCGGCGGGCGGACTCGGGCGGTCCCGGTGGGGACTTATGTGGCCCGGGTCCGTCGGCGTTTAGGGGCGGGGTGTTTGAGTGAGGGAG
>Ga0302267_10002045_pt1 | contig 24945 bp, 20 predicted proteins | sample III_Bog_E1_3_FD_194555 | JGI IMG/M metagenome (GOLD analysis project Ga0302267, IMG submission 194555) | Peat permafrost microbial communities from Stordalen Mire near Abisko, Sweden - III_Bog_E1_3 | ecosystem: Environmental > Terrestrial > Soil > Wetlands > Peat | place: Sweden: Abisko...
AACCGCCGCCCAGCAAGCAGCGGCGAAGACTGAATAGGAAGCCATCGCCTGCTGGTCCCCAGGCAGCCTTCCCGCTCCTTTGTTTGCCGGGTCTGATGGATGCCGAGCATTCCTGGTGGATCCAACTATGTGCAATCGATTACTCATTCTCCAAAAATATGATTACAAGCACGCAATTCCCGTAGTACGATGGTTTTGTCTCAGGGCGCTTTCACCCCCCCGCTCATATGCCTCCTGGCTCCAGAAGCGCAATGAGACACCGGGTTCCATTTCCCCAAACCAGGTCTTTCCAAACTGCTGATGGGCTGCACGCGCCCGAAAGACCCAGCAACCGAACAGCACGCCGGACCAAGCCCGAAGGCCGCAAAACTGTACCTGGAGGTTAAGATCATGCAGATTCAGAGGCTTTTGCACATCAGCTTGTTCCTCTGCCTTGTTCTCACCGGCAATGCCATGGGACAGAAGGACAAACCAGCCAAACCTGAGGCGCAGGATGCGGCGCCAGCAGTTCCAGCGGCGGTTCCCGCCGTGCCGCCTGCGGCCGCGCCCGCCGCGCCCACCATCGACTTTTCCGCACCGGTCAACGCGGGTACAACCTTCAAAATCACCGGGAGCAAGGGCACTGTCTCGGCCTCCGTGTACCTGCTTCCGGCAGGAGCGGTGGGCTGTAGCTTGGCGCAGACGCTGGATCCGAAAGCGACTGAACTGTCGCTGGTGCCGGACACGGCCAAACCAGAGACGACCGCGCCGCAGGTGAGCGTGGATCCCAGCACCGGGCCGTCGATCACGCTGGCGGCGCCCGTTAGCGCGGGAACGGCGCTTTGCCTGGCAGCCTATTCGGTTTCCGATCCGGAGACGCCAATCTACTCGCAGCTTGCGCCCGTTTCGGCGGCCGCTCCCGCTCCGTCGATCGGTTTTGGCGGCACGCTCCTCACCGACGGGGACACCATCGCGGTGGCGGGAACCTCGGGCCACAACATTACGGTCTACGTCTTCGCGCCGAAGTACACGCCCCTCTCCAAATCAAAAGACGCAAATGGCGCAAGCCTGTGCATCCAGGCCGACGTACAGTCAGGCCCCCAAAAGCTGGCTTTCAAGAACGCTGGGGCTGGCGCGCCTCTTACGAGCGCTGCATTGACTTCTGCCCTGACGGCGCTCCAATTAGAGAATCCACTGACCTCGGGCTCCTCGCTTTGCATCGCTGACACCACAGCCGCCAAGCTCTCCTCCTTTGGAGTCGTGCAGGATCCTAAAGCCGCCACGGTGGTCGCCGCCGCTGCGCCGGAGTTCGCGGGAACGCCCTCCACCGGCAGCACCTCGATTGTCGTCAGCGGCACGCTCGGAGACGTGATCTCCGTTTACCAGCTCGACAGCACCGCAAGCGGTGACTGCGGGACGCTGCTGAAAACCTCCAGCCCCGTCCTCGTGCAAATCAATACCGGCACGGCCGCGACGCCCGCTCTCAGCAATTCCACAACGCTGAGCGGTACGCCGCCTTTTACGGTCAACCTGGCGAATCCCCCTGCCTCCTCGACGCAATTGTGTCTTAAGCAAACCGATGCGAAAGGGGCATCGCCGCAGTACTCGGCCCTTATGAAGGTCAGCGACGCCAACAACCCCTATCCGTTCGTCCGCACCTTTTATACCGCCGGCGCGATGATCAACAACCAGAACGGTGCAAACGGCTCCTCCAGCGGCGCTGAGTACCTGGATCTCGGCTTGACCTTCACATTGCCCCCGGAATCGCGCTCAGGCCACAGGCCAGGCCTCAATACGTCCATCTCGGGCCGCTTCAGCGCCATTCCCGTCGCGGCTCCCTCAAGCAGCACACCCGCCGGCAGCAGCGGCACTCCCGCCAGCAATCCCGGCACGCTCAATATTCTCTCCTCCCAGGAAAGCGCCCGAGTGCTGGGCTCAGTTTCCTTCCCGTTCCGAACCTGGAGAACGCAAGACAGCATCGACGGATTCTTCACCGCGCCGCTGCTCAAGGCCGGCTTCGATACCCTGCTCAATCCTTCTGCCACGGCATCGACCGGCGCGTCCGGTTCGGCGACCGTCAACACCGCCACCTTTGCCCCGGTCTATTGGGAATACTCCAGCGGTCTGCGCATGGGCTACCGGCAGTACCCTTCAGGCAACGATGCGACGCCCCGCACCGTCACGCAGGTCGATATCACCATCGGCAAGTACAGCAACCTGCAGAGCTTGGTCTGCGGCACGCAAAGTACGACCGTAACGTCCGCTCCAACCAATACGTCGTGTTACAAGACCGTCGTGGCGGCTAATCCAAGTGCCACTCCGCCCGTCGTCGGCCAATATACCCTTTTCGCGCAGAATCGCACCAATCTATACCGCCTGGAAGTGGGAGGCTTCTTCCTCTTTCCCGGAACCCCCTTCGTCCTGGGCATCGATGCCAACCTTCCGCAATCGGCGCTCGCCCCAAAGAATCTGGACATTCAGAACAAGGCCGGCGGCAACGTCGCCATCTACTTCGGCGTCTCCGGAAACCTGACGACGCTCTTCAAGAACTTGAAGCTCGCCGGTTCTCCACAGTAGTTCCCTCCCCCGGCGCGCCAGGCCGGATCGCCGATCCGGCCCGCGCTTCCCTGCCGCCGCTCTACAATCAATTCTTGCTCCCTGAAGCCCAACGCGACTCGTTTGAAGTGGTGCTGGTCTCGCCGCGCAACCCCCTCAATATCGGGGCGGCGGCGCGCGCGATGGCCAACTTCGGCTTTCAGCGGCTGACTGTTGTCGCCCCCTTTGCGGCCAACTGGCGCGAGGCCCGCTCGGCAATCGGAGCGCCGGAACTGCTCCTGAATGCGGTAGAATCTCCCTCTCTTGCCGACGCCGTTGCCGATTGCGCTTTTGTCGTGGGCACCGGAACTCTCACCTCGCGCAAGCCCGAGCAAAAGGTCGTGCCGCTGCCCGAATTGGCTCCGCTCGTGGTTAGGGAACTGGCCCGCGGCGGCCGCGTCGCCCTCGTCTTTGGCTCTGAAAAGCATGGACTTACCAGGGAAGATCTCTCCTATTGTCATTTGCTGGTCGAGATCCCCACCGACCCCGGCCAGCCCTCGATGAATCTGGGCCAGGCCGTCGCCGTCTGCCTCTACGAGCTAGCCACCCGCGCCTTCCACGCACCGGAAGCCCCATCCTCAGAGCCGGCGACTCTCGTTCCCTCGGCTCCTCCCGCTGCCACATCCAGCCATCTGGAGCTGCTGGCCGGGGTGATTGAGGAAACTATGGTGGCAGCCGGCTACTCGCCCAGGACCATGCAGGCCGCCAACCGCCATGACCTGCGGCTGATGCTGCGGCGGCTTGCTCTCTCCGCGCACGACACGCGCCGGATGCTCGGCCTCTTCCGCCGCATTCTGTGGCGACTGAAGCGCGCACCGGCAAGCGGCCATAAACCCGATTGAGGGCGGCTGCTTATTCCCTTCGACTGCGGAAACAAATCTCTGTTAAAGTGTCGCTCAAAGGGTCTCTCGATGCGGGTGCTTCCTGTTCGGTCAGAATTCGGCTCAGTGGCGGCTCCATTCCGGCTTGCCGACGTGGCTCGCCGCGGCGCGCTGGCGCTGGCGCTGGTCTTTTCCGCCCAGGCGCAGCAACCCGCGCAGCCCGCCCCGCCCGATGCGGCTCAACAGCCTGCGACCCTTCCGGCGCAGTCCGGCGACAGCCAGAACCCGGCTGCAACCGCTCCCAGCCACAGTGATGGCCAGGTTCCTGACGCCGCTCCTGCAGCTCCGCAACCCGCGCCGGCCCAAACCGCTGCTCCCGAGTCAGGCCAACCCGCGCTAGCTCCCCAGCAATCCCCGCCTGCCCCGGCGGCTCCGGCCCCGGCCGTTCAGCCGTCGGCAGCCCCGGCCACACCACCCGCCGCGCAGGTGTCGCCAGCTACAACAGGGCCTGAGGCTTTGGGGGCCGTTCAATACGGCGAAATCACCGAGGAGGCGCTCAAGCAGCTCCTCGTCGGCAAGGCCCTCTATCTGCGTGGCGGCTACCTGGACAACAGCCTCAGCTTCGACGAGCGTGGGCGCATCATTGGCCACTCGCCGGAGGGCTCCTATACCCTGAGCGCCATCCAGATCGACCACGTGCGCCTGACCAAGCACAAGGTTGAGCTCGAAGGCGCCCGCTACGGCTTGCACTTCCTGGGCCAACTGGCGTTTGAGGACGCCTCCAGCGCCTACGACCGGGTGAGGATTACCCCCAAGAAGAAAGTGGTGAGGATCACCATCGACCGGGAGATCGTGGTGAAGCCCAAGAAAGTGAAGGAACCGAAGGAAGACAAGAAGGCCAAGCCCTTGGGCCCGGCAGCGCCAGCGACTCCGGCTGCGCAGGGAGCCGCGCCTCCAGCCGCAACGCCAGCCGAGGCAACACCGCCCGCAACCCCGGCTCCGGCGACACCGCCCGTAACCCCGGCAGAGCCCGCCGCCCAGCCGGCTGCCGAGCCGGCAGAGCTGAGCGAGGCCGACCAGTTGAAGGCCTCCATCGCCGCCGTTCCCGAGGCCGAACGCCCGGCCGATCCCAGCAGAGTAACCACCACGCTCTCGCCGGCGCACGCCACGCAGGTGCTCAGGGAAGCCCTCGACCAGATCTTCGCCCAGGGCCTCGACGACCGCATGATGGCCGCGATGCCCGACTTCTGGAGGCTCTACTATGAGGCCGTGGCGGCCAAAGCCGATTACCGTCCCAAGGATCCGTCAATCCTCCGCCAGAATACGGTGGATCAGAAGGCTTTGCTGCTGACCAAAATCACGCCGGACTCGAATGAATTCGCGCAGGCCAACGGTGTGGCCGGCATGGCTCAGTATCATGCGGTAATCGGCCCCGACGGCAAGGTGGGCGAGGTGGCCGTAAGCCGGCCCATCGGCTTCGGCCTGGACGAGAACGCCGTCGCGGCCATTCGCAAGGCCAGCTTCCAGCCGGCTATGAAAGACGGCAGGCCCGTCTCCGTGATGCTAAACCTGAACGTCCCGTTCCGGATCTTTTCCAAGCGCACCGATGTTCACAGTGAGCCGGAGCCGGCCGACAAGCCTGCCGATCCGGTGCTTCCCGGCCCCTATAGCGTACCGAGGTCGTGAGCCGAATTTTCCGGAATCGCGACTTTCAAGGTCGAGACTCTTCCGAGAAGACGGGAAGAATTCCGGGGCAACTGGCAATGACGCAGGCCTCCCGCATCGGCGGAGAAGCCGGGTCGATTGAATCGATGGAAGACGATCCTTTCACAGTTTCACGGTTTCACGGTAAATAGGGGGGAGGGGGGTGCCCTTTTACGCCTCATTCCGGTCCGGCCTGTTCGAGATGGCCGACCAGATTTCAGCGTAGCAGGACGCCGGAAATAATCTGCAAATTCCGCCCACGCTATTGCACTGCGGGCTGGCGCCGCTGTCTTCCGCACAATCTGTCGCTGTTACAATCGGAAGAGCCGAAAATCAGGCGATTCCAATCGTTTTCCGAGCAAGAAGTAACTGATGACGCTGCGCCTCTTCAATACCCTGACGGGACAACTGGACGAGCTGGTTCCTTCCGACGGCAAGGCCCTCCGCATGTATGCTTGCGGGCCTACGGTCTATGATTTTGGCCACATCGGCAACTTCCGCACCTTCCTGCAGATCGACGTCCTCCGCCGCTTTCTCAAGCTGACCGGAACGAAGGTTCGCCACGTCATGAACATCACCGACGTGGACGACAAGATCATTCGCAACGCGGCCGCGGCGGGAGTTTCCATCAGCGAATACTCGGCGGGCTTTGAGGCGGCATTCTTCGAGGACCTGGAAGCCCTGCGGGTTGAGCGGCCGGAGATTATCGCCCGCGCAACGGAGCACATTCCGCGGATGGTTGAGCTGATTCAGCAGCTTGCCGCGGCTGGAGCGGCTTACCAGACCGAGGATGGCTCGTGGTACTTCCGTCTGGCGGCCTTTCCCGAATACGGGAAGCTGAGCAAGAAGGATCTGTCCGGGATGGAAGACGGCGCCCGCGTGGACCTGGACGAGTATGAGAAGGACTCGGCGCGGGATTTTGCGCTGTGGAAGGCGGCGAAACCGGGCGAGACCTCATGGGAGACAGCGATCGGGCGCGGGCGTCCGGGCTGGCATATCGAGTGCTCGGCGATGGCCATGGAGTACTTGGGCGAGAGCTTTGACCTGCATGCCGGCGGCGAGGACCTGATCTTCCCGCACCACGAAAACGAGATTGCGCAGAGCGAGAGTGTGACGCACAAGCCCTTTGCCCGGCACTGGATGCATGTGCGCTTTCTGCTGGTGGACGGGCGCAAAATGTCCAAGAGCGAGGGCAATTTCTACACGCTGCGCGACCTGCTGCTGAAGGGCTACAAGGCGTCGGCGATACGGCTGGCGCTGATCTCAGTGCCCTATCGCCATCAGCTCAACTTCACCTTCGACGGGCTGGTGGAGGCTACGGCGGCGATCGAAAGGCTGAGAACGTTTAAGGAGAGGCTGACGGCGGGGAGCTTCTCGGTTGGGTCCAACCCGGCGATACAGGGAGCCGCAAAGAAGGCGCAAACCGACTACAGGGATGCGCTGGCGAATGACCTGAATACCGCTGAGGCCCGAGCGGCCATCTTCGATTTGGTTCGCACGGCAAACACGATAATGGACCAAGGGCTGTTTTTTGCTTCGGACCGGGATGCGGTTCTGGCAGTGTTAGCTGACTTTGACGCAGTCTTCGATGTGCTTGAGGATCGCGACGCCGAGCCCACACGCCGCGCTTTGGCGTGGGCCGAGCAGGCTGGACGGCTGGGCGACGTAGCCCCCGGGCTGCTGGCCCGGCAAGGGCTGACCGATGAAACCATTGACGCGCAGGTGGCCGAGCGGGATGTGGCCAAGAAGCGGCGTGACTTTGCCCGCGCCGACCAGATTCGCAATGAGCTGGCGGAAAAAGGCGTCGTTCTGGAAGACTCGAAGGACGGCGTCCGCTGGAAGCGGAAATGATCCCCAGGAAGATTCATAAAGAGGAGGTTCACCCCATGGAAGCCAACGAAGCACAAGAGTTGCAGGAACACGCCGAACACGCCGAACACGAATCCTCTATGCGCCCGGTCGCCTTGAGCATGACGATATTGGCCGTGCTGGTGGCCGTGGTCACCGTGCTGGGCCATCGCACCCACACCGAGGCGATTTTGAACCAGACAAGGGCCGCAGTGGAGCAAAACCGTGCCGCCGACGATTGGGCCTACTACCAAGCCAAGAAGATCAGTTCCAATGACACCTTACAGACTGAACATCTGCTGAGCGTGCTGGCCATTTTGGACAAGAACAGGGCAAAGGAGATCGAGAAGGGTGACGCGGATCATCAGGAGAAGTGGACCGCCGAGCAAAAGGAATGGGAAGAAAAGGCCCGTGAAGAAGAAAAGCAGGTAAGTGAATCCGAGAAGAAAGTAGAAGAAGCCGAGGCACGCGCCAATCGCTTCGACCTGGGCGAAGTGCTGTTGGAGATTGGCCTGGTGGTCACCTCGATCACGCTGCTGACGCGCAAACGCGCCTACTGGTATCTCGGGATGGTCTTTTCGGTGATCGGCATTGTCGCAACGGCCTCTGGTCTGCTGCTCAGGTAGCCTTCGGCCAGATAGCGCAAGCTTGCTGAATCGCGGATTGTGCTAGACTGCTCCCGCCAGCCGCTTCGCCCGCCACACAGCGCCATCCAGTGAAACCACCGCCTCCCGCCCCACGGGCATCTGCGGCGCGGCGGCGTGGAGGCCGGCGAAGAAGGCTTCGCGGACCAGGGGCATGTGCTCGATGACGCCGCCGGTCCAGGCTACGGGGACTTCGCCCTCGATATTGTGTTTGCGGCGGAGCTTGGCGCGGACGAGCAGGACAAACTCGACCAGATCGGCCGAGGCCCGCTGGAGAACTCCCACGGCAACCGGGTCGCCGGCCAAAGCCAGTTCGCTGATGGCTGGCGCTAGCGCGGCAAAGTCCGGTCCGGGCGTGCTGTCGCCCAGGTTGACCAGATCTTCCAGGCTCGCCGTTCCCCAGATTTCCCCCACCTTCTCCAATATCCGCGTTGGCCCTTCGCAGTCATAGGCGTGGAGCGCCCAGCGCACGCTGTGCAGGCCGATCCAGTACCCGGAGCCCTCATCGCCGAGCCTCGAACTCCAACCGCCGGCGCACTCCCGGCTGCCGTCGGGCGCGCGGCCGATGGTGTTGGAGCCGGTGCCGGCGATCTGCAGGATTCCAGGACCGCCGCGGAAGGCTGCGTCGAGGGCGATCACCTCGTCGCCGACGACCTCAGAGCGCTCGACCGCAAAATCGTCAAAGACCGCCGTGATCCACTCCGCGACGCCGGGCATGGTGGCGCTGGCCACGCCCGCCGAGGCGGCGCGCACACCGGTGACGCCGGCCTGAGCACAGATCTCGCTGAGCAGGGCGCGCAGATTGGCCTCAGCCACCTCCGCGCCTACGCGCAACCGCTTGATTGAACCGCTCTCCGCGCGAGCCAGAACCTGTTCACCCGCCACGATTGCGGCGCGGGTGCGCGTCCCGCCGCCGTCTATCCCCAAGACCACATTCATTGTTCACTTGCTCCTTTATTTGTGGGCATCCTCAGCTTATCGCACGGGGCGCGGAAACAACTGAGGCGGGGACCTTGGCGCCTGCGGAGATGACGCCCGACGAGGCTGCCGATTGCCGCTGCGGGAGTCTCGGCGGTTGTGGTATACGTTTACCCATGACACGCCGCAGCTTGTTTCTCGCCGCCTTTCTTTTCGTCTTCGCCGCAACCCACAGCCCCGCGCAGGGCATCGCACCCACGCCGCCTATGGGCTGGAATAGCTGGGACGCCTATGGATGGACCATCGGCGAGGCCGATTTCAAGGCCAACACCGCCGTCCTGGCAGGGATTAAGGACTTTGGGTGGAAGTATGCGGTGATCGACCAGGGTTGGTACATGGAGAATCCCCTGGGAACCAATCTGGCTGAGAAGAAATATCTGCTGGACGCGAATGGAATCGAGATTCCGGTTCCCAGCCGCTTCCCAACGTCGGCGGACGGGGCGGGCTTCAAGCCGCTGGCTGACTGGGTGCATAAGCAGGGGCTGAAGTTCGGCATTCATATTGTGCGCGGGATTCCGCGCGAGGCGGTCAAGGAGAATCTGCCCATCGCGGGGTCGAAGTTTCATGCGGCGGACGCGGCGGACACCACGGATGCCTGTCCCTGGGACGACGGCAACTGGGGGATCAAGGACAACGAAGCCGGACAGGCTTATTACGATTCGATGCTGAAGCTCTATGCGGGCTGGGGGCTGGATTACATCAAGGTGGACTGCATCGGCGACCACCCTTACCGGCCCACCGAGATTCGCCAGGTTGCCGCGGCGATTCGCAAGACGGGCCGGCCGATGGTGCTGAGCCTTTCGCCGGGACCGACGCAGCTTGAGCACGGCGGCGAAGTGGCCGAATATGCGCAGATGTGGCGCATCTCCGACGACCATTGGGATGGCTGGACGTTTCCCCACAAGGCCGGTGACGGCGAGTGGCCCTTCGGCGTGCGGGATATGTTCGACCGGCTGGCCAAGTGGTTCCCCTATGCGAAGGAGGGCAACTGGCCAGATGCCGATATGCTGCCGGAGGGGTGGCTCGGGCCGCATCCGGGATGGGGCGAGGCGCGCCAGTCGCGGCTGACGCACGACGAACAGCAAACGGAGTTCACGCTGTGGGCCATTGCGCGCTCGCCGCTGATCTTTGGCGGGAATCTGACCAAACTGGATGATTTTACCCGCTCGCTGTTGACCAACCAGACGCTGCTCTTCATGAACCAGAATGTGACCTACAGCCATCCGGTCGACGCCGCGAGCCTGCCGCCGGGATTTGAGAGCACGCGGGTATGGCGGGCGACCATCAACGCTCCGGGCGCGGGGAATTACGCGGAGTACTTCGGCTTTTTCAACCTCGGCGACCAGCCGGTGACGCTGCGCGCGACCTGGGCGCAACTTGGCCTGGAGGGCAAGAAGCATCTGGCGCAGAATGTGTGGAGCGAGGGCGGCTTCAAGGATTCAAAGGAAGTGAATGTGACCCTGCCCGCTCACGGCAGCACGGTTTATGAGGTGCGATAGGCGAGAGGCGACGCCGTGCAGCGACGAATCGTTCTTGGCGGGTTGACGGCGGCTTGGCTTGCGGCAGGACCCTGCGGCAAGCTCGGGGCAAGCCCCGTGCAGGCCGCTAAAGCCAACGGCCAGCGGTTGGCTGATGCGGCGCGGGAGCAGTTGGGCGTGACCACGGGCTACGATCCCACCTACACGAAGCTGAGCTATCCTGGCGGCGACGTGCCGCGCTCGACCGGCGTCTGCGCCGACGTGGTGATTCGCGCGGCCCGCGACGGGCTAGGGTTGGACCTGCAAAAGCTGGTGCATGAAGAGATGGTGAAGCACTTCGACGCCTACCAGCAACCGAAGAAGTGGGGCATGACGAGGCCCGATGCGAACATCGACCACCGGCGGGTTCTGAATCTGGAGACTTACTGGACGCGGGTTGGAGCGCGGCTGTGGGCGGCCGATGCGCCGACGCCGGGAGACGGCTTCCCCAAGACCATCGAGGTTGGAGACATTCTTACCTGGCTGCTCGACGCCCGGCTGCCGCATGTGGGCATCGCGGTGAGCGCAGGCCTGCAGCCCTGGGTGGCGCACAACATCGGCCGCGGAGTGGAAGAGAGCTCGCTCGATGCCTTTTCTTCGCACCGGGCCGCAGGGCATTACCGCTGGCCGGCGATTTCGTAAGGTACGCGGTTTGACCCCTGTTGTGCCGGTTGTGCGAGAATATTCCTCCTGGAGACAACCAGCTCACAATGGTCTGCTCCGGAGGATCTTTCCATGCCCCTTCTTCGCTCCTTTTTTATCGCACTCTCCCACAATCGAGCCCTGCGCAGCTTTAGCGAGCGCTCCCGCGTGGGCGTCCGGCTCAGCTCGCGGTTTGTGGCCGGAATGGAGATCGACGACGCGCTGCGCGTGGCCGAGGCCGTGAACCAGCAGGGGATAGCCGTGACGCTGGACTCGCTGGGCGAGAGCGTAACGACAGAGGCCGAGGCCCAGGCAGCCGCGATGGTCTACCACAAGCTGCTGGATGCGGTGGCCGCGCGCAAGCTGAACGCCAACATCAGCGTAAAACTGACGCAGATGGGACTGAATCTCTCGCCCGCACTGGCCGAGAACTTTGCTGAGAATCTCGCCCGGCACGCCAGGGAGAAGGACAGCTTTGTGCGCATCGACATGGAGGACTCGTCGCTGACCCAGGTCACCCTGGATATTGTGCAGCGGATCCATGCGAAGCCGGAACTGCGCGGCGTGATTGGCGTCGTGATTCAGGCCTATCTCTACCGCTCGCAGGCGGACATTGAGCAATTGCTGGCTGACGGCATCCGCGTGCGGCTATGCAAGGGCGCGTACCAGGAACCGGCGGCGGTTGCGTATCCGCGCAAGGCGGATGTGGACGCGAATTTCGTGCGCCTGAGCAGCCTGCTGCTGGCCAGCCCGGTTTATCACGGCCTGGCTACCCATGACGATGCCATGATTGCCGCGGCAAGGTCCTTCGCCAGCCAGCACGGGATCGATCCAGGGCGCTTCGAGTTTCAGATGCTCTTCGGGGTGCGCCGCGACCTGCAGCGCAGGCTGGTGCGCGAGGGCTACAACGTGCGCGTCTACGTTCCCTTCGGCAGCGATTGGTATCCCTACTTCATGCGGAGGCTGGCCGAGCGGCCGGCAAACGTGTTGTTCCTGGCCAAAAACTTTTTCCGCTCGTAGAGAGGCGCCGGACGAGGCTCGTGATTTCCCACCTTTGCCGCGAAGTGTCAAGAAGCATATCCTTCGACTCCGCTACGCTCCTCATGAACAAGAGGATTAGGTGGTCGGTTTCATAACACAATCAGCAAGTTAGCCACCGCTTCGCGGTGATCGCGAGTTAGCAAGTTGGCGGCAGTTCATTCAAGCCGTAACTCGACGGGGCGAGTCTGGCTGCTCCTGATGAACAGGATACTCGTGGCGGAGGATCTTCTTTATTCGGCAAGAAGGCAAAAGGACGGGTAAACAATTTAGCAGGTTAGCCCCGCTTCGCGGGATTGCGAGTTAGCAAGTTGGCGGGTTCATCGTTGGCTGTAACTCGACGCGGCGAGTCGAGTTGCTCAGAATGACAGCGAAAAGGATGGGGCACGCAACGCTGATGGAAAGCAACGAGGTTTTCCGTGTCAAACAGACTCCACGGCATTGATCTTTTTGGCAATTTCGAAGGCCAGGGGTTCGAGCGTAGCATGGAAGAGTGAGCGCTCACGGACAGGCAGTTCGTCCAGCAGTTCAGGATATGGCGTAACCTCGCACCCCGCAAACGCAGGGAAGCCGGCCGCGTCGGCCATGCGGCAACTCACATTGATCAGATCCACCATCCCCCATGAGCCGTTCTTTTGCCGCGGCTCATGATGCTCGGCGGCGATGGCCTCAAACTCCGGAGGCAGTTTCCAATCGACGATCAATTGACGCCCGGCCTGGCAGTGATCCCAGCCAAAGAGCTCGTGCTCCGCTTTGAGGATGCTGACGGGCGGGCCGCTATGGGTTTCCAGCAAAAGCGTGTATTCTCTGGGCCGGATGACCGCCAGCGCCAGTCTCCCAATATCGTGCATCACCCCGGAGGTGTAGGCAACATCCCTGTCAATGAAGCCCACCGAAGCCACTTGATCGGCAATCAGGGCGCTGGCCAGGTTGTGGCGCCAGATAGCCCGCATGGCTGGCTGGCTCAGCGCTTTGCCCATGTACCCGCGCACACCCACGGTCAGGCACAGGCCTTGCAGGTTGTTGGCGCCCAGCACGGCGATGGCTTGCAGAACGCTGCTGGCGGGAAACCGCGGAGCGTACAAGAGCGAATTCGCAACGGTGAGAACCTCGCTGGCAAATGCCGGATCGGAAGAGATCAGCTCGCTCAACTGGTGCAGTTGCAGGTTCTCATTGTTGGCCAGTTGCAGTACCCGAAGGGCAACCTGAGGAAAGGGTGGAAGGCGAAGATGGGCCCAGGACGGAGCAATCGCCGCCTCCCCCGGTTTCTCATTCAGCGGCATCTCATTCTCCCTTCCCAGGCGTACCCTTTTTGCGCTGGCAAGCCATCGGCCCGCACTGCGCACCGGCTTGCATCAGGCATCGCGCGCGGCGTTGGAAATGCCTGCTGATAGCTCTTTCGGCAAGTGGCGGCATTCCTTCAGCAGAGCTGCATTGAATAAGTGAGATTTAATGATGAGTTATATCTAATGATTGAATCGGATGCGCGCCAATGCGTGTAACTCCACAGTGTTCGCAAGCTTCAGTGAAAGGGCTTTATGCTTTCTTCTCCATGTGCGCCAGGCGCGGAACCGCAATCAGGGCGATGGCAAAGAGAAAGATGGAAGCGGCGATCAACTCCAGATGACCGAGCCGGAGGTCTTCAAACAATAATTTCGCCGCAACAAGGCCCAGCGTGGCGTAGGAGATGCGCGTCAGCTCAAGCCTGCGCCAGCGGGAGCCGGCAAAGGAGAGCGCAAGGGCCGCGGCGCAGAGAATGAGCGTGCGAATGAAGGCAAGGTGATGTGCCTCGGGAGTTATGCGCAGGGCAACGAGGTGAGACAAGCCATGGACCAGCAACGCCGCCAGCGCGCAGACCGCCAAGGCCGCCGTTGCCAGGTGAAGCAGTTGCCGCGGCCAGCCTTCCTGGGCGCGATGCTTGCCGGCTGCATAGCAAACCAGCGCGCACGCCGACGCAATGCAGACCCCGGGCGCAAGGCTCGCAGGCTGACTCCCGGCCAGGGCGTAGAGTGCGTACTCCAACAGCCCCGATGTAGCTGCGGCGGCCAGAAGAAACACCATGCCGTGAAACCTGAGGGTAAGCCGGTCTCCGGAAACGGTAGCCACAATCGCGGCCAGGCCCAGAAAGGCTGTCAACCACAGCGGCGGCATCGACAGAAAGCTCCCCGCCAGAAGCAGGCCAGCGGCCCAAGCTGCATAGACGTGGAAGTTGCGCCTTGCGGCCGTTTTGCTGAACAGGAGAAAGGCCGCGGCGTAACATGCCGCCGAACAAACCAGGCACGCCGCACCCAGCACGACGGCGCCCGGATACGGCGCAAAGTAGAGCACGCTCGATGCAGCCAGCAGGAATGCGATCATCGCCTGGCCGGTCTCAAAGACGGTAATTTCCTGCTTGAGCAGCGTGGTTCTCATGCCGATGCTCGCACCATAGATCAGGAACAGCAGGCAGCCGGGCAAGAGCAAGCCCATCGTGCCGATCGCCGGATAATCCGTGCGCGTGCTTTCTGGGCTTGAGTAAATGAAGATCAGCGCCCATATCGCCAGGTCGGCTGCCGCGGCTGCCAAGGGCCGCACGCTCATCTGGTGGTTGCGCCCCGCCGCGTACTCAGCAAGCAGCGCCATCAGCAGGAGCGCGGCGATGAAGGGCGTCAGTTCGTGCGTGGCAATCGAAAGGGCGACGGCTGACCCGGCCGCGGCAAAATTGACGACCCAGAATACCGGCGCAAGATCCCGCTTCCATGCCAGCGCGGCGCCCGCCATCACAAAGACGCAAAGTACGCCCGCGGTCACTGGCGCCGTCATCACCTTGAAGCTCAGAGTAAGTTCCCAGAGCATGGGAGCGAGAATCAGCGCCGAGGTCCCCGCGTAGATGGCGCTTGAGAGCCCTGCTCCAACCGGAACGCGCGCCGCGCCCACCAGCCAGAGAAGAGCGTAGACGATAGCAACGGCGGCAATCAAAAACCTGGGAAGCGAACTGGATTCCGCCACGGCGCGCAGGACGTATGCGCCGGCAATCCCCAGCATGGCCTTGCCCAGCACAGAGAAGAGGCCACCGGCATGGGCAAGGGAAATCTCCTCGGCGCTCTCGGCGATCCCCGCTGATGCCGGGCTCTGCGCAGCCGGCGCGCTGGCCTCAACAAAGGGGCGTTCGAGGGCCTCGAGCGCTTTGACGCGCCGCTCCAGTGTTTCCACGCGGGCCGCGAGCTGTTCGAGTGCGTCGGGCAACTCGTCCATAGCTTCCACCCAGGAAGAGCAATCTCCTAATCTCCAATGGCCGGTGCAGGCGCGTTCTTCTCAGGCCACGGCGGCAGCAACTTGACCAGCACCCACAAGAACACCAGCGGCAGCAGGGTCAGCCCAATCGCCATGAGCAAGCCTTCCTTGGTCACCAGGCCCATCTTGTAGGTGGTGTAGCCGAGAAAGCTCTTGGAGAACAACTGCCCGCCGATGACGACGTTCCAGCGCATGGCCAGGACGCCGATCAGGGCCAGGCATCCGGAGAGGACGTACATGTACTTGCGGGCGATCTCCGGCAGCTTGACCACCTGCGTCAGGAAGAGCAGAACCAGCGGCGTGACGGTGCCCAGGCAGATCTGGAGGACGATCTGCGAAAAGTAGAGCTTGGTGTGGACCATGAAATTCAGGCTGTTGAACGATTCGTTGGCCTCGTAGATGCGATGCACCAGGTCCAGCATCTCCAGGCTGAAGTCGATGATGTAGATATAGAACATGTACATTGCAATGGTGTCCACGCAATGCATGTCGATCTTTTCCTTGCGCAGCTTGGTCAGCGCCATGTAGAGCAGCATGACCCCGGCAATTCCCGACACCATGGCCGAGAAGATGAAGACCACCGGCATCAGCGGCGAGGACCACCAGGGATTAGCCTTGATGGAGCCGAAGATGAAGCCGACGTAGCCGTGCAGCAGGAAGGCGGAGGGAATGCCGACCAGCGTGACGATCCAGCCCACCCGCTCGTCAATGGCCAGCGAACGCTCGCTGATGTTGCTCGATCCCAGCGTCATCACCTTGTAGATCAAGCGGAGAAGGCCTTTGCTCGATTGCGACAGGAGCACAATTTCCCGCCGGTAGTCGAGCCATATCTCCAGAACAAGCACGGCCATCAGGTACCAGAGATACACATAGCCAAACATGGCCATCGCGGAGGTGCTGTGCGGAGTGAAATACATCTCCGGCGAGCGGAATGGGTGGCCCAGGTGCAAAACCAGCGGCAGGGGCGCCACGAGCAGGAAGGCAAGGGCCGTCAGCAGCGCCAGCCGGTAGGTGGGCTTCACTGCCTCCACGCGGAAGACGCGCTCGAGCGACGCCAAAATAAATGCGCCCGCCACCAGTCCCGTGATGTACGGGTACAAAACGATCAGCACGCTCCAATAGAGAGTGATTTCGTTTGGATACATGTAGCCTTCAACACCATTCATAATTCCCTCACTCTTTAGCTGTCAGCTAACAGCTATCAGCTTACAGTTCGTGCTCAGCCTCGATAACTCAACCCGACAACGAAGTAGCTGGAAACTGTTAGCTGTCCGCTGTGAACTGTTAGCTGTTCTTAACGCACCGAACCGTCCAGGTCGTTGTAGAAGAGCTTCGCGCCAGTGGCCATCTGCGGCTTTAACACCTGCACGCTGTGCGTCTTCAGGAACTCGTGAATCGGGTCGTTTGGATCCTTCAGGTCTGCCAGTTGGCGCGCCCCGGTCGGGCAGGCCTCGCAGCACGCGGTCGTCAGCCCTTTGGTAATCCGGTGGTAGCAGAGCGTGCACTTGTCCGCCACCTCTTTCGTGGGATGAATGTAGCGGCAGCCATAAGGGCAGGCCTGCACGCAATAGGCGCAACCCAAACAGTACTTCTGGTCCACCAGCACCACGCCGTCGGGACTGATGAAGGTGGCGCCCACCGGGCACACCTGCGTGCACGGGGAATCCGCGCAGTGGTTGCACATCTTGGGAACGAAGAAGTACTTCCCGCTCTCATCGGTAGCAACCGGAAATCCTTCCTTGCCGCCGTCCGGCGAGATGACCTCGGGGACGATCAAGGGGTTGGCCGTAACCTCCCCGGATTTGGTCATAGGCCAGTCCGACCTGTGGTAGCGTTCCACCCAGGTGCGGAAGTGGCCGTCCGGCACGTCGTTCTCTGTCGCGCAGGCGCGCACGCAGTTGCCGCAGCCGATGCACTTGTCAATGTCGATCAACATGCCCCACCAGTGATCGGTCATCTTATAGTTCGGCGACTCTTCCGGGGTTCCGGCCAGTACGGATTTCCACGCCACCGCCGCCGCCGGCAACAGAATCAGCATTTGACGCCTTGAAATGTTCATTTCGCACCTCCCGCAGCTTGTTTCGTCGCATCCAGGCTTGTCGCATTCAGGGCGGGGCTGTGTGGATCGTGACAGGTCTGACAAGGCAATCCGTTTGAGTGCTCCGCCGGCACAACCTGCGGAAAGCCCTTCGGCTTGGCGGCGCTTGCCGTGTGGCAACGCGCGCACAGAACGGCGGTGTCCGGCAGCTCCGGCTTCACCGACGCTGGATCTTCGGCATGGAGGAGCAACGGAGGGTCGGGCGGAGCCGGCTTGACCACCAGGGCGACGAGACGCTCATACAAGCTCGGCTTGGGCTGCTCAGGAACGGGCAACCGCTGGAAGATCGCTCCGTGGCAGGCCTCGCAGTTCACGTGCGCGTGCTTGCCGGCCATCTTCTTGGCTGTCTCGTCTGTGTGGCAGCCCTCGCACGTTTCGTGGCCGGCAAACTTCGCGGGGTGCGCCGCGATTTCGCCGATCGCCGCCCCGCGATAGTGCCCATATTCGCCGAAGCTCTTGGGCACAACGTAGTGTCGCACCACCAGAAACACCAGAAAGGCGAGGAGAAATAGCCCCGCAAACCGGAAAAGATGCCCTGCATCCTTGAAGACACTCATCTAACCCTCTCCATTACGCCGCTGTCAGAGGTTTTGCGAATCAAAGCCGATGTGATTGAAAACATTCCTTGCAAGTCTGACACTACGCGAGGCCGCCCCGTTGCTGTATGTGAGCCAAATCACACTCAAGAGAAACGCAGGTCTCCCGCCGGACGCCAAGCGGGCCGTCGTTTGGCGCGGTGGTTGCGCTTATAGGCTGGGAACCATCTGCGGAGCGGCCGGCATTCCGCCGGTTTCAAGGCGAGTGAAGGTAAGCACGGTAATGTCATCGTCCTGGCCGAAGGCAACAGCGGCTTCGGTGGCTTGTTCAGCATTGGGCCTGGTCGCGAAGAGGGTTTCAAGGCGCTCGAAGCCGTAGAGTTCGCCCGAGCGGCTTCGGGCTTCAAGCAGTCCGTCTGTGTAAAGGGCAAAATGATCGCCCGGTCGCAGAGTAACGGTGTTTTCCTCGTACGTGGCCGTCGTTGTGAATCCAAGCGGAAGCGCGCCCGGCAGATTCAACTCCACGTCGTTGAGGAAGGGCGCGGGATGGCCGGCGGTCGCGATGGTGCACAGGCCGTCACGATGGAGACGCATGGCCATGCAGGTGGCAAAGCCCCCTTGCATGCGTCCGTAAAGGCGGCGGTTCAGCCCGGCCAGAATCTCCGCCGGGCTGCTGGTGGCTTCCGCCAGGGTGCGAATGGCGCCCACGATGAGCGAAACGGCCATCGCGGCCTTCAGCCCCTTGCCGCTGACATCTCCAAGGACCACCAGTGTCGATCCACCGTCCTGCGGAATGATCTGGAAGAAGTCGCCTCCCACCTCCAGGGCCGGCCGATAAGCGCTGCTGAGAGCGAATCCTGGGATTTCAAGCAGCGAATCGGGAACGAGTACCTGTTGCAACTCGCGTGCATTCTTGAATTCCTGCTCGATGGCATTCTGGCGCTTGCGTTCCTCGATCGAATAGCGGTAGACCGCATAGACGATGGAAAAAAGGAGCAGCGTACTAAAGAGAATTTGCGCGTTGATGATATTGCCGTTCACGGTGAACAGCGGCGCATTCAATCTCTCATCCATTGTCCAGTGAGTCAGCCGCTTGAACTGCCCGAGCAGGTTGCGGATCACGTAGTTCATCTCCGTCAGGAAGGCGCAGGTGGCCACCACCCAGCGCTCCGCTTCCAACTGCTTGCGCTCAATGACCGCGGCGGCCACCAGCACCAGCGGAATGACCTCCAGGATCGTAAAGGCGACGGTGAGAAATGCGTCTGCCATCTGGAGCGGGCCGGCCCAGCGTAGATTCCCCCAGGCGAGGACCACCAATCCGTCCAGGCAGAAGGCCCCGGCGAAGACCAGCGCGGCGTTGCGGGTGAACCGCGTTAGAGCCCGATTCTCCTCAAGCTTGAGCAGCCAGAGAAGGACGAACCACAGGGAGACATCCTGGATCATGATCGCCGGCTGCAGAAGACCCTCTGCAAGATCGTTTGACCATGGGAGCCGCAGGCCGGTAAGAACCACGCGCACCAGCGGAATGAAGGTGTATCCGGCCATCCAGAAAAGCAGCCATTGCTTGCGGTCGCGCAGCCATGCCAGAAAGCTGAGCAGGGCTACCAGCGCATAGAGGGAATCCAGGCCAAACTCGAATTGGTGGCTGCGCAGCCATTGGTAATCGATGACAGCCTTCTGGGCGGCGATGGCCTGCGGGCTGCCCAGGATGGGCAGAGCCTCAAAGCCGCCAATCGCGCCGGGGTCGTTTGAGGCCAGCGGCGCCTTCCAGACGCGCACGGCCAGCACGCCGCTTTCGATGGGTCCCAGCCCAAACGTCTGCGGCGGCTGGGAAAGGTACCACATCGGGTGGGGCGGGAAGTTGCCATTATGCCCAACGAGCGCTCCGTTCCAATAGACTGCGTAAGCGTCATCCACGAGGGGGATCAGGAGTGACAGATCGCGCGGAGCCCCCGGAACTGGCGCGATGGTCATGTGATAGCGGTACCAGGCAAACCCGGCGGCGCTCTCGTAGCCCTGCGCGCCCCAGGGCTTGTCCGCTGTGAGCTGCTGCCACTTCGAGTCATCGAAGGCGGGAGACGCCCATGCAGGGTCATCGCCGGGATGGAACTGCCAGGGACCGTCGAGCGAGACTTCGCCGTTGGCAAGCCCCTCGATGACGTGGTTATAAGCCGCACGTCCGGCGAGTGCGCGGGCCAGCTCTGGCTGCGACAGGGAGACGGCAGCGGCAATCAGGACAAGAAATTGCAGGCGGAGGAAGCGCGAGCAACGAACATGCATGTCGCAAGCATACTCCGGGGAGGATATTGGAAGTAAAGAAGATTCCGCGCCCCGCCCATGGATTCGCGGGGCGCTGCGCCGGGGCAAGAAACGATACGATAGAGCTTTGGAGCGGAAGAATGCCAAGGATTCTCGATGGCGTGGCGATTGCCGCGGCGATCAAGCAGGAAGTGGCCGAGGAGGTCCGCGCGCTGGCGGCGCAAGGCGTCCGGCCGGGGCTGGCGGCAGTGCTGGTGGGCAACGTGCCCGCATCGGAGATTTATGTCCGCAGCAAGGTGCAAACCTGCGCCGATCTGGGCCTCTACAGCGAGCTGATTACGCCGGCCGCCACGGTCAGCACCGAGGAGATGCTCGCCCTGGTCGCCGGCCTCAATGCCCGCGACGAGATTGACGGGATTCTGATCCAGTTGCCGCTGCCGGCCCAGGTGGACACAAAGGCCCTGCTCGACGCAGTCGCCCCGACCAAAGACGTGGACGGCTTTCATCCGATCAACGCAGGCCGCTTGCAGGCGGGAAGGCCCGCACTGGCGCCCTGCACGCCGGCAGGGATTATCGAGATTCTCAAGCGCAGCGAGATTCCCATCAGCGGCCGGCACGCCGTGGTGGTGGGGCGCAGCGACATTGTCGGCAAGCCGGCGGCGATGCTGCTGCTCAACCAGAACGCCACCGTCACCATCTGCCACTCGAAGACCCGGGATCTGGGCGCGATCACGCGCCAGGCTGACATTCTGGTAGCCGCCATCGGCCGCGCGGGATTCATCACACCAGAGATGGTCCAGCCCGGCGCGACCATCATCGACGTCGGCATCAATCGCATCACGGAGCGCTCCGAGTTCGACCTTTTCTTTGCAGGCGATCCTAAGCGCGAGGCAACCTTCGCAAGGCGGGGCTCGACCCTGGTGGGAGACGTGCATCCCAAGGCCTTCGAGCTGGCCGGAGCCTATACGCCGGTGCCGGGCGGTGTGGGCCCCCTAACCATTGCCATGCTGATGGCCAACACCGTCCGCGCAGCGAAGATGCGGAGGGGACTCTAGATGCTGAGAGTAGGACTGACCGGCGGACTGGGCAGCGGCAAGAGCACTGTTGCCGCCATGCTGCGCGCCCTGGGCGCCGAGGTCATAGAAGCCGACGAACTCGCCCGGGGGATGATGGAGCCGGGCCAGCCGGTCTTTTCTCAAATTGTCCGCGTCTTTGGCACGGGGGTCGTTTCCTCCGACGGCCGATTGAACCGCGCGCGGCTGGCCGAGCTCGCCTTTCAGGGCGGGCGTTTGAACGAGTTGAACGCCATCATCCATCCGGCGGTGATTGCCGCCGAGCAGCGCTGGATGGACCAGGTCTTTGCTCGCAATCCAGCCGCCGTGGCCGTCTTCGAGTCGGCGCTCATCTTTGAGGCGGAGCGCGACGCGCGCGACCGCGGTGAGCGGGAGAGCGTGTTGGCCGAGTGGCGGCGGCGCATGGATCGCATCGTGGTTGTCACCGCGCCTGACGAGCTGAAGATCGCCCGCTATGCCGCCCGCATCTGCCCAACGGTGGCGGGACGCACCGCCGCCGAGGCCGATGCCCGCCGCCGCCTGGCGCATCAGATTCCCGACGCGGTCAAAGCCACACGCGCCGACTATGTTATAGAAAATACGGTTGATATGGCCGCACTCGGCGCCCAGGTGGAGGAACTGTGGCAGCGTCTGAAGGCAGAGAGCAACAAATCTCTGCAAGATGAGTCTTTAGAATAAGAAGTTGTCAGCAGCCAGTAGTCAGTCGTCAGGAATCGGGGATTGTGCCGCGGTCGGGCTTTACTGAAAACTGACAACTGACAACTTTAGAGGTTTTCAATCTATGAAATTGCGCCGGGTTCTCTTGGTTTTTCTGCTGGTGGGCGGATTCTGGTTCCTCACCACGCATCTTCCCTCCGGTTTTGACCGTTGGTCCATGGGCCATCTCTTCCAGGCCGGCAACTCCGGCTCTCCGCTCCAGCTCACCGAGGCCGAGGCCGCGCCCGCCTACGACGCTGAGGAGCAGAACAACATCGCCATTTACAAGCGGGTTCTGCCGTCGGTGGTGAACGTCACTTCGACCACGCTGGTCTTCGACTTCTTCAACGGAGTTGTGCCGCAACACGGCCAGGGCTCGGGCTTCATCCTCGACAAGAGCGGCCATGTGCTCACCAACTACCATGTGGTGGAGAACGCCAACCGCGGCATCGAGGTGATGCTCTCGAATAAGCGCCGTTATGCGGCCAAGGTCGTGGGCACAGACAAGGTGCACGATCTGGCGCTGCTGCAAATCGATGCGCCCAGCCTCGAGCCGGTCACGCTGGCCGATTCCTCCGGGCTTGCCGTGGGCCAGAAGGTTTACGCCATCGGCAATCCCTTCGGCCTGAGCGGCACCATGACGAGGGGCATTATCAGCTCCATCCGCTCCATCCGGGAGTCGGAAGGAGCGCTCATCGAGGATGCCATCCAGACCGACGCGGCCATCAATCCCGGCAACTCCGGCGGGCCTCTGCTCAACTCTCACGGAGAAGTGATCGGAATCAACACCATGATCGCCTCCAACGGCGCCGACCAGAGCTCTGGCATCGGTTTTGCGATTCCCATCAACACCGCCAAGGCGGTGCTGGCCGACCTCACCCGCTACGGGCGCGTCAAGCGGCCTTCGCTGGGCATCGTCTCTTACGGCATCGGCCCCGATCTGGCCTCGCAGATGGGCTTGGCCGTCGATTCCGGCGTTCTGGTCCAGAAGGTAATTCCCGGCGGCGCCGCCGAGCAGGCCGGCCTGCGCGGCGGCAACCAACTGGCCTACGTCGGCAATACTCCCATCATGCTGGGCGGCGACCTTATCGTAGGCATCGATGGCCATCAGGTCACCGATCCCGAGGAGATTAACGCCATCATCGAGAAACACCAGGCTGGCGAGAACGTGAGTGTCACCTTCTATCGCGGCCGCAAGCAGATCACCCTGAAGTTGATTCTGGGCGAAGCACGGGAAGCAGATTAGGGTCTCAAAATTGAGCCCCCCTTCAATCCGCCTGCGTGAGACACTACCCTAGAACGCATTTGAGCGGACAATGGCCGCTGCGCCCGCCACATTCAGATCATGAGCAACTAACTTGAAGCCGTAACGCGAAAAGTCCACATCCCGGGAAATGGTCTTCAAGAGCAGGATGCTTCCATCCAGATGAACATGGAGTTTTATCGTTGTCCACTGGCCGGTAGAAATTTCTCCGCGCGCGAGGGATAAGTAGGTCTTGTCGCGCAGCACGCCAAGAATGCCAAAGCCAAACTCCACCTTGTGCTCCAGATGCGCATCAAGCTCGCACAGCCGCATATCCGTCGTGTGGATGATCAGAACACCTGCCATTGCGTGAACCACGCGATCTTGATAGCTCTCCTCATGAAACGATGGATTCGGCTGAAAGGCGATGCGGGTATAGTCACCCTCGGAACCGACGGCACTGAATAGAAAGATCTTTGGAATTTCTCTCAGCAACTCTGGCATTCGTGCTTCATCATCCTTGCGCCTCTGAGTTTTTCGGCGAAATTCGCCGGGATGATTTGCCAGAAATGCGATGCGCTGATCTTCAGCATTCTTTTGGTCACCGGATAAGGGCTTGCCATCCTCAGAGATGAGACGCTGCATCGATCCATCCGAGGTCTCGATCACCAACTCATCCCATAGTCGGCCGTTCGTGCGGTTCGATCGTTCTTCACTCCTATACAGGAAGTGCTGGCGGCTTCTCCATGCAGCCGCTTCGGCCTGCAGCATCTGATTGACTGTCTGTGTCGCGGAGACGGGCTGACCCACCTGAGCGGAAATACGCGCGCACAAGATGACCGGCTGAAGCGCGATGACAAATACAGCAGCAGTTGTGGGTCTCAAGCTCCTGCCTCAAACGGGATATGGGCGTCAGATGTATGCGACTTCCGCATTCACATTGGGCGCCAGGTCATCTCTACGCGCACCGGAATTTCGTTCTTGATCGGTACGGTCAGGAACGAAGGACGGTCGATCTTGAAATCGGAACACGTCGCCGGGACTGTTCCGGATATCCGCACCTGGTTGCCTAGAGAGACCCGTTGGAATGGGACGTGCTTATATTGGGCGGTTTGGCCGGCAAACTGGACCTCCAGATCGGCATAAATGATGGGAGATGCGGTTTGAGCTTCGGGGAACCGGGTGCGGACGATGACCATGGGAAACTGTGCGCCGCGGGTTGCCTCCACCATGTGAAGATCGCGATTGCTGTCCCCTGAATCGAAGGAGTTGACCGGCGCCGCGATCAGGAAATCGCATTGCCCGGCGTGGCAAACACCCTTACCTTTCGCTGCATGACTCACGCCGTTCACCTCATGCATTGGATGAGACATATGATAGGTAAGAGTCGATTGCTCCAAAACCCATTGAGCATCAGTTTGCGCAAACACAGGAAGCGCGGCAAGCAAAAGAGCAATCGGGATTTTCTTGTTCATTGTTTCTCCCAGAACTTCCAATGAATCGGCCACGACACTGCGATAATCGACGCGCCGTACGCCGCGGCCGTGACATATGCAGCCGTGCCATGATAGGAAGCGATTCCATGGACCTTTTCTCCGGCATTCTCTTGTTTGTAAGCCATGATTCCCAAAAGCGGCGTCACGATCATTCCCGGACCATGGACCCACTCCAGATCCCGATGCAGGCGTATGGCTCCTTTGGGTTTCACCCCCGGAATCTTTGGCGCGAAGATGGAATAATATGCCGTCGTAAAATACAGGCCCGTGGTCAGGCCGCCTAAAGCCACATGGAAGTCCAGATTCGCCGCAGTCGGCTCTGTAATCGTTTGGCCGTTCTTTCCTTTGGCCTTTGCCTGTGGCCCGGTGATCAGGGTCCCGGCCATCGGAATCGCCGTAATCAAACCGAGCGTTTGATGAACCTTCAGCATATGCGTTCGTTTGTTGAGCATTGCCTGCATCTGCGCATCCGCCTGGGTCTGTTGCGGAGTGAAGCCCAGGTCTC
>Ga0302267_10002046_pt1 | contig 24943 bp, 25 predicted proteins | sample III_Bog_E1_3_FD_194555 | JGI IMG/M metagenome (GOLD analysis project Ga0302267, IMG submission 194555) | Peat permafrost microbial communities from Stordalen Mire near Abisko, Sweden - III_Bog_E1_3 | ecosystem: Environmental > Terrestrial > Soil > Wetlands > Peat | place: Sweden: Abisko...
GGCCTGTGTGAACCGGAAAATGTTGTCGATGAAGAGCAGCGTGTCCGAGCCTTCCACGTCGCGGAAATATTCAGCGACGGTGAGTGCGCTCAGAGCCACACGCAAACGCGCCCCTGGCGGCTCGGTCATCTGGCCGTACACCAGCGCGCACTTTGAGTTGGCGAAGTCGCCGGGCTTGATGACGCCGGACTCGGTCATTTCGACCCATAGATCGTTGCCTTCGCGGGTGCGCTCACCCACGCCGGCAAACACCGAGAAGCCGCCGTGGTTCTTGGCGACGTTGTTGATGAGTTCCATGATGACGACGGTTTTGCCCACGCCGGCGCCGCCAAACAGGCCGATCTTGCCGCCCTTCAAAAACGGCTGGATCAGATCGATGACCTTGATGCCGGTCTCGAACATTTCTTCGTGCGTGGTCTGCTCGTCGAACAGCGGCGCGGGCCGGTGAATGGGCATGCGCGACTTTTCGCCGATGGGGCCGAGGTTGTCCACCGGCTCGCCGATCACGTTGATGATGCGGCCCAGCGTTTCTTTGCCCACCGGAACACGGATCGGGCCGCCCTGGTCGATGGCCTTCATGCCGCGAACCATGCCGTCGGTGGCCTCCATGGCCACGGTGCGCACGCGGCCCTCGCCGAGGTGCTGCTGTACCTCAAGAATTACCGAGATGGGTGATGGCACGTTGAAGCCATCGCTGACCACGCGCAGCGCCTGATAGATGGGCGGCATGGTCGCTTCTTCAAACTGCACGTCGACCGCCGGTCCCGAAACCTGAATTACCTTGCCGATGTTCTCTGCCATTTTTCTGCCTTCTTGTCGCAGGAGCTTTCAGCTCTCAGCTATTTTGTTCCCGGCGCCCAGTTCAAGCGCCGTGCATGTCGTCCTCAAAACTGATGGCTGAAAGCTGATAGCTGACAGCTTGCTTTTCTTACAGCGCCGCTGCGCCCGAAACAATTTCGATAATCTCCTTGGTAATGGCCGCCTGGCGCACGCGGTTCATATGCAGCGTGAGCGAGTCGATCATGTCCGAGGCGTTGTTGGTTGCCGAATCCATCGCCGTCATGCGCGCCGCATGTTCAGCGGCAACCGACTCCGTCATGGCGTGGTACAGCATGGAAAAAATGTACTGCGGAAGCAGGCCGTCGAACAGCTCGTTCGGCGGGTCGTCGTAGATGTAATCCACCTGCGCAGTTCCGAACCTCTTGGCTTCCGTGTCCGCCTCGGCGGTATCAACCGGCTCCAGCTGAATGCCCGCGCTGGCGGCGGCTTCGGCGGTGCGCTCGCGCTCTTCGTCGGTCGGCTCGGTAGCGCCCGTAATCTGCGGAATGCCGATCTTCAGGATGGGCAACAGCTTCTCCACCACCACGCGCTGCTGGATGACCGATTTGAACTCGTTGTAAACGATATAGGCCGCGTCAATCTCCTCGTGAACGTAACGGGAGATGATGCTCTGCGCGAGTTCGTAAACGCGGCTGGTCTCGAGCTTCAGGAGCATTCCTACATGGTCGCCGGTCACTTCGGTCTTGACCTTGCGCTCGCGCACCTGGAGCTTGTTGCCAAGCTCGTCGGTCTGTTCGTTGTAAACCGCCGCGGGAAAATGGCGGCGCAACTGGTCGCGGCCCTTGCGGCCCACGGCCTCCACGTCGATTTCCCTGTCAGGATTGCCGTTGATGAACTGAAACGCCGTCTTGAGAATGTTGGCGTTGAAGCCGCCTGCAAATCCCTTGTCGCCGCTGACGACCACCACCAGCACCCGCTTCTCTTCGCGGACAGCAAAGAGCGGATGACGCAGGTTGCCGGTCTCCGGATCGAATCGATCGATGCGCCGCGTCAGCGACTCCAGAACGCTGGTGATCATCTTGGCGTAGGGACGCGCGGAAAGCGCCCGCTCCTGCGCTCGGCGCAGCTTGGCCGCCGAGACCATCTTCATGGCCTTGGTGATCTGCCGCGTGTTCTTCACGCTGCGAATCCGACGCCGTAGATCGAGTACGTTTGCCATTCCAGTTCTCAGTTCTCAGTTCTCAGTTACCGTTGCCAGTTATCGCCGGTCCTGACTCGAGGGGCTCTTACTGATAACTGACAACTGACAACTCGTTCCTACGCCTTTACCGCCGCTTCCAGCTCCGCCTTGAAATTCGCCGAGTATTCCTTCAGCGCTGCGTGCAGCTTGCCGCGCAAATCGTCGTCGAACGCCTTCTTCTGGGTCAGTTCTTCCATGAACGCCGTCTGCGCGCTGGCAAAGTACTTGTAGAGGCCATCCTCGAAACCGCGAATCTCGGAAACCTTGAAATCGTCCAGGTAGCCCTGCGTTCCGGCAAAAAGTATTACCGCCTGCTGCTGCCAGCTAAGTGGATGGAACTGCGGCTGCTTGAGCAATTCCGTCAATCGCTGACCGCGGTTGAGCTGCTTCTGGGTGAGCGGGTCGAGGTCCGATCCGAACTGCGCAAAGGCCGCCAATTCGCGATACTGCGCCAGATCGAGCTTCAGCGTCGAGCCCACCTGCTTCACGGCTTTGATGGCCGCCGAGAAGCCTACGCGCGAAACCGAGAGGCCCACGTTCACCGCCGGACGCACGCCCGAGTTGAACAGATCCGTCTCAAGGAAAATCTGCCCGTCGGTAATCGAAATCACGTTGGTCGGAATGTAGGCCGAAACGTCGCCGGCCTGGGTCTCGATCACCGGCAGTGCCGTCAACGAGCCGCCGCCTTTTTCCTTGCTCATCTTGGCCGAGCGCTCCAGCAAACGCGAGTGGAGATAGAACACATCGCCGGGATACGCCTCGCGGCCCGGCGGACGCCGCAGAAGCAGCGAGATTTCGCGGTAAGCCATGGCATGCTTTGAGAGATCGTCGTACATCACCAGTGCATGCTTGCCGTTGTCGCGGAAGTATTCGCCTATCGAGGTAGCCGAGTACGGCGCAAGATAAAGCAGCGGCGCCGGTTCTGAAGCCGAGGCGGCAACAATGATGGTGTGCCCCATGGCGCCGGCTTCGGTCAGCGTTTGCACCACCTGTGCAATCGAGGACCGCTTCTGTCCAATGGCGCAGTAGATGCAGATCAGGTTGTTCTTGGCGTTGTTGATGATCGTGTCAAGCAACACGGCGGTTTTGCCGGTCTGCCTATCGCCGATGATCAATTCGCGCTGCCCGCGCCCAATCGGGATCATCGAGTCGATGGCCTTCAGGCCCGTCGCCATCGGCTCTTTTACCGAAAGGCGATCAATGATGCCCGGCGCAAGACGCTCAACCGGCAGCGTCTCCGTGGTCGCAATGGGCCCCTTGTCGTCGATCGGAATGCCCAGCGCGTTCACCACGCGGCCAATCATGGCTTCGCCCACCGGCACGGAGAGAATCTTGCCGGTGCGCTTCACCTCGTCGCCTTCGCGCAGCTCCGTGTAGTCGCCCAGAATTACCGCGCCCACCTGGTCTTCCTCCAGGCTCAGGGCCAGTCCGGCAATGTCGTGCGGAAAGCTGAGCAACTCGCCGGCCATGACCTTGTCCAGACCATGAAGCCGGGCAATTCCGTCACCGAGCGATGTGATGGTTCCGACCTCGTCGACCTGAACCTTCGAATCGTAATTCGCGATCTGTTCGCGAAGAAGCTGCGTAATCTCGTCTGCCTTGATCTGAGCCATCTCTGTCCTTACAGTTGTCAGTTCTCAGTGGTCAGTCATCAGTCACCGGTAATCCGTTTGCGGCGGACTGGTTTCTGACAACGCAGCGCCTGTTTCCTGCCTGAGGCTGCCAACCACTAAAAAACTGAACACTAAAAATCTGTTAACTCTTCACCCAAAAACTGTTCACTGCACACTGTTCACTGTCCACTGACAAGCGCTTCCTTCAGACGATCCAGCCGCCCCCGAACCGATCCGTCATAAACCGTGGAGCCGATCCGCACCACCGTGCCACCCAGGATGCTTGGGTCCAGCTTGAAGCTCGCATCGATGCGCGACCCCGATAATTTTCCAATCTCCGCCAGCAGCGAAGTCCGTTCCGCGTCGCTCAATTCGCGCGCCGTCACAACTTCTGCCTGCCGAATCCCTAACTGCTCCTGCAACAGCCTGCGATAGGCCTGCACCACTTCGTCCACAGCCCCGATGCGATCGTTGTCGATGAGCACCGCAAGCAGATTTCGCAGTTCCTTCCGGAGCTGCAGCTTCTCATTCAACTTATCCAGAATCCCTACCTTTTGCAGGGCCGGGATGGAAGGATTTACAAAGAATTCGCGCAATTCCGGACTGCCTTGCCAGGTGCCGAGAAAATCGGACAACTGAACTTCTATCTCAGCGGTGTTCAGCTTTGCGGACGTGACCACATCGAGGAATGCGCTGGCGTAGCGGGAAACAAAGGCGGCCATTTAGTTCATCCCTCCCTTTGCAACATCGCCTACAAATTCAGCAATCAGTGCTCGATCCGTTTCCGGCGTCAAAACCAGTTGCTTCGCGGCCTGATCAATCGCCAGGTCGGCGGCAAAGTGCCGCAGCGTGCGCCGCGCCTGCGCCGCAGCCACACCAATTTCCTGTTCGGCAGAGGCCACAATCCGTGTGCTTTCCTCTTCGAGCGTTGCCTTGATCCGCGCTTCGTCCTGTGTGCTTTCTCGTTCCACTTCCGCGCGAAACTTGGCAATCTCCTCGCCAATGCTCGCAAGCTTGGCTTCCACCGCACTAAGCCGGGTGTTCGCATCCTCGGTCACTTTGCGCGCCGACTCAATGTCATCGCGCAGCTTGGCGGCGCGGTTGGTCAGATACTTGGGCAGGAACTTGAACAGCGGGATGCCGATGCCCAGAACCACAATGGCGAAGTTGAGGATCTCGGCCGCCCTGGCTGCGACTTCATCGTGCTCCTCCTGAACTTCCTTGGGAGCGCCGCTGTCGTGATACACCATCCTGGAGGCAGATTTAACCAGCGGATTGTGCCGGAATTGCAGGCTCGCCTCTTCGCCCGACTCCTTCTCTGCCGCCTTGGCGGCGGAAGACTGGGAAGTAGCTGCGGGCGCCGCCTGCTGCGCCGTCACCCGACGCGGCCCAACTGCCACTCCGGCACCCAATGCGGCGATCAGCGCAAACCGGATCAGGCGATTCGATGCACATGGAAACAAATTCAAACTTGTCGGAATCGAATGTCTCAACGGGAACCCCCGGCGGCGAGCGGAAGCACCGCGCGGACCACCTGGCTGGCCAGTTCTGCCGCGGAAGACTCAATCGTCGTGCGGGCGGCAGCGGCCTCGGCGTCAAGCTCCGCCCTGGCCTGGCTCACTTTCACTTGCGAGAACTTGCGCGCCGTTTCCAGCGCGGCATCCCGCTCGGCATTCCATTGCTTCACGCGCTGCTCCCGCACCTTGTACACCTCGGCCCGCGCCTGGCGTAACTTGTCGGCATACTCTGAGGCTTTGGCTTCGGCTGCGGCAATGGCCTTCTGCGCATCCTCAAGCGCCCCTTCGGTGAGCGCACGGCGCTTTTTCAGCGTGGCCGTCAAGGGACCCTGCACCAGGAACTGATAGAACAAAACCAGCACGACAAACAGCAGAATCGTGGGAATCGCCCCCAGAAAAAGTGCCCCGATTTGTTGAAAGATTTCTTGCATATTGGTACCGGCGGCTCACACAATCTATGTCGTTCTTATTCGGGTGGAACACCTTTTTGTATCAGGGGCGAAGGCCCAAGTCAACGAAGGTGGGGCTAAATTGATGGGGTCTTGTGACTGCTGTCACGGATTGCGGAATTTCCCAAAAAAAACACTTGCTTTCGCTGAAAACAAGCCTAAACTAACAATACCACCCAGACCCGGTTCAGGGTCCAGCGGGCCGGCCGTTTCGGGAAGTCCTTCCACTCCCGGAGTTGTCGGCCCGCCTCAATTTTGCCCCCAAATTTCCCCTCGTCTCTTCGATCGAAAAACTCCCCGGCATTCATGGCGGCGTTTTGAAAGGGCACGATTTCAATCGTGCCAAAAAATGCTGTGAAATGACCCTCGGCTTTAGCCGCTGAGGGATGTTTAGGAGAAAATGCGAGCCACGATGGCCTCTCCCAACACGACACCGGCTCGCCTGCAATCTAAGGCTTAGCCGCCGCCGGCTTGTTCAGCAATCCCTGTCCCCGCAGCCACGTTTCCAGCAGCCCCGGCCACTGATCCAGCGACGCGTCGCCCTTGCCCAGCCCGCTTCCATGCGCTCCGTTCGCAAAAATGTGCATTTCGGAAGGCACGCCGGCCTTGATCAGCGCCTCGTAGAAGCGCAATCCCTGCTCCACCGGAACCGTATTGTCGTTAAAGGTGTGATAGATAAACGTCGGCGGCGTCTCTTTCGTCACAAACAGGTCTGGGGAGTAGGCCATGCGCAGCGCCTCGCAGCGATCCATCACGTTGAACAGCTTGCAGTAGCTCAAATGCGAGGTATCGCTGGAGATAGCGCCAATCCATGGGTAGCCAAGCACCAGGTAGTCCGGGCGGCTTGAGGCGCGGTCGATCGGGTCCTCCGCTTCCGGGTTTCCAGCGACAAACTGGGTGCCGGCCAGCGCCGCCAGGTGTCCTCCGGCCGAGAAACCAATCACCACAATCCGATTCGGGTCGATCTGGTAGTCCCGCGCCCTCGCCCTCACCAGTTGCACTGCCCGCCGCGCATCCAGCAGCGGAACCGGCAGCAGGTAGCCATTCGAAGACAGGCGATAGCTCAGAATGAAGGCGCGAAAGCCCCGCGCGGTAAACCAGTCCGCAATCTCCCGGCCTTCCAAATCGGCCGCCAAACCAACGTAGGCGCCCCCAGGCAGCACCACCACGGCGGAGCCGTTCTCCGCCCCTTGGCGCGGTCCCATGATCGTCAGGGTTGGAATGTCCTGGCAGGATTTGCCTTTGGCTTCAGGTGCGTCCCCCGGCCACAGCCGCACCGTCTGAATTCCCAGAAAATCGTTATGGGTCCCGGCCGTAACGCAGGCCGCCGTTTGCGCCACCGCAGCCGAGGAGGCCAGTATCCCGAAGGCCAGTAATACCGCAAATCGCTTCAAATCAAGCCTCCCGCCATTCGCCAGGATTATACAAGCCGCTTTTTTCTATTCCCTATTCCCTTTTCCCTATCCCCTGCTTCAAAGCCACAACGCCGTGTGCCCCGGACAGGGATTCGCCGCATGAGCGGTCAACTCCTCCGCCAGCTCAAAACCGTACCGGGCAAAATAATACGCCGCCCCGTGCAAACGTTCCTGAAGGCCGCCGCCAGGGTAAAGCGCCTGCCAGATGGTCTCAGCATGTTGCCCCAGGGAAGCCTCGCGTTGCAGTTGAAAATTGGCTGCCAGCGTTCTCAACCGGTTCATCTGGTAACGCATCTTGCTTGCGGCCGTCTCCGCCGACCTTCCCAATCCCTCGTCCTGCCCCCGCATCCACTCCAGCAAAGCGTTCAAATCGCCATCGAGCGCCGTGCCGGTGGCGGCCAGCTTGCGCTTGCCTTCAATCGGCATAGCCCGCGCAGCCAGCAATTGTGCAAGCGCATTTGCGCCGCCCGCCCCATGTTCCTTCGCGCCGATCTGAAACACCCGCTCCAGCGTCATCTCGTGCCGGCGCAGCAGATCCCCGATCGCAGGCTCGACCAGCGTCGCGGAAAAGCGCGGCTGCACCGGCGTCATGCGGCCCAGAATCCGTTCGAAAAGCACGGCGGATTGGGCAAAGTACGCGACTTCCGCCGGACCGCCGATAGTAAGCGACGTCGACAGCAGAAAATCCTGAAACACGGGCCGCAGCAGCGCCGAGGGTGAAATCCGCTCCGGCTCGGCCTCCAGAATCCCCAGCAAATCCCCAGTTGAATAGCTCTGTCGCCCAGCCTGCCACAAGCCTGCCGGCTCCTGGCTGCTGGGGGCGGTCCGCCTCAACGCCACTCGCGCGCCCGTTTTCTCGTCGACAAGGAAAAGCAGGCTGTTCTGCGCTCCAACGGCCACTTGTGCGTGATAACCCGCGGCTTCCAGTTCGCGATTGCGTACCAGCAGCGCCGCGTGCAACTCATCCGCCCGTTCCAGTCCGGCCTTCAGCACTTGCGCGCCCATGCGGTGGGCTTCGCGCCCCGCCGCATCCAGTACCAGCAGCCCCTGCGCTGCAAATGCCTTCTTATAGAAATCGGCGAACGCCTGTGCAAACGTCCGGCCTGGCTGGTAGGCGGCGACCAGCGCCTCCATCGCGTCGGAACTCCCCAGCAGCTCCCACGCCTCGTCAATCAGCGGACCGATCGAGTCGTCCAGCACAATCGGGCCCACGGGTCTCGCCGCTTCCGGCGCACCGGCATAAACCAGTTTCCGCAGCTCCCGTCGAGCGGGAAAGGTCACATGGTTGATCTCGGCAAAGTCGTGGTCCTCGCTGGCCAGCCAGAAGATGGCGGCATGGGCCTGTCCCGCAGTAGTCGCCGTCCGCGCGCGCGCCACGGCCGTCGCCGCCTTGAACGGCGTAAACAGGGGTCCGCCAAACAGCCCTACCTGCTGCCCGGTAACGACGGTTCCCGCGCCCTGGCGCAGTGCTTCAAGGGCCGCATCGGCTTGCGGCGACGTCCCTTCATTCTGCGTTGCCAGCAAGCGAACCAGCTCCGGCCAATGGGCAGGTAGCGGCGGACGCGCGGCCCACGCTTCGTCCATTGGGCCGAAGCCATAGAATGCCCGCGCCCTGGCATCTCCGGCGCAAAAGTCCAGAAACAGCCGGGTCAGCCCCGGCGCAACGGTAATCGGATAGCAGTCGGCCTTCAACAACTCGTTCACTCGGGGTTGGCTGCGCTTGGAGAATTCCCAATCGCTGGGGCTCAAGATGGATGCGGCTCTGTTAAGGATGACACGCCGGGCAAAATCGATGCAGGACTGTCACTTGGAAACAGCTTCAATCCAGACGAATGCGTATACTCTCCATTACCGCAAGTGAGGAGAGAAGCAAAAGATGGCCAGCAAAAAGAAGGCTGCAATACCCGCCGAAGTGACCAGCGCAGCGAAGAAAAAATCAGGCAAGGGTAGCGCCGGGGTGCCCAAAGCGCCAAAAACCACAAAGGCAAAACCCGCCAAGGCGCCGAAGAAGAAGCAGAAGAAGCAGAAGCCGCCCGCCGCTTCTCAGACCGCGCAACTGCTCAGTTCCGAGGTCGTCTACCAGGGCCCGCTGTTCCGAGTCCTGCATGACAAGCTTCTCGAGCCCGGCGGCAAGCCCAGTGAGCGCGACGTCATTCGCCACAACGGCAGCGTTGTGATCCTTGCTATCGATGGCTCGAAAAACAAGAAAAATCCCTGGATCGTCATCGAGCGCCAGTACCGTCACGCCGCAAATCAGTTCCTGTGGGAGCTGCCCGCTGGAAAGCTTGAGGCTGGCGAAAACCCTCTCGCCGGTGCCCAGCGCGAACTCGCCGAAGAAACCGGCTATCACGCCAAAAAGTGGAAGCCGCTGGTCGAGTACTACGCCAGTCCCGGCTTTCTTGGCGAATCCATGAAAGTCTTTCTCGCCGAAGGATTGCAGGCCGGCGATGCCCATCCTGAAGCCGACGAAGAGATCGAATTTCGCCTGGTCAAGCTCTCTGAAGTGCTCAAAATGATTGAGAAGGGCGCAATCCTCGACGGCAAGACTCTCACCAGCGTATTGCTCTTCGCGCGCCTCGTGGCGGGTAAACACAAGTAATAGAACAGTTAGAGATTTCACATGGCTCAGTTTTTTGAGTGGGCTTCCATCCGGGCCGGCATTCTTTGCCGGCCCATATCATTTTGCGAGACCCACTTTTCCATCCCAATCAACCTTTCGGCGGTTTTTCACGTCTTAGTTTGTATTGGTGCTCGAATCTCCCGTTCACCAGATCCCCGTACGACCCAAAGAAAGAAGGAGCCTGTGGCTCAGCACAAAGGGAAGGTCAAGTGGTTTAACAACGCCAAGGGCTATGGATTCATCGGCCGCGATGATGGGCCAGATGTCTTCGTTCATTATTCCGCAATTCAACTGGATGGCTACAAGACCCTGAAAGAGGGCGATGATGTGGAGTTCGACATCGTCGAGGGCCAGAAAGGTCCCCAGGCGGACTCGGTCATCCGTTACAAAGATCAAGCTGCTCACAGCGCAGCTTAGCCACGCGGAATCGCCGGGCGTACCAGCAAGGCCATCTTCTGTTGGCGAACTGAAGGTGTGCCCGGCGCGCTCTGCCTGTCACAAATCACATTCACGGGTGATCGATAGCAGCCGATCGGCCCGCTCCATGCAGTTCGCATTCAGTCGCTCCTGCAATCGCACTTCCCCTCTTTTGTCGGATATCTGATTCTGATACGCTTCCGCCATGGACAACCCCACCATCGGCCATTTGCTGTCTGAAACTGCCGACCTGCTTGAAATCGACGGCGGCGATGGATTCCGCATCCGCAGCTATCGCCGGGCCGCTGAAGCCGCCGAGCAAACCACGGTGGAACTCGTCCCGGCTGCCTCGGATGCTGCCCTCCTGCTGGAGATTCCGGGCATCGGCAAAGGCATGGCCGCCAACATCCAGGCTATCGTCTTGACAGGTACTCTTCCGTTGCGCGAGGAGTTGTTGCAGAAGTACGGATCAGGACTCCTTGAACTGCTCAAGCTGCCCGGGATGGGCCCCAAGACAGTTGCGCTCCTCTGGGCAGCAGCTCAAATCAACAGCATCGACCAGCTCGCCCAGGCCATCGACGCCGGCCGTCTCGCCGGCCTGCCCCGCATGGGAGAAAAGCAGGTTGAAAAGCTCCGCAAGGGCATCGAGGAATATCGCCGCAGCTCCGGACGATATCGTATCGACGTGGCCGAGGACGCTGCTCGGCGCATCACCGCGTATCTGCTGGCTTTCCCCGGCATTGAGCGAGTCACTCCCGCCGGCTCTCTGCGCCGCGGACGCGAAACCGCAGGCGATCTGGATCTGCTGGTTACCGGTCCGGCCTGCGCGCCGGAGCATACCGCTGCCGCGGTCGAGTATGTGGCTGCATTCCCGGGCATCCGCGACATCATCGCCAAAGGAGGGAACAAGGTCAGCTTTCACCTTGCCGATGGACTCCAGGTCGACGTGCGCCTGCTTCCGGCCGCTTCCCATGGCGCTGCCCTGCAATATTTCACCGGCTCCAAGGCGCACAACGTCAGCCTCCGCCAGCGAGCCCTCAAAATGGGTTACACACTCAGCGAGTGGGCGCTCGCGCGACTCGACGACAACTCCATCGTTGCAGCCGCCACTGAAGAGGAGATCTATGCTGCCCTCGGCATGGATTGGATGCCGCCCGAAATGCGCGAAAACCTGGGCGAGATTGAGGCCGCCGCTCGCCACGCGCTGCCCCGCCTCATTGAGAAAGCCGATCTGCGCGGCGACGTGCACATGCACACCCACGCCACCGACGGCCACAACTCCATTCGTGAAATGGCCGAGGCCGCCCTGGCCTGTGGATTCGACTACATCGCCATTACCGACCACTCCAAAAACCTGGCCATGACCAACGGCCTCGACGACCAGCGCGCCCTTGAACATGTCCGGCGCATCCGCGAAGTCGACGACCAGATGGCTGGCCGGATTCGCGTCTTCACCGGAATCGAGGTGGACATCCTTGCCGACGGCGCGCTTGACCTGGACGACGAAGTTCTGGCCCAGATGGACATCGTCATCGCCAGCGTGCACACGCGCTTCGACCAAAGCCGGGAAGAAACGACGGCACGTGTGCTCCGGGCCATCGAAAACCCCTATGTGGGGGTCCTTGGCCATCCCACAGGACGCCTGCTCCTGCGCCGCGAACCCTTTGCCCTTGACCTGGGCGCGGTCCTGCGCCGTGCCGCTGAGTTGGGTGTCGGGGTGGAGCATAATGCCGCGCCTGAACGTCTCGACCTAAGCGACCGCGACCTGCGCTTGGCCAAAGGGCTGGGCTGCAAAATCGTAATCAACTCCGACTCGCACGATGCCCGCAACCTGGGAAAAATGGACTACGGGATTCGCCAGTTGCGCCGCGCCTGGCTGGGCCCGAACGATGTGCTCAATACCCTCGGGCCGGAGGATTTTCTGGCCGGTCTTCGACCCCGCCCCTGATCCGGACAAAGGCACCACTTTCGGTGCATTTCCGTGCACTTTTCCGCACTGCGCGCCACGAATTCCTGCCGAAACAAGCTCTGTAAGAGATAAGATAAGGGCGCCATGAGTCTACTGCAGGATTCCAACGAACTGGTCGAAGGTAAGCCCGGCGAGGACTACGCCAAGGGTTCCAGCCATGTCGTCTGGGCAGGCTGGATCGCAGCCGTGCTGGTGACTGCGGCCATCGCAATCTTTGTGATGGCCAACCAGAAGGCTCCCGTGGCAACCGGGGAAATTGTGGGGGTCTGGGCCCATGCGCAGCACTCTGAGAGTTCAGGCCTCGACGCCAACGGCGAAGCAATGGCCAAAGAGAGCTTCGATCAGGTGCTTGTGTTTACCAGGGTCAGGCTTCACAACCAGGGCAAGGATCCGCTCTTTCTCCACAACGTGATGACCAACATCAAGCTGGATGACGGCATTCACTCCAGCTACGCGGCCTCCGCGACCGACTACGAGCGGGTATACATCGCCTACCCAAAAATGCCCGTGCCCCACGCCACGGCCCTGTCCACAAACGACGCGTCCATCGCCCCAGGTCAAACGCTGGAAGGCACGTTCGTCTCCTCATTCCGTTTGAGCAAGCAGCAATGGGACGCCCGCAAAGACTTGAATTTCACCTTTGCCTACCGCTATCAGCCAAGCCTCACGCTGGCGCCCCAGGGCCCGGTTACCGACCAGTAGCAGCGGGAGCCGGCGCAGACTTCGGCGTGGACAGGTAACCCGTCACCGTATTCTTGCTGCCCACTGTGTTTACCACGATTTCAAAGAGCATCGGATCCTTGCCGGCGTAGAACTGCAGCGGCTCGTTCAGGTTCCTGTCCTTTTTCTCATACTCCTTGTCGTCCGCGTAAACCACGATCGTGAACTTGCTCTTCTTGGGGTCCACCTTCTTCAACTCCAGGCTCACCGTGCCCACCGGCTTCTTCTGTCCTTTGGCCAGCGTGAACTCGTAGATGTTCCGGTCGCCCTTGTGCTTCAGTACTTCCAGTTCTTCGTGGGTGCGGGCGATCAGGCTCCCGTGATCGCTCAGGTCCCCTTTCATCGTGGTCAACTGCGCAATGGCCCCCGCAAGGTCGTTCTGCGTCTTGGCCACGTCCGTCTTCACCCCGCCCACATCCGTCTTCACGTCGGTTACCGCGCTGGAAACCGCGCTCACCTGCTGCGCGGTCTGCTTTTGCGCGCTCGCCAGTTGCTGGGCGTTGGCTTCCGCTGCCTGTTGGCGGCGAATGATCTGGTCGGCGCGGTCATCCATCTGCTTCTGGGTCAGGCCCAGCGATTTGCCCAACTCCTCGGTCGCCACGTTCAGCCGCGCATTCGTTTCACGCAATTCCGCCGCCTGCTTCACGTCTTGTTGCTTGGCGTCGGCCAGTTCCGCCTGCTGGGCTGTCAACTTCGTGCTCAGTGTGTAGCTCCAGATCAGTCCACCCAGCGCGCAAACCAAGGCCACTGCAACTACAGCCAGCAATGCGCCGGAAACGGATCTAGGGGCGTTTTCGAATTCATCAGTCATTTGGTATGCCTTTCGTCTCTTAAGCGGCAGGTGGATCTAACCGCTGTTTCGATAGTTCGTTCTATCCCCATTAGACGCCGGTGCGAAAAATCTTGCATCGGGACTCAGATGTTTCTGAGGACCTTAATCCCGTCAGGACGGGTCTTGGACTCCCAATAAAGCGCACCACCGGGGCGTCTACAAGAATATAGAAAGAATTCCCGTTGTCTAGAAAAAGAACACTCCCATCCAAGGCAATCATTGGAACGTCTGCTGTTTCCTGACCGATTCACGGCACCGGTCTAAGCAGGCAAATCCTCGCATTTGCTCCCGTAGGGAGCCATCGAAAATAGCCCAGGGGAACCCTGAGCAGAGCGAAGGGGCACCCCTGGGAAGCAGTTCAACCAGGCGCCTCCGCCCCGAAGGGTGCGGAACGAGAATAGGCCAACCTTCCCCGCTGTTCATTCGCTTACCCTGCGTCCATGTCCTTCCTCCGTGACAAGCAGGGAACCGTTCCGTTATAAACATCTTTGCTGCAATTCATCTGCTGGGCCGCTCTTTTGAGGTCTGGACATGAGCTTACAACACCAAAACATTGGAAGAGGGAGATCCGAAAGCTATGTCGACTGCTGTCGCTGGGAAGGGTCTGGAAGGAATTGTCGCGGCGAACTCCGGAATCTGTTTTATTGACGGAGAGGCGGGGGTTCTTGCCTATCGCGGAATCGACATTCACGAGCTAGCCGTCAACTCCACATTTGAAGAGACCACCTACCTGCTCTGGAACGGCATCCTGCCGAACGAGTTGGCCCTGCGCGAGTTTCAGTCCCAGTTGGCGCTGGCCCGGTCCCTCGATGTGCGTATTGTCGACCTGCTGCGGGCGTTTCCCACCACGGCGACTCCCATGGAGGTCCTGCGCACCGCCGTCTCCGCGCTCAGCTTTTATGACGCCGACGAGAAAGACAACTCGCATGACGCCAACGTGCGCAAGAGTTACAACCTCGTCTCCCAGGTTGCCATGCTCGTGGCCGTTTACGATCGCATTCGAAAAGGCCTGGAAATTGTGCCCCCCGACCGTTCTCTCTCGCACGCGGGCAATTTCCTGTGGATGCTGACCGGCGAAAAACCTTCAGAAACAGCAACCCGCACCCTCGATATCGCTCTCATTCTGCATGCCGATCACGAACTGAACGCTTCCACCTTTGCCGCCCGCGTCATTGCCGCCACGTTGGCGGATATCCATTCCGCGGTAACGGGAGCCCTCGGCGCCCTTAAGGGCCCGCTTCACGGCGGCGCCAATGAAGCCGTCATGCGCCTGCTCTATCTCATCGACAAGGCCGGAGCCGATCCGGTGGAATACGTAAAGAGCATGCTCGCCGCTCGCCAGAAAATCTCCGGATTCGGCCACCGCGTCTATAAGACGGAGGACCCGCGCGCCACCCACCTGCGCAAAATGAGCGAGCAGCTAGGCAGAGACGCCGGGCAGCCAAAATGGTTTGAGATGTCCCGCGCCATTGAGCTCTATATCAACGCCGACAAGAAGCTCAATGCCAATGTCGATTTCTACTCCGCTTCCACCTACGCCACGCTTGGCATCGACATCGATCTCTACACGCCAATCTTCGCCATCAGCCGCATCTCCGGATGGACCGCTCACGTCATCGAGCAACTAGACGACAACCGCCTCATACGCCCCCGCGCCGAGTACATAGGACCCGTCTACCCATCGCCATACATTCCCATCGAGGATCGCGGATAAGATCCAAATCTGCGTGCAGCGGGTTCAAGCTCTTTTGCTTGAGTTCGATGCGCAGTAGACCGTCATTTATTTTTTTCGAATTGCTGGTGGTTTATCGCGCGCCCTGTGGTAATCTGACGGCGCTGAAAGGTTACCTGCGTGCCGGACTCCAGATTCTAAGTCTCGATCGCTGGGAATACAAAGTCAGCAGCCTTACAACCACCTGGCGGAACCTTGCGCGTCCCCCCGTCTCACGGTCCGCACCAAATGGAGTGCCACTTCCCGCTGCACGAAAGGACCAATTCATGCTCCAAAGTTTGCATGTGATGCAATTCACTTACCTTCACGTGTTTCTGAGCGTGGTCGGGCTCGGTGCTGGAGTTTTCGTTGTCTTGGGGTTTTTCTCCTCGAAAAATTTCAGCATCCTGACCACGGCGTTTCTCGTCTCAACGTTTCTCACCAGCTTGTCCGGATTCCTGTTTCCCTTTCACGGCGTGACGCCGGCGATTGTACTCGGAATCGTGTCGCTGATTGTCCTCTTCGTGGCGATTTATGCGCTCTATTCCAGAAAACTCGCTGGCGACTGGCGGGCAACGTATGTCATCTCAGCCTGCGTGGCGCTTTACTTCAACTTCTTCGTCCTGGTGGCGCAGGCCTTTGACAAGGTTCACGTTCTCCACTCCATCGCGCCTTCGCAGACATCTCCGGGGTTTGGGCTCACCCAGCTCGGGGTTTTGGTCCTGTTCATTTTGATAACCATCCGCTCCGTCAAAAAGTTCCATCCGGCTGGAGCAGCTTGACCCGTCGTCAGCGAGTCGCACCGATGCAATGAACCCAGCCCCGGCCAGCCCAGTGCCCCGTCGGGAACCGGGGTACCGGGGTACCTTCTGGGTCGTGGTCGGGGTGCGCCTTACCGGCCACCCCACGGATAGGTCTTGGTTCGTGGGGTGGTTGGGCGAAAGGGCTGGAGACCACTACGCTCAACCATCCCGTTCGTTAGGAGCAGCCTGACTCGCCGCGCCGAGTTACGGCTGAAATGAACAGTTGTCGGAGATCGGGTCCTGCGCTGACTCGCTGACTTGCTATCGGGGCGAAGCCGCGGCTGACTTGCTGAATTTGTTCGACCGGATTTCTTGTTCATAGGGAGCGAAAAGGGGCCCCGGACGCATCTCAGTTCGGGGGCTGGTGAGCGAAAAATCTGCTTCTGTCCCTGCGGACGCCTTACGACGAAGTTTAGAGAAGCGACGACCGTGCGAATTGCATAACGAATTAATTAGTCGACTACTTCGCGCTCTGTGGTAATCTGGCCGCGCTGAAATTTGCCCGCGCGCGATACCAGGGAAATCCACCCAAGCTCGCTGCGGCCACAACGTTAGCAGCCTCACAGCCACCTGGCGGTTCCCTGCGCTTCCTCCCTCGCAGGTTCGTTCCGCAAGCATTGCCTTTTTCCCGCTCCATGAAAGGACGAACCCATGACCCTTGGTTTGAATTTGATCCAATTCACCTTCCTTCACGTGTTTCTCAGTGTGATTGGGCTGGGTGCTGGAGTATTCGTTGTCTTTGGATTCTTCTCCTCGAGACGTCTCAGCATCCTGACCACCGCGTTCTTTGTCTCAACGTTTCTCACCAGCTTGTCCGGATTCCTGTTTCCTTTTCACGGCGTGACGCCGGGTATCGTGCTCGGAATCCTGTCCCTGATTGTCCTCACCCTGGCGACGTATGCGCTCTATCGCAAAAAGCTCGCCGGCGACTGGCGTGTCGTCTACGTCATCTCAACCTGCGTTGCGTTCTATTTCAACTTCTTCGTTCTGGTAGCGCAGGCCTTCGACAAGATCCGCTTTCTCCACTCCATCGCTCCCTCGCAGACGTCTCCGGGATTCGGCATCACCCAGGTGGGCGTCATGGTGCTCTTCATCCTGATCACCACGCGCGCCGTCAAGGAATTCCATCCGGCCTGAGCAGCTTGACTAGTTTTCAGCGCGTTACGGTTGAAATCTACCGATGCTGGCGCCGCCACAGAAGCCCCGTGCCCCGTCGGGTACCGGGGTACCCTCAGGGTCGGGGTGCGGCTTACCGGGGTCCCCGCGGACAGGTCTTCGTCCGTGGGGTGGTCGGGCGCAAGGGCGGGAAGCACAAAGGTCATGCGAGCCTCCCGCGAGCGTCTGCCCCACCGCAGGTGGCGGGAGCGGTTACCACTCACACGCTCGCTCTTTGCCGGCTCTTCCACAACTGGTAAAGTCCCCATGCTCCCAGCGTGCTGGAGTCGCGAATTTTGCCCCAGAGCATCATGTCTTCGAATTCCTCCATGCTCACTGAGCAGATCCGCAAGTCGTGCTCTTCCGGGTCCGGATCTTTGTCACTGGGGGTCAAGCCTGTAGCCAGAAATATGTGTTGCTTTTGCCGGGTGAAGCCATAGGCAATCCACATCCATCCCAGGCAGGTCATGGTTGCGGCGTGCAGCCCCGTTTCCTCTTTCAGTTCCCCCCGCGCCAGCTCTTCCGGGTCATCGACTTCCATCTCCCACCCGCCCTGCGGCAGCTCCAGCGCACGCTCCTGGATCGTGTACCGAAACTGCTCCACCAGCCAAACGCGTCCCTGGTCGATAGGCAGAATCACCGCGCAGTCGTCTTTATCCACCACGCTATAAATGCCCGGCTGTCCATTCGAGCGCAGAATCTTGTCCTCGCGCAGCCGCAGCCAGTGGTTGCGGTACACCTCACGGCTTTCAAGCGTGGTAATTGACGGAGCAGTACCGCCTTCGATGGGGTCCATGTCTTGTCCTCAAGGGAATCTCTGCACAACATGCCCTGTAACAGGGCACGACTTCACAGCTTGCTGAAAGACTCGTACCACGCACAACACGCATTTGCTTTGTAACAGGGCACGACTTCAGTCGTGCCGATAACGCCGCTAAAATGAGCGGGCTTTAGCCCCTGCAAAAATCACATGGCGGCAGAGCTGCATTTGTGGAGAGCTTCCCAACCTCATCTTAAAAGAAAGCCCGCCCCATCCGTCAGAAAGTGAGCCAGCATGTTCGAGGGCAGATCGCGCCGCCACACATACAAAACGGCAAAGATAACCCCGGCGCCGAAGACGGGAATAAGCTGAACCGGCCCCCATCCCCCATAATGCGCCCAGGTGAACGTAATCACGGAAACAGCAATTGCCAAAACCGCGCTCCCAGTGAGCTGACGGACTTTCTCGATCATGTAACCCCGGAACAGAACCTCCTCGACCGCCGCAGCCCGCACAACAAGTAGCACGCGAAACCAGTAAGGCTGGCTCAAAATCATCCGTTGCTGCGCCAGAACCGTGGTGGTATCCAGGTGGAAGACGCGGACAATCATGCCCATGTGAAGGATCATGACAAACAACACTGCCGCCGCGCCCCCCACCGCGAAAACGAATGTCTTCCAAGTGGGCCATCGGAAACCGATCGAACTGAGAGGCAGCCGCTCGACAAAGGCCAACCAGAGCAACACGAGTGCTGCAACGGTCCACCACACCGCTTCGCGGCTCAACAAGGCCCCAATGGAATCTCCAGGCGCAATCCATCGGCCGATGGGCAGCAGCGAGACGATGATAGTCGCGCTAAGACCGCACGCGGCGAACCCACTCGCTCGCCCGGACCTCAACTGCACGGGCGCCGTGGTCGTCAAGCTTGTCATCTTGGTCGTCCTGCGTTTCTTACTCGGCAGATACGGCGGCGCTGCCTCTAAAGTTCCGTCCGCGGAAAGGAATCTAATCTATGGGCTGTTCAGCCTGGGAAGCCGTCTCCCCGCGCATCCGGTATTGCCGCAGTCGTCCCATCAGGCTCGCCGGCCCGCTCACCTTCAGCCGAACCAGGTTCCCCTCATATTCCCGCCCATGAATCACCATCCCCGCTTCGATGGCCGCCAGCACGCCGCCTTCCTGCTGCGGAACCCTCAGTTCCGCCTCAATCAAGGGATCGGAGAACAACGCCTCGTCGATCGCACTCAGAAGCGCATCCATGCCATCCCCTGTATGCGCTGAGACCATCACCTCGCCCGCGGCCTGCGACCGCACCATCATCCCTTCCCGCTCGTCAGGGTCCAAGAGGTCCATCTTGTTCAACACTTCAATGCGCGGCTTGCTCAGCGAATCCAATTCGCCCAGCACCTTCTCCACCTGCGCCTTCTGTTCCGCGCCATAAGTCGAGGAAGCGTCCCGTACGTGAAGCAGCACCTCGGCCTGCGCCACTTCTTCCAAAGTCGCGCGGAAGCTCGTCACCAGCGTATGCGGCAAATTGCGGATGAAACCCACAGTGTCCGACAGCAGGATTTTGCGCCGGCTCGGCAATTCGATGGCTCTCAGCTTCGGGTCAAGCGTGGCGAACATGCGCGACGATTCCAGCACTTGCGCCCCGGTCAGCCGATTGAACAGTGTGCTTTTCCCAGCGTTCGTATAGCCCACCAGCGCTACCGTCGGCACCGGCACAGACTCCCGGCGTTGCCGCTGCTGCTTGCGCACCCGCCGCACCCCGTCCAATTCGCCCTTCAAATGGTCGATGCGGCTCTGAATGCGCCGCCTGTCCGTCTCCAGCTTGGTTTCGCCCGGTCCCCGGGTGCCAATTCCGCCGCCAAGCTGCGACATCGCCTTGCCCCGGCCCGTCAGGCGTGGCAGCATGTACTCAAGCTGCGCCAGCTCCACCTGAAGTTGGCCCTCGCGCGTCCTTGCGTGGCGCGCAAAAATGTCCAGGATCAGCTGTGTCCGGTCAAGCACCCGGCAGGGCAGCGCCGCATCCAGGTTGCGCAACTGGGTAGGCGTCAGATCGTGATCGAACAGCACCACGTCCGCCTCGGTGGATGCGACAACGCCCGCGATCTCCTCAACCTTGCCGGCCCCGATCAGCGTCGCCGGATCGGGCCGTGACCGATGCTGCATCAGCTCGGCGACGACCTGCCCGCCCGCGCTGGCAACCAGCTCACGAAACTCGGCCATGGACTCATCCGCGTCCAGGCCCGCCGCTTCATGGTCATGAGACGGCGCTGGAGCTATGCCGCCCCCGCGCACCACCTCGCAGGCCTCGAACGGTGTTTCGCTCTCATCCAGATCCGGGTTTGTGATGTCTACCGAGTCGGCGCAAACTCCACCTGTGCGCGCACCAATCGCGCCTCCGCGGTTGTTCCGCGCGCGCGATCCAAGGTCCACGACCACCAGAACCGCCTTCTCGGCCGAACCACCCGAGGCGACTGTCCTGTTCTTTTCAACTGCCAATCGAGACTGCTCCCCGCGTGCTATCGCGTCTCCGCAGTGAGCGCAGCCGGCATTGCCACTGCGGACGGACCCATCCCCGCCCCAACAGCCATCGGGCGGTGCTCCGTATGCACCACGCTCCGGTTGCTCACCACCGTCGAAATGGCGTGCTTGAAGATCAACTGCTCCTGGCTATTGTTCTCCAGGAGCACGGAGTACTTGTCAAAAGAACGGATTTTTCCGGTCAGCTTCACACCGCTCACCAGGTAAATCGTGATTGGCGTTTTGTCTTTGCGGACCGTGTTCAGGAACGTGTCCTGAATATTTTGTGCCGGCTTGTTTTCCATGTGCCGATCTCCTACTCTCTCTTGGTCGTTAAAATTCAACTGCCTTGGGTGAAAAGCCAAAATGGCGGGTACGGCTCTGGAAACCCAGTTGCCGCAAGTGCCCCGCAATGGCTCAACATTACAGCCATTTACCAACCTTTTCAACTCTGCTTCGGATCCCATGCCTTCTTTGCCCCATTCCGGATCTTCGAAGCCGTGATACGTCCATGCCCTGCAAATCCAGATGCTTGGGCGATCAACAATCGGCTGATCCGTCTGAAGAAAGTAACGCAAAACCCATGCGGAGTCCTTCTCCGGCTGCTGTCAATGCCACTTCTCGCTTAGCTTGCGCCCCGAACTTGCACATCCCTTGCTTGGCCCTTCTTTGGATGCGCCTTCTCGCTCTGGGGTAACCCGCACCCCATTCAGGCTTGGTAAAATCAGGTGGTGCAAGAAACACTGCCCGCCCGCCGCACTCCAGCTCAAACCGCCCAGCCGGTGCCCATGCTGGACCTCAAACGCCAGTACGCTCCCCTCCAGCAGGAACTGTTAGATGCAGTGGGCCATGTCCTTGAGACTCAGCAGTTCATCCTCGGTGAGCCGGTAGCCGCATTCGAGAAAGCCGCCGCCGAACAACTCGGAGTCGCCCACGCACTCGGCTGCTCCTCCGGAACCGATGCTCTCTGGCTCGCCTTGGCAGCCGCCGGCATCGGCCCCGGCGACGGCGTCATCACCACCCCATTCAGCTTTTTCGCCTCCGTCAGCGCCATCCTCCGCGCCGGAGCCACGCCTGTCCTGGCCGATATCGACCCAGCCACCTTCAACCTGGACCCTGAGTCGGTGGAAGCCATCCTCAACAGCCCGCCCGGAAAACAGATCAAAGCGGTGCTGCCGGTCCATCTCTATGGCCAACCCGTGTCATCCGATTTCTTCCGCCGCATCGGTCCCGGGCGTGAACTAACCATCGTCGAAGACGCCGCACAGGCCTGGGGAGCCGAACTGGATGGCATCAAGGCAGGCGGACTGGGCCTTGTCGCCGCCTTCAGCTTCTATCCCACCAAAAACCTCAGCGCCGCTGGCGACGCCGGCATGGTCACCACCAATTCAGATCAGATTGCCGAGCGCGTCAAAATGCTCCGCCAGCACGGCATGCGCCGCCGCTACCACCACGACGAAGTCGGCTGGAACGCGCGCATGGACGGCTTCCAGGGCGCCATCCTCTCGGTAAAGCTCAAATACATTGAAGGCTGGAACGACGCCCGTCGCGTGGTTGCCGAGCGCTACCATGCTTTGTTCACGGCGGCAGGTCTAGCCGAAGAGGGCCCCTACCCAACCCACGGCATCGTTCTGCCCCACCAGGTTCCCGGCACTCGCCACGTCTGGCATCAATACGTCATCCGCACCCCGCGTCGCGACGATCTGCGTGCCTTCCTCACCGAACGCAAAATCGGCTCGGAAATCTACTACCCCGTTCCGTTGCATCTTCAGGAAGCTCTCAAATCCCTCGGCTACAAAGAGGGAGACTTCCCGGAAGCCGAACGCGCCGCCCGCGAAGTTCTCGCCCTCCCCATCTTCCCCGAACTCCGCGAAGACGAGCAGCAAACAGTAGCAGCGGCCATCGCCGAATTCCTGAGCTAGGCCGGCTAGATTCTTTTTTCAGATGGTGTAGTCAGTCTAAAGTTCGCAGACCAGGCACAAAAGCTCCGTGCCCCGTTCTTTCGCCTTTTTTCTGGCGAAAGGGCGGGAGACCACAACACTCAATGATCCCTTCCTTCTGATCGAGATTGAGACCCCCTTCGCGTTACGCTGCATACAACACTTGCTCTTGCTCTGCCACGCTCTTCAGAATGTATGGATTCCGAATCGCCCCATCCTCAATCAGGTCCACTTGCCGAGACAGCAGCGAAGCAAGCGCTCCCCGCAAGCCGAGATAGTTCTTTATCCTCGCCCCAACCGGAACTGGCTCAAACTCCACCAGAAAATCCGCATCGCTTCGCTGGGGATCAAAATCCTCGCGCAAAATCGAGCCAAAAACCGCCAATCGCTGCACTCGATAAACCTTGCAGAGGCGTGTGATTTCTTCTAGATTGCTTTCGACGAGGCTTTCCATGGCGCTTCCGACAGCAGAATAGCATCAGAGCGTCGCAGCCGCCATCGCCGAATTGAGGCGCTAAACAGTAGACGATGGATCGAGGCGATACCGGCCACTATGGTTCATATCCGGAAGAACGTGACGGAAAATGTAAACAAGTTTCATCCAGCCTGATGTCTCGACGAGGATAAGCACGCCCCAAAGATCGCTATGCCCGCCACGATAACGGTCCTTCCAATGCCAGATAACCAAAACATAGGCATAGACAACACCCGGAAGGACTAACATGAACGCCGCAACTCCGCAAAAGATTCGCACGAAATCCGACGTGAAATAAACCGCCAACAGGAACGGAAGCCCAAGGAACACAAGCAGGCCAACGACGCGGAGCCTTCCAAACCTTTTTTCCCATTTGTCGTTCATGCCCGCAGTGTACCGCAGACCATTCACAGGGCAGGGAAGAACGTTCCGGAAACAACCTCTCGGTTCGTCACCCGCTTTCCAACCCCCAACCCGCCCGGCTATCATAGCCCTCCCATGTTTCCCTACGACCCTACCCTCCTCGAAGCCGTCCAAACCACCCCGCAATCCATCCCCGACGTAATTCAGATCATGCAGGCCATCGACGCAACATGCATCCCCGGCGACGGCCTCAAGTGGTTCAACTGGCTCTATCTCAACGTCACCCAGGCCGTTCAGGCGCGCGTCAACATCACCGACCCCACCGACCCAAACCGCTTTGCCGACCCCGCATGGATCGCCGCTCTCGACGTCGCCTTCGCCCGCTATTACTTCGCGGCTATCCAGTCTTCGCTATCAGGCGCAACCACGCCCGGCTGCTGGCAGGCGCTCTTCGCCGTTCGCAATCAAACCGCGATAGCCCGCATCCAGTTCGCCCTCGCCGGCATGAACGCCCACATCAACCACGACCTGCCGCAGGCCATCCTCGGCCTCTGCCAGGCAACTTCAACTGCGCCACAGCACGGCGCCACACAGTACAACGACTACATCGCCATCAACTCCACCCTCGACAGCCTCATCCAAGCTGCCAAAATCACCCTCCGTGTCCGCCTTCTCGGCGACGCCCTCCCTCCCATCTCTGCCCTCGACAACACGCTCGCCGCCTTCAGCGTCTCCGCCGCCCGCGAAGCCGCCTGGAGCAACGCCGAACTGCTCTGGCATCTCGACACCGACGCCCCGCCGCTAGCCGCCGCGCTCCTCGACACACTGGACGGCCTCACCGCCCTGGCCAGCAAAACCCTCCTGGTCCCGATATCGTGACAACTGAAAACTGACCACTGACAACTGATTTAGAATCGCCGTAAGCATGAAATGTCCCTATTGCGGTTTCGGGCAGGACCGGGTCGTCGACTCGCGTGAAAGCAAAGAGGCCGACTCCATCCGCCGCCGCCGCGAGTGCGAAAGCTGCCTTCGCCGCTTCACCACCTATGAGCGCATCGACGAGATTCCCTACATGGTGGTCAAGAAGGACGGCCGCCGCGAGCGTTTCGACCGCCAAAAGGTACTCAGCGGCCTGCTCCGCGCCTGCGAGAAGCGTCCCGTCCCGGCCAGCAAACTCGAAGCCATCGTCGACGCCGCGGAAGCATACCTCATGGACGCCCCCGAGCGCGAGCGCACCACCAGCGAAGTGGGCGAGCTCATCATGCAGCATCTCAAGGGCCTCGACACCGTAGCCTACATCCGCTTCGCCTCCGTCTATCGCGACTTCAAGGACGTGCGTGAATTCAAGGAAGAACTCGAAGGGCTTCTGGGCAGCAATCGGTTAAGCAAAACGCGAAAGTGAACGTGAATCGGAATGAACCCATGATCATCGACAGCTTACTCAATCGCGCGCTTGCGGGAGACTATGACGACGACGCCCCTTGGGAGGCGGTCCGAGAGCTTCGGAACATTGCATCCCGCGAAGTGCTCCAACGAGCAATTGAGTGGTGCCGATCCGAGAATCCGCTGAAGCGTGCTCGCGGTGTAGATGTTCTTGCGCAAATCGGCAAGACCGTCGAGCACCAATCAATTAAATATCCA
>Ga0302267_10002053_pt1 | contig 24852 bp, 24 predicted proteins | sample III_Bog_E1_3_FD_194555 | JGI IMG/M metagenome (GOLD analysis project Ga0302267, IMG submission 194555) | Peat permafrost microbial communities from Stordalen Mire near Abisko, Sweden - III_Bog_E1_3 | ecosystem: Environmental > Terrestrial > Soil > Wetlands > Peat | place: Sweden: Abisko...
CGGCGGAGGTCTCCGGCTCACCAACCTCGCGGAAGTTGTGCGGCGCACCGGTGTTTCCTATCTGCACGGATCATTGACGCGCAGAAGCGAAACTCCCATTCATACGGAGAACGGCGAATCCAACGGAAACCATGCCGGCAACGGTCATCTCGTCGCCGAGACTCAGGCAATTCTTCAAGCCGACGTGCGCGAGTCGATCCGTCTGCTCCGCCAGGAAGTCCTTGCAAGGGAATCCGCAGTGCAAACCACGTCCTGATCCGTATTTCTAACTGGACGTAGATGTGTGAAGGGGCACGACTTCAGTCGTGCCATAAAACCAATAGAAGAAACTCTGGGCTTTAGCCCGAGGGATGCACCTTTAATCCCGGTCATCCCGCCCGCTTCAAACCAGAATCACGCGCGTTCCCAGCATTTCGAACTCCGCCACGCGTTCCCTCGCCGCCCCGGTATCCGTAATCAAAATGTGGATCGCATTTGCCGGGCATACAAAGGCTGGATTCACCTTCCCCAGCTTGCTTGAATCCGCAGCCACAATCACCTGCTTCGCCTGTTTCACCATCTTGCGATAAACCAGCGCCTCATCAGGTTCAAGGGTAGTCGCGCCCTTTTCTGCATCCAGCCCGGTCACACTCAGAAACACCTTGTCCATGTAAACATCATCCAGAAATGTCAGCGCCGCATTCCCGGTCAGCGAAAACGACCACGCCCACGGCACCACGCCCCCGGTCAGATACGTCCGGATCCCCGGCTGATTGCAGAGCTCCATTCCGATGTTGATCGCGTTCGTTACCACCTGAATCTTCTCGCGATGTCGCAGGCTCCGGCCAATGTGCGTCGTCGTGGTGCCCGCGGTCAGGCCAACGGTCTCATTCTCCAGCACCAATTCAGCCGCCGCCAACCCAATCCGCCGCTTCTCTTCAGCAAAGCGTTGCTCGCGCGCCAGAAAAGTGCTGTCATAGCGGAAGGGCTCGTAAAGCAGCGGTTCTACCAGCGTCGCGCCACCATGAGTCCGGCGAATGAGCCCACGCTGCTCCAGCTTCGCCAGGTCGCGACGTATGCTGGGCGCAGAAGATCCCGCCACCGCCAGAATCTCTTCAATCGTCGCGCTTCCCACACGCAAAAGCAGTTTGATGATCTGCTCGGAACGCGAATTTAATGAGTCTGCCATCCGAAAAGATTCTATCCTTTCCCACCTGAAAATGATCAGCAATGCGTCAGAAATCAATCCCATATTTTGGACTTATGTTCATAGATCTGATCATATTCTCGATGTATGATCATAGCTGGCGCGGGTTCTCGTACAGCACTAACCGGCCGGAATGGAAAACATGCACACCTTCGCTCATGAAATGTTGCGCGAGATTTACGAGCAGCCGGAAGCCATTCGGCGCACCCTCGACCTCTATCTTGCGCACGATTTCCTGAAACCCGAAGTGGCCAAACGCCTCGCAGCCTGGTCTATCCCCGAAGGCGAAATTCTAATTGCCGCATCCGGCTCAAGCCGCCACAGCGGCCTCGCCGCCGAGATTCTGCTCGAAGACCTCTGCGGCTTCGCCGTCGACGTTGAATACGCCAGCGAATACAGCACCCGCGGCAACGACGATAAGCAGGGAATTCGCCATCCCAGCGTCCTGGTCCTCTCCCAATCAGGCGAAACTTCAGACACCCTGGCCGCCCTGCGCGAAGCAGAACAGCGCGGCCAACGCACCCTGGCCATCACCAACGCTGCCGGTTCCTCAATGGAGCGCGAGGCCGACGTATCCATGCCCCTCGCCGCCGGTCGCGAACGCGCAATTCCAGCCACCAAAAGCTTTACCGGTCAGTTGACGGTGCTTTACCTGCTCGCGCTGTACGAGGGTGCGCGTCTTGGTCGCCTCAATGCGGATGAGCTGACGCACCACATTGAAGCCATCCGCGCTCTGCCCACGGCGATTGAAGCGCAACTTGACGGCTGGCGTGAGCAAATGGCATCGCTCGCCAACAAGTACAACGCTGCCTCCACTTTCCTTTACTTGGGCCGCGGCATCCACTACGCCATCGCCCGCGAGGGCGCGTTGAAGCTGAAGGAAGCCTCATACGTCCACGCCGAGGGCTACCCCACCGGCGAACTGAAACATGGCCCCAACGCGCTTGTCAGCGATCACGTTCCGCTGGTCGTCCTCGCCACCGTCGATCCCAGTCTCAGCGGTTCCGTGCTGCGCTATGAAAAGACGCTTCAACTCCTCCGCGACATGAAGGCGCAGGGAGCCAAAATCATCGCCATCGCCAATGTCGGTGATGCGGAAGTCCCCACCCTCGTCAGCGATTGCGTTTTTGTCCAGCCGGCTGCCGAATACCTTCTACCCATTGCAGAGGTAGTTCCGCTGCAACTCTTCGCGTACTTCATGGCTCTGGAACGCGGCGTAGACGTAGACCGCCCCAGAAATCTTTCCAAAGCAGTAGTGGAACAGGCTGCAGCGAAATAAAGCTCTGCTCAGAACTCGCCTCCGCCCGAACCCAGCCCATCTTCACGCAGCTACTTGATCTCCACCTGGTCGATCTCAAACTGGAACTTCCCCGGTTCCATCACGTGCACAAAACCCAACCCACTCAAATCGCTGCCGTCCGTCTCAAAGGTGTCGAACGGGAACGTGTATTGCTTCCACTCCGGCCCCGCCACAAACGGCGTAGTCGCCGGCATATTCCCATTTCCGTTGCGCTCTGCGGTCAGCACAATCAGCGTGTAAGTCTTCCCATCGCCCTTCGCCCAAAAGCTGATCCCTTTTTTGCTCGACAGGTTCGCAGGTTGCATCGGCGCCGCACCCGGCGAATACAGCGCCCCGGCAAATTTGAATTGAGAAGGCGTGTCGCCCACAACCTCGCCGTTCACCTGCAGCGCGCCCTTTGTCCCGTTCGCGCCCGGTTCCACAACATTGATCGTTGAAGTCGACTTTCCGCCGTTCATCGAGTCCCCCGCAGGAATCCACATGCCAAAATTGGCCGCAACCTTCCCATCGTCAAAGGTGCTCACCACACCGGACTCGGAGCCCGCGGGCGCAGGCGGCAGCGGTGGCTTGCCCGTCTCGCCTGTCGCTCCCGTAACAGTCAACCGCACCGTGCTGGTCTTGTCGGAACTCGGACCCACCATCAGCTCAAACACTCCCGGCTCAACCACCCGATGCATGTCGATGTTCAGCATCGAAAGCGTTTCCGGTGTCACTGCAAACTCCACCGTCTTCTTCTCGCCCGGTTTCAGCGTGATCCGTTCAAAGCCCCTCAACTGCATCACCGGCTGTGTCACATCGGCAATCTTCTGGTGAATATAAAACTCAGGCACCTCATCGCCCGCGCGCTGGCCTGTATTCGTAACATCCACGCTGACCTTCGCCGTCCCGCCCGGCAAAATCTGTTTCGGCTCAACGCGCAGATTATCAAAGCTGAAAGTCGTATAACTCAACCCATAGCCAAATGCGAACAGAGGCTGCCGCGTGCTGAACTCATAACTCCGATTGTCCGAAGGCTTGTGGTTATAGAAGTCCGGCAAATCGCCCACCGTGTGCGGAAACGTAATCGGCAATTTCCCGCCCGGATTCACATCGCCAAACAGCACCCCTGCTGCCGCCACTCCGCCTTCTTCCCCAAGATAAAAGCCTTCCAGAATCGCTGGCACCTTCTCCGCAATGTAGTTGATCGACAGCGGCCGCCCGTTAATCAGGAAAACCACCGTCGGCGTTCCCGTCTCAACCACAGCTTTCACCAGATCGCCCTGCGCACCCAGCAAGTCCAGCGAGTCGCGATCGCCGCGATGCTCTTCCGCCCAGGCCTCGCGATTGGTGCTCTCGTTTTCTCCCACCACCACAATCGCCACGTCCGACTTCTTCGCCGCCGCAACCGCTTCTTCAATTCCGGCTGTCTGCGTCTTCGCATCCACGAGCTCAACGTCGTTCGCCCACCAACCCCGATACCCCTGCGGCGCGGTCGTAATCTTGCAGCCCTCCGCGTAAATCACGTTGGCCTTGCCGCCCACGCGCGTCTTGATCCCGTCCAGAATGCTCACGCCCTGCCCCGGATCGCGGCTATATCCACCCAGGTGCACATCGGCCGCATTCGGCCCAATCACCGCAATGTTCTTCATCTTCCCCAGGTCCAGCGGCAGCAGGTTCTTCTCGTTCTTCAGCAGCACAATCACCTTGCTGGCCGCTTCAATCGCCAGCTTGCGATGCTCCTCGCTGTTCGTCGTCTTCTCCGCATAATCCGGGTCCACATAAGGATTGTCGAAAAGCCCCAGGCGAAACTTTGTTGTCAGCACCTTCGTCACCGCGCGGTCAACATCGCTCAGCGGAACAATGCCCGCCTTCACCTGCGCGGTCAGCGTGCTAAACGCCGAGCCTTCAGACAAGTCATAGTCAATCCCGGCCGCAATTCCTTGCTTCGCAGCGTCCGCATTGTTGTACGCCACATGATGCGTCCCCACCAGCATCTGCAGCCCATCGCCATCCGACGTAATGTAGCCCTTGAATCCCCACTCCTGCCGCAGCACTTTGTCCAGCAGCCAGTGATTAATGTGCGAAGGCACGCCATCGATTTCGTTGTACGAGGCCATCACACTCCCCGCCCTTGCCTCCTGAATCGCAGCCTGAAACGGCAGCAAAAAATTTTCACGAATGATGCGCTCTGAGTAATTTCCCGGAGCGGTATTGGTTCCGCCCTCCGGCTGTCCATGCACCGCAAAGTGCTTCGCAGTCGCCAGCACATGGTGGCGGCCAATCATGTAATCGTCGCCCTGCAAACCTTCAATCGCCGCCACGCCCATCCGCGATACAAGATATGGGTCTTCGCCATACGTCTCTTCCGTTCGTCCCCACCGAGGATCGCGCGCCAGATCCAGCACCGGAGAAAACAACTGCCCCGCGCCGCGCGACCCAGCCTCATCACCAACCGCCGTAAACACCCGCTTCACCAGCGCCGGGTCCCACGTAGCAGCCAGCCCCAGCGCCTGCGGAAAGCTCGTGCTGCCGTACTCCATAAACCCATGCAGCCCCTCGCCCAGAAACATCGCCGGAATCCCGAGCCGCGTCTTCTCCAACTGATACCGCTGCACCCCATTACGCAGAATCGCGGACTCCCGCGGGGTAAACTTCTGGTCCGCTCCCCACGTATTTGCAATCACCTGGCGCGCCTTCTCGGTGGTATATGTCCCAGTTGGGTCAATCACCTGGAAGCGCGTCTCCCACCCTCCCGTAATCTGCTCCACCTTCTCTTCCAGCGTCATGCGCGGCAGCAAATCGGCAACGCGATCCTCAATAGGCAAGCTCGCATTCTTATAGCGAGGCTGATCGCCACCCGCAGCGGGCTGTGCCGGAGCAGTAGCCTTTGACTGACCATTGATCCCAACCGTGAACACCATCAAACTCATCAGAAGACCGGAGAGCAGGCAGCAGCGAACAGTGCGCGTCGAATTCGTCATATTCAAGATCGGGGCCTCAATTTCTTTCCATTTTTTGCCGGGAATCATTCTACTCGGACTACGCAATCCCCGCGAAAACAGTTCAATCAAACTGAGTCGCTCACCGTAGCGCCGATCTCCAGATCGGCTGTCGCGCGCGCGTCCCCGCCCGCGCTCTTCAGCACCGGCCAGACTCGCATCCTTAACACAAAAGGGCGATTCGATTCCCGGCCGCTCCATCGCGGACATAGAACGGCCTCAACCTGCTGCGCCTGCCCACCGCCGTGCGAAGATAAGATCCAGGTCCAATCCCTTCATGCGTCGTGCAGCGCTCATCTACAACCCGGCTTCAGGCCAGCTATCCGGACGCCGCGCGAAGATCATCGGCGACGCACTGGCCATCCTCCGCGCAGCGGGCGTAGAAGCCCACTCCATGGAAACCAGCGCCCCTGGAAGCGCAGGCACTCTCGCGCAGCAAGCCATTCAGCAGGGCTGCGACACCATCATTGCCTGCGGTGGCGATGGCACGGCCCACGAAATCCTGCAGCATCTCGTTGGAACTCCGATCGCCCTCGGCGTTGTCCCTCTCGGCACGGCCAACGCACTCGCAGCAAACCTCGGCCTCGGCGCATCTCCCCTCAAGGCAATCCAAAAGCTGCTCTCAGCCGTGCCCGTTGAAATCCCCGTAGGCCGCATCACTTATGTGGATAAGGAGGGAACGCAACAGTCGCGCTACTTCACCGTAGCCGCCGGCGTCGGTGCCGACGCGCTCTGTATCTCCCGCCTCGATGCCGGCCTGAAGCGCCGCTTCGGCTACGCGCTTTACATGGTCCAGATGTTCCGCGTCTGGGCAACCCATTCATTTCCCCTGTTCGATGCAACCTATGTACCCACTGAATCCGTTCAGCCAAGCATCGTCGCAGCGTCGGAAATCCTGGCAATTCGTATCCGCGACTTCGGAGGCCTCCTGCACCACCTCGCTCCCGGCGCCAGTCTCCTCAAGCCGAGCCTTCGTCTCCTCGCCTTCAAAACCCGCAGGCGCTTCCAATACATGCGCTTCGTCATTGCGTCCTTGTTGCAACGCCAGACATTCTCCCGCCAAATCGAGCTGCTCGACGTGCATTCGGTGGAGTGCCGCAGCCGCAACGGCTCACCAGACGGCGTGTTCGTCGAAGCAGACGGCGAGCTGCTCGGCGGACTCCCAGTGACCATGGAAATTGCCCCTGAAAAACTGACCTTGTTGATCCCCCTCAGTGCCCAGCCCTGATCCACATTGTCGCCAGGTCGCAAGATCGTAGCGCCGATCTCAGATCGGCTGTACTGAGGGTTTCCAAACCCTCAGAAATCCAACCATCCCTAAAATTTCCTGTTGATGTATCGCCAGCGAGAAATACGGGCTGAGCGCGGATGCTCTCTCATTGCGCACAGCCCCGTTTGCAACCCCCGCCCCCACCCTGCAATCATCGGAGCGAAGTTTTTGAGAGGTCGAATTCCTCATGAACAAGCCCGCCTTAATTGCCCTCGCCATTCTCGTTGCCATCTCTCCGGCTCTGCACGCCCAGCAATCAGGATGGCCGCCCGCTCCCAGCCATCTCACTCTGCCTGTCTGGCCCGGAGTCGCACCTGGCGCGCCCGCCAATCCCCCCGCTGAAGCAGATACAACCACTGCCAAAGACAACCTCATCGCCGGCAAGCCCCTCATCCGCCTCGGCAACGTGTCCACGCCCACCCTCACCCTCTACAAGGCCACCAGCAACAACACCGGCGCGGCAGTCGTGGTTTTTCCCGGCGGCGGTTACAACATCCTCGCCATCGATCTGGAGGGCACCGAAGTCTGCGACTGGCTCACCGCGGCCGGCATCAACTGCGTCCTGCTCAAATACCGCGTCCCTGCCACCGGCCCCTATCCAAAATCATCTGCCGCTTTGCAGGATGCGCAGCGCGCCCTCGGCCTGGTACGCGCACACGCAACCGAATGGGGCATCGATCCCAAGCGCATCGGCGTCCTTGGCTTTTCCGCCGGAGCCCACCTCGCCGCCGCCCTCAGCACGCACTACGACAAGCGTCTCTACGACCCAATCGATGCCGCCGACCAACTAACCTGCCGCCCCGACTTCGCCGTCATCGTCTATCCCGGCTACTTGGCACTGTCGGAAAAGAACTTCGCCCCCAACGCAGACATAAACCCAACCGTGAACACGCCGCCAACATTCATCGTGCAAGCCGAAGACGATCCAGTCCATGTCGAAAACGCGGTGGTCTACTTCATGGCCCTGAAAAACGCCAAAGTAGCCGCCGAACTCCACATCTATGCGCAAGGTGGCCACGGCTACGGCCTTCGCCGCACCGCCCTCCCCGTCACCACCTGGCCCCAGGCCGTCGAAGTCTGGCTGCACACCATCGGAATACTTTCAAACTGAGCGGAGGTGTCTTGCCCACCCACTGAGAATGAAACTGTGCCCCATTCATCGGACGTTTCTGTTTTTGTCCGATGAGTGGGAGACCACACAGGCCGACCATCGACCCCCGGGCTTTGTCATCCTCCGTTCTGCCTCGTTCCCATGCAAATACAATCAACGTCATGCTCCTGGCCGTTCTCACCATTTCCGACCGCTGCTCGCAAGGCCTGCAACAAGACACGGCGGGTCCAGCCGTGGTCGCGCTTCTTCGCGAGCACTGGCCCGACGCCGAAATCCAAACCGCCCTGCTCCCCGATGACCAGCCCGCCATCGCCGCCGTCCTCACCAAATTCAGCGCTTCCGGCGCCCATCTGATCCTCACCGTAGGCGGCACCGGCCTCAGCCCCCGCGACCGCACACCGGAAGCCACGCGCCAGGTAATCGACCGCGATGTCCCTGGCCTCGCCGAAGCCATGCGATCCATCGGTGCACAAAGCAATCGGTTCGCGTGGCTATCGCGCGGCATCGCAGGGCTCAAAGGCGCCACGCTCATCGTCAACTTACCCGGCAGCCTCCGCGGCGCAACAGAAAGCCTAGCTTCCATCGCCGAACTCATCAAGCACGGAATCGACGTCGCAGCCGGCGGCCAGACTCATCCCTGATCCCCACGATCAAACCGCACGTTCAAAAAACAACCGGAAGACCGAGACCAGCCCAAGGGAAACGCTTTCCGCAGACCGCCCGCAATTCTCCTCGCGCCTCTGGCCCCATGGCCGCCAACTCCCCTCCACAACACAGCAAATGATTGTCTTCAAATAGCTTTCACTCAGCCCGCGCACCATCACTCTGGCCCAGAAACAGCAGAAACAATTACAATCCCCTCATCAGTGACTACTCCCAGAAAAAACTCTCCTAAGCCCAAACGTCCCGGCAACATCAGCATCCGCGATGTCGCCCGCCGCGCCGGCGTCTCCATCGCCACCGTTTCCCGGGCCGTCAATGGCATCACCACAGTCGACCCCGAGCTAGCCAAGCGTGTCTGGCAAGTCATCAAAGAAGTTGGCTATTTCCCCAATACCCAGGCACGCGCGCTCGTCTCCGGACGCAGCCGCATGCTCGGCCTCATCGTCTCTGAAATCACCAATCCATTTTTTCCGGAGCTCGTCCAGGAATTCGAAAGCCTGGCCGTGGCGCAGGGCTATGAAGTGCTCATCGGTTCCACCAACTACGAGCCCGAACGCACCGAGTCGCTCATCCGCCGCATGTTGCAGCGCAACGTCGACGGTGTCGCCGTCATGACCTTTGGCATTGAAGAAGAGTTGGTGCAGAAGCTCGTCGAGCGCGAGTTTCCGCTGGTCTTTGTCGACGCCGGACCCGACCTGCCCAACATTCGCGTCCTCAAAGTGAATTACGGAGAGGGAATCCGTCAGGCCGTCCAGCATCTCGCCGCCCTTGGCCATCGGCGCATCGCCTTCATCACCGGTCCATTGCGCCTTCGCTCCGTCGTTGCCCGCCGCGACGCATTTCTCAAATCCATGGCGGGACTCGGTCTCACCGTTCCAGCCGCTCACATTGTCGAGGGCACCCACACCATGGAAGGCGGCATTGTTGCCATGGAGCAGCTCTCTTCAAAAGGCGAATTGGCAACCGCCGTCATGTGCTCCAACGACATGACGGCCATCGGTGCTCTTCACGCGCTTTTCCGCGCCAAACGCAACGTGCCTCGTGAAATCTCTGTCGTTGGCTTCGACGACATTCATCTTGCGCAGTTTATGCTGCCGCCGCTTACCACTGTGCAAATGTCATGCAAAGACCTCGCCGCAGCCGCCGTCGAAGCGTTGCGCGCAGGTATTGAGCAGGATCACCCCATGGCAGCAAAGAAAGAGTGGCAAATTCCCACCCGCCTGGTAGTCCGCCAGTCCACCGACTTTCCCAGTGGATCCCTGCCAGCTCTCAAGGCTCACAAACCCGACAAGCCCCGCAAGTCCGCGAAGTAGGGAACTCCGCCAAGCCACGGATGCATTCCCAGCAAAGCCATTCTGATTCATGCTGTCGATGCCGATTCTCGATGTCCGGGAGAAAATTAGGCAGCGACGGAATCGTCTCCGCTCTTCGCTTGAGCTGCTTCCACCTGCTGCTTCTCCCTTACCGAGAGGCGCAGTCCCAGGGTCTTCAACACAGCCACCAAAGTCTTCAGCGTTGGATTGCCCTTCGGCGACAGCGCGCGGTAAAGCGACTCCCTGCTGATGCCCGCTTCGGCCGCCACCGCGCCCAATCCGCCGTAAGCTTCCGCCACGGCGCGCAACGCCAGCAATCCACCGCCGCGTTCCTCAGGATTCTCGAGCGATTCCATCGCCACTTGGAGAGTGGCAATGGCATATTCCCGGTCTTCCCGCAGTTCCTCGATCTCCCGTTCTTGATGTGAAACCCCGCCAACATATTTCTTCATGGTTGCCTCCGTTTCCAGTTTGCCCAGAGAGCTTTAGCTTTGGCGATATCCTGCGATTGGCTGTCTTTGTCTCCTCCGCAAAGGAGAACGACCAAGCACTGCCCATATTTCCCGCAATAAACGCGATATCCGGCGCCAACGTTGATGCGCAGTTCGGTGACGCCTTCGCCCACCGACTTGCAATCGCCGAAATTTCCTGACCCGATCTGCCGCAACCGGGCCGCGATTCGAGCCTTTGCAATCTGGTCGCGGAGACTGCGGAACCATTCTGTATAAGGTTCACGCCCATCCTCTTGCTGGTAACGGATGAGTTCGATCACGCGAATAAGTGTAGCATAAAAGCTACAAGTTATAATTTAGTCGATAAGAATTGCTTCAGTTCAAAAACATAGTCCGATACAAAGTATCCCGCTGCACCGGCTTGAACCCCGCATCCCGAATAATCCGCCGCAGCTCTTCTTCCGTGGTGCAGTTCGATGTGCCTGCAGCTTTCACCACATTCTCTTCCAGCATCACCGACCCCACGTCGTTCCCGCCAAAGTGCAATCCCAACTCCAGCACCTTCAGCCCCTGCGTCACCCAGCTCGCCTGCACATTTTCAATGTTGTCCAGATACAGCCGCGCAATCGCCAGCACCTTCAGGTACTCGACGGATGTCGCTTCTTCCCACCCGCGCCCGCCCAGCGCCGTGTTTCCCGGCTGAAAGCTCCACGGGATAAATGCCGTGAATCCGCCTGTCTCTTCCTGCAGCCGCCGGACCACTTCAAAGTGATTAATGCGCTGGTCAAATGTTTCGCCCACGCCAAACATCATCGTTGCGGTGGTCCGCATGCCCAACTGGTGCGCAGTCCGGTGCACGCTAACCCAATCCTCGGTGTTGCACTTCAGCCGTGCAATGCGATGCCGCACTTCGTCATCCAGAATCTCCGCGCCGCCGCCGGGTATCGAGTCCAAACCCGCGTCACGCAGCCGCGCAATCGTGTCGCGCAAACTCAACTCCGAGTATTCGGCAATCGCCAGCACCTCTGAAGCAGACAAACAATGCAGCCAGATCTTCGGAAACCGTTGCTTGATCCCGGTAAAGAGCCGCTCAAACCAGTCAATCTTCAAATCGGGATGAATCCCGCCCTGCATCAGCACGCCCGTGCCGCCCATCTCAATCGTCTCGGCAATCTTCTCGTAAATCTTTTCAAATTCGAGAATGTAGCCCTCCTGCGCCCGCGGGTCTGGCTTTCCGGCCCTTGGCAAAGGCCGATAAAACGCGCAGAACGTGCAGTACTCCGTGCAGAAGTTTGTGTAATTGATGTTGCGGTCAATGATGTAGGTAACCACGCCCTCAGGGTGCAAACGGCGGCGAACAGCATCCGCCTCAAATCCCAGACCGATCAGGTCAGGGGAGTGGAAATGGTCGAGTGCCTGTTGGCGGGTCAGCGACATACTCTCGATTCTACCAATTCAGCGGTTCTTCGACGAATCATTGTCCACCGGAAGCGATCCCGACTCCCGCTTCCCCGGCCGTCGAAACAAAAACAAGCTGCCCTGCCGAAGCGGCCGCCCCTGCGTTCGTTCCAGGTTCGAGGCAGTCGAAACGCCGCTGAACAGAACAAAAAAGTCCCAGAACGCCCTGAAATATCCCTTCCGGTTTTCGGTAGTCATGGGGAAGTACCTCGCCGCGAAATGCCCAAACTGATCGCTCACTCCATTGGAGCATCGATAGGCCGATCAGGTTCCACGATCTTTTCACCAGGTTCTCCATTTTGGAGAGCCAGGTTTAAGCGGATGGGCTCGTGTCTGCTTCGTCGGGACTCGTTGTGAGAGTTAGAAATTCCGATACCAGGAAGCGAATCCAAAATTCCGGGAATCAATTCGCCCAACATCTCGGCCATCCCGGCAACCACCTCACCAGGATCACTCATTGCGGCTCCGTTCGATTACTTCAAAGTCATTCTTTGGGAGGCGCCGGCGCAGGTTTGACCACCGGCCGCGGCTTTCCCTTGGGTCTGGATACACCCATGCTCATCATCAGGAACCCCAGCCCCTTGCGGATCGAATCGAGAACGCTCATGAACCTGCCTTCTTCCTCATTGCTTCAAACCCTGTCCGCGCCGGTACGCGAAACCCAAACCCTCAGCCGCTAACCGCTAAGGCTTCTTTGGTGCATCCGTAATCAGTCCCGGTTGCGGTGGCGGCTCCCCCCGCAGAATCTGCAATGCAGCCGGAGGCAGCGGCTTGTCGGCATTCGCCAGCAACTGGCTCACCTGCCACATCTGCGTCTCCGTCAGCACTTGCTTGTACGATGGCATCCCCGTCAACCGAATCCCGTTCGCCACTTTCCAGTAAGTCTCGCCCGGCTCATCGTCGCTCACGCCCACTACATCATTGTTGTGGTGCTTCTCCCAAAGCGGCGGCGCGTCCGGAAACATGTGATCGCCGAAAGAAGACGGTTTGCCGTGAAATCCATGGCACGCCGCGCACTGGTCACGATAAATCTGGGCGCCGGCAATGAAGGTCTCCTCGTTCGCCGGCACCGGAGGAGTCTTGATCAACTCGCGGTCAATCCGCGCATTCAGCGGAACGCTGGTAATCAACTTCTCCTGGGGCAGCGGAGGGTCGGCAACGGCCACCGGTACGGTCCCAAAGTGGAACCACGCCAGAACCGCGAGCGGCACCAGGAGCACTCCCACAACAATTCCAAACAGAAACCGTCCCATAGATCCCTTGGACTCCTTTGCCCTTTCATCCTACGGCATCCGATCAAAACCGTGCGCGATTAGCTAGCCACCATGGTCGCCAGCTCCTGAGGGATGAAATAGGTGCCCCACGTCTCGGGCTCACGCCAACACAATGGGATGAACATCCTTCCACCCACAGCACTGTCATCCTGAACACAGTGAAGGATCCGCGGTTGCTTTTCGGAGTTCGACATGGCGATACGTCCGAGTAGCCGACATCCACCCAAAATTCAAAAACACATTTCGTTTGGGTTCAATGAGCGATTTGGCCTGATGTCGCCAAATGACTGCAAATACCGCGAACGCAGGCGTCTGCTAGACTGTTGAGGAAATTTGCGAGTGAGGTGATTTATGCGTCTCCTTTATGTTTGCACCGCTTTGATTCTAGGATGCTGTACGCTCACGAGCTCCGCGCAAGCGGGCTCAACGAGCGCAAAGGTGGCCACCCAAATGTCACCGGTACAGGCGCAGGAGGAGTTGCTGAACCTCTTCGAGCAGGAGTTTATGGGAGTCGCGCAGGCGATGCCTGCTGACAAATACGGCTTTGCGCCTACTTCTGCAACCTTCGCGACCTCCCAGGGCGCGAAGTTTGGCGGAGTTCGCACGTTCGCTCAGGAAATATCGCATGTCACGACGGCAAACTACTACTTCGCTTCGAAGATTCTCGGGGAGAAGATGCCGGTTGATCCGAAAAGCATCGATAGTCTGACGACGAAAGAGGAACTCCTGAAGGCTGCCGCGGATTCTTTCGCCTATGCACACAAGGCGCTCGCGACGATTACTCCGGAGAATGCCTACACCACTATTGACGGTGTCGACGGTCTGCACACGCGGTCGGTCGTCGCATCCTTCATCTCTGCTCACGGATACGATCACTATGGGCAGATGGTCGAGTATCTGCGCATGAACGGCGTTGTGCCTCCAGGCTCGAAATGAGCCCATCCAGGATCTCTGCCGATGTTTCGATGTTCCGGCCCAGAGAGAAGTACTGGACGAAGATCCGACTTCGATTTGGTCAATGAGCGGTAAGGCCTGTTAACGCCAATCGAGATCCGAATGGCCTCTCGGTGGCTCGTGCACCTCGCGTGATCATGGCTATCGAAGCCCGTTCCATACCATCCGGTGGAAAAGATCATCCATCTCGGCTGGTGATTCCTTCGCCCCGCGGTCGAGCCACCATCGCAGCAGCGACAATAGACTTCCGGCCATCGCAGAGGCGCGAGCAGCCAACTCACTCTGCGACATTTTTGGTAGACGTTTAGACGCTCTGAGGCGATGCTCGATACCGCGCGCAAAATAAGTTTGCGCGAGATCGAAGAAATCGTTGAGACGACCTGCGCCGGCGAGAATGCGATAGAGCTCGCTTTGGTTTTCGATGTGTGAAAACATTTCTGCCACGGCAACAATTCGATCAGAAGCTTCTTTGCGGACGCTGAGCGTCGTGCTCGTCATTTCCAGGAATATTTCTAGCTGGCTGAGGAGTAAGTCGTTCTTGTCGCGGAAGTGAAGATAAAACGTGGAACGCCCGACCGAGGCGCGGTCCAGCACATCCTGCACCGTGACGTCTTCGATTGGCTTTTCATGGATCAGAGCCACGAATGCGTCGCCGAGTCGGTCGCGCGTGCGCCGTGCGCGTTCATCGGGTTTGCGCGGCTGCCTGTTGCGGCGTGCCCCTGGCCCGGCCTGTTGCTGCGGATTGGAAGGCTTATTTCTGGACACCTGTAGCCTCTTTGTTCAACAACTCCAGATTCGCCCTCGACTGTAGAGCCACTGACCGTTACAGTCCAAATCGTAGGACAAATGGTTGCAAATTTATCATGCAGTTGAAAAAAACAAAAGGAGACCCACAATGAATCGGTTCCAGTCACTAGCACTCGGCACGATTTTGATCTTCGCATTGAATGTGTCGGCGCAACAAACGACTACCGCACCTGGTTCGGCCAACATGGGCGGACAAGGCCAGCCCTCCACGCAAGACGATCTGCCGAGCGCGGACGATCAGCTAAAAATCCTGACGATCAAGCTTGATCTCACCGACGATCAACAGGCCAAGATCAAACCAATCCTTCAGGACCTGCATGACGCGACGGTGAAGATCTCGCAGAACGGAAGTCTGTCACGCGAGGATCGTCTCGCCGGGGTAAGGCCACTTCGCTACAAGGCGCACGACCAAATCCAGGCAGCGCTGAATGAGGAGCAGAAGAAGAAACTCGAACAGTACATGCAGGGTCCACACGCTGATATGCATGGCAACCTGAGCGGGGCAACCTCATCCCCGCAAGCACCGAAGAATTAGGGATCACCGGCCGATGAAATCATGCAGCTCTGGTGCGAGGTTGATTATCGTGTGCGGATTGCCGGGCTCTGGGAAAACAACACATGCCAGGCAGCTTCAGTCCAGCTCCCGTGCGATCCGCTTCTGTCCCGATGAATGGATACATGCTCTTTCGCTGGATTATTGGGACGAGGATAACCGTGAGAAGATTGAAAGTCTACAGTGGCAGCTTGGCCAGCAACTCCTCGACTTGGGTCTCACGGTGATCATCGAATGGGGCACCTGGGCAAGGTGTGAGCGTGATGCGTTGCGACTTACCGCGCGTGAGCTTGGAGCCGCAGTTGAGTTGCACTATCTTTCTGCCCCAGTCGAAATCCTTCTCGACAGGGTTCAAAGACGGGCTATGGAAAATCCCGTCATTCAACGGGAACAGTTGTTACAGTGGGCGAACGCATTCCAAGAACCGACAGCCGAAGAATCATCGCTATTCGATACGTTTCTCACCTTTCAAACGCCGGACCCTCTCAACGAGTGACAAATCGCCTACGCACTCAGCCAGAGCGGCGGGAACTGGCAGTCTGCGGCTCCGGTCGTATGACCGCCAATCAAGAAACAACCGACCCCTGAAGACGTAACGTTCTTCAGACCGCCGGTCGTGCGTCAGTCTCACCGCATCCCAACCGCCAGATCCATTCCCGCAACACGCCTGTTGCCCTGGCTAAGTCGGCCACCTATATCCGCCCAGGAATCCGCAAGCAAATCGCCCCCTCAAGCGTCCAAACAGGTACCGGCTCACCCACAAGGCTCCGGCAGGTGGTTTAATACCTAAGGGGGGAGCACCGCCTAAGTGGGCTTCCGTACTCCCGTGGAGGTAACCCGATACCGATGTTTTCTTTTCACCGTCTTGCCATTTTGCTGGCGCTGATTTTGCCGGCCATGAACGTCGTTGATGCTCAGAGTTCGAGCAGCAATCCCGAACCCGCGTCGTCAAGCCCCGCATCGCCGAGTCAAGACCAGAGCACGGCCCCGCTCACCCCACAGCAACTCAGCGTGCAGGCGCGCATCAAGGCTCGCCGCGACCAACGCAAGGCGGCCGCCATGCACGATGTCTACGACCACCTCTACGACTTTTACGTTGGCGCGGGCTACCTGCGCTTTACGCCAGGCTCCAGCCTGCAGCGCGTGAACGAATATAACTGGAACGTGGGCTTCACCCGCTACTTCAGTGAGCGGCTGGGCGTGGCGATTGATGGGCGCGGCTATTACGGTACGCCTTTCGTCCCGCCGCTGCAGAGCCCCAGCGGACAAACCAAGCCCGCCATCAGTCAGTACGCAGCCCTTGCCGGCCCTGTCTACCGGTTCTATGTCCAGCCCAAATACTCCATCTCCGGACGAGTGCTCGCCGGCTACACCTACGGCAACTTCTCTGGAGATATCAACGGATTCAATCCAACTTCGTTTGGTCTCTGGGCGGATAGCTCCACATTTGCTGCCAGCGGCGCCATCGTGGGCGAGTACAACATAGCGCCGAATCTCGGCATACGTCTCGCGCCGGAGTACTACGCCACCGGATTCGGCTCGACGATCCAGGGCGGTCCGGGCTTTACAGGCGGCATCGTCTACCGCTTCGGAAAACAGTAAGAACAGTTCTCAGTTCTTAGTTCTTGGTTGTAAGCAAAGCACGCTGCTGGGTGCCCCATTCATCGCACAGTTTTATCGTGCGATGAGTGGGAAGCAACGCCGCCCACTCCCAAAGCCTTCCCCATCCACCTCGCGCAAATCCGCGCGCAATTGCACTGCGAACAAAATCCAAATAAACAACGCATTATCAGTAGCTTAAGCCTATATCTCTCGCGGAATCAGCGCGTTTTCCAAAGAAACAGCTAAATCTCGACAACCCCTAACACCGTTGAATTAAACTCTCTGCAACCGAAACATATTGGAAAGGCTGCCCGCAAGGTACGTGTCTCAACGAGTCGCAACCGCAGGTTCAACCCTTTCGCGTGTTTTGTAACCACCCGAGCAGCCTTTTCAGCTATGTAGAGCACCCCTCCGATTGAACCTTTCGCCCCTCAAAAAGCTCAGCCCCAACCAGCTCTTCACTGCAGAATCGGAATCCCGGCGATGCGCTGTTGCCACTCCGCAGGGCCGGTCTGATGCACGCTGGTGCCTTTGGAATCGACAGCCACCGTCACCGGCATATCGCGCACATCGAACTCGTAAATAGCTTCCATCCCCAAATCCTCAAAGGCGATCAGGCGCGAGCCATGTATAGCTTTTGAAACAAGATAGGCCGCCCCACCCACAGCCATCAGGTAGACCGCGCCAAACTCCTTGATGGCATCGATAGCCACCGGCCCGCGCTCAGCCTTGCCCACCATCCCCAGCAGTCCGGTCTCGGCCAGCATCTGCCGCGTGAACTTATCCATGCGCGTGGCCGTCGTCGGCCCAGCCGGCCCAACCACCTCCTCGCGCACCGCGTCCACTGGCCCCACGTAATAGATAAACCTATCCGTAAAGTCGACTGGTAACTTCTCTCCTTTGTTCAACATATCCGTCATGCGCTTGTGCGCTGCATCGCGTCCGGTGAGCAGTTTGCCTGTCAGCAGAAGCACTTCCCCCGGCTTCCATGTGGCGGCCTCCGCGCGGGTAACGGTATCGAGGTTGACGGGTCGAGCTCCGCTCACGTCATAGGTCAACTTCGGCCAGTCTTCAATATTCGGAGGATCGAGATAAACCGGCCCCGATCCATCCAGCACGATGTGCGCGTGCCGTGTCGCCGCGCAGTTGGGAATCATCGCGACGGGCAGATTGGCCGCGTGGGCCGGGGTGTCCAGCACCTTCACATCAAGCACAGTTGTCAGGCCGCCCAGCCCCTGTGCGCCGATGCCCAGTCGATTCACCTTGTCATAAAGCTCTACGCGCAGCTTCTCCGCGGTGGTCTGCGGTCCGCGGGCGATAAGGTCTTGTATATCAATGGAATCCATCAACGATTGCTTCGCCAGAAGCATCGCTTTCTCTGCCGTGCCGCCAATGCCGATGCCCAGCATGCCCGGCGGACACCAGCCCGCTCCCATGGTGGGCACAGTCTTCAGCACCCACTCCACAACGGAGTCCGATGGGTTGAGCATGGCAAATTTGCTCTTTGCCTCAGAGCCTCCGCCCTTGGCTGCAACCGTGACTTCAACCGTTGCCCCCCGCACCAGTTCCACGTTAACCACGGCGGGCGTGTTGTCTTTCGTGTTGACGCGCTTGCCCGCGGGGTCAGCTTGCAGCGAAGCGCGCAGCTTGTTGTCGGGGTCGAGATAGGCACGGCGCACACCCGCGTCCACCATCTCCTGCAGATCCAGTGGCTTCTCGCCAGGTGCCGCTTCAAAGTGCACGTCCATGCCGAGTTTGACGAAGGCGTTCACAATGCCTGTGTCCTGGCAAATGGGGCGATGGCCCTCAAAGCACATGCGGCTGTTGATGAGGATCTGCGCCATGGCGTCTTTGGCGGCGGGCGACTGTTCGCGCTCGTAGGCCTTCGCCAGGCTGGTGATGTAATCCACCGGATGGTAGTAGCTGATGTACTGCAATGCGCTGGCGACACTGGCAATAAAGTCTTCCTGGCGGATGACGGTCATGGGTGGCTCCTTCCGAACCCTCTAGGGTAATGGATTCGAGGGATGTTTGGTCAGGGAGGGGGTAGATTGCACCCAATTACCCCCCCATGCCCTAATCTAGAACGATGGACGATCCGACATTGCGTGGGGCTGAGGACGGGACTTTCGACTTTCTGGTGGTTGGCGCTGGCCCCACGGGGCTGGCTTGCGCTATTGAAGCGCAAAAGGCGGGGTTTCGCACCGTCCTGGTGGACAAGGGATGCATTTGCAATTCACTCTTTCACTACCCGGCGCACATGACGTTTTTTACGACGCCGGAGTTGCTGGAGATAGGCGACATTCCGTTTCCCAGTCCCAACGCGAAACCCAACCGCAATGAGGCGCTGCAGTATTACCGCCTAGTGGCCGCTCACTACAAACTCGATGTGCGCCAGTATCATCGCGTGGAGAGGGTTACCGGTTCGGAAGGCGCGTTTGAGGTCCATACTGAGGACCGGTTTGGGAGGCCAGGTATGCTCACGGCGCGCAGGCTGGCCGTCTCCACCGGCTACTACGACCTGCCCAACTTCATGAACATTCCTGGCGAGAACCTGAGCAAGGTGCACCACTACTACAACGATCCCCATCCCTATTTCGGGATGGATGTGGTGGTGATTGGTGGCAAGAATTCAGCAGCGATTGTGGCTCTCGAGCTGTGGCGAAGCGGCGCCCGGGTCACGCTGGTATATCGTGGGCCGGGTATCCAGCCCCATGTGAAGTACTGGATCAAGCCGGACATTGAGAACCGCATCAAGAACGGCGAGATCAAGGCGCATTTCGAATCGAAGGTAGTGGAAATTACGCCGGATGCGGTGGTGCTGGAGACGCCCGAGGGCAGCCTCACGCTGAAGAATGATTTTGTCTTTGCGATGACGGGCTACCATCCCGACTTCAGTTTTCTGGAGAGCCTGGGAGTTCGTTTCGAGGGCGAAGACCGGTTGCCGGTTTGCGATCCGGTGACGCTGGAGAGCAACGTTGCGGGCATCTACCTGGCCGGGGTGATTGTGGCGGGATCGCGCACCAATGAGATTTTCATTGAGAACGGTCGTTTCCACGGTCGGCAAATTGCGGCGGCGCTGGCAGCGAATCTGAAAGCTGAATGTTAGCGATGAAGGCTGTGAGGCGGGCTGCTGAGCAGAGAATCCGTTAGACTCGAAGTGTGTATTGATCGGAGGTTGAAGGCTTGCCTGTACGCTGGTGGCCGCGATCGATTCGATGGCAAATGCTGGCAGGGCTGCTGCTTCTTGAGGCGCTCTCGCTTGCGCTTTTTGCTGCGCTTCTGATCCACCAGCAAACACACGATGTGTTTGAGCGCGCACAGCACCGCCTGGCCCATCAGGCCACCTCCGAGGCGCTGCAGGCCAAGGAGGCATTGCTGCAGGAGCGGCCTCAGTGGGTTGGGCTATCCGTGAAGATGATGGGCGAGGCGCCAAGCGTGGCCTTTGCCAAGGTGACCGATCCGGTTGGGAATGTGATTTTTGTGAGTGCCGGTGAGCCGGAGCAGTACACGCTTGATGCATCGGAGCGCGCGCAGATTCCACTGATGACGCGGGATGAGCCGAAGGTCTTCAACCTGGGCAAGGATCGCTGGGAGGGCGCGAAGCCCATCTATACCGGCTCTGATCTGCGCGGATTTGCTTGGGTTGAGTCCGACCGCAATTGGGACAATGAGGAACTCGCCTCGATCTTGAGAAGCACAGTGCTTTTTGGCGCGGTGTGGATTGTGGCCTCGTCCCTGTTGGTTTTGCTGATGGCGCGTTCTATTTCTGGACCGCTGGCCACTCTGCATCGCGGAACGCGCGCGTTGATGGATTCTCCCGAACACGGTGGCAATTTTCCGCTTCCGGTGTCGGTGCACAACGAGATCGGGGACTTGATTGAGACATTCAATCGAATGGTGGCTTCGATCGCGGAGCAGCGGGCCGGGCTGAACGACACGCTTTCGCTGCTGGACTCGATGCTGGCCAACGCGCCGATCGGGCTGGCCTTTTTTGATCGCCGCTGCAGGATTGTACGTGTGAACCAGGTATTTGCCGACATGACGGGAGTTCCGTTGAGCCGCCACCTGGGCCGAACGCTGCCCGAGTTGCTGCCGCAGCTGGTGGCACGGGAGCTGGAAGACACAGTGTTGCGCGTCTTCAGCCAGGAAGGGCCGGTACGCGACCTTGAACTGACCGGGCAAGGTGGGAAGCCGGGGCGGCCGTGGACGTGGTTGGCCAGTGCCTATCCGGTGCGCACCAATCCGACCCAGGTGCGGTGGGTGGGCGTAATTGTGCTGGATGCCAGCGACCGCAAACGCAGTGAAGACGCCTTGCGCAAGACGGAGAAGCTGGCGGCCACTGGCCGGCTGGCTGCCTCGATTGCGCACGAAATCAATAATCCGCTGGAAGCGATTACGAACCTGTTGTTTCTGCTGAACAATTTTTGCGAGCTGCAGGATCCGGCGCTGAACTACGTGGTGATGGCGCAGCACGAAGCGCGGCGTATCTCGGAGATTACTCAACAGACGCTGCGTTTCTATCGACAATCCACGCTGCCCGCGCGCGCCAATATGAGTGAGCTGCTGGATTCAGTTCTGAGCCTTTACCAGGGGCGCCTGAATACGCTGAATATCAAGGTGGAACGGGACTACGATCCGGGGATGGATTTGTTCTGTTTTGCAGGCGAGATCCGGCAGGTATTCGCCAATCTGGTGGGCAACGCAATTGACGCAACAGCGGCGGGCGGCCGATTGGCTATTCGGGTGCGGCGCTCCAGCAATTGGAAAGATCCTCGGCAGAAGGGCGTCCGGTTCGCGGTGGCGGATACAGGCTCGGGGATGGATCCCGATGTCGCCGAGCGTGTGTTCGAGGCCTTCTTTACCACCAAGGAGGTGACGGGAACCGGCCTGGGTCTGTGGGTCAGCCACGAAATCATCATGAAACACAAGGGGCTGGTTCGGGTGCGGACGCGCACGGCCTCGGACGGTGCAGAGACTTTGGAGGGGCAGGCGCGGCAATCCGGAACGGTGTTTATGCTTTTCTTCCCAGACGATCCCAAGCTGACGGTTGAGCCGGTACATCCTGTCGCGTTGGCGGTCTGAGCAAACCCCAAGAGAATTTTTTTATTGGAAAAGAGCTTGCACGCTCACGTAATTTATGTGCTACAGTCAGTAACACTATGGACAGTAACATTCATATGGCGCATGATCCTTCGGAACTCGGCGAACTGGAACGGGGCATTCTCTCCATTGTTTGGAGCCAGGGTCAGATTACAGCGGAACAGGTGCGGGAGCAGTTGGGCCGTCCGCTGAAGGACTCAACCATTCGCACCGTATTGAGACGGCTTGAAGAAAAAGGCTACCTGGCGCACTCGGTGGAGAACCGGACATTTGTGTATCGGCCGGCGGAGACGCGGCAGCGGGTTGCCGGGCGCGCGGTGCGGCGGATTGTGGACTGGTTCTGCGAGGGATCAGTGGAGGCGTTGCTGGTGGGGATGGTGGACTCTAAAACTCTGGATCCTGCTGAATTGCAGCGCCTCGCGGAGCGGATCGCAGCGGTGCAGAAGAGCGCCGAACCTCAAGGGAAAGAAGTCAGCCGCGGCAAGGAGACGATACGATGATTTCATCGCTTGTGGAAGCTGCAGTCCGGTCAATCGGAGTTGCGCTTATTGTGGGCATCGGTTTGCGCGTCTTCCGTGTGCGCAACGTGCTGGCGCAGAAGGCGGCGTGGAGCCTGGTTCTGGCTGCCGCGCTGGTGATGCCCATCGCGCAGTCCATGCCGAAAAACTGGCGCGGTCCTGTTTCGATGACAATCCATATGCCCGCAGCGGTTTGGGGGCAGGCGCAGACGCTTCCGGCTGCTTCGCAAGCCGCGTCGCTGCAATCACGAGCGGCTGTTCAGCGATTTCAGGTCGAACCTGCGGTCTCTCGTGGGAATCGCTTTTCGGCTCCGCTGGTTCTTCAGCCGGACTTGAGCACGGGAGCACTCGCGGTGGAGAAGCCCGCGGCGGTGGTGACTGCGCCTCGCACGGACGGGCTTGGCGCACTGTGGCGTGTGTTGCGGCAGATCAACCGGGTGACGCTGGCATGGGGCTTGTATTTCGTGGTCTTCGGTGTGCTATTGATTCGGTTGGGCTACGGACTTGTGATGGCGGCCAGAATTTGGCATGCGGCGAAGCCAGTCGCGTTGGATTCAGGTCTTGGGTTCAGTTCAGGCCTTGCGGTTCGCTGCACTCCGGCCGTGTCTTCTCCAGTAACGGTCGGTCCCGGTGTGCTTTTGCCTCCCGACTATGAACATTGGGGCGATGAGAAGCTTCGCATTGTTCTGGCCCACGAGGAATCGCACGTGCGGCATGGAGACTTTTACCTGCAAGTGCTGGCGGGGCTGTATGGCGCGATGTTCTGGTTCAGCCCGCTTGGCTGGTGGCTGAAGCGCAGACTCTCTGAACTGGGTGAAGCAATCAGCGATCTCGCTGGGCTGGAAGAGGCTGCCAGCCGCATTACCTACGCACAACTTCTTGTCGAATTCGCGGCCATGCCGCGCCCAACACTGATAGGAGTAGCCATGGCCCGCACCAATAATCTCTCTCTTCGAATCGATCGTCTTTTGGATGAGTCCATTTTCCGCCAGGCTTTTGCGGGCAAGCGCCGCCTGTTGCTTGCCGTGCTCCTGGTCCCGGTGGCTTTGTTTTCGACCACGGCAATTCTCCGCGTGGAAGCCGCGGAATCGACGCAACAGACGCTGGCAATCGGAGCGTTGCAATCCCAGGCTCCTGCTCCCGCACCCGCTCCTGCACCGCCTCAGGAGCCGCTCACTGGTGTGTCCAACCCTGACGCGGCGCCCGCTCCCGCGCCGGCAGCAGCACCTCTGGCGCCCCCGGCACCCGACCTAGCGCCGCCGGCACCCGATGTAGCGGCTCCCGCAGCGCCTGCGCCGTATCCGCACGCATACGGCGAGATTCACGACAGTGCGGACGGCAATGCCTATGGTCAAGGCTCCAGCCAGTCTTCATCCTCCAGTGAATCGGGGGACAATGTCTTCACCAGCAGTCACACCGATGCGAATGGGAAGCATGTTCGCGGGGCCTCGGTTGGTCACGGCTATTCCTATTCGTATTCCTCCAACGGCGATTCATGGGCGGTGGTGACTGCTCCGGGTCAGCACATCAGCTTCAACGGCGAGTGGAACGACGGAACGCGAGATGAGATCGAAAAAGCGCGCAAACTGTCCAACGGAAAATTCCTTTGGTTCACACACGGTGGCAAGTCCTATCTGATCGACGACCCTGCCGTGGTGGCGCAGATTCAGGCGATGTACAAGCCGATGGAGGAACTCGGTCGGGAGCAGGAGGAATTGGGCCGGCAACAGGAGAAGCTGGGCCAGGAACAGGCCGCGTTGGCCAACGAACAGTCGCAGGCCCGCGTGCCCACGCCCGACATGTCCCGTGAAATCGCCCAGGTTGACGCAGCCATGGCCAAGCTCAAGGCGGAGGGCAATGCGAAGGTGAGCCAGGAGGAACTGGCTGAAATTCAAAGCAAACTAGCTGACCTTCAGGGCAGGCTGGGCGAGATCCAAGGGCGCATGGGCGACAGGATGGGCGACTTTGGCGAAAAACAAGGCAATCTCGGCGAGTTGCAGGGCAAGCTGGGAGAACAGCAGGGAAGATTGGGCGAACGGGAAGGCAAACTGGCAGAGGAAGCGGATCGCAAGGTGAAAACAATCATCGATCAAAGCCTGAGCAACGGCAAGGCACGGCCTGTGCAATAGGGTCGAATTCAGTGAAACGGCCGAGGTGATGGGGCTGAAGCCCCATCACCTCAGTTACTAAAGGGGTGTTTATGGCACGACTAAAGTCGAGCCCCTTCACACATCTCCGTCAAGCCGGATTACTCCAGCAACGATAACGATGGACGCGAACAGACGAGAATTAGTTTGAATTCAAATCAAG
>Ga0302267_10002062_pt1 | contig 24777 bp, 16 predicted proteins | sample III_Bog_E1_3_FD_194555 | JGI IMG/M metagenome (GOLD analysis project Ga0302267, IMG submission 194555) | Peat permafrost microbial communities from Stordalen Mire near Abisko, Sweden - III_Bog_E1_3 | ecosystem: Environmental > Terrestrial > Soil > Wetlands > Peat | place: Sweden: Abisko...
GAGCAGTTCGACCTTTGTTGCGGTGCAGGCTCGGCTGATTGCAGCATTTATGGTTTTCTCGGTGTTGGCAAGCCAGACGGCGTTTGCAGCGGGACCGCAAGCCGCAGCGCCTGTTCCCGAGCAGACGTCGTCGAGTCAGACGATCACCGTGCCTGCGGGGACGGTGATTCCCATGACCCTGTTGAGCCAGATCAAAAGCAAGTCGACGAAGGTTGGGGACACGGTACGGGCGCAGGTAGCTTTCCCGATTACTGCCGGCACGCAGATTGCGATTCCTGCGGGAACATACGTGGAGGGCACTGTGACTTCGCTGACCGCTCAAGTGAAGAAGACGGGTCAGCCGGACGTGCAGATCCACTTTACGCGGCTGCTGTATGCGAACGGATATACGGCATCGCTGGACGCGCTGAACACACAGGCGAGCAACAGGATGCCCGGCTCGGTGTTGCCCGCAGTTGCGAGCGGTGCGGCCGGCGGGAACGGCTTTGGCGCGGGGAGAACGAGGACCGCTTTCTACGGCGGCGAGGGGTTTGCGCCGCGCGCGCAGACCGGCACGCAACCGACTCTGCCTCCGCTTCCGTCGGTTGGGCCGTCGAAGGCGGTGATCTTTGGCACTTTGGGGGGCGTGGTTGTCGCGCTTGTGACTTTAGGGCTGCTGGTTCGACATTCTACGAAGAACACGGACTATCTTCTCTTCGACGCGGGCTGGCAGTTCCAGATGACGATCAGCACACCGTTGTCGGTCGATGCTGGGCAGGTTGTAGCGGCAGCGGCGACGCCATCGCACTGAGTTGCGACCGCTACAGCGGTTTCACGATTGCTATGTCCGGGGCCAGGAACGCTCGCGCGGTTTTCCCTCAAGGAAAACTGCATTGCACAGACTTCTCAGATGCCACATTCATCGTGAAACCGCTCTAGTTGTAGGTGACGGTGCGGGTACCGCGGGCGATGCGGCCGATGATGCAGTGGCGCTCATTGGCGCGGTTCAGGATGGCTTTGGCCTTCTTGACCTGTTCGGCGGGGACGACGACGATGAGGCCGATGCCCATGTTAAAAGTGCGCATCATCTCGTCCTGCTCCACGTTGCCGAGTTGCTGGAGGTGTTCGAAGAGCGGGGGCACGGTCCATGAGGCGAGGTCGACGACGGCGCCGGTGCCGCGGGGCAGGATGCGGGGAAGATTCTCCGTGATGCCGCCTCCGGTGATGTGGGCCATACCGCGGACGATGCCGGTGGCGGTGAGCTTCTTGATGACCGAAAGGTAGCTGCGGTGCGTGCGCATTAGCGCGGCGCCGGTCTTGTCCTTGAGCTCGTTGACATACTGCTCGTGGCCGTAGTGGGCGACCTCGAACAGCAGGCGGCGAGCGAGCGAGTAGCCGTTGGTGTGCAGGCCGTTGGAGGGCAAGCCGATGAGGACGTCGCCGATCTGGATGCCTTCTCCGGTGATAATGTCTGGCCGGTTGACGCAGCCGACGATGGTGCCTGCGAGATCGTACTCGCCGTCGGCATAGAAGCCGGGCATCTGGGCGGTTTCGCCGCCGATGAGGGCGCAACCGTTGGCGCGGCAGGCTTCCGACAAGCCGCGGACGACAGTCTCGACGGTCTCTGAGTCCTGCTCGCGGAGCTTGCCGGTGGCGAGATAGTCGAGGAAAAAGAGCGGCGTTGCGCCCTGGACGGCGATGTCGTTGACGCAGTGATTGACCAGGTCGGCGCCGATGGTGTGGTGGATGCCGAGCTCGAAGGCGACCTTGAGCTTGGTGCCGACGCCGTCCGCACTGGAGACCAGCACGGGCTGAGGGAATTTTTCCAGGTCGAGCGCGAAGAGGCCGCCGAAGCCGCCGATCTCCGACAGGACATGCTTGTTGAAGGTCTTGCGGGCGAGCATTTTGATGCGCTGCTTGGCGCGATCGCCGGAGGTGATGTCGACTCCGGCATCGGCGTAGGTGTGGGGGATCCGGGCAGGCGTGGCTTTAGCTGCGGGGGCAGGAGAAGACGTGGACGCAGGTCTGACTTCGTGTGCAGCGGTCTCTGCTTCGAGGGGTGGGACGGGCGAGATGGGCGGCTCAGATGACACGTTGACACTCTTTGCGTTCGCGAGCGGAACCCGCAGAAGGGAACCCTCTCGCCGAGGAATTTGTTCTGGATTACAGATCCCGAAATTCGACAGTGCAGATACACCGCAACAACTGGAGAAGCTTCAAGTCTAACAGTCACCCGTGAGGATATAATTGCGCGCGATTCCGGGCGGCGTTTACTTCGCAGGTCAAGGTTTCGGAGTGGGTTGCGTATTTGTGGGCTGCGCGGTCCTGATACTTGTGCTCATGGGCCCGATGCGATGCCCCAGCAGTGCGATCACATCGCCGCGAACTGTCTCGTACGTCGGCTCGCCGTCTGGATAAAACTTGATGGTGCCATGCGTCTGCGTCAGTTGACCGCTCGAAGTTTTCGTTACCGGCGTATACGAATCGAGCGAGAAGCTGCGCACGCCAGCCGCGGCCTCTGCCGGGTGTTTCTTCGCAAAATCAATCTGGTCAATGTCATCCGATTCGCAAGAGATCCATGAGTCGAGTTTGTTGGCCTTATCGAAGTGTGTGAAGTTATAAAGCGCATGAGATTTGCCGCTGGGTGGATAGTAGTCCCTCACGATATAGCGTTCTCCGCCCACATACAGGACCTCGATCACGAGTGTGTCCACCGTGTTGGTCGCTTGATGCGTCCTCTCGCGGAATCTCTGGATGATGCTGCGCTCGCGATCAAAGTCCGCCCAGCGGCCCTCGCCAGCGTATATCTCGATCAGATTTTTATGCGCCCCAACATTGGTGGGATGGGCGGCAATCACTTTCAGGTAAACCTGTTCCGACTGCTCGTAGCGCCGGTCGCCAAAGTATGCGTACCCCAGATCGAACTGGGCTTCGAGATTGTCCGGCTGCTGCTGGACGAGGTTGAGGAAGAAAAGTTGTGCGTCGGCCCACCGTTCCTGCGCCAGCGCCTGCTTGCCGATAACCAGTGGATCGGGCTTCTGGTCTGGATCAGGCGTGGAAGTCTGTGCCGGGGCCAAGGTCAGCGGCGAAAGAGCGAGCAGCACGAGAAGAGGTCGAATCATTCGATATATAGACATGTAAAATTTCGTATCGCCGATCATCCTACACCTGGAACGCAAAGGTTCTACTGCGAAGCTGGCATGACGAACGCGCGTTGAGCAATATTGGCATCCCAACTGCTCCTATACTTAGGGGATGCGACGTGGGATGAAGGATGCGAAGGCGATGGGGCGGTCGGCCGAGTTGCAGCGGCGGGCGGAGGGGTATTTTCCGGGTGGGGTGAACTCGCCGGTGCGGGCGTTTCGCGCGGTGGGCGGGCATCCGCCGTTTGTGGCGCGGGCGGAGGGCGCGTATCTCTTCGACGCCGACGGCAACAAGTATGTGGACCTGTTCGGCTCGTGGGGGCCGATGATCCTGGGGCACGCGTTTCCGCCGGTGGTGGAGGCGATCCGCGAGGCAGCGGGGCGAGGCGCGAGCTTTGGGGCGTCGCATGCCGGCGAGGCGCAACTGGCGGAGCTGGTGCGGCGATGCTTTCCGTCGGTGGAGAAGATGCGGTTTGTGAGCTCCGGGACCGAGGCGTGCATGTCTGCGATCCGGCTGGCGCGTGGATTTACCGGCAGGAACTTTGTGGTGAAGTTCGAGGGCTGCTACCACGGGCACGCGGACGCGCTGCTGGTGAAGGCTGGGTCGGGCGTGGCGACGCTGGGGATTCCGGGGTCGGCGGGCGTGCCGGCGGAGACGGCGATGCATACTCTGGCGCTCCCGTACAACGACCTGGCCGCTGTAGAGGCGGTGTTTGCCGCGCGGCCGGACGAGATTGCGTGCGTGATTGTAGAGCCGGTGGTGGGCAATGCGGGGACGATTCCGCCGGCGGATGGCTACCTTGCGGGACTGCGGCGGCTGTGCACGCAGTATGGTGCGCTGCTGATTGTGGATGAGGTGATGACGGGCTTCCGGCTGTCGCTGGGCGGGGCGCAGCAGGTGTATGGAGTGACTCCCGACCTGACCACGATGGGGAAGATTCTGGGCGGCGGGCTGCCGGTGGGGGCGTTTGGCGGGCGGGCGGAGGTGATGGACGCGCTGGCACCGCTGGGGCCGGTGTACCAGGCCGGGACGCTGAGTGGGAATCCGCTGGCCATGGCGGCGGGCGTGGCTACGATTGGCTATCTGATTGAGCATGAGGCCGAGGTGTATCCGAAGATTGAGCGGACGACCAAGACCATTGCCGATGGGGTGGCTGCGCTGGCGCGCAAGGCCGGGGTGCCGCTGACGACGAATCGCGTGGGGTCGATGTTTACCTGGTTCTTTACCGGCGAGCCGGTGACGGACTACGCGACCGCAGCTGAGAGCGATACAGAGGCGTTCGGGCGGTTCCACCGGAAGATGCTGGAGGGCGGCGTGTGGCTGCCGCCAAGCCAGTTTGAGGCGGCGTTTGTGAGCGCGGCGCATGGCGCGGCAGAGGTGGAGTGGGTGCTGCAGGCGGCGCAGGCGGCGTTGGCTGGCTAAAAGGCTTAACACCTATCGACACCGATCCCACCGATCAAGAACGGGAAGTCTCATTCGGTAAGATCGGCGTGGATCGATGTGGATCGATGTCAGGTCTATCTTGTAGCAGGTTATGAACCAGCTGCGTATTCGAGGTCGGCGATGACGAGCTTCTTCATCTGCATCATGGCTTGCATGGCCTTGGGTGTACGCAGCAGTTCGCCGAGGCGGGCGGGGACGACCTGCCAGGAGAGGCCGAACTTGTCCTTGAGCCAGCCGCACTGGCTCTCCTGGCCGCCGTTGGTGGTGAGCGCGTCCCAGTAGTGGTCGATCTGCTGCTGCGATTCGCAGCGGATGACGAAGGAGACGGCCTCGTTGAATTTGAAATGGGGGCCACCGTTGAGAGCGATGAACATCTGCCCGTCGAGCTCGAAGACGATGGTGAGGGGAGTGCCTTTGGGGACGGGGCCGCCGTCCGTCGTGATCTTGAATTCGCTGACGCGGCGGGAGTTTTTGAACACGGTGAGGTAGAAGTCGACGGCCTCTGCGGCGTTCTGGTCGAACCAGAGGAAGGGCGATATGCGGGGGTAGTTTTCGACGGCGCTCATGGCTGGGTCTCCTGAAGGGCTTGGATGCGGATGTGGCGGATGATTTCGGCTATTTTGGTTCGGCTATTTTGGGCTCGACGAGGGCGGCGAGCTGCTCGGTGCAGATGGGCCAGCCGGTGTGGAAGCCCATGGCCTCGTGCTGCTCGCGGTCGGCGATGGTCCAGTGGCGAACGCGGGCGGTGTAGAGAGTGCCGTCGGGGTGAGGATCGAAGGTGAGGACGACGGTCATGAAGGGCTTATCCGAGGGCTCCCAGGCGCTGGTGTAGGCGTTGGTGAAGACGAGGCGCTGGTTGGGGACGACCTCGAGATACACGCCGCGGTTGGGGAACTCGCTGCCGTCCGGGCCGCGCATGGTAATGCAGGTGGACCCGCCGGGGCGCACGTTGGTCTCCGCTGCGGAGGTCTGCCAGGGCGGAGGGGTAAACCACTGCTTGAGCAGCGTGGGTTCGGTCCATGCGGCGTAGACGCTGGCAGGCGTGGCGTGGATGACGAGAGTGAGAATGAGGTCGCGGCCTTCAGTCGACGAAGTGGCTTTGGCGGGGGTCATAGTCTTCTTCCTCTTCCTGGGTTGCATGGAGATTGTGGGTTGGGCCGGGGCCGGCGGGTTGCAGGTAGAGCGCGCGCAGGTAGCGGCGCAGGTGGTCGATGTTCTGGCGGATGATGGCGGGGCCCTGCTGGGCCTTGGCGAAGATGAAGGAGCCCTGGAGGACGGACTGGAGGAAGAGGCCTACGCTCTCGGCGGTCCATGAGGCGTGGGGAGCGTAGAGGTCTTTGGCGGCCTGGGCGTCGCGGGTGAGCTCCGCTATGTGGGAGGAGAGGGCACGGTCGCAGGCTGCGCGGAGGGCGGGGTGGGTGTCGTAGGTCTCCTGGACGAGCGTTCCGAGGAGGCAGGTGTAGTCGGCGAGCTCTCCGGTGAGGATTTCTGCACGAAAGTCGACGTAGCCGAGCAGGCGGTCGAGCGGGTCTTGCGGCTGGTGGTAGGGGGCGGAGGCGAAGAGGCCGCCGGTCATGGTCTCCCAGTAGGCGATGGCGGCCAGGGCGAGGTCGTCCTTGCTGCGGAAGTGATGGAAAAAGCTGCCCTTGGTGACGCCGGCGTGGTGGCAGATGTCGTCGACGGTGGTGGCTGTGTAGCCTTTGGCGCGGATGATGTGGAGTGCGGCGTTGAGCAGGCGGGATTTGGATTCGCGGGGTGGAGCGGGGCCGGATTGTTGAGTTGTCTTCATTTTAGGCTTGCCAAAGTGCGTACTGATTGGTATGGTACCGACTGGTTGGTATGCTGTCAATGGAGCCAGTTATCCGCAGCGAAGGATTTGGCGGGAAATTTTGAAACAAGGAGAAGGACTATGAAGATGAATACGTATCTGAACTTTGGGGGCAACTGCGAGGATGCCTTCCGGTTTTACGAGAAGCACCTGGGCGGCAAGATTCTGGGCATGATGAAGTGGAACCAGATGCCGGACGCGGAGAAGCACACGCCGCCGGGCATGGAGAACGGAGTGCTGCACGTGCGCATGACGATTGGGGAGACGCACCTGATGGCGAGCGATGTCCCTGACTATAAGCCGATGCGCAGCGCGTATCTATCGCTGTCGGTGGAGAGCAGCGAAGAGGCGGAGCGGATCTATGGGGTTCTGGCGGACGGCGGCGAAGTGTTTATGAAGATGGGCGAGACGTTCTTTGCGCATCGGTTTGGGCAACTGCGGGACAGGTTTGGGACGAACTGGATGGTGATCCACGAGCGGCCGATGCCAGCCCAGGGCTAGCGCCATGTACTGGACCCTGAAATGGAGCGTGGGCGGGAGCGAAATGCGGGGATTCTTCCAACCCCACCCAGCGTCAGCAAAAGACAACAACAAAGGCAAAGACGCAATGCGGGGATTCTTCGCTGCGCTCAGAATGACAATCCTTTGTGGGGGCACGCCCCGGGGGCAGGATGACAATCCTTTGTGGGGGCACGCCCAGGGGCAGAATGACACGCGTTTGTGTGGACCGCCCAGGGGCAGAATGACACGCGTTTGTGTGGGCCCGCCCACGTTGCCAGCCGTCAGTGCGTGGCGGCTGGCAACGTGACGTCGTAGAGGTTGTGATCCCGATACGAGTTATCCAGTTGACCGAGCAGGCGCAGTTGGGCGCCGTCGTCTTTGAGTTTGCGCAGCATCCAGTCTTCCGGGTAGTCATGGTCGCTTGCCAGCAGGTAGAAGTGGGGATGCTGGGCGAGGAATGCCTGGTAGGGTTGCGTGCGGCCTTGAAGGCGGAAGGACTCGAGCTCCTGCGGGATTCCTTCGAAGATGTTGGCATGGGTGTACTGGATGGCTATCGGTCCGCCGGTGAGGTAATACGTCCGGTTGAGCCGCTGCGCGGGTTCATGATTGTTCATCTCCATGAAGACGATGCCGGAGTTGATGACGATGGGGAGATCCGGCTGCGTGAGAGTCTCAGGGCGGTATGGAATCATCGGCGGGTCGGAGTGGCGGAAGATGTTGCCCTGGAGTGCAAATTTGAGGGCGTATTGCTCACGGCCACTGCCCGCGAGGAAGATGATGGCAACGAGGACCGCCGGGGTGGACGCCCGAGCGGTGAGGCTAACGACGAGGGTGGTAAACGCAATGGCGAGACCCAGCGTCGCGACATCTCCATATCGGTAGAAGAAGGCGCCGTGATGCCGGGCGAGATTCAGGATGAGAGGTACAGGCGCAAGCAGGAGGATGGTGATCGCAACCCACTCGGGAGAGGTGAAGACGAGCTGCCGAGTGGGTCGAATCCAGGCTCGACCGCCGAGGATCGCGAGGAATGCGAAGGACGCGGCCAGGCAGGCGATTTCGCGCTTGGTGCGATCGAAGTAGAAGTCGAAGATGGTCGAGATGTGGGCCTGAAAGGCGGGAGCGAAGGAACTGGCGGCGTGCGACCTGAAGAGGGGCAGGTAAAAGAAGGTGGCTGCCAGCGGCAGGATCAAAGCCACTATCCGGGAAGGCACCGGGCGCCTGGACTGGATGAGCCGCGTGCCCTCCGCGGCTACGATAGCGGCCCAGAAGAAGAGGCCGAAGATATGGGTGAGTAGAACGGCAGCGATTGCAAAGCCCAGAAGCAGATCCGCGGAGCGCATCCTCGAATTCGAATTAGCCCCGCGCTCCTGGGCCATGACAGCGGACTGCCATGCCACCAGGGCGAGCGACCCGAAGCCGAAGAGGAGGCCGTAGGGGCGGCCGTCGATGGCCGGTTCACAGGCCTTGCCGGAGAGCAGGATGGCTGCGGCGAGGATACCGAAGGAGTTTCCCGCTCTGCGCCGCACGAAGAGAAAGAGACAGACCATGGCAAGAGCGAAGCCGATGATCTCTGGCAGGCGAGTTTGCAGGGTCCCGACGCCGATCAGATGATAGGTCGCCCGGGTGATGAGGTACGAGAGCGGGGGATTGAAGTCGACGGTGCTGGTGAGGTGGAGGAGAGCGCGCAGGGAGGACGCCTGGGAGATGCACCAGGTAAAGACCTCATCGTGCCAGAGCGGGATACGCAGGGAGTAGCCCAGCTGGGTGACGAGGAGGATGGCAAGAAGGAGAGCCAGGGAGAGGAAGGCATGCGAGTCGACCCATGCGCCAACGCTGGAAAACGGTGCCGGCTGCCTGGTCCGGTCAGTCGACGAACCGGGCGGAGCTTGCGGCTGAGTGAGGGTGGCGGACATAGATTTGAGCGAGTATAGCCTGCGGCCGAGGGTATCCGAATAGCCCTTTTGGTGCATCGCGCGCACCAAAAGGGCCTTCGCCGTGCCGAAGCTTTGGATGCTATTGCGCTGGCAATTTTCCGAAGTACAGGCTGATGTGGCCGGTGTATTCTCCTTTGGCAACCGCAGGTTGTCCCATGGGACCGCTGGATTTAGCACCTACAAACTTGCTGCCGATTGCTGGGATCGCGTTCAGGAAGGAGACTCCGGCTTTCGGGAACGGTACGCCGGTTTGCCCCAGCAGGTTTGGGGGAGGGGTCTTCGGCGTGAAGATTTGCACGAAAACTGGAGAATCGTGGGGCTGGTCCACCATCGCGGTGATTGGGCCTTCGGAGGTATTGAGCTGGAGCCAGCGTACGCCGGCGTAGAACCCCTTGAAGATGGGGTAGTCGAAGTGCTCGCCGGGTTTCAGGTCGTCCGGATCTCCGACAATTGTGTTGTTGTAGTGCCTGTCCCAGACGTCGAGAGTGCCGCCGGCGAGGCGATTCTGATAGACGGGCGCGGGCCCTTGGCCAAGGAAGCGCATGCCTTTGACATTCGCTTCGGGGTAGTCGAACCCGACGCCAAAGTATTCCTGCTCGCCGCTGAGGGTGTAGACGTAATCGATGGACAGCCAGCCATTGGGTTTGATGCGGTAGGTGAGCGACTTCATCGGGCCGTCAAAGGCCGCGGCGACGACGAGGTCGTTGCCGTCGGTCTTCTGGGTCAGCGATGTGAGCTTGGAGTCGGGCGCCAACGCGGGTGGCGGGGGCGGCGGGGGCGGCGCTCCCTGCTGCGTGCGAGCCGGAGGAGAGACCTTGGCTCCCATCGCCACGAAGCGCGGCCCATTGACCAGGGAGAAGGACTTGCCCTGCCGGGAGGCAGAGACGAGCAAGCCGGTAGTCTTGCTGATTTGCAGCGACAGGTTGCCTGCAGTCACGGTGAGTGTGTCGCCGGATTCGGCGGCGGCAGGCTTTGCAGCGCCAGCAGACCGATCGACCTGCTCCAGTTGATGTGCGAGATTGTCGGCGGGCCAGACATAGGTCTGGATCACGCGGCCGGTGGCGTCCTTAATGCGGAGCCGAGTGGCGTCGGGCATCCTCTTTGCGCCCGGACCGGTGGCAGCAGCAGGCGGCGCCCACCCATCCCAACTTGCCGAGCCGCCCGGGGCCAGTGAGCGGCCACGGTCGGTGCGCGATGCCAGCACTACGGAACCGGAGGCCGCGTCGTTGGGTTGACGAAAGGCGATCGTCTCCCATTCGAAGGTGCATCGATCGGCATTGAGGAAGGAATAACGGTTGGTTACGGTGAAGGAGTGCGAGGCACCGTCGGGCGGGGCTACGATGATCGGCGACCAAAGCTGTTTGACCGTGTAGAAGCTGCCTTCCCGCTCGCGATATGGGCCGACGATGCCATCCGGGGCCTGATTGTCGGCAGAGTCGAGGATGCCGCCCTTATCCACGCGCTTCACATCTTCATCGACAAACGCCCAGATGAACCCGCCCGCGCCGGCTTTGCTGCTGAGGATGGCATTCCAATACTCATTCATGCCTGCCCCTGCTCCCCCGTCGTAGAGGCCGTGCAGCATTTCGGTGGGGAAGTAGACGGGATCTGCGGCGAGCTTTTGCTGCAACACCTCATAGGTCGGGTAGTGCTTGGTATCGGCGATGCCCGGAGGATAGGCCGTCCACGGGTGGAGGACGACGCGCTTCTCTGGATCGTACTTTGAGAACTCGCCATCCAGCGCGGGATTAAAGCCGCCTTCGTTGCCATTGTCCCAGAAGATGATCGATGGATGGTTCACGTCATGCTCGACCATCTCCTTCACCAGCTTCTGGCCAACTTCAGTGTCGTAGTGTTGGTGCCAGCCGCCGAGTTCATCGAGTACGTATAGACCGAGCTCGTCGCAGGCATCGAGGAAGTGACGGTCCGGCGGGTAGTGGCTGGAGCGGACTGCGTTGCCGTTCAAGTCTTTTATGACGTTGATGTCGTCTCTGGATATCTGCTGGGACAGGGTGCGGCCGGAGTCGGGCCAGAATGAGTGGCGGGCGACACCCTTGAGGAAGACGCGGTTTCCGTTGACGAACAGGCCCTGGCCGGGGCGGACCTCGATCGTGCGGAATCCGAATTTCTGATGAACCGTGTGCACGACGGCATCGCCTAATTTCAGCCGCACTTCGAGCTGGTAGAGATTCGGCGTTTCGGCAGTCCAGAGTCGCGGATTGACGATCTGTCCGGCGAGATGGGTGGCTCCGTTGAAGGTGACATCTTTCACGACGATCGGATCGCCCACAGGCTTACCACTTAGGTCCAGCACCCGCATCTCGAGGGAGGCTGTGGGGACGCTGGTGGCGGCGGTGCGCAAGTCGGCGAGCGTGACGTCGACATCCAGGGAGCCGGTTGCGGTGGCGCCGATGGCCAGGTGATCGACGAATGTTTTGGGGACGGCTTCAAGATAAACGGGACGGAAGATGCCGGAGTAGTTCCAGTAATCGCCGCGGCGCTCGGCGTTGTTGACGGAGTTGTTCATGGAGTCGTCATCGACGTCGACCTGGATCTCGTTTTTCTGGCCGGTGGGCTTGAGGAGACGCGTGATGTCGTACTTGAAGGCGTAATAGCCGCCCTGGTGAACCGGGCCTGCGGATTGCCCGTTGATGGTGACCTGGGCATCGGTCATGACGCCTTCGAACTTGATGAAAACGGCTTTGTCCCGCCAGGTTGGAGGGGTGGTAAAGGTGCGCTTGTAGATGCCATGAGTCCGAGGCAAACCGCCCGCCGGCACGGGCCGGCCGTATTCGTAGATGCCGAACCCTTGCAGTTGCCAGTTAGAGGGGACGCCGATGGTGGACCACTTGTTGGCATTCATGCCCTTGTCGCACATGAACTCCCACTTGACCGGATCGTCCTTGCCCATGCCGGAGAGATACTGAGTTTCAGTCTCCGCAGCTCTTGCACCTGAAGTTAGAAGAAGGACGAATAAGGCAGCATAGCGAACGGAAGAAAACATCAAACCCCCCAACGGCCGTAATCTCGAAGCGATCCATTGTGACATGAGTGTCCCGACGGGTGCCCGAGCAGATCCACTCCGGGGTAACCAAATCTATTCCAGAGTCGGAAGGTCCGGTCTTTGATTGTCGGGTGGAGTGGGATAGGTTTTGCTGCCGTCGTTGAGCTCAAGACGGACGTAATCCCATACGACTCCGGTGGTGACATCTCCGGCGGGAACGGTGAAGGTCATTTCGTTGGCGCCGGGCTTCATCAGCGAGGCATCGAACTTCTGGATGTACTGGTACCAGGCACCCCTATCCGTGTTGTAGCGCAGTGCGTTGGTGGAGACCGGGTGAATGCTGCCGACGTCCTGCCCGTTGATGCCAATAGCCAAGCTGCCGCCGTCTGCCCCGGCCAGCGCCAGGCGCAGCACAGCCATACCCTTGGAGGCCTTGGGCATGTTGAACTTGACGGTCCAGGTGGTGGCCCGGCCGCGACCCCAATCTCGCCACGGATCATCCTTGCTGGGCGGGGTGTTCACCCATCCGAAGCGCTGGTTGTAGGGATCGGTTGCGGCAGGGTTTAGCCAGGCGGTGGTGGTGGAGTGCGGCACCTCCTCGAAGAACCAGTCCTTGGCCGGATTGCTCTTGCCGATGGTGTAGGTAACGTCGTTGGGGAAGAGACCGGCATAGCGCAGCGGCCAGCCCCACAGCCAGTAGTTGGCGCCGTCGCCTTTCAGGAACTTGTCGCTGGTTCGGTCAGGCTGGCCGATCTCCCAGACCTGTTTGCCGAAGCGGACAGGCTTCCAGTCGAGCTTGCCGAGGTCGATCTTTTTGCCAGCTTCCACGGTGATGTCGGTCTTGGCGAACTCACCCAGCACTCCGTCGGCAAAGGCATGCAGCGTGTATTTGCCGGGGCGAACGTTGGGGATGGTGAATCGACCGTCCACGGCGCCGTCGACCCAGAACTGGTAGTAGTCGCCATCGTGCGCCCAGGTGACGATGTCGCCGTTACCGCCGCGCGCCTGGAACCCGGCTCCCGCCCCTTGGTAGTTTGGGTGGGCCAGGCCGATGGTCAGATGAGGAAGTGTCTTCTTGACTGCCTGGGGATCGTCGAGGACGAGTTGGCCTGTGACGGACGCGCGCCCGTCTTTGTGTGGGTAATCCACACCTTCCACCCAGCTGTAAGGCCATGCGGCCTTGACGGATTTTGATTTGGCGACCGCGTCGTCCCATAGAGCCATTGCGTTGTCATGCCATTCCGCGGGTACGGCTGGCATGCCACTGCCGGAGGTGGCTTTCAGCTTGTCCAGCTCGTCCTGGGACGGGTCCTTGGGATCGTCCAGCGAATTGAAGTAAACAAAGATAGGGCCGACGACGTGCTTCCAGTCCTCGCCGGCGGGGATGTGGTTCCCGGAGCCGCCGGCATAGTGGCCGGAGGTCCAATAGTCCAGCAGAGTTGCTCCCATGTGGGCAACCAGATCGAGCTTCTCCGGGCCGCCGCCAATGTACTCGTTGGACGGGTTGATGAAGTAGACGCCGATGTGGTCCTTGGTGCTGGACCAGCCCCAGGCGGTGAGCTTGTCCATCACTGCGCAGTAGCTGTACTTGTGCTCGACGGAGTTCTTATAGATCCCGTCGAGGAGGATGCTCTGCTCTTTGGCGTGAATAACGACGCCGGAGCGCTGGTCTCCGTTGGCGATCATCAGCTGGTTGCGGTCGTTGTCGACGGAGATCCAGTTGAAGGTGGGATTCATCTGCAGGATGAACCGGCTCTCGCCCTCGCCGGCCGGAGGATAGGAGGCCGGGTGGGTGTACTCGGCGTAGGTGTAGAAGCCACTGACGCCACGCTCCAGGGTGTAGCGAACTTCAATGTCCATGCCGCCACGACCTGCACCCGACGGAACGCCATAGCGGGCAGCATTCGTTCCGGCTGCGACGCTGGCACCCCCCCCGCGAACGCCCGGAGTTCCGGGATTGACACCCTTCACGGAGACCTCCGCGCGTTCGCCTCCGTTGGTTGCCGGATCAATCGTCACCTTTGCGGTGACGGTGCCGGCGGGAGTCTGCTCCCAGTACTCGCTGCGGGCATTTGGGATGTCGATGCTGTGATAGTAGACGGTCGACATATTGCCATTTTTCTTGAGGATGGTGGCCTTGACGATGCCATTGTCCAGGACCCAGCTGTCGCCGTTGTCGGTGAGGGTAACGGGATCGTTCACCGTGACTCTGGCGACCTTGGGCAGCACACTGGCGGCCCGCTGTGCCGCTGCGCCATATGTCAGTACAGCTGCCAGGGCAAGAAATGTGGACACGAAGAGGGGCTTTGCTTTGGTCATGGCGCAACCTTTCGGGAATGAACCTTTAGCTGGAGACGTATCCGGCCCGGATAGAGTCTCCGCTAAGTCGCTAAGAATGGTACATGGGGGTAGGTATTGCTGGCCTGACGCCGCAGACGCGGTCTTCGCATCGTCGACGGGCTGGGCTATTTGAGCGATTCCAGGGCCGCGCCGGATGTCCGTTATCGCAGGATGTGCGCTGATTTCGTGGACTTACCAGTCCGATAAGCCACGGAATCCCCTCTACTTAGGGGCGACGGCGATCCAGAGGAAGCGAAGTCAGCATTACTTCCAGCCCACAGCGCGGCCAGCAATGTCCGATCGAGTCTATGGCGGAGACTTGTTCAGAGTCTTCCTAGGTTCGGCTGAGGGCTGCGGCGTCTGCCGATGTGCCATGTTGCGCTGGGAACGTCAGCACTGCAAAGGTGAGAGGTGGAAGGTCGAGGACGCCGCCGGATGGTGCGAGGCCATGCCGCGAGATCAGGGTCAATGTCTCGCCCTCCAGAAGCTGGATCGTGTATGGCTTCTCTCCCAGGTTGGCCAGGATGCGTATGCCGTTGCGGCCCATCTCGAGCGATTTACGTTCGGAGTCTGTAGACACCTTCAACTCGTGCATCGATCCATCGTTGAGCACGATGTTGCCGCGGCGCAGATGGATCAGCGCTTTGGTCCAGGCGAGCATCTCCGCATGCTTGCCGCCGCGCAGCTCATCCCAGCTCAGCTTGGATCGCTCGAACGTCGCTTCCTCTTCAGGATTTGGGACGTCGCCCTCAAAGCCGAACAAGGCGAAGTCGCGCTTGCGTCCCTCGGCCACCTGCTTCCTCATCTCCTCGTCTTCATGGTCGGCGAAGTAAAGGAAGGGACTGGTGGCAGCGAACTCCTCGCCCATAAAGAGCATTGGAACATAGGGCGCAGTCAGCACGATTCCGATGGCGACCTTGGCCGCGTCGAGGCCGCAAAGATGCTCCAGCCGCTCGCCCTGGGCGCGATTGCCAACCTGATCGTGGTTCTGATCGAAATGGATGAAGTGATGCGCGGAGAGCGATTCGACGGGCCGCCCATGCCGGCGTTTGCGATAGTTCGAGTACTTTCCGTCATAGACGAACGCTTCCTTCAGCGCCTTATGCAGGTCATCCATCGACCCGAAGTCTCCGTAGTAGCCGCGGCCCGGTTCCTTGGTATACAGCAGCGTGAAGAGCGAGTGGTGGAAGTCGTCGCTCCATTGCGAGTCCATGCCGTAGCCGAACGCCTCGCGCGGGCGGACCACGCGCGGATCGTTGAGGTCGCTCTCGGCGATAAGATAGAAATCCTTGCCCAGTGTTGCTCCGAGCCGTTCCACCTCAAGCGACAACTGCTCCATAAAGTTCACCGCGGAAAGATCGATAAACGCATGCACCGCATCGAAGCGCAAGCCGTCGCAGTGATAGTCCTTGAGCCACATCGTCGCATTGTCACAGAAGAATCGCCGCACTTCATCGCTTCCCGCCTGATCGAGATTGACCGCATCGCCCCAGGGTGTCCTGCGACTTTCTGTGAGATATGGGCCGAATTTGGTGGTGTAGTTTCCAACCGGGCCGAAGTGGTTATAGACGACGTCGAGGACGACGCCGATGCCTTTGCTGTGGCACGCGTCCACAAAGCGCTTGAAGCCGTCTGGGCCACCATAGGGCTCGTGCGTTGCAAAGAGGGAAACGCCATCGTATCCCCAGCCGCGATGGCCGGCAAACTCCGCGACCGGCATCACGTCGACGTGGGTGATGCCGAGATCGGCAAGATAATCGAGGTGTTGGATCGCGCCGTCGAATGTTCCTTCCTTGCTGAAGGTTCCAACGTGGAGTTCGTAGAGGATTGCGCCGGTCCTGGGCGGGGCACGCCACTCTTGATCGTGCCACCGAAACCGCGAGTGATCATACAGACGGGATGGCCCGTGTACGCCCTTGGGCTGGCGCCGGCTGCGCGGGTCAGGGTATGGCGTGGGGTCGTCCTCGATGAGGAATGCGTAGTCGTCGCCGACCTTTGCCCCCGCGACGTCCAGGGAATACCAACCGCGTGCGTCCGGGCCGTTCATGGCGATCGTGCGATCACCAAGCTGCAACTTCATCTTCTGTACACGTGGCGCCCAAACGCTAAAGCGGTGCATGGTTGTGTCTCCAGAACTCATACGTTATGCCTGATCGCGTGTGAGCAGCGCCACGGGAAACTTTTCCAGCAGGCCGCTCATCGATGTGTTCCCGCCTTCGAAGCGATCGTTGGTGAGTCGATTGGTCCATGAGCCCGAGGGCAGCGCGAGCGACGTCTCACGCCAGTCACCAGCGAGCATAAGCGAGTGTCGCGGCACAACAGTCACCAGGTTTTCGCCGCGGGCAAATGCAATGACGTGCGAGGTCTGGATTCCGTGCGCGTGGATCGGCTTGTAGGATGCCTCCGGGCCGAACCAGTCTGGATGCTCCCTGCGCAGGTGCAGCGCATGATAGATCGTCCAGAGCTTGGGCAGCCCTTCGTCCATGCGCTCCATCACGCATTGCGCGCACATCTTCTGCCGAATTTCATGCAGCAGCCGTTTGCGCAGATCGTAATCGACCGGCCGCCGGTTGTCGGGGTCGACGAGCGAGAGATCCCATAGCTCTCCGCCCTGATAGAGATCGGGCACTCCGGGAACGGTATGCTTCAGCAGGGTCTGCGCGAGCGAGTTGATCTGGCCGGCACGGCGAATCCGGCCGGAGAACTCCTCGACTTCGGAAACAAACCCGGCGTCGTCGAGCATTCCCTGGATGTATTCGTCCAGGGCCTTCTCGTAGTCGGCATTGTTCGCGACCCAGCTGGTACGCACCTTCGCTTCGCGCATCGCCTTTAGCATGTAATCGCGCAACCGCTCCGGGCTGATGGGCCACGCGCCGACAATGGTCTGGTACAGGAACCATTCGGTCCCCTTATCGATCAGTTTGCCGCGCCGGTAGCGAGCTCCGAGCGTGTGCCATCGCCGCACCGCCGTATAGAAGCCTTTGGGGTCCTCGGAGAGCACGGCCAGGCGCGCGCGCACATCGTCGCTGCGTTTCGTGTCGTGCGTGCTCAGCGTCACCATGGTGGCGGGGAAGGTCTGCATCATCTTCGCGTGATACTCGTGAAAGTATTCCAGGCTGAAGCCATTGCAGTCGGGATCGCCGCCGACCTCGTTCCTCGCGATGAGCGGGTTATAGCAGTAGAACGCGGTGTCTTCGACGCCTTTAGCCATCACCGGGCTGGTGAACTGCTGAAAGCGGTAGACGAATTCGCTCTCCTTGGCGCCTGTGATTTTGAGCGTCAACACATCGCGCATGAAGTCGAAGAGCAGGCCGTCGATGTCCTGGCGGTTGGCCTTGGCGCACTCGGTCGCGCGCTCAATGCGGATGCGGTCTTCCTCGGCGATTTCGTTACGGTCGGGCACGACGTAGGTGCGGTAAACGGAGAAACAGGCAGCCACTTCGCGAATGGCGCGACGCATCTCGGCGAGCGTGAAGTCACGCTCCTCGCGATGGGCTTCGCAGATTTCCACGAAGATGGACGTCAGCCGGTTTACGTCACTGCCGAGTGCCTCCTGCGTGACATTGATCTTCTTTTCATGCGCCACCACCGGGAACGGCTGCTGATCGCCCGTGAATGCCGCGTACATCTCGCCCAGCCGCTTCAAGCCGTCCTGATGCAGGAGCGTGCCCAGAGCGACATTCAGGAAGTCGTAGCCACTGGTGCCTTCGATAGGCCATTCGCCGCGCAGCCACTCGCCGGCCTCGAGGATCTTTTCGCCGATGATCCATGCCTCCGGCGCGCGCTCGCGCAGACGGCGAAAGTATCCGAGTGGATCGCGCAATCCGTCGGGATGGTCCACGCGCACCCCGTCGATGTTGCCTAGCTTCAGCCAGCGCATGATCAGCGCATGGGTCTCGTCGAAGACATACTCGCGCTCCACGCGCAGGCCGATCAGTGTATTGACATCGAAGAAGCGCCGGTAGCCGAGCTGCTGGTCGGCGGTCTTCCAGTAGGCCAGCCGATAATGCTGCTGTGAGAGCAGTTCATCCAGGGCATCGGCACTTGAATTGAGTTCCTTGACGACGCGATCGACGGCTTCGCACACCGTCGTGTCTTCGCGGCACAGGCGTTCGAGCAGGCCTTGCAGCACGACCTGGTCGCGATGCCGTGCCAGTACGGTTCTGCGGTCGGCGAAGTCCGGCGAAGGCAGCCGGGCGAAGCTTGTGGCCAGGAAGCTGAGCGTGTCGCTGCGCGCGTAGTCCGCGGCTTTGCCCAGGATCGGAGCCAGGCTCTGCGGGGTGACCGGCAGCGCCTGACTGGAGGCCTCCACGGTGAATCTGCTTCCCACACGCGCCAGCGCGATGCCGCCGGCCGCGATCACGCGGCCATACTGGTCGCTCAGAATCGGCACCAGCACCTTGTCTCGCAAGCGCTCTTCCGTTGAATTCCAGTCAATATCGAAGAAGCTGGCATAGCGGCTGCTGGCGCCATTCTCCAACACGTCCCACCAATAGCGGTTCTGCTCGCCGAGGCTCATGTGGTTGGGCACAATGTCCAACACCTGCCCAAGACCGGCCTCCGCCAGCGTGCGGCAGAGGCGGTCATGGCCTTGCACACCGCCCAGGTCTTCGCTGACACTGCGATGGTCCACGACGTCGTATCCATGCATACTGCCCGGAACAGCCTGGAGATACGGCGAACTATAAACGTGCGAGATGCCCAACTGCTTCAGGTAGTCTGCGATCGCCGCGGCATCGTAGAAGGTAAAGCCTTTGTGGAGCTGAAGGCGGTATGTAGAGCTTGGAATTCGTGCCATCGTCGTCGACTCCGTCGCCGTCCTTAGGATTCGGTGGTGGCATGTCCTGCTTCGATAGAGTCCTTTTTGTGCCTCTGCGGTTGCTTCCGGCTCCGTCGAGGCTCGATTGCTACTCCTTGGAATCCTTCTGCGTGGCCAAACATCGGGCCAGGAATTAGAGCAAATTCCCTTTTGCTGTGGAGTGGAGAGTTCTGTGCAGGACCGTTTTCCCTGGAAGAAAACGGACATAAAGGGAACGCCCTCCTGTACACCTACATGGAATTTGCTCTCGTGGGAGACTGGATCCTCAGTGTTCCCTCCAATCGCGGGAAGATCGTGCGCATTCTGCTCACATCGCGCTATGCGATGTGGATGGCGGCCGGCCCCGAACTGACCTTCCTCTATAACGACACCTGCGGGAAGATGACCTTGGGCGACAAACACCCGTGGGCCCATGGCAGACCTGTCCGGGAGCTCTGGAGCGAGATTTGGGATGAAGTCGGGCCTCGCATCGAGCGGGTGCTTGCAGAGGGCAGGGTCGACTTCGGAAGTCCAGTGCAGCTACGAGTCGGACTGTTGCTCCACCGACTCATCCCCGATCCACCGTTCTGACAGAACAGGGTGGCGAGTGTGAGGATTCGCGCATGGCCGAGAGGTGGCATCGCGCCCGTTCGTTTGTCATTCAGAACTCTATCCCCATTTGAAATCCGTATCCGGCGCGGGGTAGGATGATTTGCCGGACCATCGGCAAAGCCCTGCAAAGGAACAATACCCATGCGACTATTCGCTTCCGCAGCCCTTGGCCTCCTATTTACCGGGATCACGATTATCGCCGCGCCTGCTCAGACGGCTCCGCCGGTTACAGGAAGTCCGGCGGCAACCGCGCCTGCGCCGGCGGTCGCGGCGGGGCCTGCATGGGCGGACGTTTCAAGCTGGGCGAATGTGCACCCGGTGGAGACGCACAACGTCGTGTACGCGAACATGCCGGTGATCAAGAATCCCAGCGTATTGAACCCAAGCAGACCGGGCGGCGCCGTTCTGCCCACTCCTAACATTGGAGGGACGGTGGACCTGCATCTGGATGTATTCCAGATGCCGTCGGCAAAACCGGCACCGGTAGTCGTGCATCTGCACGGAGGCGGATGGACTGCGCCTGCAGGTCAGTCGCATTCGCCCGGACCGTTCACCGCACTGTTGGCTGCGGGGATCAGCGTGGTGTCGGTGGAGTACCGGCCTTCGCTTGAAGCGCCCGCGCCTGCTGCGCTCCAGGATGTGCACTGCGCTTTGGCGTGGGTAAAGGCGAACGCCGCAAAGTACAACTTGGACGTGAACCGGGTGATTCTGTACGGCGTCTCCGCGGGCGGGGAGATGGCACTGATGGCAGCGTATGCGCCGGACACGTTCGATCCGGCGGGGTGCACAGACCAGCCAAAGGTAGCGGCGGTATTGGACTATTACGGGCCGCCAGACCTGGCCGAGGCGCTGCTGCACGAGCCGGGGAGTGGAGACTTTAATCGCCAGTGGTTCGGGCTGGCCGTTCCCCTGCCGGCTGACCCGGCGGCCGCGGCCGCTGCCAACGGAGCACCGGCGCCAGCGCGGTGGCCGGAACCGAGCGCCGCCGAATTGGCGCTGGCGAAGCAGTTGTCGCCGATGAATTACGTTCGGCCGGGGGTGCCTCCAACGTATATCGTGAACGGGGATCGGGACCCCAGAGTGAATCCGGCACAGGACTCGAAGTTGAAGTCGGCGCTGGATGCGGCAGGAGTTCCGGCTGGGCACGACATTATTCCAGGCGCCGGACATGGAAATTTTCCCAAGCCCGAGGCGAACAAGGCGTGGTTGTTGTGTCTGCAGTTCCTGCAGGCTCAGGGGATTCTGCAGTAGACCTGGAATTAGTTGCAATTGAAATGCGAGGTGGTGCGATGCGTAGACGATATGCAGCGGCGGCTTTGGGCGTGATCTTAATGGTGGGCGCGAAGGAGTATGCTCAGCAGCCGGCTGCGGCTGCGCCAGAAGTTGGAGGTCCAGCCTGGGCCGACCCTGCCAACTGGGGTCGCGTCCATCCCACTGAGACCGACAACATCGTCTACGCCACCGTGCCGCACATTGCCAACCCCAGCGCCGAAGCCTCGCCCAATCCCGGCACGCCCAACGGCATCCGAACGCCCATCCCCAACACCGGCCCCAGAGGCACCCTCGACATGCACCTCGACGTCTATCAGGTTCCCTCGTCGAAGCCTACCCCGGTTGTGATTCAACTCCACGGCGGCGGCTGGATTCGTGGCGACCGTCCCAGTTCGTCCCGCTCCTTCGCTGCCTTCTTCGCTGCGGGCATGAGCGTCGTTACCGTGCAGTATCGCAATGCCATCGACGCGCCTGCGCCAGGCGCCATCCAGGACGTCCGCTGCGCTATGGCCTGGGTCAAGCGCAATGCCGCCAAATACAACTTCGATCCGGGCCGCGTCATCCCCTGGGGCGGATCGGCCGGCGGCCACCTCGCGCTCATGGCCGGCTACGCGCCCGCTTCGTTCAATCCGCCCGGCTGCACCGATCAGCCCAAAGTCGTCGCGGTCTTCGACATGTACGGCGACACCAACCTCGTCGAAGCTCTGACCCAGCACGGTGGCTCCGACTCGGTTCACCAGTGGCTTGGCATCGATCTGCCGCTGCCCCGCGAAACCGCAGCCGCGGCTGCCAAGCCAGCCGTTGCGGCCAAGCCCGCCGGCTCATCCGGAGTCGACTACGACGACACCGCTCCAATCCAGCCTCCGAGTGGACACGCCCCGCGCTGGCCCGAACCCACCGCTGCCCTCCTCGCCCGCGCCCGCGAGATGTCCCCCATGACTTATGTCCATCGGGGACTTCCGCCGACCTTTATCATCAACGGCGACAGCGACCATTCCGTCGATCCTGCCCAGTCGGTCGAACTCGAGAAGGCACTCAATGCGGTCGGGGTTCCAAACATCCATTACGTTGTCGTCGGCGGTGGCCACGGCAACTTCCCCGCCGCCGAAAACACCAAAGGCGTGCTCCTTGCCCTCCACTTCCTCAAGGATCATGGCGTAATCGAATAACGCCAACTCGGGTGTCCCGTGTGATGACCTTGACCCTGAGCGGGTGGGAAAGGGACGAGTGATCGTGCGGTTCATCCCCTTCATGTTGGCAGCCCTACCCGTGCACCGCCGCAAACCGCAGCCGAACATAGTCTGTCATCCAGTTGCCATCCGCATCGCAGAGCACACGTCTCTAGGTCGTAATGGGACTGAGCGAGAAATAACGAAGCTCCCGCGAAACGGTGTCGCGGTAAGAACGCGTCGCAGTTGCCAATTACCGCAATTGCCGGCGTTTTCAGTGGCTTGCACGGATCGACAACTGAGGCTTCGTCTTTATGTCCGACTATTGCTCCCGACCTATCGATTTTGCAATGCGGGGCCGTAGGACTGTGGTGAGAAAGGCCAAGAGCATCTCGCTCGGAGAACGCCAGCGAATTTTGTTCTCTGTCATGGGCCACCCGAAGCCTGAGGAACCCGCATATCGCGGCAATGTCAGATTTCTCAGGTGGTCATGTTCGTCAGGTGCCGATTTGGATGCCGAAAAACAGTAGCAAGTATGTGACAGCCGACACATTAGTGATTTCATGCCTGCACAAAGGTGTGATGGCTCCTGAAGTTTCCGGAGCTTAGTGTCGATGTGTACAGAGTGTTGCTTAGTCACACAGGTGTGCGAACATACAAATGGAATCTTTCTATGGCTTTTTTCGCCTGAAGCTGCCCGACCGGTCGTTCTTGGTTCATTGTGTGCGAGTCTCCCGCCGGGTTCGAATCTTCGCCGCGACCGTCCTGATTGCATCCGCGGGGCTTCCGTCCCTCTCTCAGCAGACACCCGACCTGACCCAGAAGAGCCTCGAAGACCTGATGAACATTGAGGTAACATCTGTCTCGAAGAAGGAGCAGACAACCTCGCAGGCCGCTGCGGCAGTGTTTGTCATCTCGCGAGGGGACATAAGCCGCTCAGGCGCACTTAGCATTCCCGATCTGCTTCGCATGGTTCCAGGCCTGGACGTCGCCCAGATCGATGCGGGGAAATGGGCCATTACTGCCCGTGGCTTCAATGGACAGTATTCCGACAAGCTCCTCGTTATGATTGACGGCCGCACGGTGTACACCCCGATTTTTGCCGGCGTCTACTGGGACTCCCAGAACGTTCCCCTCGACAGCATCGAACGTATCGAAGTGATTCGTGGCCCAGGAGCTGCTGTGTGGGGAGCAAATGCCGTAAACGGCGTAATTAATATCATCACCCGGAATGCAGCTGACACGCAGGGCGGCTATGTTGGAGCGGGCATAGGCAATATCGGCACCGGAACAGAGAGCATTCGCTACGGCGGCAATGCCGGTCGTGTCGGAGCGTACCGTGTCTATGCGGAGGGTCTCCACTACAACAGTTTGCCCACATTTACCGGGCTCGATGGCCACGATGACTGGCGCCTCATCAACGGTGGATTCCGCGCCGACACTACTCTTTCAGCCAAAGACTCCCTCACGACCGAGGGGCGCGCGTACGCGGGCGATGCCGGAGAGATGGCTACGGTGCCCATATCCCTGCTGCCGCCAGTCACTGCAACCGTTGCCCTGAACGACGGCTATTCGGGATGGAATCTGCTAACGCGCTGGAACCGCACTATTTCCCCGCGATCGGATACTTCGCTTCAGGTCTACTTTGACCGCACCACTCGTGGCGATACCACCTACGAGGTCGGTTTGAACACCTTTGACATCGATTTCCAGCACCATATCAAGGTGGGGACGCAACAGGATGTTGTCTGGGGACTCGGCTACCGTCTCAGTTCTGATGGAACAACCCCCACCCTGCGAATCATCTTCACTCCCAATAACCGGGTTACCCAGCTCTTCAGTTCGTTTGCGCAGGATGATATTACGATCCTTCCCAACCGACTTCACCTAAGTCTCGGCGCAAGGATCGAGCACAATGACTATACCGGGCTCGGCTTCGAGCCCTCGGGAAGCTTGGCGTGGACCCCGGACACCAAGAACATGGTCTGGGCCGCAATCTCCGGCGCCGACCGCACCCCGTCGCGTGCCGATCACGATTTCCGTATCAATTACGCCGCGGTCCCTGGGCCAGGAAATATGCCCATTCTGATTAGCTTGATTGGCGTTCCAAACTTCAGGAATGAGCACCTCACGGCTTATCAAGCAGGCTACCGGAGTACATTGACCAGCAGGTTTAGCGTGGATTCGACCATCTTCTACAACCGCTATCGCGATGTGGAATCGGTGGAACCCGGATCCACAGCCATCGAGACAATTCCCGCGCCGGTGCACCTGCTGATGTCCAGCTACCTTGGCAACGGATTGTACGGAGAGACGCACGGCATTGAACTCTTCGCAAACTGGAAGGTGGCGAGCGCATGGACTCTAAGCCCAGGCTATACATTCTTCTCCATGCATGTGCATCCTTTCGCCGGCAGCCAGGACTTTACCGCCGCCGCAGCAGATGAAGGGGGCACTCCAGACCACCAGGCCCAGTTACGCTCCACCATAAGCTTGCCCCGGAACCTCCAGTGGAACGCTTCGATGTACTTCGTCAACCGGCTCCCGGCGGTGTCCATCCCCTCATACACCCGCGTGGATACCAGCTTGATCTGGCATGCGGGAGAGCGAATCTCCGTTAGTTTGGTGGGGCAAAACCTCTTGAGGAATCTCCACCCGGAATACGCTGGCTCAAGTTCCTCAGTGCAGTCTGGCATGATGGAGCGCAGCGCCTATGCCAAAATCACTTGGTCCTATTGAGTTTGAGGCCCCAT
>Ga0302267_10002068_pt1 | contig 24705 bp, 17 predicted proteins | sample III_Bog_E1_3_FD_194555 | JGI IMG/M metagenome (GOLD analysis project Ga0302267, IMG submission 194555) | Peat permafrost microbial communities from Stordalen Mire near Abisko, Sweden - III_Bog_E1_3 | ecosystem: Environmental > Terrestrial > Soil > Wetlands > Peat | place: Sweden: Abisko...
GTGGTGGTGGACGGCGCGGCGGGGCCGGGGCCGTCGACGAACTGGGAGCGGACCACCGACCAGGTGATGCCCACCGCGAAGAGCACCAGCGCCGCGAGCATGAAGCGCACGAGCCGGCGCCGCCGCGAGGAGCCGTCGAACTCCATCGGCGGGATGGTCAGCAGCGGGCCGTTGCGGAGCGGCGTGACCACCGGCGCGACCGTCGGGCGGGGCGGCGCGACGTGGCGGGTCGAGGGAGGAGCAGGCCGCGGGGGAGGCTCGGGAGCCGAAACCGGTGCGATGGCCGATCGCGGCGCGGAGATCACCACCGGCGCGATGATCGCCTGCGGGCGCGACGCGGGGGTGCTGGGCGGGCCGGCGGGCCGGGACGGCGAGGACGCCGGAGGGGGGGCGGCCTGCGAGGCGCGCGCCGAGCTGGGGCCGGCGCTCTCGGGGCGGGCGCTCGGTGGGGCCATGAACGCGCCGTGGTGGAGCGAGTGGGCCGGGATCGTCTCGTCGAAATCGACGATGTCGTGGCTCTCGTGGTGGTCGGCGGCGGCAGGCGCCGGGGCCGGACGGAGCGAGGGGTTCCTCGACGACCGCGGGCCGCTGGGGGCGGAGGGCTCCGGAGCCTTGAGGCGCGCGGGGCCTTCGTCCTCGGCGTCGACCTCTTCCCAGTCGGTGGACTCGAGCGCCTCGGTCATCGCCCGGCCGCGGGGGAGCGGCTGGAGCCCGGCCAGCGCCGCCGGGGGCGGGCGGATGGTGGGCGCGCGGGGCGCGATGCCGTCGATGACGCCCACCACGCCGGCGAGCGCCAGCGCCATCTCCCGGGCGCTCTGGAAGCGCCCGGCGGGATCGCGCGAGCACGCCTTGGCGAACCAGGCGTCGAAGTTGGGGTGGGCGGCGGGGTAGACCTTCGACGGGATGGGGAGCTCGCCGATGGTGATCTTGATGAGCAGGTCGCCGACGCCCTCGCTGTCGTAGGGCAGCTCGCCGGTGACGCACTGGAAGGCGATGACGCCGAGGGCCCAGAGGTCGGCGCGGTAGTCGACCTCCCCGATGCCCTTGACCTGCTCGGGGCTCATGTAGTGCGGGGTGCCGATGAGCGTGCCGACGCCCGTCTTCTGCATCGTCACCTTGGCCGCGTCCTTGACCTTGGCGACGCCGAAGTCGAGCACCTTGACGACCTCGTCGTCCTCGTTGGGACAGAGGAAGACGTTCTCGGGCTTGAGATCGCGGTGGACGATGCCGGCGGCATGGGCGCGGCTGAGGGCGCGGGCCACCTGGGTGACGATCTTGGACGTCTCGCGCAGGGACAGACGGCTGCGGTGGGCGAGGCGCTCGAAGAGATCCTCGCCGTCGAGCAGCTCCATCACGATGAACGGCTGATCGCCGTCGATGCCGTGATCGAGGATCTGCACCACGTGGGCGCTGCGGAGCTGCGCGGCGGCCGTGGCCTCGCGACGGAAGCGCTCCCGCGCCGACTCCTTCTTGGCCAGCTCCGGGTCGATGAGCTTGACCGCGACGTGCGTCGTCAGCGCGAGATGCTCCGCGACCCATACCGACGCCTGCGACCCCTGCCCGACGGGGCGGATCAGCCGATAGCGCTGGCTTAGAGTTCGGCCCGCCTCAATGGCCATCGGGACTCGACAGGGTACGTCGCGGGACTTCGGTGTGTCGAGGCCCGCTCGGCTTCTTCAGGAATTTACCGAGGGTTCCGTGGGAACGGAGGCCTCGGCCAGGGGTTGGGGGGAGGCGTGCTCCACGGTCTGCCTCATCAGCTCGCGCCACTCGTCGTGGGTCAGCTCAGGGTAAATGTAATCCCCCTCGAAGTTGGTGTGGTGAAGAAGCTGCCGGGCGATGTCGAAGACCAGGGCGCCCAGGTCGTTCCCGGGGCCGGTGGCGGCGAGCCGGTCGGTGAGCTGCCGCACGGTCTCGTGCTGCTTGATGGCCACCTGGACCTCGGGGCCCAGGTCGTGCTCGACCAGCTTGGGGAAGATCGCCTCCTCCTCGAAGGCGAAGTGCCGCGCGATGGGGCCGCGGAGGAAGGCGAGCAGGCTGTCTCGCTCGGCGGCGGCCGCTTCCGTCGAGCTGCGCCCGATGTCGGCGAGCCGCGCGGCCATCTGTCGCGCCCGGTCTTCCTCGCCGAAGAGCTCGGCCAGCATCCGGTCGTATTGCATGATGATGGGGAGGTACTAGGCCAGCCGCGACGGAGCGTCGAGGTAGATCTCTTCCCCCGCGCTCAGCGCACCTTGGGGGATTGGGTGCGCACAATCTGGGCGAGGCGCGCCACGAGGCCGTTGGCGGCCTGGGTGAGGACCTCCTTCTCGAGCTCCTCGCGCTTGTCCGGGCTGCCGCCGTAGGAGATGCGCGAGCGCGCCCCGGCGCCGCCGACCACCCGCCCCATCACCGTGCAGGTGATGTGGAGCACGTCGCCGCGCTCCTCGGTGACCAGCTCCACCACCCGGGCGGACAGCGAGACCGCCCTGGCCTTGCCGAAGTTCGCCTTCTTCGCCGCCTGGCCGAGCGCCTGCTTGAGGAGCTTCTGCACCCGCGGCCCATCCTCGCTGGCCGGCACGTCCACCCGGACCCAGTCGATCCGGGACTTGCCCCCGGCGCTGGCCGCCGGCGGCGCCGCCGTGACGGTGGCCAGGCCGATCGCGATCAGGGCTCCCCACTTCGTGACGCGTCGCATGCTGCACCCTAGGAAGGGCGCCCCTCGACGGCCAACAATGTGGGCCGCTTCCCTACAGGTCTCCTGCAGGCCTCCTACAAGACGACCACGTCGTGGAACTTGCCGTAGTCGAGCTGGAGCTGCCCGTCGGCGGTGGTGGAGAGCACGTCGGCGAAGCGCGCGTTCCAGACGATGTCCTCGGCGTGATAGGTGCGCCGCGCGTGGATGGTGGTGGCGAAGGTGGCGTCGAGCCCGGTCACCGAGACGATGAAGCGCATCTCGCCCGCGGCGATCGCCTCCAGCGTGAGGCCGTGGAGGGGGCTGGTCTCGTCGATGACGTGGAGCGCCTGGAAGGTGAGGGTGAAGAGCGGGCTGTCGCCGCGCACCAGCTTGACGTCGTGGATCCGGCGCATCTTCTCGCCCTCGGCGCTGACCTCGGACTTGAGCACGCTCACCCGGAACGACGCCTCGAGGATGTCGTTGGCGCGCTCGTTGGCCATGCGCACCATCAGCGTGGGCAGCCCGTTGCGCGGCGCCACCACCATCTTGTCGCTGAAGAGCACCCGCGCGGTCGGCCGGGAGAACTTGGCGAACATCAGCCCCGTCGCCATCGCCACCATCACCAGCCCGACGAACGCCTCGCAGGTGACCACCACGCTGCCGAAGGTGTTCTTCGGCGCCATCACCCCGTAGCCGATGGTGGAGAAGGTCTGCACGCTGAAGAAGAACGCGTCCGGGAACGAGCCCGGCGTCGCCCCGGTGATGGCGTCGCCCCCCGCCAGGTACACGCAGGCGAAGATCGCGTTGATGCCCAGGTAGGCGGAGGCGATGGTGAGCATCACCCGCGCCCACGAGGCCTGGAGCAGGAAGTGGTAGAGATCGTCGGTGAGGCCGCCCTTGGCGCCGATGCGGATCACCTCGCTGGCGTCGCGACGTACGGGCGAGTGACCGCCCGGGATGCCGGGGCCGGCGCCGGCGTCGAGCTTGGGGGAGGCGGTGCTCATGAGGGCCCTTTCTAGCAGACCGGCCGCGGCCGCTGCGCGCCTCGCGCCGAACGGGTAGTCTACGGCCGCGTGGCAGCCGAGACGGGAGACGACTTCGCCGGGACCGAGCGCTTCGAGGTGGTGCGCAGGCTCGGCGCCGGGGGCATGGGCGTCGTCTACGAGGCCCTCGATCGCGAGCGCAACACCACCGTCGCCCTCAAGACCCTGCGCACGCTCAAGCCCGACGCCCTCCTCCGCTTCAAGCAGGAGTTCCGCGCCCTCGCCGACATCCAGCACCCCAACCTGGTCGGCCTGGGCGAGCTCTTCGAGGACCGGGAGCGCTGGTTTTTCACCATGGAGATGGTGCACGGCATCCACTTCCTCGACTACCTCCGCCGCGCCGACGACCTCGGCGACGGCAAGGCCGACGGCTCGGGGGGGGCCGGGCCGCACTCGGCGGTCAGCACCGACACGGAGGACACCGCGGATCAGTCCACCGTCGACGTGCCCGACCACGGCCCGCGGGTGGCGCCCCGCGTGCCGGGCGGGAAGCTGGCCTCCGGCGCCGACGAGGGGCGGATCCGCGCGGCGTTCGCGCAGCTCGCGCTGGGGCTCGCGGCGCTGCACCGGGCGCAGAAGGTCCACCGCGACATCAAGCCCTCCAACATCATGGTCACCCCGGAGGGCCGGGTGATCGTGCTCGACTTCGGCCTCGTCGCCGATCTGCTCAACCTGGTGCCGGAGTCGCACCTCGTCGGCACGTTCTCCTACATGGCGCCCGAGCAGGCCGGGCTCAAGGCCGTCGGCCCGGCGGCGGACTGGTACAGCGTCGGCGTGCTCCTCTACCAGGCGCTCACCGGCCGCCTCCCCGTCACCGGCGCCGCCCGCGAGGTGCTCGTCCTCAAGCAGGCCTTCGAGCCCGCGGCCCCGCACGTCCTCGCCGAGGTGCCCGACGATCTCGACGATCTCGCCATCCGGCTGCTCCGCATCGATCCCGGCGCGCGCCCTACCGGCCCGGAGATCCTCCGCCTCCTCCACACCGAGGAGACCGCCTACCTCGCCTCCGCCAAGGGCCACACGTCGCACTTCGTCGGGCGCCGCATGGAGCTCGACGCGCTCCGCAAGGCCTTCGCCATGACCCGCAAGGAGCGGGGGGTGACCTTCTTCGTGCACGGCGAGTCCGGCGTGGGCAAGAGCGCGCTGATCCGGCACTTCACCGACGGGCTCGTCGCCGCCGACGGCCACGCCACCGTCTTCGCCTGCCGCTGCTACGAGCGCGAGAGCGTGCCCTACAAGGCGGTCGACGGGATCATCGACGCGCTCAGCCGCTGGCTGAGCACCCTGCCGGAGGGCGCGCTCGGCGCCGTGCTCCCCCGGCAGCGCGGCCTGATCGGGCAGGTGTTCCCGGTGATGCGCCGCATCGAGGCCGTCGCCCACGCCCCCCGCCCCGAGCCGGGCGCGCTCGATCCGCAGGTGCTGCGGGCGCGGCTCTTCTTCGCCCTGCGCGATCTGTTCACCCGCGTCGCCGAGCACCGCCCCCTGGTGCTGGTCATCGACGATCTGCAGTGGGCCGACGCCGACAGCCTGGCCCTGCTCTCCGACGTGATGCGCCACCCCGGCGCGCCGCGGCTGCTCCTCGTCGCCACCATGCGCGCCGCGTTCGCCAGCGAGCAGCGCGCCGCCGAGGCCAAGGGCGAGAGCGTGGCGCTGCGCAGCGTCGACGAGATCGCGGCGCTCTTCACCGGGGACGTGCGCCGCCTGCACATCGAGGCCCTCCCGCCCGACGACGCCCGGGAGCTGGTCGGCGCCCTCCTTCGCGACGCCGGTGCCGGCACGGAGGTGAGCGCCGAGGCCGTCGCCACCGAGGCCGGGGGGCACCCGCTCTTCATCGACGAGTTGGTGCGCCACAAGCTCCTCCTCGGCGAGCACGCCGGGCCCCTCCGCCTCCAGGAGGCGCTGCGCGCGCGCGTCGCCCGGCTCGACGCCGGGGCGCGCCACCTGCTCGAGCTCACCGTCGTCGCCGGGGCGCCCCTCGCCCAGGAGGTCGCGGCCGCGGCCGCCAAGATCGACCTCGGCGAGCTGACCCGCCGGGTGGCCGTGCTCCGCGCCGGCAACCTGGCGCGCACGGCGGGCGCCCGGCGCACCGACACGCTGGAGCCCTACCACGACCGCGTGCGCGAGGCGGTGCTCATCGGCCTCGACGCCGCGACCGAGCGGGCGCTGCACCTGCGGCTGGCGCTGGCGCTGGAGGCGTCGCACGCCGGCGATCCCGAGTCGCTCGCCGAGCACTGGCGCGGCGCCGGCGACGCCGAGAAGGCCGCCACCTACGCCGTGTGGGCCGCGGCCCAGGCGGCGGAGGCGCTCGCCTTCGATCGCGCCGCCCGCCTCTACCAGCTCGCCCTCGAGCTGCGCCCCCGCGAGGGCGAGGAGGGCGCCTCCATGCGCGGCCGCCTCGGCGAGGCGCTCGCCAACGCCGGTCGCGGCGCCGAGGCCGCGGCGGCCTACCTGGCCGCGGCGGCGATGGCGGGATCGCTCGAGGCCCTCGACTTGCGGCGCCGCGCCGCCGATCAGTTCCTCCGCTCGGGCCACATCGACGAGGCGCTCGCCACCTTCCGGGTGGTGCTCCAGGCGGTCGGCATGGAGATGCCCGACTCGGCGCGCGGGGCGCTCGCCGCCTTCCTCTTCCGCCGCGCGCAGATCCGCCTCCGCGGCCTCCGCTACGACCAGCGCGACGAGGCCCGCATCGCCCCCGAGGATCTCACCCGCATCGACACCTGCTGGTCCGCGTCGGCGGGCCTCGGGCTCGTCAACACCATCCTCGGGCAGTACTTCCAGGCGCGCTGCCTGCTCCTCGCGCTCGACGCCGGCGAGCCCAACCGGGTGCAGCGGGTGCTGGCCATGGAAGCGGCCTACTCGTCGACCGAGGGCGGCAAGTCGCAGCGCCGCACCGCCGAGCTGGTGGGCATGGCGCACTCCATGGCCGAGAAGCTCGACCAGCCCTACGCCCGCGCCTTCGCCACCCTCTGCGAGGGCGCCGCCGCCACCCTCGAGGGCCGCTGGAAGACCGCTCACGAGGCGTGCGAGCGGGCCGAGGCCACCTTCCGCGATCGCTGCACCGGGGTGACCTGGGAGATGGAGACGCTGCGCTGGCTCTCGCTGTGGTCGCTCTCGTACCTGGGCGGCCTCGCCGAGCTCGGGCGCCGTGTCCCCGCCCGCCTCCGCGAGGCCCGGGACCGGGGCGATCTCTACGCCGCCGTCTGCCACTCGACCGGCCTGGCCACCCTGGTGTGGCTCGCCGAGGACGATCCCGAGACGGCCGTGGCCCGCTCGCGCGACGCCCTCGCCCGCTGGTCCCAGAAGACCTTCCACGTCGAGCACTGGTGGGCGCTCCTCGGCGAGCGCCAGGTCGAGCTCTACACGGGCGACGCCGAGGCGGCCTATCGCAACGTCCACGCCCAGTGGGGCGCGCTCGACAGCTCGCTGCTGCTCATGGTGCAGCTCACCCGGCTCGAAGCCACCCACCTCCGCGCCCGCAGCGCGCTGGCCCTCGCCCGCGTCCGCCGCTCCGAGCAGCGCACCCTCTGCCGCGAGGTCGAGCAGGACGCCGGGCGCCTCCTCAAGGAGCGCATGCCCTGGTGCAACCCGCTGGTCGCGCTCCTCCGCGCCGGCGCCGCCGCCACCCAGGGCGATCTGGCCCGCGCCGAGTCCCTCCTGCGCGAGGCGACCGCCGGGCTCGAGGCCGGTCACATGGCGCTCTACGCCGCGGCAGCCCGCTGGCAGCGGGGCCGGCTGGTGGGCGGCGACGAGGGACGCGCCGCGGTCGCCGCCGCCGAGGCGTGGATGAGCGAGCAGGGGATCGTCGACCGCGCGCGGATGGCGGCGATGCTCGCGCCGGGCTTTTCCGACTGAAGCGCGACGGAAGCGCGACGGAAGAGCGACGGGGGCGCGCCGCAAAAGGCGTGCTCCCACGGAACCGGTGGTAGACTCGCGCCGGTGCTTCGCCCCCGGGGGGGGCGTGGCGCACACAGGACCATCCGGGATCACCACCCAGGCATGCTGCGCAACATCGGCTCGAACTGGGCGCTGGCCTTCATCCAGCTCGTCGTCATGCTCTGCCTGACGCCGATCCAGATCAGCACCCTCGGCGCCGACGCGCAGGGCATGTGGCTCCTGGTGGCCTCGCTCACCGCCACCCTGGGCCTGCTCATCCTCGGCGTCCCGATGGCCTCGGTGCGCTTCCTCGCCGGCCACGTCGCCCGCAACGAGATCGACCAGGCCAACGAGGTGATCGCCACCTGCCTCGGCGTCTGCCTCGGCCTCGGCGCCGCGGCGCTGGTGGTGGCGGGTGGCCTCTCGATCTTCTTCGAGCACACCTACCTCGACTCGGAGCGCTGGCGCGCCCTCGGCCCGGATCTGATCCACCAGGCCCGCGTCGCCTTCTGGATCTCCGTGGTCCAGGTGTGCTTCGGCTTCGCCTCGCAGCTCCCCTTCGGCATCCTCGACGCCCACGAGGCGTTTGTGGCCCGCAACGGCGTCAAGATCGCCGGCCTCCTGCTCCGGCTGGTGATGATCGCCGGCCTGCTCCGGCTCTACCCCTCGCTGATCCTCATCGCCGTCTCCCAGCTCGCCATCATGGTGGTCGAGTTCATCGTGTCGATGGTGATCATCCGCCGCCACTGGCCCGGCCTCCGCTTCGGCCTGCGCGGCTTCGACCGCGCTCGCCTCCGCACCATCCTCGGCTTCTCGCTGTTCGCGATGCTCCTCAACGCGGGCAGCATGCTCTCGTTCCAGACCGATCAGCTGGTCATCAACGCCTACCGCGGCCCCGAGCAGGGCACCTACTTCGACGTCGGCAACAAGTTCTTCCCGGTGCTGCTCGGCCTCGTCCTCGGCATCGGCGTGGTGATGATGCCCCGCGCCACCAAGCTCCAGGCCACCGGCTCCTGGGACGAGCTGCGCGCCGACTTCCTCAAGTGGAGCAAGGTCGCCTACTCGCTGGCGCTGCTGGTGGGCGTCTACCTGATGGTGCTCGCGCCCGAGTTCATCGCCTGGTGGGTCGGCCCCGAGCTCGCCCAGCCCTTCGCCATGCCGGCCGGGCGGGTGACCCGCGTGCTGATGTTCTCGTTCCTCTTCTTCCTCCCGGTGCGGGGCGTCGCCTCGCCGATGCTGATGGGCCTGGGCAAGCCGGCCCTGCCGGCGCTGGCCTTCCTCGGCATGGGGATCATCAACCTGATCATCAGCCTGCTGCTGGTGAAGCCGCTGGGCATCTTCGGCGTGGCGGTGGGCACCGCGATCCCCTGCGTGCTCTTCGCGCTCCTGGTCGCCTGGCTCGCCTGCCGCGCGGTGGGGACCCCCATCCTCACCTACCTCGACTACGTGATGCTGCGCCCGTCGCTGGGCGTCATCCCGCCCCTCGCGCTGCTCGTGGTGATCAAGCGGGAGATGCACGTCTTCAACATCCACGCCTCCCGCACGGTCGAGTTCGTCCCCCTGTTCGTCGCCGGGGTGGGGATGGTCGCGGTGTTCCTGGTGGTGTGGGCCCTCTTCGTCTACCGCGACGACCCCTACGTCGACTTCAACGCCGCCCTGCTCCGCTACTTCCCCATCCTCGCGCGGCGGAAGGTGCCGTGAGCGCTCTGGCCGGCGCGCTCCTCGCACTGGTGCTCGTCGCCGGGCTCGTCGCGCTGGCGGAGCTCGCCGCGCGCTGGAGCGTGCGCCGCGCCGGCCGGTACTACCGCTACGCCCCCTACTGGCGCACCCGCAAGGACTTCGACGTCGCCCACCTCCCCCAGTTTCCCCCCACCACCTGGACGGAGATCAACGCCGAAGGCGAGCGCGGCGACCCGCCGCCTCGCCCGGGCGAGCGCGTCTTTCGGGGCCTGGTCATCGGGGGGAGCGCCGCCGAGTGCATCTACCTGGACCAGGGGGGCACCTGGGGAGCGGTCGTCCAGCGCCTCCTCGGGACCGCCGAGCACCGCGCCGCGCTGGGCGGCTTCACGGGCGTCCACGTGGGCAACGTCTCGCGCGCCATCGTGCCGTGCGAGCAGCTCGCCTTCATGATGCGCAAGATGCTGCCTCGCTACGGCCGCCTCGATCTGATCCTGGTCATGGTGGGCGCCGCCGATCTGCTCTCCTGGCTGGAGCGCGGCGCCCCCAAGACCATCGCCTCCGGCGCCTTCTCCATCGACAAGATCTTCGAGCAGCACCCGGAGGGCCCCTTCGGCTGGAGCCGGCGCCGGATGGCGCTGCGGCGGCTCGCCGGAAACCTCCACCGGCGCGTGCGCCGCCCGGTCCACGTGGAGGCGGACGCCAGCGGATGGCTGAGCAGGGCCCGCGCCATGCGCGCCGCCGCTCCGCACCGCGTCGACGTGGCGCCCGACGCCACCGGCATGCTCGCCCATTTCGAGCGCCACCTCGCCGAGCTCCTCGCCTTCACCAAGGCCTCCGGCGCCCGCGTCATCCTGATCCGCCAGCCCTGGTTCGCCCCCCCTCACTCCGCCGCGGAAGAAGCGCAGATGTGGAACTTCGGCCTCGGGCGCCCCTACCGGGAGAAGGTCGACAGCTACTACACCGGGCGCGTCGTCGACGAGCTGATGCGACGCGTCGACGCGTGTGCTGCCGCCGTCGCCAGCGCCGCCGGCGTCGAGCAGATCGACCTCATGCCGCAGCTCACCCGGAGCGCCCGCACCTTCTACGACGAGCTTCATTTCACGCCCGAAGGCGCCGAGACCGTCGGCCGCATCGTCGCCGCCGCGGTCCTCCAGGGGCACGCCCGAGCGCCGGGGTAGCGGCCGCGCGCTCTCTGCGGGGACCGCCGGAGGGACCTGCAGATCCCGCCCGATCCATGGTACGACCCGTTTCCCCCGGGATCCCCATGGCGCACGCGATCTTCGACTGGAACCGCGAATCCCCCGACGGCGTGAAGCAGCTCGGCTTCGGGCTGACCCCTCGCATCAAGGTCGTCGACGAGACGCTCCGCGATGGCATGCAGAACGCGACCGGCGTCACCACGCCCATCGCCGGCAAGATCGACCTGCTCCACGCCATGGTGCGCGTCGGCGTCGACGTGGTCAGCGTCGGCCTGCCCGTCGCCGGCTCCCGGCACGCCGAGGACACCGACCTCCTCTGCCGGGAGATCCGCGACGCCCGCCTGCCGCTCATCGCCACCGCCGCCGCCCGCACCGTCGTCGGCGACGTCGAGGGGATCGTCCGCGCCTCCGAGCGCGCCGGCTTCCCGCTGGAGGTCTACGCCTTCCTGGGCAGCTCGCCGATCCGCCACGCCGTCGAGGGCTGGGACACCGCCTTCCTCGTCGAGGCGGTGCGCAGCGCCACCCGCGCCGCCGTCTCGCACGGCCTGCGCTTCTGCCTCGTCACCGAGGACACCACCCGCTCGCACCCCGACGCCCTGCGCACCCTCTTCGCCGCCGCCATCGACGAGGGCGCCAGCCGCCTCTGCCTCTGCGACACCACCGGCCACGTCACCCCCGACGGCGTCAAGGAGCTGGTGCGCTTCACCCGCCGCGAGCTCGCCGCCCTGGGCGCGCCCCACGTCGAGCTCGACTGGCACGGCCACAACGATCGCGGCCTGGCCCTGCCCACCGCGCTCTGGGCGGTGGAGGCCGGCGTCGAGCGCGTCCACGGCACCGGCCTCGGCGTCGGCGAGCGCGTCGGCAACGCCAGCCTGGAGCTGCTGGTCTACAACCTCGGCCTCCTCGGCGTCCGGCCCCCGGTGTCGCGCGATCGCCTCCGCGAGTACTCGGAGCTCGCCGCCCGCACCCTGGCGTGGACCATCCCCACCGACCACCCCCTCGCCGGCGAGCGCTTCCTCCGCGAGCGCTCCGGGCCGTCGGGCTACCGCGTCACCTCCGGCCCGGCCGCGACCGGGCCCGTCGATCGCCTGGTCCCGCTCACCCTCCAGATGAGCGGCCAGGCGGTCACCCTCGCCGTCCACCCTCGCCGCACCCTGCTCGAGGCGCTCCGCTACGACCTCGACCTCTACGGCACCAAGCAGGGCTGCGACAAGGGCGACTGCGGCGCCTGCACGGTGATCGTCGACGGGCACGCGGTGCTCGCCTGCCTGACCCTGGCGCTCGACGCCGACGGGTGCGCCGTGCAGACGGTGGAGAGCCTGGGCGACGCCGCGCACCTCGATCCCCTGGTCGACTGCTTCGACCGCGGCGGCGGCGGCCAGTGCGGCTTCTGCACCCCGGGCATGCTGATGAGCGCGACGGCGTTGCTCGATCGCGATCCCCGCCCCTCGCGCGAGGCCATCAAGCTGGCCATCTCCGGCAACCTCTGCCGCTGCACCGGCTACGGCCGCATCGTCGATGCGGTCGAGCAGGCCGCCCGCATCAAGCGCGGCGAGGAGGCGCCCGGCCAGGATCTCCCCGGCGGCGAGTGCGCCCCTCCGCCGTACGCTTCCAACTCCGCGCGTCGCACCAAAGCCGAGGACGCGAGCTGACCATGGCCGACGAGAAGCGCGTCCCTCCTCCCGTCCTCCTCCCCACGCCCGGGTCGGGCCTGGTCGGCCGCCGCACCCGCTCCCTGCTGGGGCCGCGGGTGACCGGGCAGGTCCGCTACACCGACGACATCCACCTGCCGCGCATGCTCTGGGGCCGCCTCCTCCGCAGCCCGCACCCCCACGCGCGCATCGTCCGCATCGACGCCTCGCGCGCGCTGGCCCGACCCGGCGTGGTCGCGGTGATCACCGGCAAGGACATGCCGGAGCGCTTCGGCATCATCCCCTGGACGCCGGACGAGTACCCGCTCGCCCTCGAGCGCGCCCGCTTCGTCGGCGACGCCGTCGCCGCCGTGGCCGCCACCGACGAGCGCCTGGCCCACGAGGCGGCCGAGCTCATCGACGTCGAGTACGAGATCCTCCCCGCCGCCACCGACCTCGACACCGCCATCGACCACCCCGAGATCGGCCTCGGCCGCGGCGGCAAGGACAACCTCTCCAAGGAGGTCGAGCTCGAGTTCGGCGACGTGGACGGCCTGATGGCCAGCTCCGACGCCGTCACCTCGGGCGAGTACTACTACGAGGGCTCGGCGCACGTGCCCATCGAGACCCACTGCGCCATCGGGCAGATGGACCAGAACGGGCTGCTCACGGTGTGGTCGGCGACCCAGGTCCCCCACTACCTGCACCGCGAGCTCTCGCGGGTGCTCCGCCTCTCGCCCACGCGCATCCGCGTCATCCAGCCCCCCATCGGCGGCGCCTTCGGCGGCAAGAGCGAGCCTTTCTCGCTGGAGTTCTGCGCCGCCAAGCTGGCCATGGTGACCGGCCGCCCCGTCAAGTTCCTCTACACCCGGGAAGAGGAGTTCTACGCCCACCGCGGCCGTCACCCCATGCGCATCGCCATGAAGGTGGGCGCGACCCGCGACGGCAAGCTCACCGCGGTCGAGTCGCGCACCCACATCGACGGCGGCGCCTACTCCTCCTTCGGCCTGGTCACCGCCTACTACTCGGGCCAGCTCCTCACCCTGCCGGCCTTCGCCCAGGCCTACCGCTTCCGCTCCACTCGCTACTTCACCAACAAGCCCCCCTGCGGCCCCAAGCGCGGCCACGGGAGCGTGCAGCCGCGCTTCGCCTTCGAGGTCTCGCTCGACAAGATCGCCGAGCAGATCGCCATGGACCCCATCGAGCTGCGCCGCAAGAACCTGGTGGAGAAGGACGCGCGCTCGCTCAACGGCATGCGCGTCACCTCCAACGGCATCGTCGAGTGCCTCGACAAGGTGGAGAAGGCCAGCCGGTGGAAGGAGCGGCGCGGCAAGCTCCCCTTCGGCCGCGGCCTCGGCGTCGCGGTGAGCGCCTACATCAGCGGCACCAACTACTGCATCTACCCCAACCGGATGCCGCAGAGCGCCGTGCAGCTCAAGGTCGATCGCTCCGGGGTGGTCACCGTCTTCTCCGGGCAGAGCGAGATCGGCCAGGGCTGCGACACCATGCTGGCGGTCCTGGTGGCGGACGAGCTCGGGCTCGATCTGGGCAGCGTGCGTGTGGTCTCCGGCGACACCGATCTCTGCCCGGTCGACCTCGGCGCCTACTCGTCGCGGGGCACCTTCATGAACGGCAACGCCGCGCTCCACGCCGCCCAGCAGGTGCGCGAGAAGCTCGTCTCTGCCGTGGCCGAGAAGCTCGGCGTCGGCCCCCGCGAGATCCTGGTGACCCGCGGCGCCCTCTGCGTCGCCGCCGATCCCAGCAAGAGCGTCCCGGTGACGGAGGCCATCCAGCTCGCCGAGTCCAGGTTCGGCACCCTGGGCGCCGTCGGCTACTACAACACGCCCGAGCTGGGCGGCGACTACCGCGGCGGCACCATCGGCGCCTCCCCCGCGTACTCGTTCACCGCCCACGTCGCGGAGGTCACCGTCGATCCCCTCAGCGGCCGCGTCGAGGTGCAGACCATCTGGGTCGCCCACGACTGCGGCAAGGCCCTCTGCCCGACCACGGTCGAGGGCCAGATGGAGGGCTCCGCGTACATGGGCGCCGCCGAGGCGCTGCTGGAGGAGCACGTCATCGGCGCCGACGGCCTGCACAAGGGGCCCAACCTCCTCGACTACCGCATCCCCACCAGCCTCGACGTGCCCGAGCTGGTGGCGCTCATCGTCGAGTCCCACGACCCCGAGGGCCCCCGCGGCGCCAAGGAGGCCGGCGAGGGCCCGCTCCACCCCTCCATCCCGGCCATCGCCAACGCCATCTTCGACGCCGTCGGCGTGCGTATCGACCGGCTCCCGTTCACCCCCGCCCGCGTGCTCGCCGCTCTCAGAGAGAAGCGGGCGCGCGACGCCTCCCGCACGGCCGCCGAGTAGAGGAACCGCGTGCTCCCGCTCCCCATCTTCGACTACCACCGCCCCCGCACCCTGGACGAGGCGCTCGCCCTGCTCGCCTCGCTCGGCCCCAAGGCGCAGATCCTCGCCGGCGGCACCGATCTCCTCCCCAACATGAAGCAGGGCCTCTTCGAGCCCGAGCACGTCGTCTCCATCGCCCGCCTCGAGGAGCTGCGCGGCATCTCCCTCGACTCCGGGGCTCTGCTCATCGGCGCCGGGATGAAGCTCGCCGAGATCGCCGACAGCCTCCTCGCCCAGCGCCTCGCGCCCGCCCTCGCCGAGGCGGCGGGCGCGGTGGGCGGGCCGCACCACCGGACCATGGGCACGCTGGGGGGCAACATCTGCCTCGACACCCGCTGCCGCTACTACAACCAGACCTACTTCTGGCGCAAAGCCCTGGGCTACTGCTTGAAGAAGGACGGCACCGTCTGCCACGTGGTCAAGGGGGGCGCCAAGTGCGTGGCCGCCGCCTCCAACGACAGCGCCCCGGCGCTGATCGCGCTCGACGCCGAGATCCGCATCCTCGGCCCCGGCGGCGAGCGGCGCGTCCCGGCGCGCGATTTCTACACGGCCGACGGGATCAAGAACACCGTGCTCGAGCCGGGCGAGATCGTGGTGCGCGTGGCGGTGCCGATCGTCGCCGGGCGTCGCAGCGCCTTCGAGAAGCTCCGCAAGCGGGGGGCGATCGATTTCCCTCTGCTCTCGGTCGCCGCCCGCTTCGACGTGGGGCCCGATGGGGGCTCTGCCCCCAGACCCCCGGGCGCCCCGGGGCACCTGGTCGCGGCCGACCTCGTGGTCTCCGCCCTCGGCGCCCGGCCGCGGCGGGTTCGCGCTGCCGCCAAGGTGGGCCCCGGCACCTCCGCGGACAGGCTGGCGGAGACGCTCGCGCAGGCCGCGTTCGCCGAATGCAAGCCCCTCACCAACCTCGACGACGAGGCCGAGTGGCGCCGCGAGATGGTGCCGGTCGTGGTCGAGAAGGCGGTCCGGCGCGCGCTCGGCGGCTGAGGCACGTCGGAGGCCCGTCGGAGACATCGGGCCGTTCACGTCCCGATCTCTTGCGCCGGGGCTCCGATCCCGCCAAGGTGACGCGGCGTGCGAACCGAGGGGTTGTCCATTCTTGCGGCGCTGGCGCTCCATGTCGGGGTGGTGCTCGTCGCCCGTGGGATGCCGCCGCTCACTCTCCTCTCCAGCGCGGATCGGCAGGACCTGCGGGTGATCGACATCGACATCCCCGCCACGCCCGCGGTGGAGATGCAGGTGCCGCAGCTCCCCCAGAACCTCGAGCCCCCCACGCCGCGCCCGGACGATCACACTCCCGTCGGCCGCGGCGGCTCCGCTTACCCCGGCCCCCAGGCCCTCCCCAACCCCGAGTCGACCGCCGAGCCCAGCGCCAACCCCGCGCCCGCCTCCACCGAGAAGCCACGCTTCGATGCGCTCCCGTCCGACGATCCGCGCGGCGTGCTCGGCCTCCAGGGCGTCCCCGGCCTCGGCAGCCCGGTCTGGGGGATGCCCGGCGTGCTCCAGGCCCCCGGTGCCGCGCCCCCGGCCCCGACCGTCGCGCCCGCGCCCCGCCAGGTCGACAGGGACATCGCCGGCCAGGTGATCCGGGAGGCCCTGACCACCCGCGACAAGGACATGGGCATCGATCAGGTCGCGGGCGGCTCCGTCGCCTCGGCGGTCCGCGTCGCGGTGCAAGGCTCCGACGTGCCCCTGGTCGCACACGGGCGCATCGAGTGCCGCATCGGCGCCGCGGGGAACGTGATCGGCTGCCGCGCCGTCTCCATGAACGGCGGCGACGCCGACCAGTGGAACCGGGCCGCGCAGGCCGCGCAGGCCGCCCTCGCCGGGCGCGCGCTGACGTTGACGGGGGACTTCACCAACGGCGCCACGGTGACGGTCGACGTGACCTCCAACAACCAGCCCCCCGCCGGCAGCAAGGGTGGGTTCTCGGGCACGGGGGCGTCGTTCGACATCTCCAACATCGGCGGGCACAACACCCGGCACGTGCGGACCAGCTTCTCGGTGTCGGCGGCGCGGTAGATCACCGAGCGAGAGTCTCGACCAGTGCGGGCACTGCCACCCGCACCGCGACCGTCAGGGAGCGGAGGCTCGGGAGGGCACCCAGGCTGGGTGCCACCGATGGCCTCCGCTCGCTGACGCTTCGCGGTGCGGACTGCCGTTGCAGCATCGTGCACGGTGATTTCGCGCCCTCGCCACGTCAGTCGACGTCGAACATCCGGAACTGACCGACGGCCTCGCTGGTCTCCATCGCGCGGTGGATCCATGCCGCGTCGCGCTTGGCGACGGCGATCAGCCGCACCTCGTGGTCGGCGGGCGCGTCGGGCAGGCCGGCGAAGCCGACCTTCCGGGCCTCGTCGACCGTCATCACCTGAGCCTGGGTCTCGCGCCGCGCCTCGGCCGAGAGGATGCTCTCGGGGTCGGAGCCGGGCGCGACGTGGACCTCGAAGACGACCATCATGGGCGCCATGGTCGCCTCCCGCAGGCGCGCCGACAACCCCTGTCGCGATGGGGGCTCCGCCCCCAAACCCCCGGTTGACCCCCCTCGTCCCCCGCGGCTACAGCTTCCCCGCTTTGCCCTCCGCCGCCCGCACCCGCGCCCTCGTCGCCCTCCTGGTCCTGCTCGTCACCGTGGGGTCGGTGATCGCCGTCACGCTCGGGCTCCACCTGGAGCCCAACGTGGCGTCGCTGCTCCCCGATCGCGGGGAGGCGGCGGCGCTGCGGCGCTACGTGCGGGGCTTCGGCGGGGGCGATCTCGCGGTGGTGATGGTCAAGGGGCCCGACCCCGAGGAGAACGCGCTGGTCGCCCGCGCCGTCACCGCCGGGCTCGCGGGCAAGCCGAGCGTCAAGCACGTCGCCGATCACGCCGACCTCTCGCGGCCCCTCGATCCGATGATGGCCTGGCGCTACGCCGATCCGGGCGGCCGCGCGCGCATGGCCGCCGCGCTCACGCCCGAGGGCATGCGGGCCCGGCTCCGCGAGACGCGCGCGCTCCTGCTCGCGCCCGGGAGCGGCGCCCTCGCCGAGGTGGTGACGCAGGATCCGCTCCGGCTCTCGCAGCTCGCCTTCGAGCGCGCCAACCTGGGCGGGGGGATGAAGACGCAGCCCGACGGCGCCTTCTCCAGCGACGACGGGGGCATGCGCATCGTGCTGGTGCAGGCCGCCGGGCAATCGCTGCGCGGCGCGGACGCGAAGGCCTTCGTCGACGACGTCGCCGCGGTGATCGATCCCCTCGGCCGCGAGCACCCCGCGGTCACCCTCGGGCTCACCGGCGGCCACGCCATCGCCGCCGCCACCGAGGAGATGCTCACCCGCGACCTCGAAATCTCCGGGACCCTGGCGATGGTGCTGGCGTCGGCGGCGTTCGTCCTCGTCTTCCGGCGCATGCGCGCGCTGGTGGCGGTGATGGTGCCGCTGGTGCTGGGCACGGTGTGGACCGCGGGCCTGGCGGCGGCGCTGCCAGGCGGGCTCAGCGCCATCGCGGTGGCGTTCACCTCGGTGGTGGTGGGGGTGGGCGTCGACACCGGCGTCCACGTCTATGCCGCCCTGCTCGACGCGCGCCGCGCCGGGTTGGCCCCGGCCGAGGCCGCCGCCGCCGCTCGCCGCAAGAGCACCCGCGCCGTGCTGTGGGCGGCCATCACCGCCGCGGCGGCCTTCGGCGCGCTGGCGCTCTCGGAGATCAACGCGGTCCGCCAGCTCGGCCTCCTCTGCGGCGCCGGGGAGGTGCTCACCGCCATCGCCATCGTCCTGGTCACGCCCGAGATCGGCGCCTGGCTGGAGCGCGGCGCGCCGCCCCCGGAGGCGCCCTCGCGCTGGACCGTCGCGGTCGCCTGGCTCACCGCGACGCGGGGCCGCGCGGCCTTCATGGCGGCCCTGGCGGTCGCGCCCATCCCCGCGCTGATCGTGATGGGCCCGCCCCCGCTGGCGAGCGCGATGATCGGCGTGCGCCCCCACAAGCTGCTGCCGCTCCGGGTGCAGCAGCAGATCTTCGACGCCTTCGGCGGCAAGCGCGGGCAGCTGGTGGTGCTGGTCGCCGACCGCGACGGGGAGCGAGCCCGCGAGCGCGCGGATGCGCTCGCCGATCGCCTGGCCGAGATGCGCGGCGACGTGGAGGGGGTCGAGTCCCTCACCGCCCTGGCGCCCGCGCGGGCGACGCAGGAGCAGCGCTTCGCCGAGCGCGACGCTCTCGGGATGCCCGGCAAGGCCGCCGATCTCGAGCGCGCCCTGGCGGACACCGGCTTCGCCCCGGCCCGCTTCGAGGCCGCGCTCACCGCGATGCGCCGGCCGACCCACGCGCTCTCCTCGCTGGCCGACCTGGAGAAGACCCCGGCCGCCATCCTGGTGCAGCGTTACCTCGGCGAGGACCAGGGCGACCACCTGGTGGCGATCTACCTCCAGCCCAGCGGCGCCGTCGGCGCCGACGAGCGCATCGGCGCGGCGCTCCACGCCTGGGACGCCGGCGCCATGCTCACCGGCTACACCCGACTCGACGCCTCGCTGCGGGCGGCCCTCACCCGCGATCTGCCCCTGATCACCGTGGTGGCCGCGGTGCTGGTGCTCCTCGCGCTGGCGGCGTCGCTGCGGCACCCGCGCGACGTGGCGCTGGCGATGCTGGTGGTCGCCGCGGAGATCGCGGCGGTGCTCATCCTCATCCGCGTCCTGGGGATCCCGCTCCACGCCTATGCGGCGCTGGTGCTCCCGGTGCTGCTGGGGATCACCGTCGACGAGGGCATGTTCCTCCTCCACGCGGCGCGGGAGCCGGCGAGGCCCGGGGCCGGCGACGTCATCACCGAGACGCTGCGCCAGCAGGGGCCTCCGGTCGCGGCCACCGCGCTCACCACGGCGGCCGGGTTCGCCGCGCTGGGGTACTGCGACTTCGACGGGCTGCGCGACCTGGGCTGGGTCGGCGCGCTCGGCAGCACGGTGGGGCTGGTGGTGGCGCTGGTGGTGGTCCCGGCGGGGCTGCGGCTGACCTCGCCGGCGCGGCGGGTGGGATAGGAGCGCTCGAGGCGCCCCTCACCAGATGACGGACACCTCGGTGCTTGCTCGGATGTGGTGATCCGCTGTGATGACCGCCAGTCCGAGCTCCAGGGCGGTGCTCACCACGATCCTGTCCGCGGGATCTGCCTGGACCAGCGCGACGCGCGGGGCGCGCAGCGCGATGGTGCCGCTGACGGGGACCTCGCGCAGCTGGTAGGTCTGGAGGACTCTCGGGTACCAGCTCTCGGGCGGCGCCGGGAGCACGAGCCTCCCCTTGGCGACCTTGATCGCGATCTCGAGGGCGGAGATGGCGGAGACATGGATCTGGTCGGGCGACTGGACCAGGGCTTCCTTCGCCCGTGGCGAGAGGCTGTCGGGGTCGCTGCCCAGCCAGAGCAGCGCGCAGGTATCAAGAAGCAGCTTCATCGCCTGACGCATCGGGCCAGTCGTCAGGGTGGAGCGGTGCCGCCGGATCTTCGTGGAAGAGTACCGGTACCAGCGCGGGGTCTCTGGGAAACAGCCGGGCAAACGCCGCTTCCGTCCCCTCGATCCCCGCGGAGCCCTCGGCCCGGGGGGGCGGAGCGCCCATTGAGGACCCCTCCCGCACCTGGGCGAGCACGATGACCTCGGCCGGCCCCTGCGGGAAGTCGTCGGGGAGATCGATGGCGAGACGATGGTCGGGTTGAACCGTCACGTTGAGCTTGTGGGCGTGCATTCTCGGCTTCTGGCCCCCGTTTCCCCAAGCTTAGCAGAACCCTCACGCGCCGGTCCCGGCGGGCCCGCCACTCACGTCTCCCGCTTCGGACCGCCCGCGCCCCCCCGGGTAGGGCCTTGCCAAGCCGCGCATTCGGATGCATTTCGGTGCGCGATGAGCAACGAGCCCCAGACCCCCGCCCCCGAGCCCTCCCCCGCCGAAGCCGCGGCTGCCCCCGCCGTTGCCGCCCCGGTCCCAGCCGTGGAGCTGCCCTTCCAGGCCGAGGTGCAGCAGGTCCTCTCGCTGGTCATCAACTCGCTCTACACCCACCAGGAGGTCTTCCTCCGCGAGCTCATCTCCAACGCGTCGGACGCCCTCGACAAGGCGCGCTTCCTCCAGCTCACCCGCAAGGACGTCACCGAGCAGGTCGGCGAGGGGCGCATCGCCCTCACGCTCGACGACGACGCGCGCACCCTGACCATCGACGACAACGGCATCGGGATGACCCGGGAGGAGGTGGTGCAGAACCTCGGCACCATCGCCCGCTCCGGCTCGCTCGAGTTCCTCAAGTCCCACGCGGAGGCCGCTCGCAACAAGGAGGCCGGGCTCCAGCTCATCGGGCAGTTCGGCGTCGGGTTCTACGCCGCGTTCATGGTGGCCGCGCGCGTCGACGTGCACACCCGCTCGATGCTCCCCGGCGCCGAGCCGGTGACCTGGCGCTCGAGCGGCGCGGGCACCTTCAGCGTCTCGCCCGGCGACCGCGAGCACCCCGGCACCACCATCGTCCTCCACCTCAAGGAGGAGGCGCGCGAGTACTCCAAGGCGTGGCGGATCAAGGACATCATCCGCAAGTACTCGGACTTCGTCCACTTCCCCATCTACGTGAACGACGAGCAGGCCAACCGCTCGCGCGCGCTGTGGACGATGCCCAAGGCCCAGGTGACCGAGGAGCAGCACGCCGAGCTCTACCGCCACGTCACCGGCGCCGGCGAGGAGGAGTCGCCGATGCTGACCATCCACTGGTCGGTCGACGCGCCCGTGCAGTTCCACGCCCTGCTCTACGTCCCCGGCAAGGCCCCCTTCGATCTCTTCCAGAAGGACCGCAAGGGCCTGCGCCTCTACGCCAAGCGCGTCCTCATCATGGAGGACTGCGACAAGCTCACGCCCCCCTACCTGCGCTTCCTCCGCGGGGTGGTCGACTCCGAGGACCTCTCGCTCAACGTCTCGCGCGAGGTGCTCCAGGAGAACAAGGCGCTCGGGCAGATCGAGGCCCAGATCGTCAAGCAGACCCTCAAGGCGCTCAAGGATCTCGCCGAGTCCGATCCCGAGAAGTACCTGGCCTTCTACCGGGAGTACGGCCGGGTCCTCAAGGAGGGCATGGCCATGGACTGGAAGAACCAGGACGCCATCGCCGACCTCTGCCGCTTCGAGTCGATGAAGGGGGAGGCCGGCAAGCTCACCTCGCTCAAGGACTACGTCGCGGCCATGCCCGAGGCCCAGAAGGACATCTACTTCGTCACCGGCCAGAGCCGCCGCGCGGTGGAGCAGAGCCCGCACCTGGAGGCGTTCAAGAAGCGCGGGTTCGACGTGCTCTTCCTCATCGATCCGGTCGACGAGTGGGTGGTCAAGTCGCTGGTCAACTACGACAAGAAGGCGCTGCGCAGCGTGGCCCACGGCGACCTCGATCTCGGCGAGGCGCCCGAGCAGGCGGCGGAGGAGGAGGCGGCCGTCACCGGCGCCGTCGCCGCGGTGAAGAAGGCGCTCGGCGACCGGGTCAAGGACGTGCGCGCCTCCAAGCGGCTCACCGACAGCGCCAGCGTGCTGGTCGCCGACGAGGGCGACCCGGGCGCCAACTTCGAGCGGATCATGCGCATGGTCGATCAGAACACCAGCGCCGAGACCAAGCGCATCCTCGAGCTCAACCCCTCCAACGCCATCGTCAAGAACCTGGCCCTGCTCGCCGCCCGCGCGCCCGAGTCGCCCCAGATCCAGGCCTGGTCGGAGCTGCTCCTCGACCAGGCGCTCCTCTCCGAGGGCGTGGTCGAGGACCCGGCCAACCTGGTCAAGCGCATCCAGGACCTCCTCGTCCAGGCCAGCGACGCGGCCATCGCCTCCACCCCCGCCCAGCCGGCCTCGTAGTGAAGCCGCAGCGGGACCGGGCGCGCGTCGCCCTGGCGATGGTCGGCTTGCCGGCGCGCGGCAAGAGCTACATCGCCCGCAAGGTGGCGCGCTACCTGTCCTGGCTCGGGCACAAGACCCGCGTCTTCAACGTGGGCAGCTACCGACGCGCCCACGTCGGGAGCCGCCAGCCCAACGAGTTCTTCGACCCCGACAACGAGGCCGGGCGCACCCAGCTCCACGATCTGGCCATGATGGCCCTCGACGATCTCCTCGACTGGTTCGACGACGGCGGCGAGGTGGGCATCTACGACGCCACCAACAGCACCCGCCTCCGCCGCCACAAGGTCGAGGAGCGCTGCCGGGAGCGGGGCATCCCCCTCGTCTTCATCGAGAGCATCTGCAACGACACCTCGCTCATCGACGCCAACGTGCGCGAGACCAAGCTGAGCATGCCGGACTACATCGGCGTCGACCCGGCGGAGGCGGTGCGCGACTTCCGCGCCCGCATCGCCCACTACGAGCGCGTCTACGAGCCGCTCGACGACTCCGACGGCAGCTACATCAAGATCACCGACGTCGGGCAGAAGGTGGTGCTCAACCGCATCCCCGGCTACCTGCCCGGCCGCCTGGTGCCCCTGCTCATCAACCTGCACATCGCCCCCCGCCCCATCTGGCTCACCCGCCACGGCGAGAGCGCCTTCAACGTGCTCGGCATCATCGGCGGCGACGCCGACCTCTCCCCCCGCGGCGAGGAGTACGCCCAGAACCTGGCCCGCTTCGTCGAGGATCGCATGCCCGTCGACGACGGCCTCACGGTGTGGACCAGCACGCTGCGCCGCACCGTGCAGACCGCGCTGCCCATCACCGCCAAGCCCCAGGCCTTCCGCGCGCTCGACGAGATCGACGCCGGCGTCTGCGACGGGATGACCTACGAGCAGATCCGCGAGCAGATGCCCGAGGTCTACGCCGCCCGCAAGGCCGACAAGTTCCACTACCGCTACCCCCGCGGCGAGTCGTACGAGGACGTCATCCAGCGGCTCGATCCGCTGATCATCCAGCTCGAGCGGCAGCGCGAGCCGGTGCTGCTCATCGGCCACCAGGCGGTGCTGCGGGCGCTCTACGCCTACATGATGGACCGGCCGCCCAACGAGTGCCCGCGGCTGGAGCTGCCGCTGCACACGGTCATCCAGCTCACGCCGGCGGCGTACGGCTGCGACGAGCAGCGCTTCGTGCTGCCGCCGGGGCTGGAGGACGAGACGGAGCACGATCGGCCGAGTGGGCCGGTGTGAGTGAGGGTGGGGCGGGGAAGGCGGCTATCGGGCAAGCACGATGGGCGTCGGCGAAGTGAAGCTGGGCGCGCGCCAAGCACGACGGGCGCGGGGAAGTGAAGCTGGGCGCGGGCCGAGCAGGACGGGCGCGGGGAAGTGAAGCTGCGCGCTGGCCGAGCACGGCGGGCGCGGGGAAGTGAAGCTGCGCGCGCGCCAAGCACGACGGGCGTGGGGAAGTGAAGCTGCGCGCGCGCCGAGCACGACGGATGCGGTCCAAGTGAAGCTGGGCGCTGGCCGAGCACGACGGATGCGGCCCAAGTGAAGCTGGGCGCTGGCCGAGCACGACGGATGCGGCCCAAGTGAAGCTGGACGCGCGCCGAGCACGACGGATGCGGCCCAAGTGAAGCTGGGCGTCGGCCGAGCACGACGGATTCGGTCCAAGTGAAGCTGGGCGTCGGCCGAGCACGACGGATTCGGTCCAAGTGAAGCTGGGCGTCGGCCAAGCACGACGGATTCGGTCCAAGTGAAGCTGGACGCCGGCCAAGCACGACGGATTCGGTTGAAGTGAAGCTGCGGAACCTGTCAACGCGGATGAGACACGGTTCAGAAGAATTTAGTGACGCACCTCCTCCGTACAGACGACGGGGGCTGCGCCCCCGAGCCCCTGCACCTCGGCGCCGCCTCCAGCGTCGGCTACGCCGAGCGCAGGAGGCGTCTCCGAGGGCAAGGTCGGCGTGGTGGCGCCGCGCCGAGGCGGCGGGTTGATCCAGACCTCGCGCGGCGGTGAGTGCGGCACGGGTACGCCGCGCACGAAGCGCTCAGGATGGGCGAGGTGAGCGGCTGCGAGGACAGCCGCACGCTTGGTCGTTCTTTCCTTGGCGAGGCCGTGGTGGACGTCGTGGGGCGTCAGCATGGCGAGCCCGCTGTGGTGGTGATCGGTGTTGTACCAGTCGAAGAAGTCACCGCAGTGACGGCGCGCGTCCTCGATGACGCCGAACCGGTCGGGGAAGCCGGGACGGTACTTGAGCGTCTTGAAATGTGCCTCGGAGAAGGGGTTGTCGTTGGAGACGTGCGGGCGCGAGTGGGTCTTGGTGACGCCGAGGTCGGAGAGGAGCAAGGCGACCGGTTTGGAGGTCATCGAAGTACCTCGGTCGGCGTGGA
>Ga0302267_10002072_pt1 | contig 24644 bp, 20 predicted proteins | sample III_Bog_E1_3_FD_194555 | JGI IMG/M metagenome (GOLD analysis project Ga0302267, IMG submission 194555) | Peat permafrost microbial communities from Stordalen Mire near Abisko, Sweden - III_Bog_E1_3 | ecosystem: Environmental > Terrestrial > Soil > Wetlands > Peat | place: Sweden: Abisko...
TGACCGAAGCGCCAGGCCCTCGAAGTCGGGCAGGGCGCCCGCGCGCCCCGCCCGCAGGGCGATCTTCGGCAAGCAACGGCGCGACCGAGCGCTCGTGGTGCTCGACGATCTGCTCGCCGAGGCCGCGCGGCAGGAGGGCTTCAAGGTGGTCGTGATGTCAGGTCCCGGCTCACCGTCCCCACAGCGGCAAGAACAGGAAGATGGCCATCACGGGCGCCACCGCGAGCGGGAGCACCACCGCCAGGCCCGCGGCGCGGAGCCGCGTGCTCACCAGGCGCCGCAGGTCGCTCCCCTCCAGGAAGACGCGCGCGACGGGCAGGGGGCCGCTCTTGCGATCGAGGACCAGGATCCCCATCTGCAGCGCCGCGCGGGGGCGCAGCAGCGAGGGGAGCTCCGTGTCTTGCTCGGCGACGGGCTCGATGTGCCAGTCGGGCTCCTCGCCCCGGCGCACGGCGCCGAGCCAGCTCAGCAGCCGGTGATCGGCGAGGATGCCGGTCACCAGCATGGTCAGACCCACGAGGACGCACGGCAAGGACCAGGTGCTCGGCATCAGCCTCGTGTGAACCGCGAGGGTGAGGCCGAATCCATTCCAGGACACCAGCGTGCCGGCCGCGAGCAGCCAGGTGCCGGTGACGATGAGCGCCTCGTGGACGGCGTCACACGACGTCGCCCGGAAGCTGCGTGACACCGGGAGCGCGAGGCCGAGCACGCTGGTGGTGAAGGCCAGCACCTGGCCGAGCATCCCCAGCGCGAGCATCGCGTCCATCGCGCCCATCCCGCCCCCGCGGCTCCACGATCTGGGCGCCATGGACATCAGCATCGAGTACCCCCCCGCGAGGGTGACCATCCCAAACACCGTGCCTGACGCCAGGCACCCCAGCGCCGCGCGGACCGCGGAGCGGCCGTGCATCGCCGCGCGGAGGCAGATCAGGCTCAGCACCAGGGCGGGCGCTGCCATGAGCGCGAAGCTGCGCAGGAATTCCGTGGTGAAATGCAGGGGCAACGTGCTGGGCACCGACGCGAGGCCCGCGGGGGTGAACAGGTCCGACAGGATCATGTCCACGAAGAACAGGACGACGCCCCCGAGCGCTATCCGCCGGGGGTTCAGCCAGGAGGGCCACAGCGCGGGGACGGCGGTCTCATGCAATGGCGACATCCGCCGACACGGTAGCAGCTCCGCGGCGGCGTGCGAGCGCGACCCGTCGCGGAACGCTCTCGGGCGAACCGCCGGATGACCGTCGCGGAACGCTCTCGGGCGACCGGCTGGATGACCCGTCGCGGAACGCTCTCGGGCGAACCGCCGGATGACCGACTCAGAGCCGCATCACCTTGCTCTGGTCGCCCTCCACCTTGCGCATCACGTCGCGGGTATCGACGATGATCGGCGCCTCGCGCAGCATCCGCGTGTAGTCCACGTCGGAGTGGTCGGTGACGATCACCACCGCGTCGTATCCTCCGTAGTCGACGGCGGTGCTCACGCTCCGGCGCGTGAGGCCGTGCTCGTCGACCTCGGGCACGCGGCGATCGACGTAGTCGACGGTGGCGCCCAGGCTCTCCAGGCCGTGGAGGACGTCGAAGGCCGGGGACTCGCGGTAGTCGGCGACGTCTTTCTTGTAGGCGACGCCGGAGATGAGCACCCGTGAGCCGTTGGCGGCCTTCTTGTGGCGATTGAGCGCCTCCTGCACCAGGGCGACGATCTCGCCGGGCATGGCGCTGTTGATGGTGTCGGCGAGCTCGATGAAGCGGGCCTGGTACTTGAGGGTGCGCATCCGCCAGGACAGGTAGAGGGGGTCGATGGGGATGCAGTGGCCGCCGAGGCCGGGGCCGGGGTAGAACGGCATGAAGCCGAAGGGCTTGGTGGCGGCGGCGCGGATCACCTCCCACACGTCGACGCCGAGGCGGCGCGACATCAGCGCCACCTCGTTGACGAGGCCGATGTTGACGGCGCGAAAGGTGTTCTCGAGGAGCTTGACCATCTCGGCGGCGTCGGTGCTGGAGACCGGGACCAGGGTCTCGATGATGGAGCCGTAGAGGGCCCGGGTCATCTCCAGGCAGGCGGGCGTCATGCCGCCGATCACCTTGGGCGTGTTGCGGGTGTGGTAGCGCGCGTTGCCAGGGTCGACGCGCTCGGGGCTGAAGGCGACGAAGACGTCCTCGCCGAGCTTGTAGCGGCCGTGGCAGAGCTTGGGGACCATGACCTCGCGGGTGGTGCCCGGGTAGGTGGTCGACTCCAGCACGATGAGCATGCCCGGGTGCTGGTGCTCGGCGATCTCGTCGCTGGCGGCGGCGATGAACCGCATGTCCGGGTCCTTGGTCTTGTTGAGCGGGGTGGGGACGCACACGATGATGGCGTCGGCCGAGCCCAGCACGTCGGCGTCGGAGCTGGCGCGCAGGCGGCCGGAGGCGACCAGCGGCTGCAGCGCCGAGGAGGGGATGTCACCGATGTACGACTCTCCCAGCCCGAGGAGCCGCACCTTCTCCCGGTCCTTGTCGTAGCCGCTGACGCGGAAGCCCGCCCTGGCGAGCTCGACCACGAGGGGCAGGCCCACGTAGCCGATCCCGATCACCACCACCTCGGCGCGGCGCGCCTCGATCTTCTGCAGGAGCTCGTGCACCATCGGCATACCTCTCGCCGTTGGATGCTCGGACCCGGCCGGGGCATTCACCCCGGAGCGAACTCCCGTCGCGGAACGCCCACCAAACCGGAGCCCGCCTGCTCAGCTCTCCACCGTGCCCTCGAGGATCTCCCGGGGGCCGTCGATGAGGAGGAAGCTCGCCTCCTCCTGCCCGGCTTGGTCGAAGAGGCGCTTGATGCCCGCGGCCACCTCCTTGACGTCCTTGATGCCGTGGGCGTCGCTACAGGCCGCCTGGTAGTAGCCGGCCTCGAGGAGCTGCTCGGCCGCCTTGCGCGGGGCGCGGCCGTACTTGCCGGCGAGGGCGGCGACGTCGAGGAGGAGCACGGCGCCGCCGTCGAGCAGGGGATCGAGCACGGTCGGGTCGGCCCACACCGGCTCGTAGCGCTCGGGGTGGGCGAGGACGGGGCGGAGCTGGCGGCGCATCAGGTCGAAGAAGCGGTGCGCCACGTGGGTGGGGAAGACGCGGGTGGGGAACTCGACGAGGGCCGAGTGGCCGCCGGGGTAGGGGAGGACCGCTGCCCCGCCCGGCTCGAGGAAGCGCTGGAAGACGATGTCGTCGAAGAAGTGCTCGGACGACAGGTGCCGCTCCGGCAACCCCTTCGCCGCCGCGAGCGCGGTCATGGTGCGCTCGTAGGCGAGGCGGAGATCGGCCGCGGTGTTGTCGAACATCCCCGGCCGCATGTGCGGCGTGGCGACGACGGTGTCGAAGCCGACCTCCCCGAGCCCGCGCAGGAGCGAAAGGCTGCCCTCGACGTCGCGCACGCCGTCGTCGATGGCGGCGACCCAGTGGCTGTGGAGATCGATGAAGCCTCGCATCGGGGGGCACGGTAGCGCATCGGCCGCGCGCACGCCTTCCGCAAACTTGGCCGGGCCCCGGCCCCTCCACCATGATCACGGCCCCTGGAGGTCCCGCTTGAACGAGTCCCTCGTCCCGCAAGAAGCATCGATTCCCTCCAGCGGTGAGCGCCGCCGTCGCCGCAGCGACGACCCCATCACCGCCCTCCACTACCAGCTCGCCCACACGCGGTCGGAGGCCCGCCTCGACGCCGTCGTGCTCGTGGACGACTCCGGCTGCCTGGTCGCCGGCGCGGGCGCGTGGCCCCTCTGCGAGGAGCTCGCTGCCTATGCGCCGCTCCTCGCCGACCGGCGCGCGGTCGACCACGCCGCGGTGGGCTCCCGCCTCGCCGCGATGGAGCCCGAGGTGTTCGTTCGCCCGCTCTCCCTCGACGGCATGGCGGCGCTGCTCTGCGGCCGCGGTGGCGCCGGCGAGGGCACGCGCCCCGATCTGATCGCCCGCGCCGCCGACGGCTGCCGGCGCATCCTCGTCGGATAGCGGCGATCGCGCCCGGGGGGTGATAGGGTGCGGCCGTGCTCGGCAAACACCTCCGCTGGCTCGCCCCGGTCGCGCTGTTCACCCTCTCCGGCTGCGGAAGCTGCGGCGGAGCCTCCGCCGCGGGCACCTCCGACGCCGCGCCCTCCGCCAGCGCCGAGGGCCCGGCAGGCTCCGCCTCGCCGGTCGCCTCCGCCAGCGCGCCTCCCGCCGGTTCCACCGGCCCGTTCACCCCGCCGCTCGACGTCCCCCAGATCCTCGACCTCGGCAGCGGCCGGGCCACCGCCGCTCTGCGCGCGGCGCTCCAGGCCTACGGCCTCCCCTTCGACCCGGCGACCCTCGAGCGCGACTGCAAGGTCGACGAGGAGGGCGCCTCCCTCGACGACCTCGAGGGGGCGGCCGGAAAGTACGGCCTGGAGGCCGGCCTGATCATCGTCCCGGCCGAGCACCTCCTGCTCCCGGAGGCGAACATGCTCCCCGCCATCGTCATCGTGCAGGCGCCCGGTGACGAGGAGGAGCTGCTGCTGGTGTGGCGCCTCGACGGGGACCGCGTCCAGGTGATGAGCCCACGCGTGGGCCGCCGCTGGCTGAGCCGCGCCGAGCTGCAGAAGAGCCTCTACGTCCACGAGACCGAGCTCCCCGCCAGCGTCTACCGCGAGGTGATGGGCGAGCCCGCCTTCGGCCTGGCGCTGCGGGCGCGGATGACGGCGCGCGGCGTCGACGGCGCCGCCGCCCAGGCCCTGGTGGCCCGCGCCGCCGCGGATCCCGGGTGGCACGGCTTCGCCGCCCTGGATGCGGCCGTTCGCAAGGTGGAGAGCGAGAGCGTCGACGGCGGGGTCGACGCCGGCGCCGGCGCGCGGCTGTCGGCGCTGCTGGCGTGCGCGATGGAGAAGAAGTGCGTGGGCGTGCCGCCGATCCCCGCAGACCTGTGGTCGATGCAGGAGGGGGCGAAGGGGCCCAAGGGGGAGGCGCAGATCAAGGTCCAGGGGACCGTGCTGCTGGCCATCGCGGGGCGGGCGGCGCCGGATGCGGGGGCCGCGGACGGGCCGTAGCGCGCAGGCGGGCGAGGCGGCGTCCCCGCGGTCGGCTGCGCCTTTCGGCCACTCACCGCCAGCGCGCGAAGGTCAGCGCCAGCGCGCCGATCGCCGCGAGCAGCACCAGCGGAGTCATCCAGATCCCCGCCTTCAGCACCTCCATGCCGCCTACCGGCTGACCCTTCTTCCGCGCGATGCCGAGGACCAGCATCGTCGCCAGCGAGCCGAAGGGCACGACGTTGGGGCCGATGTTGGCGCCGAGGAGGGCGCCGTAGATGGCAGCCTCCCCGGCGTGCGCGTCGGCGATGGCGCTGCGGGCGACCAGCGCGGCGGGCAGGTTGTTCATGGCGTTGGCGGCGAGGGCGGTGCCTGCGGAGCTCGCGACCATCGCGGTGAGCGGCGCGCCGGCGTGGCGCTGGAGCCACCCGGCCGCCAGGCTCGCGACGCCCAGGTTCTCCACGGAGCGGACCACCACGAAGAGGCCGATCACGAAGGGGAACAGGTCCCACGAGAGGCCGAGGAGCAGGCGCGGCGCGACGCTCCTGGTGGCGAGGCCGTAGCCGAGGAGGATGGCCACGCCGCCGAAGGCGACGACGTACGGCTCGACGTGCGCGACGGCGGCGACGAAGTAGCCGGCGAACACCAGACCGAGGACCGCGACCGAAGCGCGGAAGTAGCCGCGGTGGGCGATGGCCGCCGTCGGCTGGTCGAGGAGAGAGGCGTCGAAGCGGGCGGGCAGCTCGGCGCGGAAGTGGAGCCGGCAGAGCCCGTAGGTGGCGGCGAGCGCGACGATCTGGGGCAGTGCCATGCGCCCGGCGAAGCGCGCGAAGCCGAGGTCGAAGGTCTCGACGAAGAGCAGGTTGGTGAGGTTGGAGATGGGCAGCAGGAGCGACCCGGTGTTGGCCACGAAGGCGCACGCGATGACGTAGGGGCGCGGCGGCAAGCCGAGCCGCGCCACGAAGGCGAGCACCAGCGGGGTGAGCATGACCGCGGTGGTGTCGAGCGAGAGCGCCATCGTGACGGCGGCGCCGAGCACGAAGACGTTGCGGTAGAGCGTGCGGCCGTCGCCGCGGGCGCGCCGCGCCGCGTGCATCGCCGCCCACTCGAAGAAGCCGCTCGCCTCCACCAGCGCCGAGAGCAGGAGCAGCGCGAGGAGGAAGAGGAGCGCGCCCTTGCCCGAGAGCGTCACGGCGACGACGTCGCGCGGGGTCACCAGCCCGAGCCCGAGCAAGGCGGCCGCGCCGAGCGCCGTCCAGAGGGCCTCGCTGCGGCCGCGGGGCTTGAGGATGACCAGCGCCAGGGTCGCGGAGAAGATGCCCAGGGTGAGGGCGGCGCGGGTCACGGCGGTCATGAGGCAGGGGTCGCCGGGCGCGCCGCGGAGGGGCGTGGTCGGCTCAGAACATCCAGCCGAGCGTGGCGCCGTATACCTTCGGCGTGAGGAGCGGGCTCACGGCGGGCGCGACGGGGTGCTCCGGTCCCCCTGCGACCCAGAGCGGGACGCCGATCCCTGCGAACAACGTGCTCACCGCCACGGGGGGCACCCCCGCGAGGCCCGCGGCCGCACCGGAGCTGTGCGCCACCGCCCCCTCCAGTGCCAACCCTGCCACGAGGCAGGCGCTGCCGAGGCTCGTCAGGACGATGCCCGCGATCCGCATCGCCATGGATGGGCTCGCCCCGGCGCGCGCGTCGAAGTAGAGGTCGATCTGCTGGATGTCGCGGAGAGCGTGCGCCGCCTTCTGCTCGTCGTCCGACACCTGGAGCTGATCACCCGCGAGCCTCGCCTGGAAGGGACTCCGGAAGTCCTCGGTGCTCGACGCCACCGCGTGGCTCGTCGCCGGCGGCCAGCTGTGCACGACGACCCACCGGATGGGACCCTCCTCGATGACGCGCTGTCCGTCTCGGGTCCTCGTGTAGGTGACGGCCTGGCTCTCGGCGAATGCCGGGAGAGACTCGGCCGGGACGACCACTCCCTCGCGCGTGCACCCCATCAGCAAGCCGAGGCTTGCGACCAGCGCAATTTTCCTGTCCATCGCCACGTTCACCTCCAAGCAAGAATGGGGCGATCCTAGCATGACCGGAGGGCAAGTTGCGGCCTGGCTCCGGGAAGGCGGTAGGCTCCCTCTCCTCCGCCATGAGGGACACGCGATGAGACTCTCGCCGCTCGGGCTCGCCTTCTGCCTCACGGTGATGATCGCCTGCTCGCGGGGCACCAGGAACGAGGGCACCGGGACCGCGTCGTCCTCGCAGGGAGGCGCGCCGTCGTCTTCTTCCTCGGCTCTCTCGTCCTCGCAGGGAGGCGCGCCGTCGTCGTCCTCGTCCGCGCCCGCGTCGGCCGGCGGCTCCTCCGCCGCGGATGGGGGCCCGCTCGGGGACGGCTCGTCGCCGGTCACCAGGGGAGCGACGGTCCCGTACGTGGAGTACGAGGCCGAGGACGGCGCGACCAACGGCACCGTGCTCGGCCCGAGCCGCGCGGTCGACGACCCCGACGTGTTCAACAGCATCGCGGGCGAGTCGTCGGGCCGCCGGGCGGTGAAGCTCGCGGGCACCGGGCAGTACGTGCGCTTCACCGCCACGAGCGCGGCCAACTCGGTGGTGGTCCGCTACGTGATCCCCGACGCGCCGGACGGCGCCGGGCTCCAGGCGACGCTGGGCCTCTACGTGAACGGGGCGCGCGTGGCCAGCCTCGCGCTCACGTCGCTCTACGCGTGGGCCTACGGCGACCCGGAGGCGACCGACTCCACCACCAACACCCCGAGCGACGGCCACGCCCGCCATTTCTATGACGAGGCCCGCCTGCTCGTGCCCGCCGGCATCCCCGCCGGCGCCACCGTCGGGGTCCAGCAAGACGCCACCGACACCGCGGCGTACTACGTCATCGATCTCCTCGATCTCGAGGAGGTCGCCCCGCCGCTGGCGCAGCCCTCGAACGCGCTGTCGGTGAAGGACTACGGCGCGCACGGCGACGGCACGAGCGACGACGGGCAGGCGATCCAGAACGCCATCGACGACGCGCAGACGAAGGGGCTGGCGGTGTGGCTCCCGCCGGGCACCTACCTCGACACGGGGACCGTGCTCGGCATCGAAGGCGTGACGATCTACGGCGCGGGGATGTGGTGGACGACGATCCAGGGGGCCTCGGCGCGCTTCGTGTGCGGCGGGACGGCCTGCTCCATCTTCGACCTCGCGCTCCTCGGCGAGACCATCCTGCGCGACGACGCCGAGACCGTGCCCGGCATCAGCGGCCTGTTCGGCACGGGCTCGCAGATCCGGAACGTGTGGATCGAGCACACCACCACGGGTGCCTGGATCGGCGAGCCTGGCCAGGCGCCGGCGAGCGGGCTGCTCGTGCACGGCGCGCGCATCCGCGACACGTTCGCCGACGGGATCAACTTCTGCAACGGCACCAGCAACTCGACGGTCGAGCAGTCGACCGCGCGCAACACCGGCGACGACGGCTTCGCCTCCTGGTCGCCCTCCGGCGACCCCACGAACACCGGCAACCTCTTCCGCTTCGACACGGTCCAGGTGCCCTGGCGAGCCAACTGCTTCGCGATCTACGGCGGCACGGGCAACGGCATCGAAGACAGCGTCTGCGCCGACGTGGTGACCTATCCGGGGGTCCTGGTTGGCCAGCTCTTCGACTCCAACCCGTTCGGCGGCACCACGACCGTCGCGCGCGACACCCTCCTCCGCGCGGGGGGCCTGTTCTACCAGCAGCAGTGGGGCGCGCTCACCGTGTCCGGGAACGAAGCGGCGCCGGCCCTCACCGGGGTGTCCGTGGCCGACGTGGACATCGTCGACGCGACCTTCTCCGGGCTGCTCTTCATCGGACCGAAGACCGCGATCCAGGGGATGAGCCTCTCGGGCGTCACCGTCTCGGCCCCGGGCAGCTACGGCATCGCCGTCGCCGCGACGGCGATGGGCTCGGCGACGGCGACGAACGTGGTGGTCCAGAGCCCCGCCCTGGGAGGGCTGTCGAATGCGGCCTCCTCGGCGTGGGCGTTCACGCGCGTGGGTGGGGACATCGGGTGGTAGGGCGTCGCTAGAAGTGCGCGTCGACGAGCGCATTCGCGAGCGCGATCAGGTACGCCTCGTGGCCGCTCCGGAGCGTCACTTCGTTCACGCCGTTGGTGGCCGCTGGCCAGGAGAGCGACACGCCACCGAGGGACGACTCTCCGCGGCGGAGGTGCCCGTGGACGCCTCGGTGGAGCTGCACGACCTGGCCCGCGAGCGGATCGTCGTTGCCGAAGACCGTCTGCCAGAAGAACCGCCCGAAGACGCAGGGCTCGTCGCCCCCCGCGGACACCGCGCAGCCCTCGACGAGGCTGAAGTCGATGCCGCAATTCCAGTGGGTGCAGCCTCCGCCGGGGACGCCGGCGAAGACGGTCGCCGGACCCTGGCCGATGGCATCGATCCGCGGAGGCAGTCTTGCGAATGGCCAGTACGACCCCTCCTGGACGAGCGCTGTCGACGGGGGCAGCACCGGAGCTTCCGCCGAGCCCGCGGGAGGAGCGCGCTCTGGCTCGCGCGCCGCGCTCGGGGGTGGGGGCGCCGCCGGGGCTACGGGAGGGGTGGTTGCAGGCATCCGCGCCGCGCTCGCGGGTGGCGGGAGCAAGCGCTCGGCCGTGGACCGGCGGCACGCGCCGGTGCCGAGGGCGAGCGGGAGGAGGAGCATGGCCGTCGCCTTCACGCCCTCTCTGCCCTCACCCCCCGCGAGAGCAGCACGCACATCGCCGGCTGGAGGATCTCCGTCATCGCCCTCTCCGCGATGGCGCGCCCCTCCACCGCGCGCTGGCGCCCGTGCTCGGCGTAGATCGCCAGATCCACGCCCTCGAAATCCTCCACCCTCGCCACCGGCGGCCGGAACCCGGCGAACGCCTCCTGCACCGCCTCGCGCACCGGCGCGCCGCCCTCGTCGATCGCCCATGCCACGAACCGCCAGGCCAGCTCCGCGTGACGGGTCTCGTCGGCGACGGTCACCTCCAGCACCTCGCGCACGGCGGGATCCGTCGCTGCCGCGAGCGCGTCGAGCGCCTGCACGGTGGCCACGGTCTCGCCGATGCACCCCTCCATCACCGCCTCGGCGGCGACGGTGGCCAGATTGGCCTCGATGACCAGCGGCCCCGGCACGGGCAGCGCCGCCGGCTCGACGCTCTCACCGAAGTACGCCGAGGCGAGCCCGAGGCAGAGCTCGGCGTGGCGGACCTCGTCGACGGCGGCCGCGTGCGTGTCGCGGACCAGGTCGGCGGGGGCGCCCAGCGCCAGGAGCTCCATGGCGAACCGCGAGAAGGAGGCCACCGAGGCGTGCTCGAAGAGGCCGTCGCGCGCCCACGCCTCGGCCAGGGCGCGTCGCGTCGCCGCGGGCATCGCGCTCACCTCGGGGACGCTCCCCGCGCGCCAGGAGCGGCCGGCGCGCAGCTCGGCCTTGACGATGCCCTCGTCGACGAAGAAGGTCCGCCCGACGTAGCAGGGGAACGATCGGGCGACGACCTCGTAGCAGCAGGCGTTGTTCTCCACCGACGGGCCGGAGACGACGCTGACGAGCATCCAGCAGATCCCCGCGCCGCCGGGGATCGTCACCGGCACCGCGGGGCACTCGGAGGGCTTGCCGACCATGGGAATGCACACCATCCCGGAGACGAGCCCGCCGTCGGGGAATCCACCGCCGGCGCCGATGGTGACACCGGTGGTGGCGGGGCTCGCGTCCGCGAGGATCAGCACGCTTCCGCCCGCCCCTCCGCCGCCCCCGGCGCCCCCGGCGCCGCCCGCCCCCCCGGTGCCCGAGGTGGCGCCGCCCCCTGATCGCGTGGGCCCCGGCAGGTCCGAGCGCGCGCCGCAGTCCACGGCGGCGACCGCGGCGAGCCCGGCGGTGCCGGCGCCGGCGAGCTGCAAGAGGCGAGCGAGGAGGCGGCGGCGGTAGGCGGCGGGGTCGATCATCCGGCGAGGGTACCTCGACGCCGGCGCCCGGGGTGCAAGGACGCGTCGGGCCCGTGGTAGCGTTGACCGTGGCGAAGAGGTCGAGGTCCCCTGACTCGACGCGACCCTCGTTCCCTCGTCCCCGTCGGCGCGAGGCGGTCCCCTGGGGCCCGGTCGATCGCGTGCTCGCGTGTCTCGAGCCGATCCGGGATTTCCTGCGCAGCCACCCTGTGCTGGTTCTGGCCTTCGTCCTCGTCCTCCCGCTCGTCGCCAGGCCGATCGCCGCGTTCGGCGTGCTGCTCGACCAGCACCCCGGCTTCGTCGGGTAGCGATCTCCCCCAGGGATTCCCGCCGTGGGAGGTGCGGTGGGGGCGGCGGAACGTCGGTCATGGGCGCCGAGGGTCGGGAGCTGGTATCGAGGACGGCCCTGCAACACCTCCGGAGGACGCATGCGATCGTTCGATGCCATCGTGATCGGGGCAGGCCAGTCGGGCCCTTCTCTGGCGGTCCGCCTCGCCGAGGCTGGCCGCAGCGTCGCGCTGATCGAGCGCCGCGCCCTCGGTGGCACCTGTGTCAACGACGGGTGTACCCCGACGAAGGCCCTCGTCGCCAGCGCCCGCGCCGCCTGGGTCGCTCGCCAGGCCGAGCGCTTCGGCGTCCAGCTCGGGGGCGCGGTGTCGGTCGACATGCCGAAGGTCAAGGCCCGCAAGGACGCCGTCGTTCAGGAGTCGCGCGACGGCCTCCAGTCGTGGCTGGGCGGCACGGCGCGCCTCGCGCTCGTCCACGGCCAGGCCCGCTTCGAGGGCCCCAACACCGTCCGCGTCGGCGAGGAGCTCCTCGAGGGGAAGCAGATCTTCATCAACGTCGGCGGCCGCGCCGTCGTTCCCGGGGTCCTCGCCGGGATTCCCCACCTCACCAACTCCTCGATGATGGATGTCGACTTCCTGCCCGAGCACCTCATCGTCGTCGGTGGCAGCTACGTGGGGCTCGAGTTCGCGCAGATGTACCGCCGCTTCGGCAGCAGGGTCACCGTGATCGAGAAGGGGGCGCGGCTCGTCGGGCGCGAGGACGAGGACGTCTCCGCCGAGATCCGGCGCATCCTCGAGCTCGAAGGGATCGAGGTTCAGCCGGCGACCGAGGTGCTCGAGGCCTCGGCGCGGGACGGCGTCATCACGCTGCGCACGAGCGGGCCGACGATCACCGGCAGCCACGTCCTCGCGGCCGTCGGACGCACCCCGAACACGGACGACCTCGGCCTCGACCGCGCCGGCGTGCGCACCGACGCGCGCGGGTACGTCGAGGTCGACGACGAGCTCCGCAGCAGCGCCCCTCACATCCACGCCATCGGCGACGTGAACGGGCGCGGCGCCTTCACCCACACCTCGTACAACGACTACGAGATCGTCGCCGAGAACCTGCTCGACGGCGGCTCGCGGCGCGTCTCGGACCGGATCCCCATCTACGGTCTGTTCATCGATCCGCCCCTCGGGCGGGTGGGCATGAACGAGCGCGAGGCGCGCGCCTCGGGCCGCCGCGTGCTCGCCGGCAAGCGGCCGATGACGCGCGTCGCCCGCGCCCGGGAGCGCGGCGAGACCCACGGCTTCATCAAGGTGCTGGTCGACGGCGACACCCGCGAGATCCTCGGCGCGGCGATCCTCGGCATCGAGGGCGACGAGGCCATCCACGTCATCGCCGACGTCATGTACGCGCGCGCGCCCTACACGGTGATCGCGCGCGCCGTTCACGCCCACCCGACCGTGAGCGAGCTCCTCCCCACGACCTTCCAGTCCCTCGCTCCGCTCGGGTGACGCCGTCCGGACCGGTGACCGAGCGGCCAGCGGTCACTGCACGACCTTGAAGACGTCGGCGAACTGGTAGTCCTTGGTGTTGACGGTCGAGCTCTCGTTGTAATCGGTGCCTGGCCGGTCGCGGTGGATGGACCAGAACGAGAGCAGGCCGATCTGCTTCTGCTGGGCGAAGGTCAGCAGGGTCGCCGCGTCCGCGAGGGTGAAGATCTCGCCGGACTGGTCGTTCTGCCCGATCATCGGGGTCGCCCCGAGCATGCTCCAGGCCGCGGCGCTGCCGAGGCCGGGGATGACGCTCATGAGCTGGGGCTGCGTGGCGGTGAGGGCGTCCTTGGCGTAGGTGCTCATCGACCCGGTCTGGCTCGGGCCGTAGTCCATCACCATCAGGTTGACGTGCGAGACGGTGACGCCCGCGAGGACCGCCTGCTTCACCACGTCGAGGGCGTTGCTCTCGAGGCCGGTGGTGTCCACCGGGAGCGTGAAGGAGACCTTGATCCCCTTCGCGGCCTGCACCTTGGCGAGCGCCTGCCCGCGCTTCTGGTTCGCCGCCGTGGTCATCACCGGCCCCTGCTCGACGTCGAAGTCGAGATCGGTGATGCCCGTGTCGGTGACGAACGTGGTGAGCGCGGCGGCGAACGCGCTCGCCGAGCTGCACGCCGCGTCCACGTAGGTGCCGCTGGCGCCCCCGAACGACGCCTTGACGAGCCCGCCGCTCGCCACGAAGGCGTTCACGTCCGCCTGGTTCTGCTCGATGTCCTGGGTCGTGTCGCAGCCGCCGTTGGAGATGACGAACGCGATCGTCACGCCGTTGACGCCGGACTTGGCCTTCAGATCGACGAGGCCGGTGAACGGGTACGTGCTGTCTCCCCAGTTCCAGGTCTCGAAGTAGGGGGCGAACTCGATCGCGCCGGCCGTGCCGCCGCTGCTGCTGCTGCTGGCGCTGGTGGTGGTGCTGCTGCTCGTGCTGGTGGAGCTGCTGCTGGTCGCGCTGGCGGTGCTGGTCCCGCCGCCGCCGCCGCTGCCGGTGCTGCTCGCCACGCCGGTGGCGCCGCCGCTGCCGTCGCTGCCTCCGCTCCCGCTCCCGCTCCCGCTGCTGCTGGTGCTGCCTCCAGCGCCGAGCTCGTGGGCCGGCGCGGTGCCGCCGCAGCCTCCGAGGGCTGCCGCGAGCGACGCCAGCGCGAGGAACGAGCACCGCAGCACCGAGGGGGAGGGGGAGGTCTGGAGCGTCATGCCGTGCGGGGAAGCAGAGACCGTACCGTCGTCGAAACCGGCGACGCAGCGAGACCGGTGCGATCGGCCGGATCGCGGCGGTGGATCGCGCGGATCCTCCCTGCGCCGATCCCGTCGGGAGATTCAGCGCTCGCAGCCGAGCGCCTGGAGGCGCGCCCTGGCCTGCTCCGCGGTCACGCTGCGCGGCTTCGCCTGGCCCCAGCGCTCGAGGACGACCTGGTAGGCCGCGCACGCTCCGGGCCTGTCGCCTGTCGCCTCGCGGGCCTGCGCCAGCAGGAGGTGGGCGCGGACGTGCTCGAACGGATAGCTCAGCACCTCGCACTTGCGGGTGGCGTGCTCGAGCCAGGGCAGGGCGTCGGCGGCGCGGCCGGCGAGGAGGTAGGTCCGACCCACGTCGGCGTCGACGAGGGTCTGCGGGCGGTAGGGCGGCAGCGCCCCGTGCGCGGGGAGCGCGTCGAGGGCGGCCCGGGCGGTCTCGGGGGTGTCGACGACGCGCGCCTGGCCGAACAGCCAGAGAAAGTTGCGCGAGACCGGAGTGAGCCGCGCCTTCCACGACAAGAGCCAGACGTCGCGCCGGATCGTGGCCTCGATCGGCGAGAGGCGCCCCCCGTGGAGGGCGGTGCGGATCAGCGACGGCGTCGTGTCCCAGGCGAGGGCGCCGTCCTCGGCGCGGGGGTCGGGCTCCCAGGCGTCGCGTCGATCGAGGAAGTCCATCGCCACGCCGGCGGCCTCGACGGGGCGGCCCATCTCCTCCAGGACGTCCGCGAGCAACCAGGCCCCTCGGCCGTGGACCTGCTGCTGGTCGCTCGCGGCCCCGAGCTGGATGAACTCGCGCGCGCGCTTTTCGGCGGCGCCGAAGTCCCCCTGGAGGGCCTCGAAGTAGGCCTGGCTCCACACCCTCTGCTTTTCGTACTCGCGCGCCACGGCCGCGGGCGCGCCCACGGGGATCTCGCCGGCGAGGCGCAGGGCCTCGCGCACGGTGGCCGTGGGCCGGCCGCGCGCGGCGAGGGCGTTGGCGAGCCCCCAGTAGCCCCAGCGCGTCTCCGTGCTGGCGGCGATCGCCTGCCGGGCCGTGCCCTCCATCGCCTCGCAGGCGCCTTGGTCGGTCTGGAGGTGCTGGATGCTCTCGAGGCACTCGAGCGCTCCCGGGTCCCGGGCGAGGCACCGGGCGAGGGTCTGCTGCGCCTCGTCGAAGCGGCCGCTGTACATGAGCATCAGCCCCAGGTAGTGCGACGCCGCGCCGAAGCCTGGGTCGAGAGCGAGCGCCCGCTCGAGGTCGCGCGCCGCGACGTCGAAGTCCTCGAAGTTACCGTGCCCCACGCCGAGCAGGTACCAGAGCTCGGCGTCGCCCGGGGCGCGCTCGAGCCGCGCGGCGAGCCGCCGGTTCGACTCGGCCCAGTCCGAGGGCTGGCGCCCCACGACCGGCTCCACCGCGTCGAGGAGCGCGACGTCGCGCTCGCCGAGCGTGCCGCGCAGCCCCTCGGCGCTGCGGAGGTGCTCGCGCGCGCTCTCGGTCATGCCGACGAGCCCGAGGGCCGCGAGCTGGACGTGCGCCGCGCCGAGCGCCGGGTCGAGCTCGAGGGCGCGCTCGAAGCCGTCGCCCATGTCCTTGCCTCTCCGGAACGCCGAGAGCGCGGCGCGATAGGCGGCGACCGCCGCCTCGCTCGACGAGGAGGGGGTCGGCGTCGCGTCGACCGCGACCGCCCTGGACCCTTCGCGCGCGCGCACCCACGGGCCGACTCCGTAGTGTACGCCGGCGACGACGAGGACGAGCGCGGCCAGGGCGGCGGCGGCGACGCGCGGCGCCCACGGGCGACGTGGGGCAGCGCGCTCGGCGCCGTCGCGGGGAGGCTCGAGGTCGCGGAGCACCGCGCCCGCGTCGGCGTAGCGGTCCGCGGGCGCCCGGCGCAGGCAGCCCAGGATGACGCGCTCGAGCTCGGGGGGGACGGCAGGGTTCCGCTGCGAGGGGGGCGTGGGCTCGTCGCGGTGGAGCGCGATGGCGAAGGCCATCAGCGTGGCGCCGGGGAACGGGCGCGAGCCCGTGCACAGCTCGTACAGCATCACGCCGAACGAGAAGACATCGGTGCGGGTGTCGACGTGTCCGCCCTTGGCCTGCTCGGGCGACATGTAGCCCGGCGTCCCGAGGATGGAGCCGTCCTCGGTGAGCATCCCGGGCGCGGCGGCGGCGTCCCCGGAGATCGGGGCTCCGCCCTCCGCGGCGGCCCGGACGCTCATGGTGCGGTCGGTCTCGAGGACACCGATCTGCTTGGCGAGGCCGAAGTCGAGGAGCTTGACCGGCCCCTCGTCGGCGATCATCACGTTCTCGGGCTTGAGGTCGCGGTGGATGAGCCCGCGCGCGTGCGCCCGGGCGAGCGCGCGGGCGATCTCGCGGGCGACGCGGAGGGCCTCGGGGATGGGGAGCGCGCGCCCCTCGGGAGAGCCGGCGCGCGCCTCCAGGATCTCGCGGAGGGTGCGGCCCCGCACCAGCTCCATGGCGATGAAGACGCGCCCGTCGATCTCGCCGACGTCGTACAGGGTCGCGATGCCGGGGTGGGTGACCGCCGCCGCCGAGCGCGCCTCGCGCAGGAAGCGCCCTCGCCGCTCCTCGTCGTCCGAGGCGGGGAGCACCTTGAGCGCGACCTCGCGGCCGAGCGTGCGGTCCTCGGCCGCGTACACGACGCCCATCCCGCCCCGGCCGAGCTCGGAGAGGATGGTGAACCGGCCGAGGAGATCCCCCGGGCGGGGCAGGGTGTCGACGACGGGCACGTCCGCGCCCGAAGGGGTGCGCTCGATCTCGGCGAGGAACGCGGCGCCGTCGCTCCCCTCGCCCCGCTCCGCCTCGCGCAGGGCGACGGCCCTGGCGTGGGCCTCCCCGGGCGCGGAGCCGGCGTCGACCGTCGTCAAGAAGACGTCGTCCGGCGCGGGATCCGCGCCGTCGGCTCGATGCTCCCTGGGGCCGCTCATGAGACTCCGGCAGCATACTCCGGAAGCCGTCGGCGCCGGTCCCCCTACCGGACCCGGCGTCTCCGGCCGGAATCAGGGCGTCAGGGTGAGCGCGCCGGCGTCGAGCGAGACCTCGTAGAATCCGTGCGGATTCCACGTGAGCGCCTGCGAGCCCTGCTTCAGGGTCCCGCCCGTCACGGTCACGCGCACGAACTTCCCGGTCGGGAAGTGGTTCGGCAGGGTCCACGTCCACGTCGTGTCCCCGCCGCTGCTCGCGGGGGTGGCGGTGGTCAGGAGCTTCTGGCCGACCCAGTAGGCGGCGACGTTGGAGAGCGTGTCGATCCACACGTCGGGCAGCGACTTCGCGTGGTCGATGCTGCCGGTGATCGAGGTGATGGCGGTCGGCGCATACCAGAGGTTCGCCGTCTCCGTGGGCGTGATCGAGTGGAAGAGCAGGATGAGCCAGCCGCCCGAGGTGTGCGCCATGTCGATGTTGGCGATGAAGTCGCTGGCGGGCTGCCCGCCCGCGGCGACGGCGGCGACGCAGGGGAGGTTGTACGGGTCGGTCGAGTCGTTGGGCATGATGATCTGCGGCGTCGCGCTCGACGGGATCCCGCGCGCGACGAAGAAGCGCGTCTTGGCGAAGGGCTCGTACCCCGTGTCCCCGAACGGATAGGCACCGGTCCAGACGTCGGCCTGCCCGAGCGTGGTCTGGATGTACGTGGTGTTGGTGTCGAACTCGGCGCTGGGGGTGGTGAAGGTCGCGCCGTTGGAGGAGCAGTTGCCGTCCTCGTAGCAGTGGTGGACGGTGTGGTTGCCAATCTCCCAGCCGCTCTGCGCCTCCTGCCAGGTGGTGACGTAGTCCGCCGCCCAGTCGTTCACCTCGTTGACGTAGAAGGTGCCGCGGATGCCCTCGGCCTTCAGGTCGGTCCAGTGCTCGATCTGCGAGGGCTGGGAGTCGTCGAAGGTGTAGGTGACGGCCGCGGTGAGGCCGGCCCACGAGATCACCTTCAGGCCGCCGGCCGCTCCGGAGGGCGCCGGGTCATTGCCGGCCCCCGGCGGGATCGGCAAGCCGGAGACCGGGCTGCTCCCGCCCGAGCCCGCGCCGCTCGAGGTGGTGCCGCCGGCCGTCGCGCCGCTGGAGATCGCGCCGCTGGAGGTGGTGCCGCTCGCGGTCGCGCCGCCCGCCCCGCCGCTGACGGCGCTGTGGTCGCCGACGTCACAGCCGATGGCGGCATGGACGAGACCGAGAACACCAAGAGTCAACGACGTTCGTTTCATACATTCCTCCTGCGGGCTTCGCGCGTCGCGTGGGAGCGAGCCGCGGCGGAATGACAGTACGCTTTCTCCCTCTGTAGCCCATGCCCCGGATGCGTGAGAATGTATCCATTCTGAACCGCGACCCTCCCGGTCGGAGCGCGACGCGCGGCGTCAGCTGCGGGGGCCTCGCCGTGAGGAGAGCCGTCGTCGCGCCGAGGGTGTTTCGCCCCGGCGCGACCTGCGCCCCGGGTCACTGCGCCGAGTAGACGCGCACGTAGTCGACGAGCATCTGCTGCGGCCAGGAGCTGGTGCCGTCCGGGTTCCCCGGCCAGCTCCCCCCCACCGCGAAGTTGAGCAGGATGAAGAACGGCTGGTCGAAGACCCAGGTGGCGCCCCCCGGGAGCATCGACGGGTTCACCGACCAGTAGAGGTTGCCGTCGACGTAGAAGTCGATCTGGGTCGGGCTCCACTGCGTCGAGTAGACGTGGAATCCGGCGCTGAACGGCGACCCCGCGTTGTCGGGACCGGAGAGCCCGTCGCCGGGGTAGCTGCCCGGCCCGGGGCCGTGCGTGGTCCCGTAGACGGTGTCGGGCGTGCGGCCGATGTTCTCCATGATGTCGATCTCGCCGCAGCCCGGCCAGCCGGCGGAGCCGATGTTCTCCCCGAGCATCCAGAAGGCCGGCCAGACGCCCTGCCCCTCCGGGATCTGGATGCGAGCCTCGAAGAGGCCGTACTGCTGGGTGAACAGGCCCGAGGTGTTGAGGCGCGCGGAGGTGTACTGACAGGGGCCGTACCAGCACGAGTACTGGCCGGCGCCGGCCTGGGTGGCGGTGATGACCAGGTTGCCGTTCTCGACGACCGCGTTCTCGGTGCCCGAGGTGTAGTACTCGAGCTCGTTGTTCCCCCAGCCGCTCCCGCCGGTGTCGTAGCGCCACTTGGTGGGGTCGACCGCGGAGCCATTGGGCCCGTTGAACTCGTCCGACCAGGTCAGGGTCCAGCCCGCGCCCGGGCCACCGGGGGCGGTGGCGCCGGCACCGGCCGTGTTGGAGGCCCAGATTGGCTGGTTCTGCGCGTTGTAGATGACCAGGTTCCCGTCGTCCTGCACCTGGAGCGTCGCGCCGGGGTTATTGTAGGTGCCCGCAGCCCAGAGCGCATGACCCGCGTTGTAGACGACGAGGTTGCCGTCCGTCTGCATCGCCGTCGTGTCGCCGCCGCCGCCGAAGGTCCCGGCGGCCCAGAGCGCCTGAGCCCCCATGTAGAGCACCAGGTTGCCGTCCGTCTGCTGGATGAGCTCGAAGCGGCCGTCGCACGACTTCACGGACTGGTTCTGGCCGAGGCCCTGGCCCCCGGTGAGCACGCCGCAGGCGGTGCTGGTCCCGCCGCCGCCGCTGGTGGTCCCGCCGCCGCCGGTGGTGACCGTGCCGATGGCCGCGGGGTTCCAGAGCTGCGCCTTGGTGCCGTTGCAGTCGTAGAGCTGCACGAGCGTGCCGTTCGCGGTGCCGGCGCCCGCGACGTCGAGGCACTTGTTGCTGTTGGGATTGACGATGTTGAGGAAGCCGCCGGCAGCGGGCTGGAGAACGAACTTCTGCGCGACGGTGCCGTTGCAGTCCCAGAGGTCGATCTTGTTGCCGTTGCCCGTCCCGGCGCCGTACACGTCCACGCACTTGTTGGCGTTGGGGTTGAGGAGGTTCACCGTGCCGTCGCCCTGGTCGACCACGGCGAAGGCCTGCGAGTCGGAGCCGGTGCACCACCACTCCTGGATCTGCGTGCCATCGCTGGTGCCGGCGCCGCTCGCGTCGAGGCAGGCCCCGGGGTTGGCGAGCGTTCCGTAGTTGTAGACCGTGGCGGACGTCGATGCCGCTTCGAGCTTGCCGGCGTTGTCCTGGGGGGTCGTGGCTTCTCCGCAGCCCGCGTTGCATGCCGCGAGCGCGAGCGCCGTGATGCCGACAATCGGTGACCTGTTCATAGAGCCTCGCATGGGGTGGGACCGCAGCGGGACTTAGCAAGCGTGGTGCCACCTCCCCTACATCGGCTCCTCGCGGCGTTTTCCGCGGGAATCCGCGGTTCAGCGGGGTCGGGGGGGTGAGAGACGAGGGCCAGGGTGATCGGGCCGATCGCACCGGCGCGCTCGCCGGGATCGCGCCCCGGCACTCCTGTCTTGCGTTCCCTCGTCTGGTGCGCTCCAGTCGATCGATGGCGTGGCCGACGGAAGTGAACGCCCCGTGGCCTCTGCGGTTCGGGTCGGCCTGGATCTGCGCGCTCTGCGCTTGCTCCGCGCCGCACCCCGAGGCACGGCTCGCCGTCGGGCCGACCTCCGCGCCCGCCGCTCTGGCCGAGCCCGCTGCACCGGAGGTCGTCGGCGTGGCCGATGCTGGAACGGGTGCGGAGGCGGCGGTGAGGCGACCTCGGGTCGACGAGTGCGCTCGACACTCCGGCTCCGGGTTCCCACCCGAGGATGAGGTGGTCCTGGCCATTGGTTGGGACTGGAAGCCTGCCGGAGGGCACCTGTTCGTCTCCGCCTCGGGTCGAGTGCTGATCAAGCGCTCCTGGGTCGGCTGCTACGAGGGGACGATACCTCCGGAAGATCTCGAAGCCTTCCGGAAGGCGATGGTGCGTGCCAGTCTCTGCACCTGGAAGCCGCAGGGCGGGGGCCCCGGGGTGGTGGACGTCGACTCCAAGCTTCCCGGGGTCTCCTGCGACACGCGCGTCACGCCGGAGCGCGCGGCGTGGATCCCCAGATACGATGCGATCCGGCGGGCGCTGTGGGATCTGCGGAAGGCCGCCTGTCGCGACCGGTGCGCCGACTTCGACGGGACCCAGCAGACCGGACCCTGAGCCCGAGTACGTTGACCGAGGCCGACCGACGCGTGAGACTGCGCAGCAGGTCGCTGTCAGAGCTTCGCGACGTCGGCGGGGGAGTAGCCGTCCGCGTAGGGGCCGTCGAACACCCAGCCGGTGAGCGCGGCGCGCCAGTCGAGCGGCTTGCTGGCGGCGAGGAGGGCGAGCACGTCGGCGGCCGAGCGTGGGGGGGCCTTCGCGGCGCGCGTGAGGAACGCGCGGTACCCCACCGCGCCGAGCTCGTGGTGGACGATGAGCTGCACCTTGAAGGTCTTGGCGTAGAAGGGCCCGATCTTCCCCTCGTGGCGGAGGTCGCGCTCCACGGGCCCGTCGACCTCGGGCGGAGTGATCCGCCCCTTCCCCCAGTGGTCGCCGATCGCTCGCTCCTCGTCCGGGGTCAGCGCGAAGAGCCCCGCCTCGGCGACGGCGAGCGGGAGCGCGCTGGCGACGCCCTCGTTGAACCAGGGGATCCCGTGCGGCGGGCCGCTCCTGTCCAGCAGCGCGGCGCCCGGATCCTTGAACCAGAAGTGCGACAGCTCGTGCAGGACGAGCGCCGCGTCGCTGCCCCTGGCCAGGCGGAGCTCCATGAAGATGCCGCGCTCGGGCCCTGCCCAGCCGGACAGGTTGTTGTACGCGCCGATGTGCAGCGCGCCGACGAACACCGTGCTCCGCCCCTGCACGTGGATGCTCCACGGCTCCGGCATCCCGTGGAACATCGCCGCCGCGCCGCGCCCGAGCGAGACGTCGAGGTAGCCCTCCGCAGCGGCGAGGAAGCGGCGCGCGTGATCGTCCTGGAAGCGCGCCCACTCCCCCTCCGGCTCGACGACCAGCCCGACGACGCCGTCGCGCAGCCGGAGGGCGCCGGGCACCGGAGGCGCCGGGACGGGCGACGCCGGCGACGGCGGCGGGAAGGGAACCCCGGCGCGCCCGCATGCCGCGAGGGCGAGCGCGAGGATGGCGGGGAGGGCGCGCATGGGCGAGGTGACGCGCATCGTGGCCCGACGGAGGGCGTCACGACAAGCGCGTCTCACGGGCTCGGCATCGTCCGTCACGCAGGGGGGCCCGCCGCGGCGTCCGTCGATGGCTACCCGGCGCTCGCCGTCGGGCAAGGTCTCCGGTCTCCGTGGTCTCGGCGAGGAGCCGCAGCGGAGCGAGGCTCAGTATCCACCCCCGCCCACGGGTCGGTCCGACGCGGGCGACGCTCCCCAGGCCTTCGCGAGGTCGTTCGCGATGGCAGCGGTGAGCGCGTCGCGGGCGTCGGCGCTGAGCACCTCCGGGAAGCGCTCGATCGTGCCGCCGTTCCAGGTGGCCGATCCGGCGGACACCCCATCCCGGAAGATCTCGATGGCGTTGCCATCGAGATCGGCGCGATACCGGTACTGCCCGATCGCAACCTCCACCGTCGTCCTGGTCACGGTCGCCACCGGCTCTCAGCGCCGCCCGCCGCGGATGAGCTGGAACGCAACCGAGATGACGGCGAGCACGAGGAGGATGTGGATGAACCCACCGATGGTGTACGAGGTCACCAGACCGAGCACCCACAGAGCCACCAGAACCACGGCAATCGTCCAGAGCATGATGAGATTCCTTTGTTGCTATCCGTTTCGACGAGGGCCCGGCGCCGCCCGCTGTCCTCGCCGTCCTCGCAGGCATTGCAAGCAGCGGGCCGCGACGTGGGTTGGGTGGTGAACGAGCGCTGAGGGGCGTCGTCGTGACCGTCGCGCGCCCGGCTCCCCCGCGGCAATTCCTCCTGGGGAACGTCCGAGAGCGTTCCCCGACAATTCACTCCGGTGTGGCAGGCGTGACGGCGTGTGGCGTGCCTGCGAGGACGAACGGCCACCCGCCGCTCGCGCCAGGTGTTCGCGCTCGAACACGGGAGGTGGGGAAGCTCCCCGCTCCGATCCTCCCCGGCGGTCAGGCGGGCGGTTGGCAGGCGCGTGCCAGATCTGCGACGCCGGCCTCGAGTGGGAGCTCGCGGCGGGCGCCGCGGCGATCGCGGAGGGTGACGGCGACGCGCTCGGCCTCGCGCGCGCCCACGACGACGAAGTGCGGGACGCCGGCGGCGTGGGCGTCCACGATCTTGCGCGAGAGGCTCTCGTTGCGGGCGTCGAGCTCGGCGCGGACGCGGGCGGCGTGGAGCGCGGCGAGGACGCGCTCGGCGTAGGCGCGGTGCGCCTCGGTGACAGGGGCGACGACGACCTGATCCGGCGCGAGCCAGGCCGGCAGGGCGCCGGCGTGGTGCTCGAGCAGGACGCCGAGGAAGCGTTCGAGGCTGCCCAGGGTGGCGCGGTGGAGCATGACCGGCGGCCGCCTGGCGCCGGTGGCGTCGACGTAGCGGACGCCGAAGCGCTCCGGCAGCACGAAGTCGACCTGGATGGTGCCGCACTGCCACGATCGGCCGAGGGCGTCGCGGAGGACGAACTCGAGCTTGGGGCCGTAGAAGGCGCCCTGTCCCGGCTGCTCCACGTAGTCGAGGGCGGCGCCCTGCGCGGCGGCCCGGAGCGCGGCTTCGGCGCGATCCCAGGTCTCGTCGCTCCCCGCCCGGACGGAGGGACGGGTGGAGAGGCCGACCGCGATCTCCGCGAAGCCCAGCGCTTCGTAGAAGCGGCGTAGCGAGGCGCAGAAGCGCACGACCTCGGCCCCGATCTGGCTCTCTTCGCAGAAGATGTGGCCGTCGTCCTGAGTGAACTGGCGCAGGCGGAAGAGGCCGTGCAGGGTGCCGCTGGCCTCGTTGCGGTGAACCAGCCCGAGCTCGCCGAGGCGGAGCGGGAGGTCGCGGTACGAGGGGGCCATGCGCTCGACGATCTGGAGGTGGCCCGGGCAGCTCACCGGCTTCAGCGCGGAGGCGCGCTCGTCGCCTTCGAGGAGGAACATCTCCGCGGAGAAGCTCTGCCAGTGGCCGCTCGCTTCCCAGATCGACTGGCGGAGGATCTGCGGGGTGCGGACTTCACGGAAGCCCTCGCGCGCCATCTGGCGGCGGACGGCGTCTTCGAGCTCTCGGTAGAGCGCGAAGCCGCGAGGGTGCCAGAAGACCATGCCCGGCGCCTCTTCCTGGAGGTGGAAGAGGTCCAGGCGTTTTCCCAGGTTTCGATGATCGTTCTCGTCGAGCATGTCGGTCTCCTTCGGTCGGTGCCGGAGGGAGCAAGTCATGCGCGACGGGCCCCATCCGGGAACCGGCGGGGCTGCGTCTTCGTGTTGGGGTGAGTCTCGTCAGAGCGTCACGGGCGCACGAAGCCAGGCCCGCCGCTGCGGGTCGTGGTCGTGGTCGTCGTGGTGAAGACGAGGTTCACCCGGCCAGCATGTCGCGGCGCGCCGCGACTGTCAAGGTGAACACCGGGCACCTCGAACCCGCATCCCGCTCGCCGTGATGGTAAACCGCAATCGTGACCACGCCGACAACACCCGCGAGTCGCGCAGAGAAGGCCGCGCTGCGAAGGCAAGCGGCACTCTTGATCCTCCTCGGCATCGTCGGAGCCGTGGCTGTGTTGCCCTACGCCTTCGCGCTCCAGGCCGACACGCTGGCGCGGGTCGTCGCGACCAAGGGGACCAGCCTCGTCGTCCTCGGCCTGGCCTCGGCGGCGCAGACCACGGTGCTGGTGGTGGTCTCCGTGGTCGCCGGCCTCTGGGCGGCGCGCCGGGTCGGGCTGCAAGC
>Ga0302267_10002078_pt1 | contig 24605 bp, 23 predicted proteins | sample III_Bog_E1_3_FD_194555 | JGI IMG/M metagenome (GOLD analysis project Ga0302267, IMG submission 194555) | Peat permafrost microbial communities from Stordalen Mire near Abisko, Sweden - III_Bog_E1_3 | ecosystem: Environmental > Terrestrial > Soil > Wetlands > Peat | place: Sweden: Abisko...
TCGTAGGTCTCGGGCTTGCTCACGACGAGCGCGCGGATCTGGTCGAGGACGCCCATGGCCTCGAGCTGGCGGAGCTGCCGCTCCTCGCGTGAGAGGCGCACGTCCATCTGCTCGATGACCAGCACCGCCCCTTTCATCGGGGGGAAGTACGGCGTCCCGGCCAGCGCGAGCAACGTGTTCAGGTTGGCGATGACGGCGGGGCCCTCGGCCGAGCCCGGCACCAGCGTGTTCCATCCGGGGTTCGTCTGGAAGCGTCTCGGCTCCGTGCGCCACGCGGCCGTCGTCGCGTCCCTGAAATGATTGCTCCATGACGGCGGCGGCAGCAGCGTTCGTGTGCCCTCCACGCGGCGGGTCACGGCATCGAGGAAGGAGGCGCGGGTGTAGTCGTCGATGGTCGGCTCCTGACCGTTCTGTCGGGACCATGATCCACCGCCTCCGGCGCGACCTCCTCGAGCGGTGGCCGTGCGGGGTTGGCCTCGACGCCACACGCGGCGAGGACAGAGAGCCGCGAGCGTGATCGCGTGGAGCGCCAGCGGACGAGCGTGCACCATCGTTGCCTCCTCGCCTCCCTTCGCAAGAAGAGCGCCGCGAGGCGGTCCGACGCTACCGCGCGGGCCACACGCGCGCGGGGCGCTCCCTGCGTCCGTGGGGGTCAGGTCGAGCCGGTCGGCGGCTTGGCGGGCGGGCGGGGCGCGTCGGCGTCGACGTTGACCGGCCTGGCCACCGGCAAGCCCCGGCGCTCCCGCTCCAGAAGACGGGCGCTCGCGGCTTCGAGCGCGGCCTGCTTCTCGGCTCGCTTCTCGGGCGACACCGGCGGCGGAGGCCAGGGCCCCGAGCTCTCTTCCCAGACTTCCGAGAGCAGACAGCGGTACACCGTGGCCCTGCCGAAGGGGCACACCTCGGGCACCACCTCGTCCCCCAGCTCCGGCGGGATCGGTTGGTGCCCTGGGTAGGTGGCTTCGATCTCCCGGGCGAGATCGAGCCCTACCGCCTCCTCGCCGGCCGCGTCCGTCCGGTGGATCCCGTAGTAGGGCCCGAGCAGGGAGACGTGGAAGCCGAGCATGCGTCCGGGGATCGTGATGGTGGCCGAATAGGCCGGGTCCCGCCCCCCCGCCAGCAGGTGCAGCGAGCGGTCCCACAGCGAGTACCGCGCTCCCAGCCGGCCGATCATCGCCTTCCACCTCGGGTATTCAGCGCCGCCGCGCCGCGCCGCGTCCCGCTGGCGCTGCACCTCCTCCGTGTCCTCGAACCCGAGGCCCCCGTCGATCAGGCCCCGAGGATAGAAGCTGTAGACGACCTCGAGCAGCTCGGCGCGCGTCATGGTCTCGCCTTTCACCTTGGCTTCACCTCGGCTTGTGAACCCTAGCACCGAGCCCCCGGTACCTGGCGCGGAACTCCTGCCGCAGCCTTTCCTGAAGCTCGTAGCAGAACTCTTCGCCCTGATTTCTCCACGCGACCTGGCTTTCCAGGAGCGGATTGACCACCTCGTTCGCGACCTCCGCCGTGCACCGCGAGGCAAGCGTCGGCGAAATCCTCCCGTACAGCTCGGAACGGATCGCCACCTCGATTTGAATCGGGCAACGCCAGACATAGACGGGCAACCACCACTCTCTCTCCTCGAAGTCGAAAGTGTACTCGGTCTGCTGAGAACCCCCGGCCTCGCCCTTTCCGTCATCCTTCGTGAAAACGTGAAACGGAAATTGATCCGGCCTGTAGGCCGGCCCCGACTCCTGCGGCGCCTCCCCGATGGGTTCGGGACCGCTGGGCTCGCTCCCCGGATCGGTCGAGGGGGAAGGGGTCGCCGTGTGGGACGCCTCCGGCTCCCCTCGGAGGCACGAGGCGGAGAGGACGCACGTGAACGCGAGCACGAGGGCCGCGGCGATGGAGTTGGACTTGGTCGTCATGGCGCGGCCCCGTAGCCAGCGCGGTGCCAATAGGCTCTGTCCGCCCGGCCTGCGGACGAACGAGCAACCTTGGGATCTTGACGGTGACCGGCCTTCGGGCCCCGCTCGCGCGATGTCCGCGCGACCGGGGGCCATTCACGAAATCGGCGCGTGCGATTCGTGCCCGTGGCGGCGCTTCGCTCGCTCGAGCTCCTGGTGAGGCCCTCGCCCGCGGCGAGGCCCCTGGCGAGCTCCCCGACGCCGGGAACGCCGCGGGGGCCGGGTGCTCTTACTTCCGCGGCTTCGGCGCTGGCGCTCGCTTCGTCTTCGCTGGTCGCGCCGCCGGCTCGTCGTCGCTGGCAACGCACACGATCGCGGACGTCGCCCCGACTGCGAGCACAACGAGGACCGCTCCGAGCGCGATCGCCAACCGACGCCTATCGACCGGGTGGACCCCGCATCACCGAGGGGGCCGTCTTCCGCGGCGTCGAGGGCCCTGCGGCAGGTTCACCCAGGGGGCTCCAGCCGATCGCGTAGATCCCTCATCCAGCCGACGATCGGCCCGCCCCAGGAGGCACCGCGATTGATCCAGGTCATCAGGACGGTGCGCAGCGCGTCGGCGGTGGGCTCGCGCTCAAGTTCCTCCGCGGCTTCCCCGAGCTCGGCCGGCGTGAGGTGACCCTGAGCGCTGAGCAGCTCGCCGAGCACCATCACGGCCTCGACGGCCTTGCTGCTGAGCTCCAGCCCGAACGACACGGCGCACCCGACGAGATCGGCGCTCTGAACCGGCGGCGTCCCCAGCGCGTCGCGGAAGTCGTGCGCCCACGCAAGAAGGGTCTCGTGAGGGGGCAGCTCGCCGAGTGCGAGGAGGCGGCTACCGAGCGGCTCCGGCGCAACCGCACCCGAGCCCAGCGCCTCCTGGTACAGCCGGTGGGCGGCGCGGAGCTGGTCACCGCCGCTCACGCCGCACCTCGTCCAAGCTCACGCCGGAGCTGGAGGATCTCGCGCTCGATGACGTCGATCCGGCTGACGGGGATCTCCAAGTAGGCGATGGCGTCGCGCAGCGCGGAAGGTGGGAAGGCCCTGATCCTGCGGTTGAACCAGGACAGCGCCGTGGCCGTACCGCGCACCCGGACGCTCCCGGAGACGACCGCAACGGGCACGGTGCGGCCATCGAGGAGCTCGTTGAGGGCTTGGCGCTGCGGTGCCGTCGGCTCGCCCCCATCGGTGAGGATCAGTTGCATGGTGCGCTCGATCCCTTGGTGCTTGATCACGTCGAGGTACTCGTTCCACTCCTCCGCGGTGGGGTTCGCGGTGCCGTAGACCGTGAGGATGAGCTGGTCGATCACCTTGGTAACCACGTTCGGCATGGCGTCTTCTCCCGGCTCGGCGCCGACGTGCGGCGGGCCGTGAAGTGCTCATGTCGGAGCGAGGTGCCGCGGGTCTTGAAATCGGCCCGCGCCTCGCGGGGGTCGATCTGTGTGTCGGCAACGTCCGCGTGCGAGGTCGGGGCGCCTCACCCGGACACCCGTAGCAGGTCCGCAAGCTGTTCGTTCTTCGCGCGCAGCTCGTCCCCGAGCGCGGGGAAGCTCGCTGCCGTGTGCAGGAAGAGCGTCGCCAGCAAATCGCGAAGCGTGCCGACCGTCTGCGGGTCCTTGCAGGCCGTCGCGACGAGCCCATGCCACCGGGCTTGGCCGAGGCTCCCGGACGCGACGCAACGCTCCCCCAGGGCAAGCACCTCGCCGATTTGCTCCACCGTCGCCAAGATGCTCTCCGCCCCCGCGAGCCAGCGTGACCGCATCGGCGCCGGCGTCTCTATCCTCTGCATCACGTGCGATCCTCCGCTCAAGGTTCTGCTCGGCGACCACCAAGCAATCCGTCCGGCCCTCCACGGGGCCGCGTCGCGGCGCCTCGCGCCGTCAGCGGTTCGGCCGCGTGGTGGCGGTCCTGCTTCGCCGAGCGGAGGATCGGGCACATCCCCCGCTGACTCGGACCACAGCGCGAACACGCCCCCCTGTCCGACGGCGCCGCTTCCCGCAGACACCGCAGGCAGATGACGCTGCCGCACGGGCCGCAGAGCGGGTTGAACGGTTCGTGACAGAGCGTGCAGTTTGCGAGCACGCAAACCCAAGGGGCGACCCCCGAGACCACGCCGCGCAGCCCATCGAGCGCAAGCCGCTCGGCGCGTAGCATCGTCGAGGGTTGCAGCCGCGGGCGGCGCCAGGAAGGCTTGAGCATGATCACGTCACCGCCGCGTCTGCCACCTGGCCGAACGCCCTCTTGAGCAGCCCCCGCATCGCCACGCAGCCGGTGCAGGAGCAGACGCAGTGCTCCTCGGGCAACAGGGCGTCCACCTCCGACGGCCTGTCACTCTGAGGCGGAACGCATCCGGCGCGGTTGCAGTGGGCGAGAGGCTCGCCCACCTGGTGCCGCTCTGCGACGAGTTGCCCGTGTCGACGCCGAGCAGCGGTGCGCTGGGTAGGCGTCGGGCCCCCCGCGGACATCATTGTCCGTGACAGGTCAACCGCGGCGGGTCCTGAAGTCGTCGAGGGTGCAGGCATCTCGATCGTCGCGCGCTCATCCTCGGGCGCCCGAGCCCGCGAGAGCATCGCGGCGAGTGGCGGGAGCGGCGCCCGCGGTACGGGGGGTGGGCGCTGCGTCGAGCCCTTGAGCACGACCGGACCGCCGGGGATCTGCGCCGCGCCAGGTTCACGTGAGCGCACCAGCGTCAGCACGTCGGTGCCCTCCCAATCGTCCGCGCCGACGCTGGGCACGACCGCTCGGGCGAGATGGGTGGCGACGCCGGCCGCACTCCACACCTGTGTCTCTCCGTCGCTCGGACGATCCGCGCCGAGCCTCGGAAGAGCACCGATCTCACCGCGCGCGCGGGCCTGGTCGCGCGCTTCCTCGTGGGCCTCCAGACGCGCGCGAATCCGGTCCGGCGTCTCGGGCTCGCCGGCCGGAGCTTCTGCCACCGTTGCCCGCGTGTGGACCGGGTCATCGTCACGCGTGACGGTTACCACATGGCGCTCCACGGAGGGCAAGGGGCCCGCCCTGAGCCACGGCGTTGCCCCCGCCGGTATCGGCGGCGGCGGGAGCTTGGCCCCGCGCTCCGCCGCGCCTACGTGGACGAGCGTTCCTCTGAGCGAAGCCAGGTCGCCGACGACCTCCGCGATCCTCGCGTCCTGCTCGACGAGGCGCGCCCGCGTCGCTGTCCTTTCGTGGCGCAGGTACAGCCCGACCACCACGAGCACGAGCCCCAGGATGACGCCCACGTGTGCCTCCCTCGAAGGCGTTCCTGCCCTCGATGGCGGTCAATGTCGGCGCGCCGGACGGGCGTTCACGAAATCGACGGGACACCCGCCGCACGTCAGGGAGAGGCGAGCGCCTCGCGGAACTGATCGAGGCGCGGGCTGTTGGGGTAGGCCCGCTCGAAGCTCTCCAGCTGCGCGCGGGCCTCACCGGTGCGGCCGGCCTGGAGAAGCGCGCTGATCGAGAGAGCTTCGCGCTCCTCGGCGCGACGGTCGCCGCCGTGGAAGCGCCAAGCGCCGAGCGGGCCCGGCGCCGCGCTCGCCGTCGGGGCGAGGCTTGCAGCCGCCGCAGCCCCGCTCGGTGCCGGCGGTGGGCTCGGTGGGGCGGTGGTCGGTGCTGGGGGTTGAGAAACGATCTCCGGTCGCATGGCCGGGGCAGGCCGCTCGGATGCCCGTCCCACGAGCACACCGGCCGCGAACGCGCCTGCTGCTACGAGCGCGACGATGATGACCCCCAGGGTGACGGCCATCGTACTGGAGAGCTCACCGACCAGCGTCCCCGGCGGCATGGGCGCCACGGATGTGGGCCCGGCTCCCGACGTGGGGCCCCCGTTGCCGCCCCCGTTCCGCAGAGCGCGCTGGATGCCGGACCAGACTTGCTCCCGCACGCCGTCAGGAAGCGGCGGCGTCTGCCGGTCCGCGACCAGCAGTTTCATGGGCCCGAAGAGGTGGAACACGTTCGCGCCCCCGCGCCGGTCGCGCGCCCTCTGGCGCTTCCATGCGGCCTTGAACGCCTGCCGCGCGTGATGGAGGCGGCTCTGGATGGTCCCGACGGGGATCCCCAGGTGTTCGGCGATCTCGCCGACGGGCACCTCGTCCCGGTGGTGCGTGAGGAGCAGGTAGCGCTGGTCGGCGTCCAGGTCGTCAAGCACGAGCTGCAGCTCGTCGTCGGCCCCGATCTCCTGCTCCCGATCATCGACCGCAAGGAGCGCGGGTGCGTCCGAGCCCGTACCGTCGGCGAAGCTCTCCACCCTTGGGGGCTCGCGGCGTCGGAACGCCTTGGCCACCCTCGCCGCGATGGCGCCCAGCCACCCCTTGAGACGGTTCCGCGGCTGGTACTCCGACAAGCGGCGATGGACCACGAGAAACACCTCCTGCGCGGCGTCCGCGCACCAGCGAGCCGGAACGCCAAGCCGTCGCACCGTCCACCACACCCAGCGCCAATGGCTGCCGTAGATGGCCTCGAACGTGGGGGCCGCCGGATCCGTCGTCAACGGCCCCGGCGGGCGGGTGCTCTCGCGTTTCATGTTCCGTAATGTCGCCGCTGAGCCGCTGGGTTCTCGAAATCGACCGCGCCGCGTTTTCGTGACACGTACAGCAACCGAGGCCACCATGCATCTCCGCCAGACGCGACGGCGTCGACACGGGCAGCTCGCAGAACGGCCGCCAGACGCTGGCGCGGTCATGGGCTGTGCGGCACGAGAGAGCGGTAGGCTAGGTGTCATTGGCGCAGCGCTATCGACCGCGTAACGTCGTCCAAACGATGCGCTGGACGGCTCGGAGCACAGTCGTCGCTGCCTTGCTCGCGGTCGCCCGCGAGGCGACCGCGCAAGCGCCGCCGCTCGCCCTCGCAGCGGAGCTTGACTACCAAGTGGCCGCCGGGCTCACGTGCCCAACCGTCGAGGAACTGCGCGCGGACTTGGCGAAGGAGATGAAGTACGACGCCTTTGCCGGCGATGGCGTCCAGGGCGTCCCAGTGGGACGCTTCCACGTCATCGTCTCGCGCAGGAGCGCGGGCGTGCTTTTGATCCGGTTGAGCTTCGATGACCCATCGGGCAAAGAGATTTTTGACACGGACTTCGAGGGCACGCCGCCAACGGCGCGCACGTGCAACCACCTCGTGCGGAAACACGTCGTCACCGACCTCGCGACGGAGCTGACCCTTCAGATGGCGCGGCGACTTCGCGAGGCGCCGCACAACACCGCCACATGCTCCATGCCAACGGGGACGTCGCAGCCTCAATGCTCGGACTCTCGCTTCTCCGTCTGGCCTACCGAGCCGCTCCCTCCGCTGGAGAAGCCCAAGCCAGACCCGCCACTGCCGCCCGAGAGCGCACCGATCGCCCTGCGTCTCGGCGTCACGGTGTGGCCCGAGTTGATAGCAAACGGATGGGGCTCGTTCGGCGTCTCGGTCGAGGCCGGCGTGCGCTACCATGCCGTTTCCCTCGGCGTCGAGGCGCACGGCGATCCCCCGCTCGGCTCGGATGTGTACCCGATCGGTGCGGTGTCCTTCGGGCGCGTCTCCGGCGCGCTCCTCCTGTGCGGCCATTGGAGGTGGTTCACGGGATGCGGGGTCGGGGATGCGGGCCGCTTCTTCTTCCCCGACCACATCCAAGCGCTCCCCGCCTCGGTCCTCTACGGCGCCATTGGGGTGCGCACGAGCCTGGAGTTCCCCGTTGCGCCGCCGCGGGTCTTCCTCCGCGTGGGCCTGGACGTGCGCGCGCCGATCCATCCGGCGAGCTACAAGCCCGAGGGCGTGAACATCTTCGAGGTCGCCGGGCCGAGCGTCGGCCTCGGCTTCGGGCTCGTCACGGAGCTGCCTCTCTGATCTGTCAGCCGCCCGCGTCGCCTGCGTCAACGTCCCCGGCGTCGCAGCCGGACGGCGGCGTCCCCGCGTCTACAGGGATCGGGCAACTCTTTTCCGGTCCGCACGGGTCGTAGCAGTGGCAGGGGTCGAACACGCCGTTGACGTAGTGGTTCGCGTCGTAGGGTGCGCCGGGCACCTTCCCCGTCACCGGGTTGAGGCAGAACCACGAGACGCTCTGGTCGGGGCCGCACCCGATGGCAACGCCGAACGCGGCGGAGGAGAGCGCGGCGGCGATGGCGAAGCGAAGGACGCGGCGAGGCGGGGGAGACGAGTGCATCGGCGCCAGGATACCCCGCGCCCTGGGACGGCGGGCGTCGCCAAAGCGAGGAGCCCAGCGACGACCAGGGCGAAGCCACACCGGGGGCGTCTGGCCGCGCCCCGGCGACGCTACTAGCGAACGGACGTGGATCGGCCAGTACGTCTCGACCGGAGCCTCATCCTTTGCGACCGTTCATCCTGCCCTCGCTTTGACGACAGGCTCTCCCCGTTCCGATTCGTGGGAAGGTCATCGTCCTCATTCTCGCTCCGGCTCGGTCGGTGACGTGGGAGCAGTTCGCGCGTTGGCGCGCGTCTCGCCTCTGGGCGGAAAGGAGTGCGGATGGTGTGCGATCAGGTACCCGATGGCGTCGCTCACTCGGCGGGCTCGCTTGGTTTGCACCGATGACCTCCCATGAGCCCGCCACGTACGCGGTTCCTCGCGGCGAACGAGGGCAACGGGCCCGTGCTCGAGCTGGGCGCCGCGACGAAAAGCCACCACGCCCTGAGCTCCCCCAACCTCACCAGCCCCCGCAGCGTGCCCCTCACCGCCCCCCGTCGTGCCTCCGCAGCACGAGTCGCGTCGACCCCTCGACGACCGTCTCCCCGTCCGGGCTGAGATCGGCCAGATCCCGCAAGCTCCCCCACGCATCGGGGTCCGATCGCGGCCCAGCGTCGGCGCCCAGGTAGTAGGTCACGTTCCCGTCGAGAGCCTTGCGGGCATACACGTCGTCGGCCTCCACCGAGTGCTCGTCGGGCCGGTAGATCGCCTGCGTCCCGTCGCCCCGTCTCACGATCACGGCCTCGGGGTAGTCCTCCAAGCGCTCGTTGGCCTTCCTGGCCTGACGCCACGCCAGGAACCCCTCCGCGAACCCGTTGGGAGGACCGGCGGTGGACGCGGGCTCTGCCATTGACCTCGGCGCCGTCTCGGCTTCGGAAGGTGCGCGGTAGCCCAGACAGAGCGCAAGCTGCGCCTTCGTCGAGACGAGCTGCGCGTGGTCGGCCTTGCAGTCGGTCGGCATCGTGACGGGCGCCGCGCTCGCGACGGGGGCAGCGCCCCTCGGCAAGCCTCGCCCAGCGACGAAGCCGACCAGGCCCGCAGCCAGGGCCAGGACGACGTGCGAGCGGCTCACAGCGGGCACCCCGCGGGTGCGGTCGTGCAGACCGCGTGGTCTTGGTTCGGCCACTCGACCGGGGTGATCCCGTCCATGCACGGCGTCACGGCCGCCCCGAGGTTCTCCGCCGGGCAGGGCGCGCCGTTGTTGGCGGCGAGCTCGGCGACGTACGCGTTGACGTCCATCTCGAACTGCGTCGTGCGGGGCCCGGCCTCGATGTTGCTGCACGCGTCCGTGAAGCCCGACACGCCGACGCCGAGGCAGATCGCGGCGCACCCGAGCGGTGGATCGGTCAGGCAGTACGGCGTCGGGGGCGGAGCCATGGCCGTCGGCGTTCCAGAATCCCAGGGGATGCTGCAGTCCTCCGCGCCTAGCATCGCGAAGCCAAACAGCGCGAGCCCGGCTCTGTTCCTGGCGAGCATGGCAGGCCCCCGATCCACGTCCTACGCGCGGCGCGCTGGGCGAGGAACGTGGGGGGATCCGGATCAAGGCGTCGGGCGTCGCGTTGGGGCTGTCCGCAGAACGCCGGCCAGGCGGACCCGAGCGAGCCGGCGATCGGGGGCCGAGGTGGTCGACGAGATCCAGCAGGTGCGGGACCTTGCGGACGCCAAATGGGCCGAGGGCAAGGCGGAGGGCAAGGCGGAGAGCGATGCCCGCGCCGTGCTGACCGTGCTCCGTGTCCGCGGCATCGCGGTGCCGGAGGTGGCGCGCCAGCGGATCGTGGCCGAGAGGGATCCCGCACGACTCGAACGCTGGTTGGTCCGGGTCGTCCTCGGAGGAACCGCAGAGCGCATCCCGGAAACCTCGCGGAACGAGGCGTCGCTGGTGCTCTGACGGCGGGATTCGCCCCGGGGCTGGGGCCGTGGCGTCGCCGACGGGTCGCGGAGCGGGGCGCCGCATCCGGAGCAGCTCGAGGGGCTTGGCGCGTGCGCGGACATCGCCTCTACCCATTACGCCACGGTCACGACCAGGCCTCGGGGCCGAGATCGAGCACGAGGCGCCCGCGAACGCCGCCCTCCTGCAGACGGCGGTGCGCCGCTCGTGCATCTCGCGCCGGGAAGGCGTCTGCCACGCGCAGGGTGAGCGCCCCCGAGGTCGCGAGGCGCCGGAGCTCCTCGAAGAGCGCGGTGTTCTCCGCCTCGGCGGTGGCCGCGATGCGGTGGATCGCCACGCCGCTCTTCGCGGGCCCGCTCCATCCGCGGAGCGTCGCGAAGGCGCCGCCGTCGGCGACGGCTCCAGCGACGGCGCCGTCGAGGTGCGCGCCGTCGACGAGCCCCGCGACGCCCGCCGGATGAGAGGCGCGGACGGCGTCGACGAACGCGGCGCCGCGGGGCACCACCTCGTGAGCTCCGAGCGACCGGACCAGATCCGCGTCCTCCGGCGAGCCTGCGTCCGCGAGGACGCGAAGTCCCCTGGAGCGAGCGAGCTGCACGGCGTACCCGCCGACCGCGCCCGCGGCGCCCGTGATGCCGACGAGCTGGCCGACTTCGAGCCGGAGCGCATCGAGCGCGAGCCATGCGGTCGCCCCGTTGAGCAGGAGCGTCGTGGACGAGAACGCCGACGCGCCCGCCGGCAGCGCGACCACGGAGGCGCTCGGCGCGACGATGTACTCCGCGTACGCGCCGCCGCGCGCGCTGGACGGGAGCACGAGGGCGATGACGAGGTCCCCCACCGCGAGGCGCCCGTCCGCGCCGGGGCCGAGCGCGTCGACGATGCCCGACGCCTCCATGCCGGGCACGTACGGAGGCGGGCGGCCCGCGAGCCGCGCTGCCTGGGACCCCTCGCGGAAAAGGATGTCCGTCGGGTTCACCGCGGCGGCGAGCACGCGGATCCGCACCTCCCCGGGCCCGGGCGCGGGCATGGGCAGCTCGACCTGAACGAGCTTCTCGGGGCCGCCGAACTGGAAGATGCCCAGGGCCCTCATGTTGCCCCCCTCGCGCCCTGCATGAAGAAGAGGACGACGGCGTTGTCCGTTCCGCGATTCTTCCAGGCGTGCCGCGCGCCGTTCTGCACGACGATGTCCCCGCGCCGGAGGTGGACGACTCTGCCGTCGTCGAGCTCCAGATCGATCTCGCCATCGAAGACGACCGCGTAGTCGACCGTCGCCGTGCGGTGCATCCCACCGGATTCGGTCTCGAAGGTGTCGGCGAGCCCCGGCAGACGCTCGAGCGCCTCCCTTCGCGAGGCCTCGCGATCGAAGGTCGGCGAGGCCATGACCGACACCGGCGGGAAGCTGACCATCTGCAGCGTGGACCCTCCCGGGCCGGGCACCACCGATCGCGGGCGGATGGGCGGCGCCTGGGTCCGCGTGAGATCCGGCACGCCGTCCGTGGCCCAGAGGAACGTGTGCTCGTACCCGGGGATGGTGGTGAACCGGTAGGCCGGGAGCTCCTCGTCGCTCTGGATGACGGATCTCCCGGCGACCGTCGAGACCACGACGCGCCGGTGGTTGCTCTGGGAATCGCGGCCAGTATCCCTCGACATGGTGCGTCTCCTCTCCTCCGTAGCGCCTCGGGTCACAGCTTCGACCCGCCGTCCACGCGCAGCGTGTCGCCCGTGATCCAGCGAGCCCCCGGGGACGCGAGGAACGCGACGGCGCCGGCGATGTCGCTCGGCTGAGCGACGCGCTTCAGGGCCTGCATGCCGAGCGTGAACTCCCTCCCTGCGTCCGTCTTGGCGAAGTGCGACATGTCCGTCTCGACGACGCCGGGCGCGACGGCGTTGACGCGGATACCGCGCTCGCCCAGCGCCGAGGCGAAGTGCTTCACCAGCGTGTCGACAGCGCCCTTGGTGGCGGCGTAGGCCGACAGGGTGCCGACCACGGCGTGCGCGACGACCGACGAGACGAGGATGACGCTGCTGTCCTTGGACAGGATGGGGAGGAGCTGCTGCACGAGGAAGAACGGCGCCCGGACGTTCACGGCGAAGAGCTGGTCGAAGTCCTCGACCGTGGTCTCCTCGATCGTCGCGGCCTTCGAGATGCCGGCGTTGGCGACGAGGATGTCGAGGCGATCGCCGACGATGCGCCGGACCTGGGCCGCGAGCTTCGCCGGCCCGTCGGCGGCGGCGAGGTCCGCGGACACGACGTCCGCGCGGCCGCCTGCCCGGCGGATCTCGTCGACCACGGCCTCCGCTTCCTGCTTGCCGCGCCCGTAGTGGACGAGGACCTGGGCGCCGTCCTTCGCGAGCGCGAGGGCGGTGGCGCGACCGATTCCGCGAGAGGCACCGGTGACGAGAGCGGTCTTTCCTGAAAGAGTGTTCATGGCTTTCTCCATACCTCGTAGGTTCCGGCAGCCGCCGGCCGAGCGATCGAGATCCCCCTCGGTCTCGCCGCCGGCTGCCGTCGCGAACCGCGTCGTTGCGCTGGTTCGTGCACTGGAAGCTAGTTCTTCTGGCGCGCCTGAAAACTACTTTGTAGATTGGCCTCCCATGCCTCGGAGGCATGAGCTCAGATGGAACTGCGGCACCTTCGATACTTCGTCGCCGTCGCCGAGGAGGGGAGCCTCACGGTGGCGGCCGAGCGCCGCCTGCACACGGCGCAGCCCTCGCTGAGCCGTCAGATCCGCGACCTCGAGGACGAGGTTGGCGTCCCGCTCCTCACCCGCAGCGCGCGAGGCATCGAGCTGACCACGGCGGGGCGCGTCTTCCTCGATCAGGCGAGGCTCGTGCTGAGCCAGGCAGAGGCCGCGGTGGAGGCGGCGCGCCGCGCGGGGCGACCGGCGACGCCGACCTTCTCGATGGGCTTCCTGACCGGGCAGGAGGTCGACTGGCTGCCCCACGCCACGAGCATCCTTCGCGACGAGCTCCCCAACATCGAGGTGCGGGTCGTGAGCAAGCACTCGCCCCGGCTCGGCGAGGACCTCCAGCGCGGGAAGCTGGACGTCGCCTTCCTCCGCCGCGAGGAGCAGCCGGACGTCGACTACAAGGTCGTCACCAACGAGCCGCTGGTCGTCGTCCTGCCCAGCGACCACCCGCTCACCGCCAGGGACGCGATCGACCCGCACGATCTCGCCGGCGAGACGTTCCTCGGCATGTCCGACACGGCGCCCGTCCTGCGACGCGTCATCGAGGCTTACTTCCGGCGGTGCCAGATCGAGATCGCACCGGCTCACGAGATCGACAACCTCGCGATGGGCATCTCCATGGTCGCGTCCACGCGGGGCGTCGCCCTGCTCCCGGCCTACGCCGAGAACTTCCTCCCGTGGTCGGTCGTGAGCCGCCCTCTCGCCGGCGACCCTCCGACGGTCGAGCTCGCGGTCGGCTACAACAGGAGGAACACGTCACCCGTGCTGAAGCTCTTCCTCGGGCGCGTCGACGACCTCATCGCTCGCTTCCAGGCTCCGAGAGGCAAGCAAAGCCGGGGGTGAGCCGGGACGGGCCGGAGCCCGAGCGACGTCGAGCGGGCCAATCCGACGCCGGTACCACGCAGCCAGCTCGACGACGCTCTGATCTGAGGCTCACGCGTTGGTGCCGCCGTCGACGGTCAGGTTCGCGCCCGTGATGTACGAGGACTCCGGGCTCGCGATGAAGGCCACCAGCGCGGCGACCTCGTCCACGGTCCCATACCGACCGAGGGCGGTGTTCGCCTTCTGGGGCACGGCCCAATCCCCTGCGGCCGGATTCAGGTCGGTGTCGATCGGCCCCGGCTCGACGTTGTTCACGGTGATGCCCCGAGCGCCGACCTCCCGCGCCAGCCCCTGCGTGAACATCTTCACGGCGCCCTTGGTCGCCGAATAGGCCACGAGCCCCGGCGTCATCACGCGCTCGCCCACGCACGAGCCGATCGAGATGATGCGGCCGCCGCTCTTCAGGTGCCGCAGCGCGGCCTGCGTCGTGGCCATGACGCCGCGCACGTTGATGTCGATCACGCGATCCATCTCCTCCAGCGTGGTCTCTTCGAACGGCTTCGGGATGGCCGTGCCTGCGTTGTTCACGAGCACGTCGAGCCGGCCGAAGGTCGCGACCGTCCTCTCGACCACGCCCCTCACCGCGTTCGCGTCGGCCGAATCCGCCTGGATCGCGAGGGCCTTCCCGCCCGCTTGCTCGATCGCGCGCACGACGGCCGCGGCGCCGCTCGCGTCCTTCGCGTAGGTGATGGCGACCGCCGCCCCCTCCGCGGCGAGACGCTTGGCGATCGCCGCGCCGATGCCGCGCGAGCCGCCGGTGACGAGTGCAACCTTTTCGTTCAGCGTAGACATGACGTTCTCTTTCTGGCGCCGCGAACGACCCGGAGCCCGACGAGCGACCGGCACGCGGCCTCGTTGGAGGTCGCGCGCTCTCGCCGGCGTCGAGCTGCGATGTCGTCGCTTCGTGCGTGCCCCTCACCTTGCGCACCCCACTCGGGCCCCACTACTGGGCCCCGCCGAGAAGGATTCTTGCGTCACGCGCAAAGCAGCTGCGTAGGCTCCGGGCATGGACCTCTTCGAGCAAATGCGCACCTACCTTCGGATCGCCGGGACCGGTAACCTGTCCCACGCCGCGCGGGATCTCGGCCTCTCGGTGGCAGCGGTGAGCCGGCAGCTGGCGGCGCTCGAAGAGGACCTCGGTGTGACGCTGGTCACGAGGTCGACCCGTCGGCTCGCGATCACCGAGAGCGGCGAACGATGGCGCGAGCACTGCGCGCAGGTCCTCGCAGCCGTCGATGCGGCGCGCGCCGACGTGGCGCCCGGGCCCGAGGTGCGCGGCCGCGTCGTGATCAGCGCGCCCGCGTCCTACGCGCTCGTGCACCTCGCCGCGCGGGTCGATCGATTGCTGGCGGCCCACCCGGCGCTGTCCGTCGAGCTGCGGCTCGAGGACCACACGGTGGACCTCATCGGCGACGGCGTCGACATCGCCGTGCGCGCGGGCCTGGTCCCGCCCGACTCCGGAGCGTTGGTCGCGCACCGACTCGTCGCGTTTCGCCGCGTGCTCGTGGCGTCGCCGAGCTACCTCCGCGAGCGGGGTACCCCCCAGCACCCGCGCGACCTCTCCGGGCACGAGCTCCTCGCGCACACGCGGGCGGCGGCGACCTTCACGCGCTGGACCTTCGCGCGGGGCGAGGAGGAGGTCGAGATCGCCGTGAACGCCCGCAGGATGGCGAGCTCGCCGCTCTTGCTGCGCGATTGGGCGAAGAGCGGCGCGGGCATCGCCCTCATTCCGAGCTGGCTCGCGGACGATCTGCGCGTGCTCCTGCCGCGGTGGCTCACGCCGCCGATCGTCGTGCACGCGATCCATCGCGTCGAAGCACGACGCATGCCGCGCATCTCCGCCGTCGTCGCCGCGCTCGCGGCGGGGACGGCCGACGTCGAGGCGAGCACGCAGCCGCGCGCCCCGCGGCGCCCACGTCTGCGTGTGGGCCCTGGCAAGGGCCAGTAACGCCCAGGCGCGACCGTCGCAGCTCTCTAGAAATTGACCCCTCCGGGCAGGTCGGCGAGATTGGAGAGGCCATGCTCGCCAAGCTCAAGGGGTGTAGAGGGCCTCGGAGATCCGCAGGAAAATGAGCACGGAGATCCGCGGGAGGATGACCATCCTGCCCGCGGAGATGTGACCGCGGCGCCCGCAGGGAGTTGACCCTGGGCGCCGGGGGAAACTGACCTCGCTGTCGAGGGGTCACGCCCGACGCCGCGCCTACCCCGGGCCCGGCGAAACGGCAGCGACGCCCGAGCGCGGCTGGCTTCACGTCACCTCCGCGCACGACGTCTCGACCATCGACGTCCATGCGGGCAAGCTCAGGTGGACGGTCTCCGACAGCGGCCTCCACGCCCCGGTCGTCTCCGGGGACCTCCTCGTCGCCTTCAACCGGCCGGTCGCGGCCCTCGGCGAGCCCTCCTCCCTGGTCTACCACCATGGTGTCGCGCGCCGCACCGTCCACGGTGGGCTCCCCATCTACCTCGAGCCTCGTGGTCTCCTCTCGGAGGTGATCGCGCTCCCGGGCTCCCGCGTTGCCGGCCGCTGGTGGAACGAAGGTCCGGTCCGCAGGGACATGTACGGCGCGGGGGTGTGGCTCGCACCCCGAGAGACGAGCGAGCTGGTCGAGCTCCACGCCCACGACGGCGCGCTGGCCGGCCTGTGCACGGACGCCGGGGGGACGCTCGTCTCGTGGGGCTGGGACGGCGTCCTCGCCCGCTGGGATCTCCCCGCCCCGTGAGCCGGTGCCGCGTGAGGCGACGCAACGCTCGCCGACCGTCCTGAGGCCGGCCGGAGAGACCACGCGGTCTCTCCCGAAGTCGAGCACGAGATCCTGGAGCGGGGGCTTTCCTGGCAGCCGGCGAGCACGAGCCCCCCGCACGCCGAGATGACGAGCGGGGACGTTGCTCAATCCGGTCGCGCGACCCATGCCCCCGATCCCCTCTTCACGCTAGGCTCGACCGGCTCAACGGAAAGGGGCGCCCCATGGTCTGGCTCGTGTGGGCCCTCGTCGTCGCCTACGGGATGGTGATGCTGATCCGCAGGCAAGCGGCGAGCAGAGCGAAGCTCGCAGCGGCGATCGACCAGCTCGAGGCCCGGGCGCAGGCGCGGCCGGGAGGCGCGGCCGACCGGCCCATCGAGGTGGTGTCGCCGTCGGAGGTGGAGGTGGCGGCCCGGTCGACGCCGTGCCCGCTCTGCGGTGGCGAGCTCCGCGTGGACGAGCACGCGGCCGAGACGATCGACGGCACGCGGCTCCGCCTCGCCCATGCGACGTGCATCGCGTGCAGCTCGTCGCGGACGCTGTACCTCCAGATCAAGGGACTCCCCTAGCGTCCCGATGCACGCGCCCTCGACCAGGGCGACACGGAAACGCGCTGCCCGGCCTGGCTCCCGCGGCCCACCGGCCGGGTTGCCGCCCCCGGGCCGGAGGTGCATAGGCGGGAAGGCCAGGGATGACGGTGAGCGACGGAAGCGACGGCATCAACGAAGCGGCGACGCTCCCCGTGGATCCGGCCCATCTGGCTTCCTCGCCCCGGGCCCAGCTCCCCCGGGGCGCGGCCATCGGTCGTTACCTGGTCGTCTCCCTGATCGGCAGCGGCGGCATGGGCACCGTCTACGCCGCCTACGATCCGGATCTCGACCGGCGCGTGGCCATCAAGCTCCTCTGCACCGTCGGCGACCACGCGTCTCGCCTGCTCCTGGTGCGCGAAGCGCGGGTGCTCGGGCAGATCTCCCACCCCAACGTGGTGCAGGTCCACGACGTGGGCGAGAGCGGGGGCGACGTGTTCGTGGCCATGGAGCTCGTCGAGGGCGAGTCGCTCGACGCCTGGTGCCAGCGGTCGCCACCGCCCCGGTGGCAGGAGGTGCTCGCTGCCTACGTGGACGTCGCCCGGGGGCTCGCCGCCGCCCACGCCCGGGGAGTGGTGCATCGCGACGTCAAGCCGGCCAACATCCTCCGCGGGAAGGACGGGCGGGTGCGGGTCGTCGACTTCGGCATCGCCCTGGGCGCCACCACCGAGGCCCCCCTCTCCCTCCGCGGGGGCGTCGAGGGGGCGTCGGCCTCCGGCCCCCTCCGGGCGGCCGCGGGGCCGTCGACGGCCGCGGAGCCGGTGATGGGGACGCCCCTCTACATGGCGCCCGAGCAGCTCGCGGCCAGAGCGAGCCCGGCCTCCGACCAGTACTCGCTCTGCGTCTCCCTCTACGAGGGCCTCTACGGAGCGCCGCCCTTCGCCTTCGACCTCGACCTGCCCCTGACGGAGGCGATCGTCCGGCACTTTGCGCGCAAGCAGCAGGGGCCCCCTCCGCTGCCCTCGGCCACGGCCGTGCCCCGGTGGATCGGGGTCGCGCTGAGCCGGGGCCTGGCCCCGCGCGCCGAGGACCGCTACCCCTCGATGGAGGCGCTCGTGGCCGCGCTCACCTCGGATCCGGAGGCGCCCCGCCGGGCCTTCCGACGCATGGCGGGGGTGGGCGCGGCGGCGGGTGCGCTGGTGGTCCTCGCCGCCGTCGGCTGGGCGCGAGGCGCGCTGGCGGACCCGTGCGCGCACCCCGAGCAGCACCTCGTCGGGGTGTGGGACGAGGGCGTGCGGGCTCGGGTGCGGGGGATGCTGGGCAGCGCTGCCCGGGCCGGGGCCGCCGAGACGGCGGCGCGGGTGGTGGCGCGGCTCGACCGTCAAGCCGCCGACTACGCCGCCATGCGCGGCGAGGTGTGCCGGACCGCTCGGAGCGGCAAGCAGCGCCGCGAGATCCTCGATCTGCGCGACGCCTGCCTCTCGCGGCGGCGTGGTCAGCTCCAGGCCCTGGCCACCCTCCTGGGCGAGGAGCCGGACGCGCAGGTGCTCGATCGCGCGGTGACGGCGGCGGCCGGGCTCCCCCCGGTGTCCACCTGCGCCGACGTCGAAGCGCTCACCGCCCGGGTGAGGCCGCCGGAGGACTCGGCCCTGCGCGCCCGCGTGGACGCGCTCCAGCCCCACGTCGATCGGCTGGAGACGCTCTACACCACCGGCAAGTACAAGGAGGGCCTGGCCCTGGCCGAGCAGGTCCTGCCCGAGACGGCGGCCGTGCCCTACCCGCCCCTCCGGGGCCAGGCGCTCCTCTGGGCGGGGAGGATCAACGAGGGGATCGGCGACTTCGAGACGGCCCGGGCCCGCCTCCTCGAGGCGGCCCGGTCCGCCGCCGAGGGCGGGGACGACGTGCTGGTCGCCACGGCCTGGACCCGGTTCTTCTTCGTGGTGGCGGAGCGCCAGCAGCACGTCGACGAGGCGGCCCAGCTCCGCCCGCTCGGGGCCATCGCGGTGGCGCGGGCCAACGACGATCGGGTCCGCGCCATCTGGCTCAACGCCGAGGGGCTCTCGCTCTTCCGCGCCGGCAAGCCCGCCGAGGCCAAGGCCGCCCACGAGCAGGCCCTGGCGATCCGGGAGCGGGTGCTCGGCCCCGACCACCCCGACGTCGCCGGATCCTTCAACAACCTCGCCCTGGTCCTCGACGATCTCGGCGATTTCCCCGCCGCCATCCGGTCCCACGAGCGGGCCCTGGCCCTGCGGGAGAGGCTGCTCGGGCCCGAGCACCCCGACGTCGCCCAGACGCTCAACAACCTGGGGACCGTGCTCCAGGACACGGCCGATTTCGCCGGCGCGCGGACCGCCTTCGAGCGCTCCCTCGCGATCCGCGAGAAGGTGCTGGCCCCCGACAGCTCCGACCTCGCCCAGACGCTCGACAACCTGGCGACCGCCCGCTTCAAGCTGGGCGACCTCGCCGGGGCCCTCGCCGCCGAGGAGCGGGCGCTCGGCATCTTCGAGAAGCGGTTGGGCCCCTACCACGCCAACCTGGCGAAGGCGCTCCGGGACCTGGGCGCGATGCTGGCGGCCCGGGGAGACCTGCAGCAGGCGCTGGCGGTGCGCGAGCGGGCCGCGGCGATGTTCGAGCGGGTGCGCGGCGCCGAGAACGGCGAGTACGGCGACGCGCTCGCCGACGTGGGGGCCTCGCAGCACCTCCTCGGTGACGACGCCGGCGCCCGGGCTACCTACGAGCGGGCGCTCGCCATCCTCGAGAAGGCCTTCGGCCCCGAGCACATCGCCGCCACCCTCCGCCGCGCCGGCCTCGCGCGCGTGCAGATCGCCGAGGGCCGGCTCGACGCCGCCCAGGCCGTGCTCGACCGCGCGCTCCCCGCCGAGGAGAAGGCCCTGGGCGCCCAGCACTCCGCGCTCGCCGAGGCCCTCCTGGCCAGGGGCGAGCTCGCCCTGGCCCGCCGGAAGCCCCAGGAGGCCGAGCCCCCGCTGGCTCGCGCCCTGGCCCTCGCCGACGCGGAGTACCGGCCCGCCGTCCAGCGCACGCTCGCCGAGGCCCGCTGGCAGCTGGGGCCCGACCGCGCCGGGGCCCGCACGCTGGCCGAGGAGGCGCGCGCGGCCTACGAGAAGGCGGGGGACCGGGCGGGCGTCACCGCCATGGACCGCTGGCTCGCCGAGCACCGGCTGCGCTGATGCCGGAGGCTCGGGACGACGGGCTCGCCCTTCGATGCGCCTCGGCTGCAAGAGGCGACGGCTGCGAGGCTCGTCGTCACCTTCGGCGAGGTCGTCGAGCGGTACCAGGCGACCTACATGGGGAGAGCCCTCTCCCGGGCCTTGACGGACGTCGCTGGTACTGAGAGAAAAGCTCGGTCGTTCTGAGTATTTGGAGGAGTGGCCGAGCGGTCTAAGGCAGCGGTTTTGAAAACCGCCGTACTCGCAAGGGTACCAGGGGTTCGAATCCCTTCTCCTCCGCTGGTTTGCGCACCGGAAGCCTCCGTGGACGATGACCACGCGTCGGTGAGCGTTGCCTGCTGGTTCTCTCGGGCGCGTCGAGGGCCGCTGGCGCATGCGCTAAGGCCATCTAGGAGGCCCTCGGCAACGGCCTACCCCGCTGCCACGAGCTCCGTCCTGCAGCCCGAGCGCAGCTATTTCGTGGACTTGGTGACGTTGCGTGTCGCGAGAGCGGGCTCAGCCGATTGGAAGGGCCCGAAGAGGGGAGGAACGACGCCGGTCATCGTCGCCTGGTTCTCCAGATTGAGCATCAATCCGGTGTCGTGCGCGACGTCGCCTAGCCGCTCCTCGATCTGGCGAAGGGCGTAACTGTGCGTGAGGGTCCTCTTCACGGTCGCATGCCCATACACATCGAGCGTGATCGCGTAGGTTGCACCTGAACCGACCGCTACTTCGTCGTTTGTCGCGAGCACGTCGGGGGCGATCGCGCCCGCATACGTTTCCTCGGCCGAGACGTCGTAGAACTGGAAGGTGCCGGCGCGGGTGTCGAGCGCCACGAAGTACCCTACCGCCGGCATTGTCCCGAGCGCCTCGGCAGCTTCGCCGGTTGGCAGCGCGTCGAGTACCCGAGGGGCCATCGTCGCAGAGATGAATGCGCATCCGTCGGATCGGCGCGAGAGGAGCTGCATGTCGTGCGTGTGCAACTTGTCGAGCAGCTCCCCGTAGCGCGCACCTGCCCGCGGCCCGAGCCTCTGCATCACACGAAGCAGGGCTGCTTGGTCGTCGCCCGCGGCGGCGAGCTCCTCGAAGCGCGCGGCTACCTGGTCGAACAGCGCGCCGTCAGCGGGATTGAGACGCAGGAGCAGGGAACCAGCGCCCGCGCTGGCCAGGTTTAGAGCCGCGTGCTCGACGAGCTCCTGGCTCCACGCGCCCTTGGTTCGAGGGCCATCTCGTCCGAAGGTGTCTGCGATGGCGTTCCACAGGCGCTGCAAGACGCTCAAGAGCTCGGAGAGCGCACGGAACCCGACGCCCTTTGACGCGAGCTGCGGCGAGTCGAGCCAGAGCGCCGGCGAATCGACGAAATCTTCGAGACCCAACTCGCTCCGAAGATGGTCTCTGGCGGCTTCCGGGAGCTTCGCGCCCACTTCGGGCAGATCGAGGTCTGCGAAGTGATAGTCAACACAACGCCAAAGGTGCGAGATCCCGCCCTCATGGGCCCGATCGAAGACGTACATGGTGGGCTTCACGAGGAGGTCGCGCAGAGCTACGACACCGAGCGCCAACGCCTTCAATTCGGTGCCCGTGATCGGGGCCGCGAGCCAACGTACCGCACCGCCGTCGTCGTCGGATGCGACCCCGAGCAGGAGTCCCTCATAGGAGGTGAAAGTTGCGATCTGCGGCCCGTCGTACTCGACCAGGACACGCTCCAGCGCGTCGGGGAGCAAGAGCTCCTCCTGCGCTGGTAGCTTCCACGTGTCCCTCATCGCGGCACCCTGAACAAGGTGTGGCCGATCGCGAGGTACTTCGCACGGAGCCACATGGAGTAATGCCCAGGCCCGCGGGTCTTCATGATCTTCCCGTGGGCGGGCCCGAGATCCGCCTGAGCGCACACAAACTGCCTCAGACGGGGCACTGCGCGACGCGTTTCGTCGAGGTGCACGGCGCTTCGCGCGCACGAAAGTGAGGCGCGGAAGCACTCCGGCTCGTTCTTGAAGGTCTTCCGATCTATCGCGCATTCCATGTCGTGCACGGTCGGTGGGTCAGTCGCGACCAACAAGAACACGGTCCCGCTGAGGTCGTCGGCATCCGCCGGTGGACAAGCTGCGGGGAAGTGGCCCGGCCACTCATCTGCCACGACAGGTTCGGAGGCGGACATCGGGCGGAGAGTCGCAGACGCCTACGTTCGCTGCAAGAGCGCCCAACGCGGAACCTGCGGCTACGGCGAGTGCCGCGAGCGGCCCATCGACCGCACGGATGAGCGCCATCTGGACTGCCACAGGCTGGTGCGCACGCGGGCTCGTTGCACCCCTCGGCGCGCCGCGTGGACGATGGACATCGTCGAGGGGCGGCCCGCCCCCGAGCGCGTCCCTCCAGCCGCTCCACGACGAACACCGCGCGCGAGCACGGCCCGGGCATGGGCCCCGGGGCTACGCCTTCTGCAGCTCCCCCAGCGGCCCCCGGAACGCCGCCCCCAGCGAGCTCAGGTCCGCACCCGCCGCATCCGTCAGGCCGAACGTCGTATCCGTCTGCCCCATCGCCTGCATCAGGCTCACCAGCAGCCGATTGTGCGCCGGCCCGGTGACCGGCTGCCCCGCGATCGGATTGGCAAACGTCCTCGGGTAGCGCACGTAGCGCCCCGTCGAGAAGAACCCGTTGCCGCCCCCGGCGAGCACCACGAACGCGTCGTAGTGCAGGTGCGTCGGCGTCCCCAGCTCCGCGATCCACACCACCGTCGTGTGATCGAGCATCGTCCCCGACCCCTCCGGCACCGAGTCGAGCTGCTCGAGCAGGTACGCCACGTGCCCCGCGTGCCAGGCGTCGAGGTCCCGCATCGCCTGCTCCGCGAGCGGGCTGTACATCTGCCCGCACGAGGTGGCCCCCGGGATGGACTGGTGCGCGTAGCCATGGAACGTCGCGTCGGCCGGGTAGCCCAGCTCCGGGCACAGGGGCACGGGCGCCGAGACGGTGACGATGCGGGTCAGGTCGCAGGCGAACGCCAGGCGGATCAGCCGCATGAAGTCGCGCACGGTGGTGGCGCTCCCGGCGGGGCCCGAGCCGTCGTAGCTGGTGTTGCACGCCGGCCCACCGCCCACGGCGCCGAGGCTCAGCTCGAGCTCGCGCACCAGGTCGCGGTGCGCCTCCAGCTTCATCCGGCCCTCGGCTCCGAGCCGCGGAGCGAGCAGGTCATACTCCTGGGCGACCGCGTCGAGCACCGAGGGGCGGAGCGACGAGAGCAGCGCCTGGCGGCCCTGGGGCGCCTGCGCCGCCGGGGTCACGTACCCGAGCAGATCGGCGTACGCCGCCGCCGGATCCTTCACCATCGGCGTCGCCTGCCCGGGCCCGACGTACGAGAACGGCGAGACCACGGAGTTGGGGATGTAGTCGAAGCCGTAGACCCGGGAGTCGAACCTGCCCGGCGCGGACAGCCTCACCGCGAGCTCCTGGTCGATCGTGCGCGCGCCGCCGGTGCAGTAGGTCCCTGGCTGCTGCAGCGCCCGCGCCCCGCTGAGGACGTCGGCGACGCCGATCTGGTGGTTGTTGTAATCGCCGGTCCCCGCCGCCAGGACCGCGGCGATGTCGGCGAGCGCCGCGGTGTGGCAGAGCCCCTCGACCGCGAGCAGCCGGTCCGCGTAGGCGGAGAGCGGCTGGAGCGTCGGGCTGAGGTCCGCCGTGGCGAGGCCCGCGAGCGAACGCTCGGCGTAGACCCCGGCGGGCGCGCCCGGGATGTCCATGGTGAGGGCGTTGGGGATGTGCCCGTGGGGCTGGACGTAGAAGACGATGCGCGAAGGCCACGTCGGATTGCCCGCCCGCGCCACCGGGCTCCCCCTCAGGAGGCCCGCCGCGCCGAGGCCGAGCGCCTGCAAGAGCTGCCGCCTGCGCATGCTCACGGATCCTCCACGACGCGGTAACGGAAGCTCGGGGAGGTCACGATGGCGAGCACGATCGCGTGCACGTCCCCCTCGCTCTCCAGGAACGATTGCGCCTGCGCGGACACCGCCGGCTGCTCGCCGGGGACCGGGGCGCGCCCGAACGCGTAGCGGAACCACTGCTGGCTCGCGCAGGCGTGGACGGTGGCGCTGCGGGCGAGGATCTCCGAGAGCTGGACGCCGCCGACGAAGGGCCCGTTCACGTCCGTCAGGGTGATGGTGCCGCTGGCGTCGACGGGGAGGCCGTCGTCGGTCGTCTGGTAGTGCCCGGCGGCGTTGTAGCTCTCCAGGCCGAAGCCGAAGCCGTTCAGCCCGACGTGGCACGACTGGCAAGGCGCGGGCGCGGTGCGCGCCTCGAAGAGCATGCGGTTGGTCTGCGGGCCCTGCCCCGGCGCGGGCGTGGGCTGCGACAGGTCCACGCCCGGCGGCGGCGAGCGGGGGAGCTGGCAGAGCATCCGCAGCTCGATGCCGTTGCCGCGCATCGGCGGCGAGGTCGCCCCGAGGTGGGAAGAACCGGCCAGGAACGAGGCGCGCGTGAGGATCCCGGCGCGCTGGCCGGAGTCGAGCGTCACCTCCGTCCACGGCACGACCGGCGCGGGCATCCCGTAGAGCCGCGCCGTCTCGCCGTCGATCCAGGCGCGCCGGCTGGTGAGCAGATCGCGGAAGGTGCCGCCGCTGGTGAGCACG
>Ga0302267_10002081_pt1 | contig 24596 bp, 23 predicted proteins | sample III_Bog_E1_3_FD_194555 | JGI IMG/M metagenome (GOLD analysis project Ga0302267, IMG submission 194555) | Peat permafrost microbial communities from Stordalen Mire near Abisko, Sweden - III_Bog_E1_3 | ecosystem: Environmental > Terrestrial > Soil > Wetlands > Peat | place: Sweden: Abisko...
GGCGGCCACTGGCTACTCTCGTTCGCCGGCGAGGTGGATCCCGTCGAGCTCGGCTTCGCTCGGGCGATGGAGCGGGCCGGCGCCGCCGTGGTCGACTCCGTGCTGCTGCCCTACGCGGAGCCGCGCCTCCTCCCTGCCCTCCGCGACGGCACCGTGTACTTCCCCACCGTCAGTCACGAGGGGGGACACCCCCATCCTCTGGGCGACGCTCTCGGCGTCGTGCAGACCGGCTCGCCCCCCACCTTGCTGCGCGCCATCGACGCTGCCCTCAAGGGCGCCACCGTCGAGCTGGTCGAGCTGCGCATCGCCGAGGGGCTGGGCGGTCGCGCGCTCGCCCTGCTGTGGGGCAACCAGAGCGACGTGGAGGCCGCCATCGAGCTCGCCACGGGCGCGTTCTCCCGCGGCCGGCGCGAGGGGTGCACCACCGCCGTGATCGCCAACGCCGACCCCGAGGTCGGGCGCGCGCTGCGCTCGGGCTCACGCTTCTTCAAGGAGTTCCGCGGATGAAGCTCGGACGCGTGATCGGCACGATGGTCGCCACCATCAAACCCGAAGGGATGCGCGGCTTGAAGCTGCTCATCGTCCGGCCCCTCACGGCCGACCTCCAGCCCGAGGGAGATCCCTTCGTCGCCACCGATGCCTCGGCGCAGGCCGGCCCCGACGATCTGGTGACCTACGAGTCTTCCCGGGAGGCGGCGCTCCTGCACGACCCCTCGTTCGTACCCGTCGACCACGCCATCGTCGGGATCGTCGATCAGCACTACTATGACGGTGGAGGGACGCGATGATCCTCGGACGCGTCTGCGGCACGGTCGTGAGCACCATCCAGCACCCCTTCTACCAGGGCAAGAAGCAGCTCATCGTGCGCGCCTGCACCCCCGACGGGGCGTTCGACGGCGATCGCTACGTCATCGCCGTCGACCTCGTCGGCGCGGGCGTCGGAGAGACGGTGATCGTCGAGGACGAGGGCACCAGCGCCCGCCAGCTCCTCGACGCCGGCAAGGACGCGCCGGTGCGCGCCGTGATCCTGGGCATCGTGGACGAGGTCACCGACTTCTCCGGCGAAGCCTAGGCTGGACGCCCGGGGGACAGCATCGGGCCGACGGCCGGGCAGCGTGAGCCACCCGGCCTGCAGGCATCAGACGGCGCCGGCCGCGTAGTTCTCGTCCAGCGCGAGCGACCCGGTGGGCTGGAGGGTCTGCTTGGCGGCCGCCAGCTCCTCTCGGCTGCCGTGGGCGACGACGATGCACTGATCCGCCTTGAGCGCGGTCTCGTACCTGAGGATGCTGTCCTTGGGAATGCCAATGCTGTAGAGGCCGGCGCCGAGCGCGGTCAACCCGCCGACCACGGCGGCCTCCCCGAGCGCGCCGACGATCCAGGCGACCAGCGGGCCGAGCACCAGCACGTGCCCGAAGCCCGGGATGAGAAAGAGCGCCGACCCGAACAGCATGCTCCAGAGGCCGCCCCAGAAGGCCCCGCGCTTGCCCCAGAACATCATGCGGTCGCCGGTGTTGTAGAAGCCGACCACGTGCTCCTCGGAGTGGTAGTCCTTTCCCACGATCGAGAGCTTCTTCATGTCGAACCCCGATGTGCGCAGGGCATTCAGCGCATTCTCGGCCTCACCGTGCGTGCTGTAGATGGCGACCACGGTATTCATCTTTTGCATGTCCGGCGCCTGAGCACGATCCGGGCCGCTCCACTCGCGCGGTGCCCGGGGCGTAGAGCCCGTGATCGGCGCGCGTGCACGCCACACCGTGGCGTGCCTGCGTGTCGCATCCCTGCGAGATCGGCTGCGAGGCGGAGCCACCGCTCGGGCTCCGGGCGCGCGCGACACGTGGCGATCGGCGCGGCACGACCCTTGTTATCCGCAGCGGTAGCAACGAGACAGGCGAGTCCGCTATCACCCGCGGGCCCTCGCCGAGGAGACGCGATGGCAACGACGATGAAAGCTTTGGTTTATCACGGACCCGGGAAGATGAGCCTGGAGCCGCGCCCGATGCCGCAGATCGAGGCCAGCACGGACGCGATCATCAAGATCACCAGGACGACCATCTGCGGCACCGACCTGCACATCCTCAAGGGGGACCTGCCGGCGTGTGCGCCTGGACGCATCCTCGGTCACGAGGGCGTCGGGGTGGTCGAGCACGTCGGGCCGGGGGTCGCGGCGTTCAAGGTGGGCGACCGCGTCATCGTCTCGTGCATCAGCGCGTGCGCCAAGTGCGAGTATTGCCGGAGGGGGATGAGCTCCCACTGCACCACCGGCGGCTGGATCCTCGGCTACACCATCGACGGGACCCAGGCCGAGTACGTCCGCGTCCCCTACGCCGACACCAGCCTCTACGCCATCCCCCCCGGCGCCGACGAGGAGGCGCTCATCATGCTCAGCGACATCCTCCCCACGGGCTTCGAGTGCGGCGTGCTCAATGGTCGGGTCCAGCCCGGCAACACGGTGGCGATCGTCGGCGCCGGGCCGGTGGGCCTGTCCGCGCTGCTCACCGCGCAGCTCTATTCGCCGAGCGAGATCATCTCGATCGACCTCGACGCCAACCGGCTCGAGGTGGCCAAGGGGCTGGGCGCCACGGCGGTCGTCAACAGCAGCGACGGGAAGGCCGTCGAGGCGGTCATGCGGTTGACGGGCGGGCGCGGCGTCGACACCGCCATCGAGGCGGTCGGCGTGGCGGCCACCTTCGGCCTCTGCCAGGACATCGTCGGGGCCGGCGGCGTCATCGCCAACATCGGCGTCCACGGCGCCAAGGTGGACCTGCACCTGGAGCGCCTGTGGTCGCACAACGTGACCATCACCACCCGGCTGGTGGACGCGGTCACCACGCCCAAGCTCCTCCAGGCCGTGCAGTCCCACAGGCTCGACGCGAAGCGCCTGATCACGCACCGCTTCCCGCTCGCCAAGATCGCGGAGGCCTACGACACGTTCGGGCGGGCCGCGACCACCCGGGCGCTCAAGGTCATCCTGGAGGCGTGACCGGGGCCCGTCGCAGCGCCCCGTCACTCCACCCGCGCGAACACCACCCGTCCCGCGCTCACCCACCCCACCACCGTCCGGTCACGCGGGCCCATCGCCGCCAGCGGCGCCCCCGCGTGACCTGCGCCGGACAGCCACTCGAGCGCCTCCCAGGCCGGTCGATCCCCGCCCGTGCGGCGCACCGCAATGCGCTCGTCGCGCTTGGCCCAGCCCTCCACCCACGCCGCGATAACACCGCCCTCGGGCCCGACCGCGAGCGTCGGACCCCAGGCGTCTCGCTCCAGGGAGGAGAGCCGGACCGCCTCCCGACCGCCGTTGATCCAGCGCCCGTCCGCGCCCCGCCGCGCGGCGAGGATCGCGTTCCCGGGTGCGTCGCGCTGCGCCCAGATCACGTACAGCTCCCCGCCCGGCCCGAAGGCAGCCTGAGCGCTCCGCGCGACGCCGCCGACGCGCGAGAACGCATCGCCGAGATCGCGCGGCTTGGTCCAGGCGCCCGAAGCGTCCCGGGTGGCCACGTACACGGGAGTCGCCCCCGCGCCGTTCTCCTGCACCCACACCACGGCCGCCTCGCCGCGGGGGCCGAGCGCTGGCTTCGGGTTGGCCACCGGATCGCTGTCCACCGGGGCGCCGAAGGCAGACACGTACTCGCGCGGGCCCGGGCGCGAGAAGGTGCCGGCCGGGCCACGGCGCTCGCTCAGGTAGGTCATCAGCGGGACGCCCTCGGATTGATACCAGGCGACGAGCGCATCGCCGCCGGCGTTCACGGCGATCTGCGGCTGATTGGCAAAGAGGATGGCGGGCGAGACCACGTCCTCGGCGCCGCGGGGCATCTCCCACCCGGCCGCCGCCGAGGCCCGGTGCGCTACCGAGACTCCCCAGCCGGTGCCCGTCTGCTGGCACCACACCAGGAACTGCTCCCCCGTGGGCGCCACCGCTGCCCACGGCTCGATCCCGCCCGGCGCGAACGATCGCACCTCCCCCGGGGCGGGCTCACGCCACGCCCCGGAGGGGGCACGCTCGCTGGCGACGACACCCGAGGTGCCGCCTCCCCGGTGGACCCAGCTCACCAGCGCGGCGCCGTCGGGACCGGCAGCCACGGCGGGCGCCGCGTCCGCGCCTTCGAGCCCCTGGGTGGGATTGTGCGAGGCCCACCGCCCGGGCGAGGTCTCCTCGCCGACCTCCACCGTGGGCCGCCCGGGCAGCGCGACCTCCCACACCGCGATGCCGAGGCCGCCGATCCCGCCGAGCGCGAGGCCACGCAGACGCGCACCGGGCGTTCCGGTCGCCTCGCCGGCGACGGGCATCGACCACGGTCGCGACAGGCACGCGCCGGCCTCCGGGAGGGTCCAGGTCGCACAGCACTCCCCCGAGGTCGCGCGGCGCGCCGGGGCGCAGGTCGGAGCCTTGCGCGAGCAGGCGGTGAGCGCGAGGAGCAGCACGGCGGCGAGCGGCCTCGTCACCGCACCACCAGCCGCTTCGCGCGCGTCAGCGACGTCAGGAACACCCGCACCGGCGCCCGCTCCGAGTCCTTCAGCCTGGCGTACGCATCCCGCGCCTCCTGCGCCTCCCCGCCGTGGAGCAGGATCGCGTCCTCCAGGGTCGCCGCCCGCCCGTCGTGCAGGTACGGCCTGCTGCGCGCCACGCCCCAGAGCGGGCGCGTCAGGAACATCTTGCCCTCGACGCCCCGGTCCGCGCGCGGCTCGGCCAGGCCCGGGCCGAGATCGTGCCGCTTGAGATCGCTGTACAGGTAGACGCGCGCGCCGGACGCCCCCTGCGCCTCGGGCGCGACGCGCGGCTCGGCGCCCACGGCAGCCAGATCGTAGGCCAGACCGCGCCCGCCCTCGCGGCTCGGCAACCGGAACACCGTGCTCGAGAGCGGCAACGACGGTACGTGGCAGGCCGCGCACCCGAGCGTCGCGAACTGGGTGCGCCCCTCCGCCATGAGCACGATCATGTTGGCGTCGGCGGGCGTGGTCACCTGCGGGATCTCCTGCAGGGCCACGAAGAGCGTGAGCGCCGTCACCTGCCCCTCCTCGATCTCCCGGGCGACGCCGTCGCCGTCGGGATCGGCCCCGCCGAAGGGACCGATACGCTCCCGGGGAGCCGTCTTCACCAGGTGCACGGACTCCATGCCATGGTGAATGAGCAGCGCGTCCTCGACCGCATCGCGGAGCGTCGGCATGTTCCCCTTCCAGCCGAAGGGCTTGATCACCAGATCCGCGTCCACCCCGGCGAGCTCGCGGTCGTCGAGCGTCCCGTCCGGGCGCACCGTCACCTGACCGAACGAGACGCCCTTGGCGCGCAGCTCGCCGCGGGCCGGCCCCTTCCACCGCGCCCGCGCGCGCAGAGCGGCCCGCGAAGCTTGAAGCTCGGCGTTCATCTCGGCGGCGAGGATCTCCACCAGCCCGGCCCCCGCGAGCGCGATGGGGTTGCGCCCCAGCGTGGTCGACTGGGCGTTGCCGTCACCGTCCAGGTAGGCGTCATCGGCGGCGTCGCCCGCGCCCGCGGGCCCACCACGCCAGTGGCACGCATCGCAGCGGAACGCATCGGGCCCACCGCGCCGACCGGTGTGGAAGCGCGCGAGCGGCGGCAGGTCGCGCGCCCCGAGCCCGACCTCGCGCGTGAAGGTGAGGTGAAAGAGCTGCGCGCCCAGCGCGAAGAGCTCCCCCGCGGACCAGCGCCCGGCCTCGATCTCCGCCTCCCCGACCCGGGTGGAGGCGAACGCGCGCCCCGGCTGCACCGCCTCGAGGAAGCGCTCCTCGCGCAGGATGGCGTCCTGCTCCAGCGCCGCCTCGGCCTCGGCTCGCGTCTCCGCCGGCGCGCGCGGCGAGTACACGCCCGTCACCCGCGCCGTCGACCGCGGTCCCCCGCGCGTCGCCTCGGCCCAGCCCACCGCGCCGGCGATCGCCGCGGCGACGCCGACCGCGAGCGGGAGCGAGGAGCGCAGCCTGCCGTCGCCCCACCGCCTCACCGCGCGAACCTCACCTTGGGCTCGCGGGTCAGCGAGAGCAGGAACACCTGGACGTCTGCCTGCTCCTCCGTCGAGAGCGCCGCATATGCGTCGCGCGCCCGCGCCGCCTCCCCACCGTGCGCACCGATCGCGTCCGCCAGCGTCGCCGCGCGCCCGTCGTGCAGGTACGGCGCCGACTCCGCCAGCCCCCACAGCGGTCGGGTGAGGAACACCGATCGAGGCACCCCGTCCTCGTTCTCGTGCCCGTCGGCAAGGAGCGGCCCCATCTCGTGCCGCTTGAGATCGCTGAAGAGCTTCACCTCCGCCGGCCCGTGGGGCGCATCGCCGTCCTCGAGCACGTTGATGACCACGTCACCCGCCGTGGTATCCGCGGTCTCGTGCCAGCGCCGATCGTGGAGCGGCATCTCGCGCAGGTGGCACCCCGAGCAGCCGGTGGCGTCGAAGAGCCGGCTCCCGTTCGCCCAGCGCTCGCGCAGGCCCTGATCACGCGGCGGCAGGATCACCGGCGCCTCCAGCATGGCCAGGTAACACGCCGTGGCGGTGAGCAGCCCCTCCTCCAGCTCGCGCGCCTTGCCGTCGCCGTCGGGATCCCACCACTGCGCACCGGCGCCGAGGTGGGCCGGGTCGCGGCGCCGGTGATTCTGCTCGAGGAGCACCGACGACTGGATACCGAAGTGGACCCTGGCCGCATCCTCGACGAAGCGCCGCAGCCGCGCCACCGTCCCCTTCCACCCGAAGGGGCGGACCACCAGATCGGGATTGACCCCCTCGACGGCGCCCTCGACGCTCCCGTCCGCCGCCGCCGTCAGGCTGCCGAAGGCGACCCCCTTGGAGGCGAGCTCCACCCTCACCCGCTCCCCCGTCGCCCTGGCCCTGTCCACCGCCCGCGCCCGCTGCCCGCGCAGCTCCGCGCTCATCTCCGCGGCAAGCGCCTGCACCAGCCCGAGCCCCAGCAGCGCCGGCGGGTTGCGGATGTTGGCCGACGTGGTCCGGTCCCCATCCCCCGCCAGAAACGCATTCTGCGTCGGGCTCCCCGCGCCGTCCGGCCCCCCCACGGAGTGACAGCCCGCGCACGAGAACGTGTCCGTCCCACCGCGCACGCCCGCGTGGATGCGGCGGGGCGCGACGTAGGAGCGGTCGCCATAGCCGTTGTCGAGGTTGAACTCGTGCGAGAACAGCTCGTCCCCGAGGCGGAAGAGCGTGGGCTTGTCGTAGTCCCCGCGATCGACCCGCTCCTGCAGGACCATCAGGTTGTCGCTGTCCTCGTACTTCTCGGACGCAGCGAGGAACTCCTCGTACTGCTCGCGGTCGTCGAGGACGACGGCGTCCTTGACCAGCTCGGCGAGGCGCGTCGAGGTCGGGGGGGCGCCGTACGGCCAGGGGATGGCCGCCGCGGCGCCGAGGAGGAGGGGGGTCAGGAGGAGGAGGGAGCGGCGCACGGGGCGCGGAGGAGGGAGGTTACTGGCAGACCGACGACGCGTTGCACGTGCACGTCGTGTCGGGCACGGTCTCGCACTTGGGGTAGCAGCAGAGGACGTCGCGAGGCATCGTGTTGTGGCCGCAGGGGATGTACTTCGTCCCACCATCCGCAAGAGCCGCCTGGATCGCACAGGGGTTGTTGTCGAGATTGAACGTCGGCTTGTTGAGCCCGTTCTCGAACGACACGAACTCACCGTCGTTCAAGTGGTCCGTCGAGTAGTTCCAGTCGGCGCATCGCGAGCCCTTGCTCACCATGTACGTGGTCCCGACCGTGGCCGGCTCGCCGAGAACCAAGAGCGAGGAGGCCGTTGCAGCCGTCGGCGTCACGGCATGGGTGCGCTGGAGCCAGGCGGTGTCGGTCACCGCGAGCCCCGTGATCTCCCCCTTGGAAGCGGCCAGCACGAGGTCGTCGTAGTCGCAAACGTGGTCCGCGCCCTGGTCCTGGCAGGCCTGGTTGCCCGCGGCAATCCCGACGGCCGCCTTGTAGCTCCAGTTGGAGGCGAACGTGACCCCAGATGCGGACACCTTGCCCGCGAACGTCACCACCCCCGTGCAGCTGCCGCCGGCGCCGGTACCCGCGTCGCCGCTCCCGGCGTCTGCACACGCCGCCGCGCCGCAGTAGAGCTCGCTACTCGGGTTGCAACTGCACCCGCTGCCGCCGGTCCCGTTGCCGCTGCCCGACGAGGTCGAGGTGCTCGACGACGTGCTGCCGCCGGCGCCGCTGGCGGCACCGCACTGGCACATGCTGAAGCTCTTCCCGTCGGAGTTGCACGCCTGGACGCCCATCGTGCCGCTGCCGCACAGGCAGGTCTGCGTGGCATTGGGTAGACAGCTACCCGTTGCGCTGTCCCCGCTCGATCCACAGGCGGCGACGATTGCCCCCAGGGAGAGGATGGCGCCCACGCTCAACAGCAGCTTCGACCTCAAGACCATAAGGACTCCCTCTGGGGTCGATTCGCCCCACGCTGCGCCATGAGGCCTCGCTTTCAGCTCGGCGTCAAGCAGATGCGGGTCCGCACCGAACCGCCTGGATTGCTCCGTCGCGCTCCGGGTAGGATGCCCCGTTGCCTTGCCTGAGGAGCGCCTGATGTCCCGTCGCCTATCCCGCATCCACGTTCTCGCCGCACTCGCCCTCGGGCTAGCGGCCGCGCAGTGCAACGTGATCTTGGGCCTCGACAAGTACGTCGACGGAACTGGGAACGGTGGCGCTGGGGCGGGAACGACCGCAAGCTCCACGTCCAGCACGACAACCGCCTCCAGTTCAGGGCAAGGAGGCGGCAGCGACGGGGGCACGGGCGGGAGCGGAGCGTGCACGCCCAATCAGGCGATGGCCTGCTACACCGGCCCCGCCGGGACCGAAGGCGTCGGGGAGTGCATCGGGGGGATGGAGACCTGCGCAGCTGACGGCTCCGGTTATGGGTCTTGCCTCGGACAGGTGCTCCCCAAGCCCGAGGATTGCTACACGATCGGTGACGAGAACTGCGACGGCAATGCGTGCAGCGATCCTGTGTGGGACCTGGCGTTCACCGACACCAGCGGAGAACCCATGCTCGGCATGGCCGTAGACTCCATGGGAGACGTCTACCTCGCCGGGTACTCGGTGGGCACCATTGCGGTGGACAGCCAGACCTTCAGCGTCGCCCACGCCGGACACCAGCAATATTACCTCCTCAAGATCTCTCACCAGGCCCCGCATCACCTGCTTTGGCAGAAGTTTCTGGGGGATGGCAATGACAACGGAGCCCTCATCCAGGTGGCGGTCGACCCCAGTGACAACGTGATCGTCTCCGGGGAGCTCTACTCGAGCATCGTCTTCGGCGGCACGACGATGACGGCACCAACGGGGCAGGATTCCGCTTTCGTTGCCCAGTACGGGACCGACGGAACCTACAATTGGGGTCAGCTGTTCGGCGACGCACAGGGAGCCGAAGCGGACCAGCTCGCGATCGACTCGCAGGGGAACATCATCGTGATTGGTCAATCGTACGGAAACACGATTGATTTTACCACCACGAGCGTCACCACTCCCGGCACGTTCGTAGCGCTCTTCAAGTCCACTGGAGCGAACGTCTGGAGCCTTGGGCTCGGAGCGCTCACCAACGCGGCCGCGGCGGCGGGCACCGGCAACACCTTCGTCACTGGGACGTTCAGCGGGACGCTCAAGCTTGGCGCGCAGACGTTCACCAGCAAGGGCGGGACCGACGTCTTTCTCAGCAGTCTCGACGCGACAGGCACGCCGACGACGAGCGCGGCATACGGAAGCCCTGGAAACGACGGCCCTTCTTCTATCTCGGTGAACGCCGCTGGGACCGTGGCCATCGCAGGCGTCTACGGCGGAACGATCAACTTCGGCACGACCGGTCTGACGCTCCCTTCAGGCACCTCAGCCGGCTTCATCGCGACGTTCGACAGCACGCTCGCTCCGGTCTGGAGCAAGGGATTCGCAGGTAGCCCCGTGAGCGCTGCGATCGTGCTCGACACGAAAGGCGATGCCTTCGTCGCCGGACACCTCACGGGCAGCACGAATTTCGGTGCCGGCATGCTGACGGGCGCGGGCTTGACCGAGGCGTACCTGGCCAAGTTCGATCCGACGGGAGCCGTGCTGTGGAATAAGTTGTTCGACACCCAGGCGGTGAACATTCCGGCGGTCTCGATCGATCGATCGACGGGCAACGTCGTGATCGCCGGAGACCTCACGGGCTCGACTTCGTTCGGCTTGGCGCCGCTGCTGGGTGCGAACAACGCCTTCATCGCCGAGTTCCAGTACTGATCGATCGCCGGCTCGGTCGTGCTCACCGAGCCGGCGTGCTCGAGCGCACCTGACTACTTGATCAGGATCGACACCGCCGCCGTGAAGTTGCTCGTCCCTTGTGCCCGCTTGTGCGCCGCCTGGAACCAGTAGCGCCCCGGCGCGGGCATGGGGATGCGGTGGACGAGACCGTACCCGTTCATCTCGGTCCACGACGTCGCCGTCACCGGATCGGGGCTCATCTGCGTGATGGCCATCGCCAGGCCGGGGGCCTTGAGCACGTGGATGGTGAGCTCCTCCTTCTTGGTGTTGGCGGTGAGCTTGATGCCCAGCGGCGCCACCAGCGGGTTCTTCACGCGGGCGGCCTGGACGGGCAGGCCCAGGCTCGTGCCGTCGTCGCCGGTCACGCAGTGCTTCTCGGCCAGCGCGACGGTGACGTCGAACGAGCCGTCCCAGACCCCGAGCGCGAGGCCGAGCGAGCTCCCGGCCTTGAGGAAGGCGGCGTGCGCCTCCGTGTAGGTGGTCAGCGCGGTCTGAGCCACCGTGGTGTCCGCGACCAGCGTGTCGACGGCGCCCTTCATGTCGGAGAGGGCATAGAGCGCGCTCTTCGGCCCCTGGGCGGTGACCTTGACACCGCAGGCGATGCGCGTCGCTGCGTCCTTCTTGACGCTGGCGACATCGAAGTGAATCAGCGTGGATGGAATGAGAACCATGGTGACCTCTCCCTCCGTGCAGACGTGCCACACCCGACCATCGACCCTCGCGCGCTCCCGGGACGCCGGAGAGCACGCGTGTCACCTCACCTCCTGTGCCGGGCTCGCGGAGCGCCGCCCCCTTGCCCTGCACTTCCCTCCCCACCGATAAGTCGCGCCAGGAGGGGAACCGCTCGCGCCTATTTCTGAAAATCGTGGGAGGCGGTCCCCCTCCCATGGCGCCCCTCGCTCCCGTGACGTAATCTCGCTCCTTCCCCGGAGGAAATCGTGCGCTTTGCCCTCGTCGCTGCACTCGTCTGCCTCGCCGCCTCGGGCTGCCACTCCGGCACCGACAAGCCCTCCTCATCGAGCGCGACCACCTCGCCGCCCGTCACCGGGGCGACCTGCGCCAGCCTGAGCGCCGAGTGCGAGGTGAGCGGGCTCGCGTGCGTCGAGGGTGACGGCGGCGCCGTGTGTCAGGGCTGCCCCCCAGGCTCGTACATCTCCGACACCGCCACGTGCGTCCCGATCGCGGGTACGCCCCTCTCGCATGTCTTCCCCGACCAGACGACCACCGCCGGGCAGGAAGTGAGCGGCCTCTGCCGGAGCTGGACGCTCGACAACGCCTCCGACTTCTGGGTCAACAGCGTCGAGCTGGTCCAGGACGAGCTCTCTCACCACTCCAACTGGACCTACGTGCCCGACACGGAGTTCACCGGCCCCGACGGCATCTGGGAGTGTGCCTCCCGCAGCTACGAGCTGTGGACGGGGGTGGGCGCCGGCGGGCTGCTCTACTCCCAGTCGACGCAGGCGACGCACGAGGTGCAGCGCTTCGGCACCGGGGCCGCCCTCCACATCCCGGCTCACGTGCGCATCATCAGTGACATCCACCTGCTCAACAGCTCGGCCTCCTCCAACACCGGCCACGCCACCCTCACGGTCTACAGCATCCCCGAGGAGCAGGTGACAGCCAGGCTGGTGGGCTTCCACGTCGAGTACGACGCCCTCACCATCCCCCCGCTCGCCACGTCCAGCTTCACCGGCACCTGCGCGCTCGCCAGCTCCATCGCCCAGGCCCAGGGCGCGCCCTTCGCTCCCCAGGTGCACTACCTGCTGCCGCACACCCACTCGCTGGCGACCGGCTTCTATGCCAACGTCCTCGGCGGGCCCAGCGACGGGCAGTCGCTGATCAACCTGGGCACTTACAACGGCGAGGCCCACGGCAAGCTGTACGATCCGCCCATCGACATGACGGGCGCCCAGGGCGTCACCTTCGCCTGCCAGTACACCAACACGCTCACCTACGCCGTGGGCTGGGGCAACCCCCCCGACGAGATGTGCGAGCTGTTCGGCTTCGCCGAGACGCCGGACTTCTTCCAGGCCCACATCCCCACCGGCGTGGCCGCCGGCACCAGCGACGCCGGGGTGCAGCTCTTCACCAGCTCCAACTGCGAGACCGAGGTCATCCCCGCCCCCATGTGAGCCGCGCTGCTCCCGGGTGAGCCTCCGCCATCAGTCCTGATGACAGCCCGTGCACGTGAACGACGAGGCCCAGAAGGGCCTCTTCGTCGGGTCCGGCACGCCCGCGCCGTTCTTCTCGCGGAAGGTGGCGACGTACTCGCTCGCATGAGCGAGCCGGTCCTCGAGCACGTCCCGCAGCTTCCAGGTGCCGTAGTTCCTGGGGAGCTTGGCGTTCTGGTACATGACCGTGGCCTTCGCCACGTCGCCGCTCTTCACGAGCATGTCCCCCATGTGCAGGAAGAAACCTTCGAGGTTGTGCGGAGCAATCCACGAGTCCCAGCAGGCGCGGTTGCGCCCGGTGTGGGTCTCCATCGTCATGTAGGCCCCGAAGCGGCCGTCGCTCCGGTCGACCTTGCCGTCCACGCACACGTCGAGGTTCTCCCACTGGCGCTCGACCCCTTCGGTGAACAGCCGGTCTCCGGCGGGCAGGCCCGCCACGCTGATCCCGGCCGTGAACAGGTTGAACTCGGGCCACGCCGTGATGGCCTCGTTCATCTGGAAATAGCCGCGTCGCGAGAGGGATTGATCCTTGTGGACCGCGCCCTCTGCCATGGTCATGCTCGCGGAGAAGCCCAGGAAGCGTGACTCGCCCGGCGCGAGGGACACCGCCTCACCGAAGTACCGTCGCCCGAGCACGATGTCGTCGGTGATCGTCGCGGGGGCCGCGGCGAGGCGGGCGCGCTCGGCGACCCGCCAGGTGTGGAGCCACCCGATACGCGCCGCGCTCATGGCCGCGTTGGGGTTGGCGAGGTAGCTCCGCTGGTAGAGCTCGAGGGTCTCGCCGATCGCGTCGTACTTGCCGCCGTGGAGCGCGGCCCAGAAGGCGCGCTCGGCGGCCTGGGTCGCGGCGGAGTCGTCGAGGATGGGCTTCTTCGCCGGGGCGGTGGCGATCGCGAGGGTGGCGCACCCGATGGGGGCAAAGGGCAGGACGAGGGCGAGCGTCAGCGCGGAGAAGGCGAGAGGCAGCGGCTTTTTCAAGATTCCTCCGACGGTGTGGTCACTGTCTAGATTCATCGTGCGCGCTCGACTGGTCACTGTCCAGATCTATTTGGTCACCGTCTAGTTTGCGCGGAGAAGCGAGCCGGGCTACGTCTCTGCCGTGGCCGCGAAGAAGAAGCCGAGCGCCCCGTCGAAGCCCGCCTACCACCACGGCGACCTGCGCCGCGCGCTCCTGGACGAGGCGGTCCGCGTCCTCGAAGAGGACGACCGCGCCGACTTCTCGCTGCGCGATCTGGCGCGCCGCCTCGGGGTCTCCCACGGCGCCCCTTCGCACCACTTCCGCGACAAGGGCGCGCTCCTGGACGCCATCGCGACCGACGGCTTCCGCGGCCTCGCCGACGCCCTCGAGGTCGCCTCGAAGGGACCGGGCACGCCGGAGGCGCGTCTCGCCGCGAGCGGCGTCGCCTACGTGCGGTTCGCCCTGGCGTACCGGGCGCACGTGCGGGTGATGTTCACCAGCGCGCCCGACTCACGCCCGGGCGACGAGTGCGTCGCGGAGTCGATGCGGGCCTTCGGTGCGCTGCTGACGCTCGCGCGTGAGGCCGCGGGTGAGCGCGCCGACGACGCGCAGGTGCGGGCCGCCACGTTCGCCTCGTGGTCCGCCGTACACGGCCTGACGATGCTCTGGCTCGGCGGGCCCGGCCCCGTCCGGGCGATGTGCGGTGACACCGAGGAGGGGCTGCTGGATCTCACCCGGGAGGTGACGGCACTGCTCGCCCGGGCGGTCGCGGCGCGCTGAGGTCCGTCCGGTCGGCGCCGCAAGGTCGTCGAGGAGCCCCCACGGTTGTCACCCGCCCGAGCGCCTGCGAAGCTCGCTGGCATGGATGCACGGCACGCGGAAGGCTACCTCGCGCGGATCGGCTACACCGGAGGGCGCGCACCGACGGTCGACACACTCCGCGCCCTCCACCGCGCGCACCTCCACGCGGTCCCGTTCGAGAACCTCGACGTCCACCTCGGTCGCCCGATCGTGCTCGACCTCCGCGCCCTCTTCCGCAAGGTCGTCGACGAGCGGCGTGGTGGGTTCTGCTACGAGCTGAACGGGCTCTTCGGCGAGCTGCTGGCTTTCCTCGGGTTCGAGGTGTCGCTCCTCTCGGCGCGCGTGGCGCACCAGGGCGGTGGGTTCGGCCCGGAGTTCGATCACCTCGTGCTGCTCGTCACGGGGGCAACCGCGGGTGGACGCTGGCTGGCGGACGTCGGGTTCGGGCGCTCGTTCCACGAGCCGCTCTCCCTCGACGCAGGTCTGGAAGAGGAGGCCGAGGGCCGCGTCTATCGCGTCGAGCACGGGAGCGACGCCTGGCGCGTCGAGTCGCGGCAGCCAGGGGGCGAGTCCCAGGCGGAGTACGCGTTCACGCTCACCCCTCACCCGTTCGACGCGTTCGCCGGGATGTGCGAATACCACCAGACCTCGCCGGCGTCGCACTTCACGCAGAAGGTGGTCTGCTCGCTGCCCGGCGCCGGCGGGCGTCGCACGCTCAGCGGCCACACCCTCATCGAGGTGGCGGGTGAGGTGCGCCGGGAGACGCCGCTCGACGACGACGCGCGTGCACAGGCGCTGCAGTCGCACTTCGGGATCCACGTGACGACGACGCTCGGGTGACACGGCCGCCACACCGAGCCGAAGTGCCACAGGGTCCACGACTCCGCATCGCCCGAACAGGCGCGGATCGGCGGTGGCGCGCCCGTTGCACACGCCGGCGACCATGAATCTCAATCGAAGCGTTCTGCTGGCTCTCGCGGCACAGGTCGCTGCCATGGGCGCGTCAGGCTGCAAGTCGACCACCTCGAGCTCCGACGTCGCGGGGACCGGAGACGAGTCGGCATCGACGGATGTCGCCGCCCAGGAGGCCGACCCGTCCATCGTGACCGACGTGGGGCCGACCGCCGCGACCGATCCGCTCCCCGCGCCCCCCGCCGCGAGGGTCGAGGTGGAGGGCCCCGCCCCGAGCGACCACCACGTCTGGATGAACGGCTACTGGTGGTGGGACGCCGGCCAGAACGGCTACGCGTGGTCTCCCGGCTTCTGGCAGGACCGGAACCAGGAGGCGACCACCGCGCCGCCGGCGGTGATCTACGAAGACCCGGGCCGCGCGCCCAGCGTCGACTACACCTACATCCCCGGCTACTGGAACTGGCGCGGCGCCGAGTACGTCTGGTACCACGGCTACTGGGGACAGCACCGCGACGGCTTCGCCTACGTACACCCCTACTGGGAGGAGGTGGGCGGCCACTGGGGCTCCACGGGCTGGGGCTGGGAGCGCTACGACGCCGGATGGGAAGGCCGCCACGCCGGGCTGGAGTTCCATGGTGGCGTCTGGGAGCGACCCGCGGACTTCCACCTGCGCGTGAACCTGGCCCTCGGCCACGCGAGCGACTACCGCGTCGCCCCGGGCACCTGGCACGGCCACGTCTACGGACGAGCCGACCACCGTCCGGGCGTGGCCGCCACCGTGCACCCGGGGGAACGGATCACGGAGCGGGCACCGATGGCCGCAGCCCGCCCGCGGATGGGCGCGCCGGGCGAGCCGAGACGCGCCGGCGCACCGGAGCGGCCGGCCCAGCAAGCGCGACCCGCCGAGGAGAAGCCCGGCGAGCGGGAGCACAAGCCGGAGGTCGAGCGCAGGCCCCAGGCCGAGCCCGCCGAACCGGCCCGGAGGCCGGAGCCGGAGCAAAGGACCGAGGTCAAGCGCGCACCCGAGCAAAGGACCGAGGTCAAGCGCGAGCCCGAGCACCGGACCGAGGTCAAGCGCGAGCCCGAGCACAAGCGCTGACCCTCCCCTGCAGTGCGCGTAGCTGAGGACAGCGTCGAGCCCGAGTACGGCCGGGGAGGCGGTTGCCCCTCGGTCGACTTGCCCTGGCGGCCCACGTGGCGATAATGCCGCCCGCCGCGCCCGGAGCCGGCCTCGCCACACGCGCACCCGCAGGAGAACCATGGACATCGCCAACCTCGTACAGAGCTTCCTCAGGTCCCAGCACGGTCAGGCGGCTGGCGCCGCGCTCACCCAGCAGGGCTTCAGCGGTCAGCAGGCGCAGGAGATCCTCGGCCACTCCGCCCGCGCCGGCGCAGCGCACGTCGAGCAGCACCACCAGGACAGCGGAGGGATCCTCGGCGAGCACGCCGGGCTGAGCTTCTTCGCCGCGTTCGCGTCGGGCCTCATCCGCGGCGACGGCGTCGTGGGCGCCCTCGAGGACGGGGTTGGCGGCGTCGTCGTCGGGCGCATCGCCGAGGTGCTCATGTCCCAGATGGGCCTCGACTCCACCGTCGCTCACGCCGCGGCCGCCGCCACGGCACCTTACGTGATGAGCTTTCTCAAGCAGCATCTGGGCATCTGAGCATCGCCGGGCGCCGCCTTCACGGGCGCGCGCCTTCGGGCGATGACCTCCGCGTCGCCCGACGTATCGTTTGATCGCGCGCGTGGCCTCACTCCCACTCCAGCGCTCGCAGGATCTGACAGGCGTCGTGGAGCACCCGCGCGAGGTCTCCGTTCAGCGTGGGCTCGGCGAGGATCTCGAGCGCCACGCGCATCTCCTTCAGCTGGGGCACGGTGCGCTCGTCGACGAGGACGGCGTAGGCCGAGAGCCGGTTCGCCAGGCGCCCGCCCTCGAACCGCGCGGCCTCCACGGCGAGGGACCTGAGCTGCTTGCGCGCCTGGGCCACTGTCATCCTCGCGTCCCCTCCCCTCGACCCTTCGGCCTCGGGCGACGTGGAGCAGAGGGATCGACCGATGGCTGCCGCGGCGGCGGCGCACGATGAGAACATTCGTCGAGACTCCCGGAGCAGGAGGATGGACCCCGCGCTCGGCGGCCGGAGGGTCCGCGAGTGACGCGCGGTAATCCGGGAACCATAGCCCTCCCACGCAACCCGGCTCCATGGCCTCGTCGCTTGTCTTTGTATACTTTCTGAATCAGCCGCGGCCGGACGGGGCCATCGTCGGAAACGCCGGAGAGCGCTCATCCGCCCATCGACAGGGCCGCCCAGCCCAGGGTGGCCCAGCCCGCCAGCATCAGCACACCACCGAGGGGCGTGATCGCACCGAGCGCGCGCTTGCCCGTCAGCGTCATCAGGTAAAGGCTGCCCGAGAAGAGCGCGATGCCGCCGGCGAACAGCCACCCGCTGAGCGTGGAGCCAGGGGCGCGCCCCGCCACCACGCCGGCGAGCCCGATCGCGAGCGCGTGGACCAGGTGGTACTGCGCTCCGGTCTGCCACCACGCGAGCCGCTGGGCACCGTCGGCCTTGTCGGCCAGGAAGGCCTTGAGCCCGTGGGCACCGAAGGCGCCGAGCGCCACGCCGAGAAAGCCCATCGCGCTGGCGAGAACGAAGCAGGTGCGATCCATGGTCCGCGGGACGTAGCACCGTCTCCGGCGGCGGGGAGACGGATCGCGACCGCCGTTCCTCGCCGAACGGGGGCAACTGGATCTCCGATGCACCACCACCGAGCGAGACCCGATCCAGGTCCGCGAGGCGCTTTTCCCGGGGATTCAGCGGGTGTGGCCCTGGCACGTCGGTTGCGGAAGGGGCGCGCAGGAGAACGAAGATGACCTCGATGACCACCCGCACGAACCTCCTCGCGGCAGCGGCGGTCCTGGCAATGGGAGTGGCGGGGACGGGCTGCGTGGCCCAGGCCTCCGACTCGGAGGAGACGGCGTCGAATGCCGACCCCCTCAGCAGCAACGAGAAGGCTGCCTACGAGTTCTTCGTCGGCAAGGGGCTGACGAGCTACCAGGCCGCGGGGATCGTCGGGAACCTGATCCAGGAGTCCAGCGTCAGCCCCACCGTGGAGCAGTACGGTGGCGGTCCGGGCCGCGGTATCGCGCAGTGGTCGGCGGGCGGCCGCTGGGATACCGACGGCGGCGACAACGTCCGCTGGTACGCGGCCAAGGAGGGCGAGTCGATGGAGTCGCTGACGCTCCAGCTCCAGTTCGTCTGGTACGAGCTCGAGACCTTCTCCGGCTACGGCCTCTCCGAGCTGCGCTCGTCGTCCAGCGTCTCCGAGGCGACGATCGCCTTCCAGGACCGCTTCGAGGGCTGCGGCGAGTGCGATCAGTCGAACCGGATCTCCTACGCCGAGCAGGTCCTCGCCGCGTACGGCTCCGCGCCGCCGCCCCCCGCCAAGCCCACCCAGGCCATCGCGCCGAAGCCGACGGTCTGCGGCGAGCTCACGGGCGACCAGGGCCTCGGCCAGGGCGAGTCGGTGAAGTCGTGCGACGGCCGCTTCGAGCTGATCATGCAGACCGACGGCAACCTGGTCCTCTACATGGGCAGCGCGCCGCTCTGGGCCACCCGGACCAACGGCAAGGACGGTTATGCGATGTGGATGCAGACGGACGGTAACTTCGTCCTCTACAACCCCTACGAGACCGCGCTCTGGGCCGCGGGCACCTACGGCCACGCCGGCGCGACGCTCCACGTGCAGGACGACGGGAACCTCGTCGTCTATACCTCCGCCGCCAAGGCGGTGTGGGCGTCGAACACCTCGGGGCACTGATTCGATCGGGGGCGCGTCGTCGACCGGGTCGGGCCCCTTCGCCTCCCGCCACGGGGTCGAAACGCCTGGAACATTCCACTCGAACGCGAAGGCGAGGCAAACGGTGGCGTCTCCGTCGCGAGTTCGCGCGCCCCTGCCGTCGCGTTGTTGAGTAGGCTCCGCAGCCGAGGTCCCGTCATGCGTGCTCGCTTCGCCTTGTTCGTGCTCGCTCCGTGGGTCGCCGCCTGTGGAGCAAACCAGGGAGATCCCCTCGGCACGGCCGAGGAGGCGCTCACCGTCTGCGCGGCAGGGTCGACGCTCGAGGGCATCGACGTCTCGACCTACGACGGGACCATCGACTGGGCGCAGGTCAAGGCGAGCGGCCGCGCGTTCGCGTTCGCCAAGGCCACCGAGGGGGTCACCATCACCGACCCGACGTTCGCCACCAACTGGGCGGCCATGAAGCAAGCGGGCGTCGTGCGCGGCGCGTACTGCTTCTTCCACTCGACCGATGATCCGGTCGCCGAGGCCAACTACTTCCTCGGCGTCATGGGCAAGCTGGAGCCCGGGGATCTCCCTCCCACGCTCGACCTCGAGGTCACCGACAGCCAATCTGCTGCGACGATCACGGCGAACGCCATCACCTGGCTCGACACCGTCGCCGCCGCGACCGGGACCCGGCCCATCCTCTACACCTCGCCCAGCTTCGTGACCGGCTCGCTCGGGAGCCCGGCCGGCCTGGAGAACCACGCGCAGCTCTGGATCGCCAACTGGGGCGTGAGCTGCCCCGACGTGCCCTCCCCTTTCACGGACTGGCCGTTCTGGCAATACAACGACACGGCGACGGTCCCCGGTGTCCCCGGGTCGAGCGGGGCCTGCGACGTGAACAAGTTCAACGGGGACCTCGCGGCGCTCCAGGCGCTGGCCGCCCAGAGCTCGTCGTCGAGCAGCGGGGCCGGCGCGTCGTCGAGCAGCTCCAGCTCGGGCGCGCCACTGCCCACCTGCCAGGTCGACGGCATCGACGGCGACTGCATCGACACCTCGGTGTGCGCGGGCATGCCGGGCTACATCTCCACGCCCGGCTACTGTCCGGGTCCCGCGAGCGAGGAGTGCTGCACGCCCACCGGCAGCAGCACCTCCTCCAGCAGCGGCGGCGCGAGCAGCAGCAGCTCCACGAGCGGCACCAGCGGAGCCACGACGTCGTCGTCGGGCGCGGGTGGATCGGGCGCCCCAGGCTCGTCGGGAGCGGGCGGGGCGACGGGCTCGTCGAGCAGCTCGAGCGGTGCGGGGGCGGCGAGCACCTGGGGGACCGGCAACACGTCGAGCAGCTGCTCCGCTGCCGCGACCGGCACCGACGCGGGCGCCGCCGCACGGGCCTGCCTGGGGCTCGCGCTGGCGGCGCTTGCCGCCCGGAGGAAGGGAGCCCGCGACGGCGGTCTCGCCGGGCGACGGCGGGGATCCTCGCGGAGCTGACGGAGGACCCACCGAGGGGGCGGCGGGCATCGACCTCGTCAGTCGCCGCCGGAGCGCGACGGGCGGGCGGCGCGGAGGCACTGGACGACCTCGCCGCAGCTCGCCTTCTTCGCGCACGCGGTCGGGAACGTGCTGGGCGCCGACTGGCAGGCCACGCCCGGATTGCCCTTGAAGGGCTCGTGCTCCACGCGCAGACAGACGCCGATGCGGGCGCAGCGCCCGATGACGTCGCCGTCGGCGAGGGGGAGCCACTGTCCATCGAGGGGCACCAGCCCGCTCCGGCGCGGAGTGCCCGCCAGCGGCAGCGCGCCGCAGTGGAGCTGGGGGTTGCAGGTCTGCACCGTGCTCCGGTACATCGCCGCGAGCTTGTTGCACGTCGCGCCATCGTGGCAGGCGGCGACGAGCGCGAAGCCGGCCGGGATCTCGTACATGTCGAGGCGTAGATCCATCGGCGCGTCGGGTCTTCCGGGCCCCTCGACGACGTGGAACCCCGGGTTGGCGAGGAGCGCCTGCCGGGTCCACGTCCAGGCGTAGTCCCAGCCCATCTTGCGCGGAGCGGTGGTGAGCACGACGCTCGCTTCCTGGCAGTCGTCGGGGATCGTCGTGACTCCCGCGAACGGGTACGAGACCTCCGGCGGCGGGTCGACCGACACCGGCGCAGCGAGGGGCGCGGGGAGCGCCAGGGGGCCCGGCGCGGCGAGCAGGACCGCAGGCGCCGCGGGCGACCGGGGAGCCTCGGCCGGCGGTGGCTCGGCGACGGAGGCGCACGCCGAGGCGCACAGGATGGAACCCAGGACGATGGCTCTCTTCATGACGGTCTCCGTGGCGAGCATCAGCGGACCAGGATGGTGGGCGCCGCGTCGCCCGGCGCCCACGACTCGGAGATCCTGAATGCGACCTCGGGAGCGCCGACGCCCTCGTACGAGTCGCCGAAGGTCGACCACTCGAAGACGCGGCGGTCGCCGCGCCGCACCGGGAACATCACCTCGCCGCCGGGCGGGACCCAGCTCCCCGGCGGATCGATGAAGAGGCTCACCCCCTCGCGCGAGCCGCCGAGCTGCGCGAGGACCGACGTCGGCAGGTGCGAGCAGCGGATCCGCACCCACTCACGCAGCCGGTAGGCGTTGCACCCCGGCTGCGAGCTCGCGGTGAGCGCCACCGGATCGATGGGCTTCCACTCCGCACCGGTCGGCGCCGGGGTCCTCTCCTCGGCGAAGGGCGCGGCATCGAAGCGAGGCAGGACGCCGGCATCGGCCGGGATCGCGGCGGCGCTAATCTCCGGCCTGACGAGCGCCAGGAGGAGCCCGAAGGTGGAGACCGCGAGCGCGGCCGAGATCGGCAAGGGGCGAAGGTTCACAGGGTCCTCAGGAAGGCAACGAGGGCGGCGCGGTCGCCGGTCGAGAGCTGGCTGGTGTGGCCCATGCGATCCTGGTTCTGATCGATGAGCACCTCGAGCGTGGAGGCGCGCCCGTCGTGGAAGTACGGCGCGGTGCCGCCGACGAAGGCGAGCGAGGGGGTCTTGAAGTCGTTGTTCGGCTCCACCTCGAACCCCGCGGGGGGCGGCAGCCGCGGCGAGAGCGGGTACGCCATGCGATCGGAGTATCCGGTCTCGGGGACGTGGCACCGGGCGCAGCGAGCCTGGCTGCTGGTGAAGATCTCCCTGCCGCGCGCCTCCTCGGGGGTCGGCGGATGGACGTCGCGGGGAGGGGGCACCAGGCCGTGGCGGAGGAAGGGAGCCAGGTACTGGGCGCGGCCGAGCAGCTCGCCCTCGCCGTACTCGAGGTACAGCCCGCCCCAGCGGTGGAGGCGGAAGCCGGCCTCGAGGCGCGCCACGAGATCGCGGCTCTCGCCGTGCCACCCGTAGGGGCCGCTCGCGGCGACGCGCCCGGCGAGCATCGGAGTCTGCCGGGGGAAGCCCACCTTCGCGGTGTGCTCGAGGGGCGCCTGATCCGCGTCGCCGAGGAAGTTCACCCCCGAGCCGCTCCGCCTGGTGTCGAGCTGGATCTCGTGCCACACGTGCCCATCGTCGCGGCCCTCCGGGTGGCAGCCGGCGCAGGAGACGCCGCCGCTGGTGATCCCGTCGGTGGCGTCGTAGAAGATGCGGCGCCCCTTCCCGTCCGGCTCGCCGAGCAGATCGTCGGCGAGGTGCACGAGGCTCTGCGCGGGCTCCGGCGCCCCGCCGTCCTCGTCCCCGGCATCCCGGGCGGCCGGGGTTCTCGTCGCCGGATCGAGCCGCACCTGGACGACATCGTCGGTCGACCGGCAGTAGACGTAGACCCTCGACTCGTCCGACGAGAGGGCGAGGCCGCTCGGCGCCCCGCCCGAGCGTGAGACCGGGATCAGCCGATCGCGGCTCCCCCCGAGCTCGAAGCTCCGCACCACGAACAGGGTGGGATCCACCGCGCGCGCGTCCAGCTCGACGACGCGATTGGTACCCTCGCTCGCCACCAGCAGCGTCGACGTCCGCCGGCGGTACACCATCGCCCGTGGCTCCACGAAGGGCGCGGGCGAGGCGCGCGGGAAGTTGCCCTGCATCTCCACCGACTGCGCCCGCATGGCGCGGGCGATCTCCGACTCGACCATGGGCAGGCCAGCGTCGCGCTTGGCCGCGAACGGGGTGTCGTCGGCGGTGAGGAGCACGTCCACGGTCGCCGCCCCGAACCACGCCGCCTCGCCGAGCGCGCCGAGCGCGTGACGCGCCACGAAGAAGCGGCTGCCGTCCGGGGAGAGCGCGGCCGAGTACGCCAGCGTCCCGTCCAGCGTCTTGCCCGAAGGCGAGCGCAGCGGCGAGGGCGGCAGCGTCACGGCGTGGGCCCGCGGCGGGCCCCGGAGGTCGTCGAGGCGAGTGACCACGCCCGCCACCAGGTGCGTGACGTACGCCGACGCGCCGTCGGGCCGCACCACGACCGCCCGCGGCTCGCGGGGGACGTCGAGCGACCACGTCCGGGTCGCGGTGGCGAGATCGATCGCCGACACCTGGTGGGTCCACGCGGAGGTGACCAGCGCGGTCTGCTGATCGGGGGAGACGCCGATCCCCCACGCGTCCGCAGGGAGCACCACGCGCGCCACCTCGACGAGCCCGGCCGCCGGATCGGGGCGCATGATCAGGAGCAGCCCCGGCCCCGTCGCCGACACCGGCTCCCGGTCGGGCTTGGCCGGACCAGCATCCGCGACCGGCGGCGCCGCGGCAGGCTTGCCGCCCTCGCTGCGCACCGTGACGAGGACGCGATCGTCCAGCGCCAGCACCTGCGCGGGGAGCCCGGGCATGGGCACGTCCACGATCGCCGCCGCCGGGTCGAACGGCAGGGGGATGCGGCGAACGACTCCATGGTCCTCGTCGGCCACGTAGAGCGCGTCGTCGGTCGGGGAGCGTGCGATGGCCCCGCCCTCGCGCGTGGGCAAGGGCGGACGTGGCGCGATCGCCGGAGGAGCGGGGGCCTCCAGAGATGGGGCGCTCTCCGCGGCTCGGGCCGCGCCGGGGGTCGCCTTGCCAGAGGCGTCGCAACCACAGGCGACGGCGGCGGGGAGAAGAAGAAGGAGAGCGATTCGGCGCATGGCGGAGGATCCGGCGAAGGGGGTTGCCCGTGCAACGAATGCTGACGCGTTTCTCGTCCCCGCCTCGCGGCAGCTCGGGCGCGTGTCCGCGGCCGAGCCATGGCTACACCGCGGGACCACGGCGCGTCGCGCGATACGCCGTGGTCCCCGTCGGTCGGATTCGCGTCGCGCGGGCGATCAGGGCACCATGCAGGTGCCAGAACCTCAGCTCGACCGAGCCCTACCTCACCTTCGTCGTCAGCTGCCCTGGGCCGGCAACTGGGGATCGCGTGGACTGGTTACGCCGGCCTTGATGCTGGTCTTGATCTTCATGGTAATTCTCCTTCGCACGAGGAAGAAGACTCCCCGTGCCGAGGGGATGGTACGGCCGGCACGATGCGTTGCCCATCCCACAAATACGGCGCCGAGGTCTTCGACGCCCTGCACGAAGAGGCGCGCGCGCAGCTCCGCGCCGGAGCCCGGCGCCAGCCCGACGCGGGGCAGACGACGCCGTAGCCGCCGGCGTCGCGTGCGATCACGGGGCCCCCGCTCCGGCTCTCCCCTGGCCCAGCACTCTCAGCAGCTCCCGCACGAAGATCTCGGGGTACTCGCGGTGCATGAAGTGCCCGCCCGGCATGGTCACCACCTCGTAGCGATCGCTGTACCGGGACCGCGCCCGCTCGTACGCGGAGGGCGGCAGGATATCGCTCGTCCCCGCGAACGCGGCCGCCGG
>Ga0302267_10002087_pt1 | contig 24551 bp, 20 predicted proteins | sample III_Bog_E1_3_FD_194555 | JGI IMG/M metagenome (GOLD analysis project Ga0302267, IMG submission 194555) | Peat permafrost microbial communities from Stordalen Mire near Abisko, Sweden - III_Bog_E1_3 | ecosystem: Environmental > Terrestrial > Soil > Wetlands > Peat | place: Sweden: Abisko...
AGCGAGGGATTCGCACATTTGAAACGGCGATGCGGAACACGTTTGATGTTGCGGCGATTGCGCTGTTGAAACAGATTTCGCACTTGCCGGTGATTGCTGATCCGAGTCATGCGGCGGGGCATCGCGAGTTGGTTCCGGCGCTGGCGCGGATCGCGGTTGCGGGGGGCGCGGACGGGTTGCTGGTGGAGGTGCATCCGAACCCCGATAAGGCGTGGAGCGATGGGGAACAGTCACTGGATTTCGCCGGGTTCGACGCGATGATGTATGGGCTGGAGCCGTGGCTGGAACTGCGCGGGCAGGAGTTGGTGCGGCGCTGTGCGACAGGCGCGGAGCCGGTGGAGGCATTGGGATGAGGGTTTCTGTCCGGATGCTTGTTGCGTCGGTTGCGGGCTTGATTTTGCTTTGCGGGTTTGGTCCGGTTGCGGAGCAGAACGCGGGCGCGGCGATGGATGTGGACGTGATTGTGACGGCTGCACCGGTATACGCACCGCTGGCGGCGCTGAAGGGCGGAGAGCGATTTCCGAAGGGCGCGCAGTTACTGCTGATTCATGCGGGTAAGTCGGAACCGCTGGCTGCGGGATTTGCTGCGACCGCGGATGCGAATGTGGGGTTTGATGGCAAGACCGTGTTGTTTGCGGGGAAGAAGGCTGCGAGTGATACGTGGCAGATATGGCAGATGACGCTGGCGGATCGGAGTGTGCGGAGGATCGTTGCGGGCGAGGGGGATGCGATTCGACCGTTCTATTTGCCTGGTGGGCGGCTGGTTTATGCGCGGCGGACTGCGCAAGGGTTTCGGCTTGAGGCTGCCGGCAAAGATGGCGGATTGCTGGATGCCCCGATCGACGCGGAGGCCGGAACGACGGTGCTGCCGCTGAGTTACATGGCGGGAAGCGCGGTTCCTGCGGATGTGATGTTGGATGGGCGGATTCTGTTTGAGGCAGGGTTTCCGCTGGGCTCGGGATCGACGCCGGAGTTGTACCTGGTTTATTCCGATGGGTCGGGCGTGGAGTCTTACCGCTGTGACCATGGGCGCGCGCGATGGGGCGGGAAGCAGATGGCTTCGGGTGATGTGGTTTTCACGCATGGAGATTCGCTGGCGCGGTTCACTTCGCCACTGGCGCATGAAGCGGCGATTGCTGGTCCACATGCGGAGTATGCGGGTGGAATTGCGGAGACGGCTTCCGGTGCATGGCTGGTGAGCGCGCGGGGTGCGGCTGGCGCGCATTATGCGCTGAAGTCGTGGGAACCCGGCGATGGAGCGAAGGCTGGTGCGGCGGCGCTGAAGACGGTGCTTGCGGTGAGTGGCGAGGATCTGGTGGAACCGGTGGTGGTGGCGGTGAGAACGCGGCCGAAGCGTCATCCGTCCGGATTGCACCCCTGGGATTACGCGAACATGATGGCGCTTGATGTCCGGCAATCGCGCGAAGGGGATTCCCAGGTTACGCCGGCACAGGTGCGACTGGAGGCATTGGATGCGAAGGGGCATGCGGTGACGATGGGGACTGCACCAGTGGATCCGGATGGATCGTTTTTGGTGAAGGTGCCTGGGGACAAGCCGATTCGGTTTGCGCTGCTTGATGCAAAGGGCGCGGTGGTGCGGCAGGAGCATGGATGGTTCTGGATGCGTGGCGGCGAGCAGCGTTATTGCGTGGGGTGCCATGCGGGGCCGGAGCGATCCTCGGAAAATCGCGTGCCCGCAGTGTTACTACGCACGACTACGGCGGTGGATTTGACCGGAGCAAAGCCGGCGGATACGTCGAAGGCCGATGCTCTGAGGGGCAATTGAAATGATGATTCGCCTTCTTGTTTTTATGGGTACGGCTTCGTTCTTCGCCGCGTCAGGTTTGGCTCAAATTCCTGACGCGAAGGCGCCCTCGGTGGCACCGCAAGCGACTGCACCCCTGACGGCAGCCGCATCGCAGGCGGCCGCAGCGAATGCGCCGGAGATCAAATTTGAGGATGCCAGCGACAAGGCGGGCATCAACTTTACGCATAGTTTCGGGTCGCGGCAGTTGGGTTCTCTGCTGGAGGGAACGGGCGCTGGATGCGTATGGTTCGACTTCAATAATTCAGGGCTGCCTTCGCTTTATGTTGCGAACGGCAAGCCCCTGGATGACTCGATGCATCCGTATCCGCTGAAGGAAAAGCCGGCAACGCCTCCGCATAATCATCTTTATCGCAATGACGGCGGCGGGCATTTTACGGATGTGACGGAGAAGGCGGGACTGAATCCGGATATGTATTCAGACGCTGTGGCCGCGGCGGACTACGACAACGACGGCAACGAAGACCTGCTGGTGACGGGCTACGGCAAGGTGGTTCTTTATCACAATGACGCCAACGGGCACTTTACTGAGGTGACGGAGAAGGCCGGCATCAAGGTTGAGGGATGGGCGATCAGTTCGACTTGGCTGGACTACGACAAGGACGGCTGCGTTGATTTGTTTGTTGGCAAGTATTTGAAGTTCGATCCGAAGTATCGGGCGTTTTATGCGCCGACGAACTATCCGGGGCCGCTGGATTACGAGGGCGAAACGAACCAGTTGTTTCACAACAACTGCGACGGCACGTTTACCGATGTGAGCGAGAAGTCGGGCATCAGCGCGTTTGTGGGGCGCACGATGGGCGTGACGGCGGCGGACTTTGACAACGACGGATGGGATGACATTTACGTTGCGAACGACCGCACGGAGAACTTCCTGTTCCGCAACAAACATGACGGAACGTTTGAAGAGATTGGTAGCGATACAGGAACGGCGTTTGGACAGAATGGCGAGTCGACGTCTTCAATGGGGCCGGTGTTTGCGGATCTCGAAGGGCGCGGTGTGCTGGATTTGTGGGTGACGGATGGTCACTATAACCGGTTGCTGCATAACACGGGCAAGAACAGCTTCGAGGACATCGGCGCGGAGACAGGCGTGTCACAGGTGAATGCGCAATACGTCAGTTGGGGCACGGGGATTTACGACTTCGACAATGATGGGTTGCTGGACATTCTGATTTTTCACGGCGGCTTGATTCACCTGATTCCGCAGGAACACACGCTGTTTCGAGGGCTGGGAAACGGGAAGTTCGCGGATGTGTCGAGTGGCGCCGGGCAAGTGCTGAGTGACCGGACGACGGCGCGGGGCGCGTGCTTTGCGGACTACATGAACGACGGCAAAGTGGATGCGTTTGTTGTGAACCTGGGCGGACGGGGAACGCTGGTGCATAACGTTTCTATTGGTGCCGGGCATTGGATCGAGCTGAAGCTCAAGGGAACGAAGAGCAACCGGGATGGGATTGGGGCGCGCGTTGAGGTGGATGCGGCGGGGAAGCGATGGACGGCGGAGCGCGTAGCGGGATCGGGGTATCTTTCGCAGGACGAGGGGCGGTTGCATTTCGGGCTTGGTGCGGCAACAACGATTGACCAGCTGATTGTGCGCTGGCCGAGCGGGCGCGAGCAGACGTTGGAGAAACTGGCGGTGGATCGAGTGCTGACGGTGGAGGAGCCTAAGTGAAGATGCGGGTCGCCGATCGGGGAGCGAAGGCACTGCTCTCCCACTCATTCCGCACAAAACGCGGAATGAATGGGGCACAGCTCGTGTCGCGCCTAGTGATGGCTTGCTTTTCGCTCCTTGCTGCGGCGATTGTTGCGATGGGAATGTGGAATGAGACGGCGGTTCATGCGGGTGAGGAAGTACAGACCGCGGAGAGCGCTGCTTATGCGTCGCCACTGGAGATTTTGTTCTCGCCAGATGGCGGACGACTGTATGTGCTGTGCCAGGGGAGCGAAGAGATCAGGGTGCTGGACGCGGCGAGTTACGCGGTGATCAAAAAGATCGCGGTGGGGCGAGTGCCGCGGGGATTGGGGTTTTCGCCGGATGGTAAACGGCTGTTTGTCACGAACTCATGGGACGATACGCTTTCGGTGATCGATACAGCAACGCTGGCGGTGACGGCCACGTGGCCTGTATCTGCGGAGCCATCGAGCGTGGTGGAGGATCGCGACGGCAAGCGGCTGTTTGTGGCCAACCGGATCAGCAATGACGTGGCGGTTCTGGATGCTGAGACCGGTGCGGAAGAGAAGCGGTTGCTGGCGGGGCGTGGGGCTAGCTACCTGGCGATGTCACCGGATGGGAAAAAGATCTACGCGACGCATGTGTACCCGAATGCCTCGCCTTATCGGACGGCGCCGGAGTCGGAGATCACGGTGATTGATGCTGCGCGCGCGGTGGTAGTGGATCGGATGCCGCTGCATGCGATTGCGGGCGTGTTTCATGCGGCGTTGTCAGCGGATGGACGGCTGGGTGTGGCGGCTGAGTATCACCCGAAGAACCTTGTGACGCTGGCGCATCTTGAGCATGGTGGAGCATTCGAAGACACGCTGACGGTGTTTGGTACGGATGTGGGCGGCAAAACGGTGGAAGTGCCGCTGGATGAGCTGGAGCGGTATGCTTCGCAGCCGTTCGGTGTGGCGATTGCGCCGGACAAGTCGCGAATTTATGTGACCAGCGGCGGGTCAGAGATGGTGACGGTGATCGACACCGCGCGACTGCTGAAGTATATTCATGCGCACCCGCAACCGTTTGCGCAGGATCTCTCGGCGAGCGCGAATTTTGTGGTGACGCGGATTGCGGTTGGGCTGAATCCGCGCGGGCTGACGCTGACGCCGGATGGACGCAAGCTGTTCGTGGCAAATCGGCTGGACGATACGATCAGCGTGATTGACACGCAAACGAACCGGGCGGCCGCGACGATCAAGCTGGACGGGCCGAAGGAGGTCTCCGCGCTTCGGCATGGAGAACAGACGTTTTATACCGCGCGCTATTCGTTTCAGGCGCAGATTGGCTGCGCCAACTGTCATATCGATTCGACGTTTGATGGGCTGACTTGGAACCTGGAGCCGGATGGGTTTGGCCGCAGTATTGTGGACAACAAGCTGCTGGAAGGCGTGAAGGATACGGCGCCGTACAAGTGGACCGGCACCAATCCGGACATTCCCACCGAGTGCGGACCGAGGACGGAGAAATACTTCTGGCGTTCGGAGCAGTACGACAACGCAACGCTTGCCGATCTCGCAGTCTATGTTCGAAGCCTGAAACCGAGGCCTAATCGCTTCCGTTTGGCCGGAAGCGATTTTACACCTGCGCAAGAGCGGGGCAAGGCGATCTTCGAGCGGGCGGTGGACAAGTTCAAGAAGCCGATTCCCGAATACAACCGCTGCGTTTTCTGCCACAGTGGGCCGAATGGCACGAGTCAGAAAATCTTCGAGGTGGGGACGCGCAAGCCCACTGACAATACCGGCCTTCTGAAAGCGCCGCAATTGACCAACATTGCGTTGACCGCGCCTTACCTGCACGACGGCTCGGCGCGATCGATGGAAGAGATTTGGACTGTATACAACCCCGATGACAAACACGGGAGAACGAACGACCTGGCCAAGGACGAGTTGAACGATCTGATTGAGTATTTGAGGACGCGATGAATACGGGTAAGAGCAATATATTTCCGGAGAATTGGGCCGGTCTAGTTTCGTGGTCTCCCGCCCTTGCGATAGGAAAAAATCGCAAGTACGGGGCACGGGGCTTGATTTGGTTGGTCATGCTATTTTTTGCCGCTGCGACTTCCGTGAATGCGCAGCCGCAGATGCCGCGGTTCCGATTCGAGAATTTCACCACGGCTAACGGATTGCCGAATGATCATGTGTACACCGTACTGGTGGACGGAGATCGTATCTGGGCAGGGACGGATAATGGTCTGGCGCTCTATGAGAATCACGTATGGAAGGTGTACTCGACCGCGGATGGATTGGCGCACCGGGCGGTAATTTCATTGGCGCTGGACAAGCGCACAGGCGATGTGTGGGCGGGGACGATGGGCGGGCTGAGCCGCATTTCCGGTGGCCGCATCGACAGCTTCACGCAACTGAACTCGGGGCTCAGCAACGACGTGGTGTACGGGGTGAGCGTTGAGGGCGAAAACGTGTGGATTGCTACCGCTGCCGGCGCCTGCCGGTTGAACCTGCACACCAACCAGTGGTCGCTTTATAACGAGCGGAATACGCCGATGATGGAGATATGGTCCTATTCGGTATCTGCAACACCGACCAAGGTTTACTACGGGATTTGGGGCAGCGGGGTGCTCGAATATGATCAGAAGACAGGCAAGTGGGACAAGTATGACGATCCGGACGGCGAAAACGAGATGGTGCTGTTCAAGGATCAGGGGCTGATTCACGAGATTGTCACGTCGGTCAGTTATGTGGACAATGTTTTATGGGCGGCCACGTACTTTGGCGACAGCCACTACGACGGGCGCTACTGGCACAATTTTCTGAAGAAAGACAGCGGGCTTCCCTCGAACTTTACCAACGTTGTGAAGGGCGTTGACGGGAAGCGTGCGTGGTTTGGAACGGACAAGGGACTGGCATACTACGACGGCGTGAACTGGGCGGTCTATAGCCCATCGCTGAAGGACGGGAAGCCGGAGATGACGGTGCGCAACGAAGCGGGGACGGTTACGTCTATTCCAGTAATGACAGCGCCAGCGCACAACTACATACTCGGTATTGACTTTGACGGGGACGATATCTGGGTCGCGACCGCCAAGGGGCTGAGTCACGGGATTCGACAACATCCATAAGGATATAAGGAGAAGTACAAACATGAATGCAATTGCAGAAATTCTGGAAGCCATTGGACACGCACCTATTGAAAAGCGCGCCATGACAAACCTCGGCGTGCTCAACGAGGCCTATGCCTATGCCAAGCCGAGTTCGTTCTCGCGTGGCATGCGGATTGACATTGGCGGAGTTGTTATTTTGCTGATTTCAGGCACGGCATCGATCGACGAAAACGGAGTCAGCGTCCACATTGGCGATTTTTCCGCGCAGTTGCGGCGGACGTTCGACAACATTACAGGTCTGTTGAAGGCCGAAGGCGCGACGTGGCACGACATTGTCCGTACCAGCTGCTACCTGCGAGATATCGACCGCGATTACGACGTTTTCAATGCGGGACGCACGGAATTCTTCAAGGAGCAGGGGCTCGATCCGCTGCCGGCTTCGACGGGGATTCAGGCGCATTTGTGCCGGCCGGAACTGCTGATCGAGATTGAAGCGATCGCGATGTTCCGAACGGACAAGAAGGAAGAAAGCAAGGGGTAGTTTTAATGCGTACGGCGTGGTTGGCGGTTGCGGCAGGCGTGGTTGGCGTAGTTTTTGCGGCAAATGTTTCAGGCCAGAACTCGGGACCGGAGACAGGCGAGACGAAGGCAAGAGTTTGCGAATGCGGTGCTCATCCGCCGGGACCACCGCAGGATCGCGAGGTGGTTCCCTATGCGGGCGAGCCGGACGATCTCAAACCGTATTCGAAGTTTGCTGCTCCCTACGACAACAACTACACGCACCCGAACATTTATTTGGGCGCCGCGCGGGATATTCCGGAGCCAAAGAATCTGAAAGAGATCCGCATCGGCTTCTTTGGGCCGATCGAGCACAACTCCGAATCGGTACTTGGATTGCGGATGCTGCATGGAGCGCAGATGGCCGTGGATGAGGCGAATGCTGCGGGAGGCTATGGCGGCAAGCCCTTCAAGCTGATGCTACACAACGACTACAACAACTGGCAGGCGAAGGCGGTTTATGGCGACGTGCGGCCGACCGAATCGGCGATCTGGGGATCGGCATCCGATGAAGCCGTAAAGATGGCCTACGACGAGCAGGTTTGGGCGATCTTCGGATCGATCAGTTCCGAGTCGACCCACATCGCGCTGCGCGTGGCCTTGCGTGCGGAGCTTCCGGTGGTCAGTTCCGCGAATACCGATCCCACTGTTCCGGAGACTACGATTCCTTGGTATTTCGGCACCATGCAGGACGACCGGGAACAGTATTTGACACTGGCTCGGCGGATGTATACGCAGCTGGGGTTGAAGCGCGTAGCGGTGCTCAGATCGAGCAGCCGATATGGACGATTCGGGCTGGGGAAATTCCTGGATGCGTCACGCAGGCTGGGGCATCCCGTGGTGATGGAGCAGATTTTTCAGCCGGGAGACACCGACTACAGCAGGCAACTGCGCGTGATTCGAAGCTCGCGGGCCGACGCTGTTCTGCTGGTGGGCGACGAGCTGGAGGCGGCAACGATTCTGAAGCAGATGCGGGCGGCGGGGATGAAGCAACGTGCCTTTGGGGCCTTTCGCACGCTGGGTGACACGCTGCTGAAAGAGGCGGGCGATTCTGCGGAGGGTTTCGAGGCCGTTTATCCCTATGACCCAATGAGGCAGGATCCGCGCTGGCTGGATTTCAATCTCCGCTTTGAGGATCGCTTCCACGAAAAGCCAGAGCAGTTTGCTTCAATGGCTTTCGATACGATGAACGCGCTTTTGGATTCGATTTGCAAGGCTGGGCTGAATCGCGCACGGATTCACGATGCGCTGGCCAACATCGACGAATATGACGGTGTGACGGGGAAGATGGTCTTCGACCCTAACCTGAAGAATGTTGCGCCGTTGTACCTGGGAACCGTGCACGATGGGGCGATCAGCTACCGGGTTGCGACGATGGATAAAGAACCACCTCCGGCTAAGGAGACCATCGCGCAGCCATCAGCGGTGGGGCAGACGCCGCTTGCGCGTGAGGAGGTTCCGACGGTGGGTCAGGGGCCTGCATCGCCTCAAGTGCCGTATGCGCGGGTCGGCGAGGACGGAGTGAGCTACAACGGACCGAGCCGGGGAGATGTGCCGGCAGGACCGATCCCAGTGATTCTCTTCGGGCCTGAAGCGGCCGAGATCGCCGCGTCGCCGGAGGTACAGGCGGAGATTGCTTTTGCTGCCGCACACGGCCGGCCATGGAAGCTGCTTCCGGTGGCCAGCGATCAGAATTGGGGTGCTGCATCGACCGGACTGGTGCACGCGCTGATGGATGAGCACGCGATTGCGATTGTGGCGTTGGACAGGAATTCAAGCCACCTGGCGGAGCAACTGGCGCTGAAAAGTTTTGTGCCGGTGCTGGCGATTAGCAGCGATAGGTCACTGACGTCAAACAATATTCCATGGATTTTTCGTCTCCAGCCAGAGACTACGCCGGCTACTGCGTTGCGCATGCTTGTGGCCGCTGTCTGTCGCAGTGGGGCAAATCCGGAGGGGCTCAGGGATGTGCTGGCTTCGGGAGTCGAGGTCACCGGAGTTGCATTTTTGCCGACGGGAGAAACGCAGGGTCGATAGGATTCAACTTCACAACCAGCCTTAGACTAATCAATCAGAATCATAGAGAACCAAAACTCTTGTAAGACATCCCGAACATCAAGCCTTCCGCCCATGAGCGTTCGATTGAAAATTTGATGCCTAATCCAGCACAGCCCGCGATAGTCTTCGGGAGGCTATTGCTTGATGCAGGATTCTTTCGAATCGTAGGAGAAAGGATTCTTCGGAAAAAGATTGAGCATGCCGTCTGAGCTCGCTCGCCGAGAACTCGCCATGCCTGATTTCAAAATCCTTCATTGCGCCCATGAGTCCGCGTGCGCTCTGCTCGGTATAGAAAACCGCAGTCCGCTCATTCATCGAGTCTAGAATTCCTCCTTTCGCGTAGGCAAGAACCGGGCATCCCGCGGCGATCGATTCAACCGGCACAATGCCGAAGTCCTCGATACCAGGAAACAAGAGGGCTTTGGCGCGGCAATAGTAGTCGGTCAGTATGTCGTCCGGCACAAAGCCAAGAAAGTCCACCTCGGCTTTCATTTCTTCCGCGATCCGCCGTAACTTTTTCATTTCCGGACCGGATCCAATGATTTTCAATTTGCGGCCAAGTTTTGCGCAGGCTTCGATACCGTGTTCCACGCGTTTATATGGAACCAAAGCAGAAACGATCAAGTACCAGTCCTCCGGTTTGCGCTCGGTGTCCGCAAAACGCGAAATGTCCACAGGGGGAGGCAACACTGCGGCATCGCGACCATAGATACGCTTTACCCGCTCGGCAACGTAGGAAGAGTTGGCCACGAACAGATCCACTCGGTCGAGTGTCCAGATATCGTAAAGCTGTAGCATTCGAATAATCGGCTTGTAAATGAATTTGGAGGCAACGATTCCGACGCGGCTGGCGCCGAAGTACTCATCGAACAAGTCCCAGGCATAGCGCATGGGTGTGTGAAGGTAGCAAATGTGGAGTTGTTTTTCCGATTTGCCGCGCCGCACCATGGATTTAGCGACCGCGTGCGAGGTGGATATAACTATGGTGGCGTGAGCCTTGTTAGTTTCGGCAAAGAGCGGAAAGAGAGGAAGATAACTTCGATATTTATTTTTCGCAAACGGACAATGCTGCAGAAAGCTCTGGTGGATGACCCTCTTGGCAATCCTTTCGCTCACGGTCCCCTGGTTGTAAAGCAATGTCCAAAGGGGAGCATCGGGGAACATTCTGCAGAGCGCATCGAGGACCTTTTCTCCGCCGCGCATTCCTGTCAGCCAGTCATGAACCAGGGCCACGGAGGACAAGGCAGCCGTCTGCGATTGCATACCGGGTATGCAATCGCCGGAGGTTTCAATTGCCAAATCCGATTCCGCCATCTCAATCCGCGCCCGAGGTACTTCTGTCCGACTCACTATACCTCACTCTATCCACAGTTCCGGTCTGCTGCGAGTCCCGCACTTTCCCTTATGCGGCGGCATGAAGCTGATGCAATGCGAATGCTGGAAACACCGTTGGCTACAACAAGAACCACGGCACGGAATCGCCGGAGTCGTCGGACGACGTCAGACGCGATTGCAAAAGCAACGCGCGAGGAAAACCGCTTGCCAGGAATGAATCGTGACAGCGAGTAACGGATTGAATTCGCGTTCCCAAAACTCTCGTTCGAGCCCGCCGCTCAGGTTGTTTGAAGTACTCTTCGGCGCACAAATTGGCGTACCATGATGTTAGCACCGGAGCAATAAGAGCGTTCACGATTTGGAACTGCGATTTCTGAAAGAAGTCAGACGCGCCGGGATCATCGTTCTCCCGCCAACTTCCGAGACTCCTTCGATTTATGCGATGTTTTTGTTAGAAGGAAGAGAGAATAGCTGGCCATAAAATCAGAGGGTCGGATGGCCTTTTTGTAGACGGAGAGGCGTGTGGCGGCATCTCAAATCGAGAGGAATGACGGGCCGAAACAGCACAGCGGATGCTTGAGCCCGCCTTATTCGGCTTGATGGGTTTGTAGTATCATCATCCCAGCCAAATCGACCCGCACTGCTCGTTCCAGGCTATCTGACGGCTGCCGGTAAAAGTTCTGCAATCAATGGAGGAAGAGAGCATGAAGGCCGTGATTTTGGCAGGTGGGCTGGGCAGCCGCTTGAGTGAAGAAACCGCCCTTCGCCCCAAGCCCATGGTGGAAATCGGGGGCAAGCCGATTCTCTGGCACATCATGAAGATTTATTCTCATTTTGGTATTAACGACTTCATTATTTGTCTTGGATACAAGGGATATACGATCAAGGAATATTTCGCTAATTACTTTCTCTACTCGGCAGATGTAACGATCGATCTGGTCAGAAACACCGCGGAATATCATCGCAATGACTCGGAGCCCTGGCGGGTGACGCTGGTGGATACCGGTGCGGCCACGATGACTGGCGGTCGATTGCAGCGCGTATTGCCGTATGTTGCGGACGACGAGGCCTTTTGTTTTACCTATGGCGATGGCTTGGCAGACGTGAATATCGATGACTTACTTGCCTTCCATCGGCGGCATGGCAAACCGGTGACCTTGACGGCTGCGCAGCCGAGCGGCCGATTTGGTTCGTTGAGCATTTCCGACGATGGAACATTGAACTCTTTCGCGGAGAAACCGCGGGGTGATGGGCGTTGGGTGAACGGCGGTTTTTTTGTTCTCTCGCCGAAGGTTGGCGAGTATTTGAAAGACGATACCACGGTTTGGGAACGGGAGCCGATGGAGTCACTGGCTCGCGAGGGGAATGTCTCTGCCTTCAAGCATGAAGGATTCTGGCATCCGATGGACACAATGTATGACAAATCCGTGTTGGAAAACCATTGGGCCAGTGGTCAAGCGCCGTGGAAGGTATGGTCATGAACTGGAATGGCAGGCGCGTGCTGCTGACTGGGCACACCGGCTTCAAAGGAAGTTGGCTGTCGCTTTGGCTGCAGCGGTTGGGAGCTGATTTATGTGGCGTTGCTCTTGAGCCGCCCGGTAAGGAAAACCTTTTTGAGGAAGCCTCTGTTGCGCTCGGAATGCGCTCGATCATCGGAGATATTCGCGATATTGGCAAGATGAAGCAGGTATTTGCCGAATATCGTCCGGAGGTGGTTTTTCATCTTGCGGCGCAGCCACTGGTGCGTGCCTCGTACGAAGATCCACTTGGCACCTACTCAACAAATGTGATGGGCACAGCGAATGTCCTCGAGGCCGTGCGACATACCGAGAGTGTGCGTGCGGTTGTTGTGGTGACTACGGACAAATGCTACGAGAATCGAGAGTGGGAGTGGCCATACCGCGAGACAGATCGGCTTGGTGGTTACGACCCCTATAGCAACAGCAAGGCTTGCGCCGAGTTAGTGGTCTCAGCGTACAGGAACAGTTTTTTTCACCCGGAGGAATTCAGCCGGCACGGGGTTGCGCTTGCAACCGTTCGTGCTGGAAATGTGATCGGTGGCGGCGACTGGGCGGAGAACCGGTTGGTGCCGGATATCATTCGAGCATTCATCGCTGACCGTCCGGTTCTCATTCGCAACCCCCATGCGGTTCGTCCCTGGCAACACGTGCTTGAGCCCTTGCGCGGCTATCTTGCCGTAGCCGAATCGCTCATGTTGGAAGGGATCGCAAGCGGCCAGGCATGGAATTTCGGTCCGGAACAGTCCGACGCGCAGCCCGTGGAATGGATTGTGCGAAAACTGGTGGAGGCATGGGGCGGCGGCGCGTGCTGGGAAGTGGATGGCGCCCCGAAACTGCACGAAGCCGGTAGCTTGAAATTGGATTGGTCGAAGGCAGAAGCTTGCCTTCATTGGCGCCCGTTGCTGCGATTAAAGGATGCTCTTGCGATTACGGCCGAATGGTATAAGGCAAAACTGCAAGGGGAAGATATGCATTTGTTCACCAATGATCAGATCGGGAGCTACATGAATCGCCTCGAGTCGGTGATTATGCCTCGCTCGCAGGGGATCGGAGTCTCCAAATGAGTGCTAGCCGCAAGGAAGAGTTACGAGAAGCAATTCGGCAACTTACAACCGAATATTATGACGAAGCTTTCCCGGCAGCACCGTTCACGCCGGACCAATCACCCGTTCCCGTTTCAGGCCGCGTATTTGACGCTAGCGACCTGTTCTCGATTGTTGATTCGGGACTTGATTTCTGGCTGACAGCGGGTCGATTTGCCGACTTATTTGAATCGAAATTCGCTAAGTTTGTAGGCGTCCGCGATGCCCGCCTGGTTAACTCCGGATCCTCGGCGAACCTGGTGGCCGTGTCGGTGCTAACCTCAGCTACGCTCGGCGAACGACAACTCAAACCTGGTGACGAAGTGATTACAGTCGCGGCGGGATTTCCTACGACTGTTAACCCAATCATCCAGAATCGCCTGGTGCCGGTGTTTGTCGATGTAAGTCTGGGGACGTACAACGTAGACGTTTGCCAATTGGAAAAGGCCTTAAGTCCGCGAACGAAGGCGATGATTTTTGCGCACACGCTGGGCAATCCTTTCAATGTGGCAGCAGTATCAGCGTTTGCGCGCAAGCACGGATTATGGCTCATTGAGGATTGCTGCGATGCGCTCGGCTCGAAGTATGCCGGCCGACGAGTCGGAACATTTGGCGATATTGCGACGTTCAGTTTTTATCCTGCACACCACATCACAATGGGTGAAGGCGGGTGCGTAGCAACTAATAAACCTCAGCTCACGAAGTTAATCGAGTCATTTCGCGACTGGGGTCGCGATTGTTGGTGTGCACCGGGGAAAGATAACACCTGTGGAAAGAGATTCGATTGGGAGCTAGGCACCCTGCCTTATGGATATGACCACAAGTACACTTACTCGCATCTTGGCTACAATCTGAAAGCGACTGATATGCAGGCGGCAGTGGGTGTATCGCAACTGGATAAGCTTCCACAATTCATACAGCAACGCAAGGATAATTTCAGATTTCTGAGAGCACAGTTGGAGCCGCTCGATGAATACTTGATTCTGCCGGATGTCGAGCCAGACGCGGATCCTTCATGGTTCGGCTTTCCCATTGCGGTCAGGGAAAATGCGCCATTCGGACGCAACGATCTAACTCGCGCTCTTAATGACAGGAAGATAGGCACGAGGCTCCTCTTTGGGGGCAATCTATTACGGCAGCCTGCGTATGCGGGGTGTGAGGTTCGGGTGATCGGTGATTTGCCAAATTCCGATTTCGTAATGAACAACGTTTTCTGGATCGGCGTATTTCCGGGATTGACCGAGCCAATGCTTGAGTTTGTGACGGCTACAATTCATGCGTTTGTTTCACGAATGATAGCGAGTCGAGTGGATGAAGGCGTGCCGCAAAGTCCAGGCATTTGATGTTGAGTTATGCAAAGGAGTAAGTTTCGATAAAGTGATGAGGTAACTAGCACCCAGCGAGGTGGGAGAAGCTACAGCATGTAATCGCCGAGTTTCTCTCGATCCAAGGGGTTGTTGGAATATGAAGGCGCAGCGCCCGACAATGTGAGTGATAGCGCATATTCGGAAACGGCAGACGCAGGGCAGAATGCAGGTATATACTCGTATTGCCTTGAATGCCGACTCGAAGTTACTAAGAGAGTTCAATGCAAGGAGCAAAAATGGGTGCGGATGTTAAGAGTGTAAAGATCGGCGATCGAATTGTAGGGGAAGGTCATCCCTGTTACATTGTTGCCGAGATTGGCATTAATCACAATGGCGACATCGATTTGGCGAAGCGCTTGATCAGCGTTGCAGTGGGCGCCGGTTGCGACGCGGTTAAGTTCCAGAAGCGAACCATTGACGTGGTGTACAGTGCCGAAGAATTGGCTAAGCCCCGCGAGAATCCTTTTGGGACGACGAATGGAGATTTAAAACGGGCTCTGGAATTTGACCACGAGGACTTCGCCGAAATCGACTACTTCTGCAAATCGCTTAAGATTCCCTGGTTTGTTTCACCTTGGGATGAAGAATCGGTCGACTTCATGGAGCAATTCGACACGCCGGTCTACAAGATCGCCTCCGCGTCGCTTACCGATGACAATTTGCTGAAGCACATTCGCAAGACGGGCAAGCCCATCGTCGCCTCGACCGGAATGAGCACATACGAAGAGATCGACCACGCGGTAGGGGTGCTGGGCAAAGAAGACCTGATTCTGTTGCACACTACCAGCACCTATCCGGCCAACTATGATGAACTAAACCTGACGGCAATTCCGACGATGGCCGCGCGCTACAATGTGCCGATCGGCTATTCGGGACATGAGACGGGGATTCCGACGAGCGTTGCCTCAGTCGTTCTGGGCGCATGTATGGTGGAGCGGCATATCACCATGGATCGAGCCATGTGGGGCAGCGATCAGGCGGCATCTCTGGAGCCAAATGGAATCACGCGCCTGGTGCGGGATATCCGATTGTGGGAGCAGTCTAAGGGTGACGGGATTAAGCGTGTGTACGATCGCGAGATTCCGATTATCAAGAAGCTCCGCCGTGTTGGAGCTCACGTTTAACGGTGCAGAACGCGGATGATCTTCAAGCAAGGCTGCGTACGATCAAGGCCTTGGCGCTCGATGTGGACGGCACGCTGACTGATGGCGGTTTGTGGTGGGGCCCTGCAGGCGAAGAGATGAAGCGATTCTCCTTCGCCGATATTATGGGGGTTTCCCTGCTGCGGCGTGCCGGATACGTGCTCGCCCTTATTTCCGGCGAGGACAGTCCTCTTGTTACCCGGTTCGCAGACAAGCTTTTGATCAAACATGTGATCCGAGGTTGCCGCGACAAGGCTGCGGCCCTTCGCGGCTTTGCGGAAGAAAACTGCCTGGAACTGAGCGACGTGTGCTTCATGGGCGACGATGTCAACGATATACCCGCGATGGAGATTGCTGGCGTTGCGGCGGCGCCTGCAAATGCGCATAGGGAGGCGGTTGCGGCCGCCGGATTTGTGTGTTCGCGACCCGGCGGTGATGGTGCGGTGCGCGAACTCGCGGATGCCTTGCTATACGCTCGGGGCATGACGTGTAGCGAAGTCTACCGGACCAAGTGAGCTACAGCAGGGAACCAGTCCACCAACCCTGATTGCCGAAATGCATTTACGATTGAAAATATGAAGCTATCCGATTATGTCCTCCAGTTTGTTGCCGATCAGGGCGTGAAACATGTCTTTCTGGTTACTGGCGGCGGTGCCATGCACCTGAATAATTCATTGGCCCAGGAAACCCGCTTGACGCCCATATGCAATTCGCACGAGCAAGCAAGCGCTATCTGCGCGGAGGGCTATGCGAAAGCGACAGACAACCTGGGCGCCTGCATGGTTACAACGGGTCCGGGAGGAACAAACGCGGTCACTGGAGTTGCCGGCGCGTGGTTGGATTCAACACCGGTACTCTATATTTCAGGGCAGGTGAAGCGGCCTGACCGTATGTTCGACGCCCAGGACAGACCTCTTGGAATGCGCCAGTTGGGTGTTCAGGAAGTCGATATTGTTTCTATCGTAAAACCCATCACCAAGTACGCAGTCACAGTGCTGGAGCCAAAAGATATTCGCTACCACCTCGAGAAGGCCGTTTATCTGGCGCTGCATGGTCGTCCAGGTCCGGTGTGGATTGATATTCCGCTGGACGTGCAGGCGACCCCCCTCGAGGATGTCGATTCGCTCCGCAGCTTCGATCCCTCTGAGGTGCATGAGCAAGGTTCGTCTGCAGAACTCGTGAGTCCATCGCTGGAGGAGCAGGTCCTTGCTGTCATCGAAAAGCTGAATAGCGGCGAGCGCCCTCTGTTGTTTGCCGGCAACGGGATCCGCCTAGCGCGCGGTACTGCCGAGTTTGAGGCGCTGCGCACGTTGCTGAAAATTCCTTCAGTGGCCACATGGTGCGCTGCGGATATGGTGCCAAGTGCCGATCCCACCTTTGTTGGCCGTCCGGGATCCGTTGCGGCACGCGGGGCGAATTTCGCGCTTCAGAATTGCGATTTTCTGCTGGCCGTGGGTGTGCGGCTAGACTTTGCCATTACCGGCTACGCTCCGCAAAATCTTGCGCGCGAAGCGTGGAAAGTTGCGGTCGACATCGATCCGGCGGAATTGGGAAAGCTGCATCCTCACATCCAGCAGCCGATTGTTTCCGATGCGAAGGCATTTCTGACTACGCTGCTGAAGCACAAGGACAAAATCAAACTGAAGGATCACAGCGCGTGGGATGCCCGCTGCATCGACTGGAAGACTCGGTATCCGGTCGTCACTGAAGAGCACCGCAAACCTGAAGGCCGAGTTTCCATTTTCAACCTGGCGGAGGTGCTTGGTACTGAAGTCGCGGCATCGGACAGGCTTGTTGTGGGTAACTCCGGCTCTGGCATTGAGATATATTTACTTGCCTGCCCTACGCTGCATTCGCAGCGGCTTTACCATACCGCTGGACTTGGCGCGATGGGCTACGCCATTCCAATGGCGATCGCTGTTTCGATTGCCAACCCGGGCCGCGAAGTAATTGCCGTGGATGGCGACGGCGGCTTCATGTTCAACATCCAGGAGTTGGAAACGATTCACCGTCTGCAATTGCCCATCAAGTTCTTCGTCTTAAACAATGATGGATACTCATCCATTCGCGCATCCCAGGCAGCTTACTTTGGCAAAGCCAGCATTGGCGCGGATAAGAGCACTGGCCTCACTATCCCGGATCTGAGTAAGGTGGGTTCTTCCTATGGCCTGAGCACGGCGGTAATTCCCGACCAAACGAATCTCCGTTCCGAGGTGCGAAGAGTTTTGGAGATGAAAGGTCCGGTGCTCTGCGATGTGCTGGTGATCCCGGATGAGGTTCGCGCGCCTCGTCTTTCCTCTTACCAGAAGGCAGACGGAAGCTTTGTATCTAAACCTTTGGAGGACCTCTTTCCGTTTCTGCCTCGGGAGGAGTTCCTCGCCAATATGATTGTTAAACCGCTTCCAGAATAGGCTGAAGCTGTCTTGCACTGCAGCGCCAAAGGCGTTGGAACACTGAGGCCGCTTGCATTGGAATCCGCGGGCCGGAGGGAGAAGGACGGATGTCCAGCGCACGCCGAGAGAATCCAAGACACCTTCCGGAACTGGACGGGATACGTGGTCTAGCCATCCTTGGTGTTCTAATCGCGCATATTGTTTTGATGGGCGGAATTGTGAACGGCACGTCCCCGGCGATGTGGGAGCAAGTCTTGCTTCATTCGGCATCTATCCTGGGCGGCGGCGTCGATTTGTTCTTCGTGCTTTCCGGCTTCCTGATTACGGGAATATTGCTGCGAACGAAGCAATCGGAGAATTACTTCTCCTCGTTTTATATACGCAGGATGCTTCGCATTTTTCCAATTTATTATCTGACTTTGACCGCCAGCGTCCTTGTGGGGGAAAGGTTAGCGGCATTTGGCAACCTTCTCCCTGCCTGGACATCTTGGAGAATTGCCTACTTCCTCTATCTTCAGAATTGGCCATTATTCTGGCACGGCGAAAAAGTCATGAGCGGCATGTGGGGAGTCTATTGGAGCTTGGCAGTTGAGGAGCAGTTTTACTTGATTTGGCCGCTGGTGATTCTTTACTTCTCGAATAAGATCGTATTTCGCATCTGCGCCATTGGTGTTCCTCTTGCAATTTTGCTGCGGGTCTTTCTCTATTACGCATACTTCGGCAATAATTTCGGTCTTCTTCAACTAACCTCGAGCCGCGTGGAAGGATTGCTGCTGGGAGCTATGTGCGCAGTCTTCATGAATTCGCGGCAGACTCCACTTCCCATGAGGTGGATTGTCGCCAGCGGCACCACGGGCACGGTCCTGTTGCTCGCAATCGGGTTTCTACATCCTGAGGAACTGCTTGCAGTAGGAAAATGGTTTGAGCTACTTGGTCCCACAAGCTTTGCTTTAATTTCCTTGGCCCTGGTGGCCGCGTCTCAGCATCCATTCCCGCGATTCAAGAAGATTCTTACCCAACCTTGGCTGCGCTCCTTCGGCAAGTTCAGTTACGGGATGTATGTCTACCACCTGATCTTGATTTTTGCTATTCGCCACTACGTGGTGAACGGGAGAACGCCCACGAATGGGAGCGGGATACCTTACAGCATCGCGGTAAAAGCATCGATGATCCTAGCTGAAATTGGTGCAGTGTATTTACTTGCTAAATTGAGCTTTGACGTGGTGGAGACCCGTTTTCTGCGCCTCAAGCCCCACTTTGAACCGCAAAACAGCGTCATATCTGGAAGGAAAACGGAAGAGCGAGTTTTGTGACGCGAGGCCAGGGGAGAGAAATGAAGACCAGAATAGGCATTATGCAGGGGCGTCTGAGCCCGCCCGAGGACGGTCGATTTCAGAGTTTTCCGCGTCGCTCGTGGCGGCACGAGATTGCTTGCGCTCGAGAGGCAGGGATCGATTTCATCGAGTGGATCTATGACGAATATGGGGCGTCAGTCAATCCTATCGCTTCAGACGAGGGGATCGAGGAACTGAGTGCTCTAAAGCGGCAGTACGGGATTGCCACGCCCGCGTTATGCGGCGACTGGTTTATGGATTTTCCGCTCATTCGATGTTCAGCGGATGAGAGTGCGCAAAGGGAGTCAGTGCTTCATGATCTGCTTCGCAGGGCGAAGAAGATAGACTCCTGGCGGATCGTCCTTCCCTTCGTAGATAATTCCAGGATTCAGACAGAACAAGAAAAACAGATTGTGCTTGAAATACTGGAGCGTGCGCTGCCAGTGGCGAAAGAAGCCGGCGTCGAAATGCATCTTGAGGCTGATTTTGGCCCGGAAGATTTTGCCGCATTCATAGGTCGGATTCCGCACCCAATGGTCAAAATCAACTACGACACGGGCAACAGTTCGGGCCTTGGTTATATTGCACATGAAGAGTTTGCGGCTTACGGGGAGCGCATCGGCAGCATCCACATCAAGGACCGGTTGCGCAAACCAGATGGCGGAATCGCCACGATGCCCCTCGGGGAAGGTTCGGCCGATTTCGACGACATTTTCGCCAGTATCCGAGGCATTGGCTACAGTGGCGGGTTCACGCTGCAGGTGGCGCGCGGTGAAGATGGCGACGAAGTAAACTGGATAAAGCGGCAGCTTGCCTTTCTGCGCCGCTATTGGAATTAATCCTGATGGACCTCCGACTAAACGATCATGTAGCGCTCGTTGCCGGATCATCGCGCGGCATCGGAAAAGCCATTGCGGCCGGTCTGCTGCGCGAGGGCTGCCGTGTGTGCATCACCGGCCGTGATAAGGCTGGCCTTGAAGTTGCCGGCGGAGAATTAGCAGCCCAGTTCGGCGAAGAGAACATCTTGAAAGTCTCAGGCGATCTCACGGATGAGAAGGTCATTTCGGAGGCACTCAGCCACGTCGTGAGAGTGTGGGGGAGCCTCGATGTGGTCATCGCAAATCTCGGGACCGGGAGCGGAAAGCCGGGTTGGCAGCAAGATGAGGCAGAGTGGAAACGGCTCTTCGATTTGAATTTTTTCGGCAGTGTTCGCCTGGCGCAGGCGGCAATCCCGTATATGCAACAGCAAGGGGGTAGTTTTGTTTTTATTTCCTCCATTGTTGGAATCGAATCGACGCCAGCCCCGCTGCCCTATAGTGCTGCCAAATCCGCACTTATCAACTACAGCAAGAACCTGGCGCGAGCCGTTGCGGAACATAAGATTCGTGTGAACTGTATCGCGCCAGGGAATATCCTGTTCCCGGGCGGATCGTGGGAGAGGCACCTGGAGAACCGTCGCGAGTCGGTCGAGAAATACATCTCATCCGAAGTTCCTTTGCGTCGTTTTGGCACTCCAGAGGAGATTGCAAATTTGGCGGTGTTTCTGGCTTCTCCGATATCTGGTTTTGCGACCGGCAGTTGCTTCATTATGGATGGGGGGCAAACCCGCACCATTTAGAATGGTCTTAAACAGGCCGGTTTCGAATTCTTATGACCAACAAGAAGTCTAATCGCGCGTCGGAACTCTTCGACTTATCGGGGCGTGTTGCCATCGTGACGGGCGGAGCAGGCCTTCTGGGCTATCATCACGGAGCTATTCTGGCCGCGGCGGGAGCGCATGTTGTGCTGCTCGACCTTGAAGTTGCGAATCCGCAGAAACGTGCGGACCAGATATCGAAGGAATTTGGCCCGGAATGCCTTGGCCTTAGTGCGGACATCACCGTTGAGGCATCTATCAAAGGGGCGCGGGACAAGATCATATCCAAATTCGGCCGCATCGATATCCTGATCAACAACGCTGCAAACAACCCGAAGGTTGAGGATGCGAAAGGACAGATGTGGTCGCGCCTGGAATGCTTTCCGCTGGAAGTCTGGGACGCGGACATTCGCGTGGGGCTAACGGGCGCCTTTCTTTGCAGCCGCATCTTTGGCGCGGAGATGGTGAAACGCAAGTCAGGAGTTATCGTGAATATAGCTTCGGACCTCGCAGTGATCGCGCCGGATCAGCGTCTCTATCGCGTTGAAGGTGTTGCGGAAGACCAGCAGCCCGTGAAGCCCGTGACTTACTCGGTAGTCAAGACTGGTCTGCTTGGCCTGACGCGCTATCTTGCGACTTATTGGACGAGTTCGAATATACGAGTGAACGCGATTTCGCCGGGCGGCGTGTTGAACGGACAGCCGGAAGTGTTCCTTAGCAAGCTGAATCAACTGATTCCTATGGGGCGCATGGCCCAGCGCGACGAATATCAAGGCGCCATTCTCTTTCTGTGTTCCGACGCCTCCTCCTACATGACGGGTACAAATCTTGTGGTCGACGGAGGGCGCAGTTGCCTGTAATGTCATTTGGTTTGCATAGTTCGGAGCTATTTTCAATTGCCGACAAAACCGTTGTGCTGACTGGAGCGTCCGGATTTCTAGGCCGCACTTTTGTTCGAGCTCTCTTGACCAATGGTGCCCGCGTGATTGCGCTTGGTCGTTCAGAGCGGCTACAGACGGAAGGCGAGAGTTGGGCGAAAGAATTCGGTGCGGACCGAATCTCCATCCGGCGGGTCGACATGTACGACACGCAGGCATTCGAGGCGCTTTTGGACCAGATTGTGGCGGAAGAGAAGTCGGTGGATGTTCTTATTAACAATGCGCATGAACTTGGACCGGGAACGGGTTTTAATGTTCCCGAGGGTTCTCTCGACAACGCCACTATGGAGACGTGGATGCGCAATCTTACAGGTGGCGTCTATTGGGCAGTGCAGACGACGCAGAAGCTAGGCGCCAAGATGAAGCAACAAGGTTCGGGCAGCATCATCAATATTTCCACGATGTATGCTTTGGTTGCTCCACGGCCTCAACTCTATGCCGGCACAGATTTCATAAATCCCCCTGGATACTCTGCGTCGAAAGCAGCGTTGCTCAGCTTCACACGGTATGTTGCTTCTTTCTGGGGACCGTACGGTATTCGCGCCAATGCAATCTTGCCCGGGCCATTCTCGAACACAGAAGATGCGGGTGGTGCCAATGCCGTGCAGGAGGAGAGCCCCTTTCTGCAACGGTTAAGGGACTATACCTGCCTGGGACGTGTGGGCCGCCCGAGGGAGTTAGCCGGGGCGCTGATTTTTTTGGCCTCAGATGCTTCAAGTTTTATGACCGGACAGGCAGTGGTGGTCGACGGTGGGTGGACCGCAGTTTAAGTCACGCGCACGAGTCGTACCCGATTCAAGGGAATGTTATGAAAAAGCTGATTCTAGAGAAACTGGCTAACTCGGTGTCCACTTTGCAACGGGTTATGGCCGATGACGCTTTGCTCGCAGCCGTAGCCGATGCCGCCGAGGTCACTGGCAAGGCAATGCTCAATGGACACAAACTGATGGTGGCGGGCAACGGCGGCAGCGCTGCGGATTCTCAACATCTCGTGGCGGAATTCGTCAGCAGACTCACAGTTGATCGTCCTGCGATGCGCGCCGTGGCGCTTACCACGGACACGTCTATCCTGACTGCGATCGGAAACGATTACAGCTATGACAACGTGTTCGAGCGGCAGATTGAGGCACTAGGTCAGGCTGGCGATGTCTTCCTCGGGATCTCGACGTCGGGAAACTCAAGGAACATTCTGAAGGCGTTGGATCTGAGCCGCAAGTTGGGCATCACGACCATCGGTTTCAGCGGGCGAGATGGTGGGAAGATGCCAACACTCTGCGACTACAACGTGATCATTCCGTCCGAAATCACGGCGAATATCCAGGAGGCGCATCTCGCTCTTGAGCACATTTACTGTCATCTCGTTGAGATTTCATACTTCGGCAAGAGTTTTTTCTCAATAGATTAATGGGTAGATCGCAGTTCTGCTGGAAGGTGAGCCGACCACCAACTATCTTCTTTGAATCTACCTTGAGAAATCGAGATCAGTTCAGTTGTTGTACGTGAAAGGAATGGGGATGGGCGCTGCACTTTCGACCGCGGATCTCGATCTAGTTCTCGCGGGTACAAAAGGGCTGTGGGACGAAGTGCGCGGCGAGCACATTTTCATTACCGGAGGCACAGGCTTCTTTGGGTGCTGGATGGTTGAAAGCTTTGCTTATGCGAATCGAATAGAAGAGCTTGGCGCACGCGCAACAATCCTCACACGAGACCCATCGGCCTTCGCGCGAAAGTGCCCTCACCTGGCGTCCAATCCGGCGATTACTCTGCTTTCAGGAGATGTTCGCGACTTCGCATTCCCGGACGGAAGATTTAAATACGTGATTCACGCTGCAACGGATAGCGGCGGGAGACAGGCATCCACATCGTCGGTGGAGATGCTCGAGACGATTCTTCGAGGGACAGAGCGGGTGCTGGAGTTTGCCGCGAGTCGCGAGACAAGAAAGCTTTTACTCACAAGTTCTGGCGCGGTTTACGGAAGCCAGCCCGCTTCGATATCCCATCTCAAGGAGGATTTTGCAGGGGCGCCGAACCCACTTGATCCTTCGTCCGCGTATTCGGAGGGGAAAAGGGTGGCAGAGTTAATGTGTGCCGTTCACGGCGCAACCTCCGGGATAGAATGCAAGATCGCACGATGTTTCGCTTTTACAGGTCCGCATCTGCCACTCAATGCGCACTTTGCGATTGGGAACTTCATTCGCGACGCAATCAAGGGGGATGTAATCATGGTGAATGGAGATGGCACCCCGAAGCGTTCATACATGTATGCTGCTGACTTGGCAAACTGGCTTTGGTCGATTCTGTTTCGGGCTCCTGCATTGGAGGCATTCAATGTCGGCTCCGATGAATCCATCAGTATCCTGGAACTGGCGCAAAAAGTCGTGATCGCATTGGGATCGACTGCCACAGTGAAGGTGGGTCAAATGCCGATTGCTGGTGAGCCGGTGAAACAGTATGTTCCCAACACTGAGAAAGCGCAGCAGCAGCTTGGTTTGAAATGCAGGGTATCGCTTGAAGAGGCAATACGCCGGACAGCAGCGTGGCACGGATACGTTGCGCCGACCCGGCAAGGATAGGATATCCGG